>WNFS01003094.1_pt1 | contig 12570 bp, 11 predicted proteins | sample 5400141 | NCBI WGS metagenome assembly WNFS01 (sample SAMN13153358, study PRJNA577476) | soil metagenome | isolation source: 60 cm saprolite under Madrone tree | place: USA:California | collected 2016-06-14
GTGCTGCGCTTCCGGCCGATCATGATGACCACGATGGCCGCGCTCCTGGGTGCGTTGCCACTGGCCCTGGGCACCGGCATCGGGTCGGAGCTGCGGCGGCCGCTCGGCATCGCCATCGTGGGCGGCCTGATCGTGAGCCAGGCGCTCACGCTTTACACCACACCGGTCGTGTATCTCTATCTCGACCGCGTTCGGCTGTGGTGGGCGCGCGGGCGCGCGGGTACCCGGCGGCCACTCTCGCCCGCCACGGCCACCGGCGCGCCGGAGCCGTGAGCCATGAGGCACCGGAACGCTTGCACGCGTCTCGGCGGACCGCTCGCGCTCGCCGGCGCGCTGCTCCTGCTCGCCAGCGCCTGCACGGTGGGGCCCGACTACGTGAGGCCCTCGATGCTCGCCCCCGACGCCTTCAAGGAGCTCGACGGCTGGAAGGTCGCGCGCCCCCAGGACGCCCTGGCCAAGGGCCCCTGGTGGGAGATCTTCGACGATCTCCAGCTGAACGCCCTCGAGGCGCGCGTGAGCATCTCGAACCAGAACCTCGCGGTGGTGGAGGCGCAGTACCGGCAGGCCCGGGCGCTCGTGCGCGAGGCCCGCGCCGGCTACTTTCCCACCGTGACGCTCGGACTCGGATTCACGCGCTCGCGTCAATCGACGACGTTCACCCAGAGCTCGGCTTCGGGATCGTCCACGTCGCCCTCCGGGACATCGTCGTCGGGCGGCTCCTTGGGCCAGCCGCAGTCGGATTTCATGTTGGGCCTCGACTTCTCGTGGGAGCTGGACGTCTGGGGGCGAATTCGCCGCACGGTGGAGTCGAACCGGGCCAGCGCCCAGGCGAGCGCGGGTGACGTGGAAGCGGCGCGCCTGAGCTTCCAGGCGGAGCTGGCCCAGGACTACTTCCAGCTGCGTACCCTCGACGCCCAGAAGCAGCTGCTGGACGAGACGGTCTCCGCCTTCGAGAAGTTTCTCCGCCTGACGCAGGATCGGTTCGCGAGCGGAGTCGCCTCCCAGGCCGACGTCGTGCAGGCCCAGACACAGTTCAAGACCACCCAGGCCCAGGCGATCGACGTGGGCGTCCAGCGCGCGCAGCTCGAGCACGCCATCGCGCTCCTCATGGGGCAGGCGCCGGCCACCTTCTCGCTTCCTGCGATCCCGCTCGCCGCTACCCCGCCCGCCATTCCCATCGGGGTGCCGTCCGAGCTCCTCGAGCGGCGGCCGGATATTGCCGCCGCCGAGCGCCGGGTGGCTGCCGCGAACGCCCAGATCGGGGTCGCGGTGGCCGCGTTCTATCCGACCGTCACGCTGAACGCCTCGAGCGGGCTGGAGAGCGGGAGCCTGGCCAAGTGGTTCACAGCGGCGAGCCACTTCTGGTCGGTGGGGCCGGGGATCTCGCAGACCGTATTCGACGGTGGCCTGCGGCGCGCCCAGACCGACGCGGCCCGCGCGGTTTACGACGGCACCGTCGCGACGTACCGGCAGACGGTGCTGTCCGCGTTCCAGGGGGTGGAGGACAACCTGGCCGCCCTTCGCATCCTGGAGCAAGAAAACGGCGTGCAGGACGAGGCGGTGAAGGCGGCGCAGGACTCGGTGAGACTGACCACCAACCAGTATAAGGCCGGCACCGTCAGCTATCTCAACGTGATCACCGTCCAGACGATCGCCCTGACCGACGAAGTGACCGCGATCCAGATCCGCGGCCGTCGCATGGCGGCCGCCGTCCTCCTCGTCCAGGCCCTCGGTGGCGGCTGGAACGCGGACGAGCTCCCGTCCTCGGAGGACGTCACGAAACGGAAGGATCCAGCGCCAAGGGCGCCGTGACGGGAACCGCGAGCTGTTCCGCTGGTCCGGAGCCGGCGCGTGGGCCCTCTCATCCAGCAGGTCGTCCGCCCTGACCCAGGGCGGTCCTCACGGCGTCGAGCAGCGCATTGCCGTTGAAAGGCTTGCTGAGGAATGCGGCCGCACCGGCCTGCAGGGATCGGTGGCGTACCTCGTCGTCGCCGTGAGCAGTCAGAATGACCACGGGGATTCGGGAGCCCGTGCTCGACAGATGTCTGAGGAGATCGAAACCACTCATGCCGGGCATCCGGAGATCGAGGACCAGACAGCCGGTCTGTTCCTGGTGGATGGACCCCAGGAAGGCCTCGGCGGACGCGAACGTCTCGACGCGGAGGCCGACCGATCCCAAGAGATTTCTCAGCGACCGACGAAGTGATTCGTCGTCGTCCACGATGGAAACTATCTGCGTGTCATGAGTGCCCATGAGTCCCGTCGACCTGACTCCAGACTAGCGGGCCGACGGGGAAGCGTCCATCCTACTTTGGTGGGGTCCCCCCACTACCGCGGGGGGCGATCCCGAGGCGCCCGGCGCTCCGGACCAGTTCGGCGAGGGAGCCGGCGCGCATCTTCTGCATGACCTGCCCGCGTTGTTCCTTGACCGTGGCCTCGGTCGTCCCGAACTCGGCAGCGATCTGCTTGTTGAGGAGACCGGCGACCACCCCGGCCATCACGTCCCGTTCGCGGGGAGTCAAGGTGTCGTACCGGTGACGAAGCCCGGTGAGCTCGTGCCGCTCCGTTCGGTCGGCGCGATCACGATCGATGGCCTGTCGAATGGCGTCGAGCAGCTCCTGTCCGCGAAACGGCTTGGTAAGGAACTCGACCGCCCCGGCCTTCATGGCTCGAACGGACATGGGAATGTCGCCGTGACCGGTCAAAAAGATGATCGGCAGCGTGGCGTTCCTGTTGGCAAGCTCTCGCTGAAGGTCGAGGCCGCTCAGCCCCGGAAGGCGCACGTCGAGGACGAGACAAGCCGGAGCGTCCCCTCGAGGAGCACTGAGGAAGGCCTGAGCGCTCGGGAACACTTCGACAATCATGCCGACCGAGGTGATGAGTCTGCGGAGCGAGTCGCGGACGGATCGGTCATCGTCCACGACGAAGACGACGGGTGTCTCAGCGCTCATCGCACGCCCGGCAGCGCGAGGTGGAAGGTCGCACCATGGTCCGGATTCGCCGTGGCCCAGAGCCGACCGCTGTGGCTTTCGATGATCGAGCGACTGATCGAGAGCCCCATGCCCAGCCCCCCCGGCTTTGTCGTGTAGAACGGCTCGAAGAGATGCGCCGCCGCGGCCTCGTCGAAGCCGACGCCGGCGTCTTCGACCGCGACGAGCGCCCAGGGGCCGTCGTCATGGTGTTCGACGATGGCGCGGACCACCAGCCGGCGCCGCACCGGCGGGACCTCCCGCATGGCTTCGGCGGCATTCAGCAGCAAATTAAGGAAGACCTGCTGGAGCTGGACCCGATCGCCCATGACCTGCGGCAGGTCCGGTGGCAAGGACGTTTCCAGGAGGATCCCGTGTCGCCCGGTCTCGGGCGCGACGAGGGCCAGAACCTCGCGAATGATCGCGTTGAGATCACTGGGCTCGTGCGCGACCGACGAGCGCGCCAGCAGAGTGCGAATCCGCGCGATCACCGCTCCCGCGCGGTGGCTGTCCTGCACGATCGCATTGAGCGCCTCCCGGACGCTGTCGAGATCGGGCCGGTCGGCGGCCAGCCAGTGGAGACAGGCGCTCGCGTCGGCACTGATGGCGGCCAGCGGCTGGTTGATCTCATGGGCAATGGAGGCGCCGAGCTCCCCCAGGGTCGTCACGCGGATGACCCGCGCCAGCTCCGCCTGCGCTTGAAGAAGGGCCTTATCCACCTGGTCCGCATGCACCGCCGCGGTGACGTCGCTGCTGACGCCGCGGTAACCCAGGAAGTGACCGCTCGCGTCGAACACAGGCTTACCACTCGCGGCAACGTAGAGCACCGATCCCTCCGCGCCCGCCGTCTGGTACCTGAAGTCTCGAAACGGCTGATGCGCCTCCAGGGTCGCGCGATGACGGCGCCACTTCTCGGGTTCCTCCTCGACGTCGGTGGCGAAGTCCCAGCGCATCGCGCCGATCCGGGTGCCGGGCTCGATACCGATCGCGATGAGCTTCTCCGAGACCCGGGTGAACGAGTGATCCGGGCCAGTCTCCCACAGCCAATCCGAGGCCGTCTCGGCGTAGTCGCGGAAGCGCTTCTCGCTCTCGCGCAGCGCGTTCGCGGTGTGTCTTTGTCCGGCGCTCAGGGATGCGACAAAGAAGGCCGCGAAGAGAAACACCATCACGCGCGGGACCTGGGTGATCTCCACGGCGAACGAATAAGTTGGAGGTACAAAGAAATACTTGAAGGCGAGGAGGGAGAGGACGGTGGCGGCCAGGCCGGGCTTGAATCCGCCGAACCACGCGCTGAACATGACCGCGCAGATGAAGAGCGATACGGGGGCGCCCGTCAGATAGAGATCCAGCCAGCGGCTGATGATCAGGGCGGCGCCCACAGCCAGGAGAGGCACCCCGTAGTTCGCGAGCAGGGGATGTTTGAGCCACCGAAGAGCATCAAGCGTCGACATATTCCCGCCGTTTGACCAGATGTTCAGCTGCGAAGCGCACGAAGTTCCCAAAGGTCTTGCCGTATCAGGCTCACCGCCCACAGCAAAGGCAGCAACCTTCCAGCAACAAATGGTCTGACGCAGTCTCGGGGTTGTCAACAACGCCCACTCGGGTAGGAATCGATCCCTACCAAAGTAGGGTTGAGCACCATCCCGACCAACGTCGGGTAGCACTCGCCGGCTTGCGAAACTAGTCTGGCTGCATCACGTCCCACACATCACGAGGTCTCGAGACGGAAGGAGATGGCGATGACGACGGCACAGACGACGATCGCAGGCTCCGCTGGGATCATGCGTGCGGCTACCGCCGAGGCATCCGGCTCCGGATGGACCGTACCGGCCCAAGGGAACACCCACGCCCTCCCCGGGAGCAGGCTCCGGCGAGTGACGGAATACATCGAGGAACACCTCGACAATGACCTCACGCTCGCCGAGCTCGCGTCGGTGGTCTACATGAGCCCATATCACTTTGCGCGCCTCTTCAAGGACAGCACCGGCGTGCCGCCTCACCGATTCGTGGTCCGGCAACGCATCGTCCGCGCTCGCGCCTGCCTGGCCACGCCGGAGCTGTCCGTCGCCCAGATCTCGCGAATGGTGGGATTTCGGACTCCGAGTCACTTCACCACGGTGTTCCGCCGCGTCCTGGGCCTCACGCCGGGGGCCTACCGGACAGCGACGTTGCGAGCAGATCAGCCCGGCCGGGAAGGAGAACACGATGAGCAGCGCTGAGAGCGTGGTGGAACAGACCTATCGGAAGCCCACTATGGAGGAGGAGCGTCCGGCCGGCCCTCGAAAGGCGATCGACCCGGACGCGGCGCTCGTGGCGCGGCTGCGCCGCGGGGAGGCGGAGGCGACGGAGGCTCTCTTGGGAGTCTTTGGAGATCGCGTCTACCGGCTGGCCATGCGAATTACCGGCAACGCATCGGACGCGGAGGAGATCGTCCAGGACGCGCTATGGACGGCCAGCCGCAAGATCCACACGTTCCAGGGGAAAGCCGCGTTCGGGTCGTGGGTGTACCGGATCACCGCCAACGCGGCATACGAAAAGCTGCGGAAGCGGCGGAGCAAGCGGAACGAGGTGTCGTGGGAGGACCTCGCCCCATCGTTCGACGAGCAGGGGCAGCATGTGGAGGCGGCGGGGGACTGGTCGCGACACCTGAAGGACCCCGCGATCGAGGGGGAGCTGAAGGCGGTGCTCGGAGGGGCTATCGACGAGCTGCCGGCAGATTACCGCGCGGCTTTTCTCCTGCATGACGTGGAAGGGCTGTCGAATCCCGAGATCGCCCAGACGCTGCAAGTGACTCTGGGCACGATCAAGTCGCGCGTGCACCGGGCGCGGCTCTTCCTGCGACGGCGCTTGGCAGATTACATGGATGGACCCTGCGGTGTCGCTCGAGTGACGGCGTCTTGACCGGATACGGCGTCGATCAGTTCGCTTCTTTTCGCAAGATCCGGACAGCGCGCGGGTAGCCGCGAGACGCGGTCCCGTCGTCATAAGACCGAAGGCCACTGAGGTCTTCCCGGACGCGCCTGCGCAGCGAAGCCGGACCATCAGAGCGAATTGTGGGTGAAGCGAGATGACGAGTCTCGGGAATGGACGAAGTCACGAGCTGCTGGTCGGGGGTGTGGTGGCGGTGCTGCTGGGGCTGGCAGGGTGCACACCGGCCATGCCGGTCTCGGAGGAGGCGCCCCGGCCGGCCATGGTCGAGGCGCCCGAGGATTCGTGGCCTCGTCGATTCACCAGCGGGGACATCACGTTTTCGATCTTTCAGCCGCAGTACGAGCACTGGGAACAAGGCCGGCTGGATGGCCGCGCGGCAGTAGCCGTCGAGGATCATGCGTCGCCCGAGCCCAGATACGGTGTGATTTGGTTCACCGCCCGGACTCAGATCGACAAGGAAACGCGCATGGTCGCGCTGGAGGACCTGACGCTCTCGAAGTCCGACTTCCCCACGGTGGCGGACGGCGGGGCCGCCTACTTCGCGGCGCTCCGGCAACTCTTGTCAGCTCCGCCGCTGACCATCGCGCTCGATCGGCTCCAGGCGCAGCTCGACGTCGAACAAGTGGAGAATCCCGGCCGGATCGTTCCCGTCAACAACGACCCACCTCGCATCATCGTGAGCGAGGCGCCGGCACTTCTCGTACGCATCGATGGCCAGCCCGAGCTCCGCTCGGTCGCCCCCACCTCGTTCCTTCGCGTGATCAACACGCGGGTTCTGCTTTTGCTCGACCAGTCGGTCGGCCAGTACTACTTGTGGCTCATGGACCGATGGCTCGCTGCCCCCAAACTCGCCGGGCCCTGGGCGGTCCAGGCCGACGCGCCGGACTCGCTAGAAGTGGCTAAACAGATGGCCGTCGAGAGCGGCGGCCAGGTGGACCTCCTCGACAACCCGGCTCCCGAGCTCGGGCCGCTCCTTCAGAAGGGAGCCGTCCCCGACATCTACGTGAGCACCACTCCTGCCGAGCTCGTCGTGATCAGGGGCCAGCCCGCTCTCGCTCCGGTGGCCGCCACCGCCATCCTCGAGGTGACCAACACCGATGACGACCTCTTCCTCTACACGCCGGATCAGGACTACTACGTGCTCCTCTCGGGCCGGTGGTTCCGTGCCAAGTCCCTCCAGGGCCCCTGGGAGTTTGTGACCGGGGACCGGCTCCCCCGCGACTTCGCCAACATTCCGGAGAATCATCCCAAGGGAGCGGTGCTCGCCTCCGTTTCCGGGACGCCCCAGGCGCGGCAGGCGGTGATCGCGAACGACATCCCGCAAACGGCCGTGATCAGCCGAAGCGAAGCTAAGCTCTCCTTCGAGTACGACGGCTCACCGCGGCTCAAGCCCATCGAAGGGACGCCGCTGCAATACGTGGTGAACGCGTCGGTGCCCGTGATCCGCGTCGACGCCTCCACGTACTACGCGCTTCAGAACGGGGTGTGGTTCGTGAACACGTCGCCCAGTGGAGTCTGGACCGTGGCCACGAGCGTGCCGCCCCTGATCTATTCGATTCCGGCGAGCTCCCCGCTTCATTACGTGACGTATGCCTACGTCTACGGATCGACACCGGACGTGGTGTACACGGGCTACACGCCCGGCTATCTCGGGGTGGTGGTGGTGCCCGGGCCACTCGTGGTCTACGGCACCGGCTACGACTATCCGGATTGGACGGGAGCGCTTTGGTATCCGGCGCCGGCCACATGGGGCTGGAGCCCGTTCGACCTGGGCGTCGGCGTCGACGTCTTCACCGATTTCGAGTTCGGCTTCGCCGTCGGTCCGTACTGGGGCTGGCACGGTGCCTGGGGCTGGCATGGAGGCTGCTGCTGGGGCTGGCATCATGGCCTCAGTCACGTGAACATCTATCATCGCTGGGGCCCGCGCGCGCACCTCACCCGGGACACGTTCGCGGGCCACGTCCGGAGCATCAGGCCCGAGCGAGCCGGCGGGATCGACGCGTATGCGGGCCGCGACGGCCATGTGTATCGGCGGGAGGGGGGGCAGTGGCAGGAACACAATCACGCCGGTGGCTGGGAAGGCGTCAGAGGACCTACCGGTGAACACGAACGGTGGCATCAGGCTCGGCAACTAGGCGAGCAACGGCTGGGGTCGTTCAATCGAGGACTCGCCACCCACGGCTTCGGCGGCGGAATCCACGGCGGCGGCCTTCATGCGGGGGGCGGGTTCCACGGCGGTGGGTTCGGGGGCGGGCACGGGGGCCGCTGAAGAACCAATGGACGGGGAGCTGCTCGCAATGAACTGGTAGGCCCTCGGAATTCACGCTGTCGCCCCGGAGTTGTTCACAACCGGTCGGGTCCGAACAATCCGAGATAGGGTTTGCGAGGAGATCCTGCACGGAAGTAGTCTTCCGATTTACCGGGGCGGCCTCACCAGCGGCACGAAGCGGACGGGGATGGTGCGCTGCTGAACGATGCCGGTTGGTGTCCGCGAGACGAGCAGGATTTCCTGATAGGCGACGCCTACGGGAATGATCATGCGCCCGCCGACCCCGAGCTGATCCACCAGCGGCTGCGGCACGTGGTCGGGCGCCGCGGTCACCATGATTGCATCGAACGGCGCCTGCTCGGGCCATCCGAGGTATCCGTCGCCCGTGCGCACGTGCACGTTCCGGTAGCCGAGCGCCGCAAGCGTGTTGCGGGCGTGGTCGGCAAGCTGCGGCACGATCTCGATCGTGTAGACCTCGCGCGCCAGCTCGCCCAGGACCGCAGCCTGATAGCCCGACCCAGTGCCGATTTCCAGCACCTTTTTGTTGTTCGTGACCTGCAGCCCTTCGGTCATGTAGGCCACGATGTAGGGCTGTGAGATCGTTTGGCCGTAGCCGATCGGCAGCGGCCGATCGGCGTAGGCCTGCGGCGCCACTCCGCTTGGCACGAACCGCTCGCGCGGCACCTTCAACATCGCGGCCAGCACCCCTTCGTCCTTGATGCCACGCGCTTTGATCTGGTCTTCGACCATTCGATGTCGTCCGGCCAGCGGGGAGTCCTCGCGCGCCTGCGCCGCGAGGCGGCCGGTCCACGGCCAGTGGGCGTACCCCACGACGAGCAGGCCGAGCACGATGAGGCTGAACTTCATGACTGGAGTGACCTATGTGCCCGCGAAAGAGAAGCGCCCACAATCGTAGCTGGCGCGAAGGCAGCAAAAAGGCCGTCAGCGGCCCCGAGCCAGGGGCGCGTGGACACCGGCGGCGGGTCGGACCGGCCCGACGGAGTGACTGACGAGGCGCTGACCGGCCACGCCATGGCTGCAATCCTGCGCCGGGGAGCCCGGGTCCGTCAAGGAGTGCGCGGAGCGGACCGAGGCCCGGCCGGAGCTAACTCGCGCAACCTTGTTGTTGCCTTGACAGGTGTGCGCGTGCCAGAGCAGTATTCCTGCCGTGAACTCAGGCCCCCGTGACGAGTGACACCTGAATGGGCGCCCGCGGACCGGCCCTAGCGCTCGGAGCGCGGGCGTGAGCGGGTCCGCCGTGGCGCACGTCATCGTCAGCGGGCTCGCGACGGGCTGCATTTACTCGCTGGTCGCCCTCAGCCTCGTGATCGTATACAACGCCACGCGCACGCTGAACTTCGCCCAGGGCGAGATGCTCATGGTCTCGGCGTTCGTGGCCTGGTCCGCGCAGCGCGCCGCCGGGCTTCCGCTGCCGGTCGCGTTCGCCTGCGGCGTGGCGGCCGGTGGCGTGCTGGCGTACGTTGTGGAACGGACCATCATCCGTCGCGCCGTTTCGGCCACGCACTGGGACGTCCTCATCATCACGCTCGGGCTTTCGCTCGTGCTGCGGGCGGGGGCCGGGATCGTGTGGACCAACGACGAGTTGCCGTTTCCTTCGCTCTTCTCGAACCGGCCCGTGAGCATCGGTCCCGTACGGGTGGCGCCCGTGTCGCTGGGAATCATCGGCGCCTCCCTCGTCCTGATGCTTGCCCTCGTGATGCTCTTCCGCGCCACGCGCTTTGGGCGCGCCATGCGCGCGGTCGCCCAGAACCAGAACGCGGCGCGGCTCATGGGCATCAGCGTGGAGCGCGTGTACTCCGGTGCATGGGTGCTTGCGGCCGTGGTGGGGGCCGTGGGGGGCGTGCTCTTCGCGCCGGTGACCTTTCTCTCTACCAAGATGGGCCTGATCGCCATCAACGGCTTCACGGCGGCCGTGCTCGGGGGCTTCGGCTCGATGCCGGGCGCGGTGGCGGGGGGCATGCTCCTCGGAGTCATCGAGAACCTGGCGCCGCTCTACCTGCCCACGGGCATCCGCTACTCCGTGCCCTTCCTCGTCATGATCGCCATCCTCCTCGCGCGCCCACACGGCCTTTTTGGCCGTGTCGAGCGGAGGAAGGTGTAGTGCGCAGGACCGCTCTGGGACTCGTGGCCGTGGCCGCACTGGGCTGGCCCCTGGTGGCGTCCAAGTACCTCGTGTTCCTGGGCACGCTGGTCGCCGTCAACGCCGTCGTCGCCATCGGCCTCAACCTGCTGTCGGGCTACACGAACCAGCTCTCGTTCGGCCACGCGGGCTTTCTCGCCATCGGCGCGTACGTGGCGGCGCTCCTCACCCTGCAGGTCCCCGCGCTGCCCGTGCCGCTCACCCTGCTCGCGGCCGGCCTCGCTACCGCCCTCGTCGGCCTCGCCCTCGGCATCCCGTGCCTCCGGCTCGAGGGTCTCTATCTGGCCATGGCCACGCTGGCCTTTGGCTTCGTGGTGACGGAGGCGATCACGAACCTCAACTGGCTGACGCGCGGCAACGACGGCCTCCGCGTGCCGCTGGCACGCCTCGGTCCATGGACCCTCGACACTGACGCCGCGCGCTACTACCTGGCCCTGGCGGTGGCGGCGGTCATGATCCTGGCCGCGCTCAACGTGGCGGCCACGCGGACCGGGCGCGCCTTCCTCGCCATCCGCACGAGCGAGATCGCCGCGCAGGCGAGCGGCATCAACGCCGCTGCCTACAAGACCATCGCCTTCGTGCTGTCGGCGTTTTACACGGGAGTGGCGGGCGGACTCTTCGCCTTTGTCGTGGGGTTTCTCTCCCCCGACGCCTTCGACGTGTTCCTCTCCGTCGATTTCCTGGTGATGATCATCCTGGGCGGGCTCGGATCCGTTCTCGGCTCCGTGGCGGGGGCGGCCATCGTCACCGTGCTCAACGACTCGCTCGCCGGGTTCCAGGCCTTCCGGCCGCTGATCTTCGGCGCGATCATGATCATCTGCATGCTGTTCATGCCCGGCGGTCTGGCCGCGATGGCAAGGAGAAAGTCATGAGACAGAGATGGGCGGTGCTCTTTTGGGTCCTGGCCGCGCTCGGGGCGACACCGGTCGCCGCCGAGCAGGGAGTGACGGACACCGAGATCCTGCTCGGCGGGTCGAACTCGTTCTCCGGGCCGCTGGCCTTCACAGGCACCCAGCTGACCAGGTTCGGGGTCGACCTCTACTTCCGTGTCCTCAACGACGGGGGCGGCATCCACGGCCGCAAGGTGCGCACGATCTACTACGATGACGCCTATCGTCCCCAGGATGCCGTGGCCAATACCAAGAAGCTCGTGGAGCAGGACGGGATCTTCGCGGTGATCGCGCCGCAAGGCTCCCCGCCGGTGGTGGCCACCCTCGCCTACCTCGAGCAGAGCAAGGTGCCGATGCTCTTTCCGTTCCAGAGCTCGACGGAGACGCGCAACCGGAAGTATGTCTTCAGCGGCCTCGTGCTGAGCGATCGCCAGTCGCGCATGATGATCGACTATCTGGCGGGCCCGCGGAAGTTCAAGCGATTCGGCGCCCTCTACCAGGACGACGAGTACGGCAAATCGTTCCTGGCGGCGTTCGAGACGGACCTCGCCCGCCACGGGCTCAAGCTGGTGGCGACCGAGCCCGTGAAGCGCGGCGTCACCGACGTGAGCGCCCAGATCGCCAAGCTCCAGGCCGCGAAGCCCGAGGTGACGTTCCTCGTGCTCACACCCGGCCCGGCGGCGCAGGCCCTCAAGGAGCGGCAGAAGATCGGGTGGAACGACACGCTGATGGTCTCCACGGGCCCGCTCACCGACGAGACCTACCTGGCGCTCGCCGCCGATGCCTCCGAGGGAGTGGAGGGGCTGTCCACCCTGCCGGATCCCGTCCGCTCCGACGTGGCCGGCGTGAAGCTGTACCGGGAGCAGCTCCTGAAATACTTTCCCAAGAACGAGCCCAATCGCTATTCGCTCGCCGGCTATCTGGCCGGCATGCTCTTCGCCGAGGGCGCCAAGCGGGCGGGTCGGCCTCTCACCCGCGACGGACTCGTGGCCGCCCTCGAGACGCTCAAGGGCTTCGATACCGGCATCGTGCCGCCCATCACGATCGGGCCCGATCATGACACGCAGAAGCAGGGGTTCTGGGTGCGCGTGGAGAAGGGGCACTTCAAGCCGCTTTCGGACTGGATCAAGTCCGACCCGTGACGCCGTCGTCCGCGCTGCTCGACGTGGCGGGGCTGTCGATACGCTTCGGCGGCCTCGCCGCGCTGAGCGACGTCGACGTCGCCGTCAGGGCGGGGGAGATCTTCGCGCTCATCGGACCCAACGGGGCCGGCAAGACGACCGTCTTCAATATCGTGACCGGGCTCTACCGCCCCCTGGCGGGGCGCGTGCGCTTCGACGGGCACGACCT
>WNFS01003098.1_pt1 | contig 12562 bp, 10 predicted proteins | sample 5400141 | NCBI WGS metagenome assembly WNFS01 (sample SAMN13153358, study PRJNA577476) | soil metagenome | isolation source: 60 cm saprolite under Madrone tree | place: USA:California | collected 2016-06-14
GCGCCGAAAACAGCCAGACGCGGAACGACCCTATCGGGCATTCGGCTATCCAATCGTGCCCGCTCTGTACGTCGTTGGCGCGACCGTGATTCTCCTCGTCCTGTTCATATACCAAACAGCCACGACCTGGCCGGGCCTGATCATCGTGCTGAGTGGTGTGCCGGTGTATTTCCTGTGGAAATTTCGGCTTGATAAATCACGCATGGCTTGACTTGTCTGGCGTGTGCTGATTAGCACAACCAACAACCAACTTCGCCCATGAACTTACTTCGTCGAAAAAGCGTCACTCAACTTCAAGCTGATGCGTTGACAGATCAGCGGCTGAAACGCGCGCTTGGAGCGACAAACCTGACAGCTCTCGGGATTGGCGCGATCATCGGCACGGGCATCTTCGTGCTAACCGGCACGGTCGCCGCGCAGAACGCGGGGCCAGCCGTGATTTTATCATTCGTGCTTGCAGGCGTGGCCTCGATTTTCGCAGCGCTCTGCTATAGCGAGTTCGCATCACTAGTGCCGATGGCTGGGAGTGCGTACACGTACGGCTACGCCACTCTCGGCGAACTTTTCGCGTGGATTATCGGCTGGGATCTGATTTTGGAATATGCGCTCGGTGCGGTCACCGTCTCGATCGGTTGGTCGGGCTACGTTGTCTCGTTTCTGCGCGACTTAGGTATTCACATTCCGGCCCAGTTGTCGGCGGCACGCGGGACGCTCGTCACGTTGGCGGACGGAACGCAGGTCACTGCCATCTTCAATCTGCCAGCCGTCATCATCATTGCCATCATCACGCTGTTGCTGGTGATCGGGATTCGCGAATCGGCGACAGTCAATAATGTCATTGTGTTTGTTAAAGTAGCGGTCGTGCTGGTGTTCATCATCGGCGCGGCTCACGCGGTCAATCCCGCGAACTGGCACCCATTCATCCCGCCGAATACCGGCGTCCGCGGACATTTTGGCTGGAGCGGCGTCATGCAGGGCGCTGGCATTGTGTTTTTCGCCTATATCGGTTTTGATGCTGTCAGCACCGCAGCGCAAGAAGCAAAGAATCCCCAGCGCGATATGCCGGTCGGCATCATCGGGTCGTTGTTGGTTTGCACCGTTCTGTACATCGCGGTATCGGCGGTGGCCACCGGCATCGTCCCTTACCCGCAACTGGATGTACCGGATCCGATTGCCGTGGCTGCCGATCGCGGTGGAATGGGCTGGATGGCTGGCGCGATCAAGTTGGGCGCCATCGCGGGCCTCAGTTCGGTCATTCTGGTAATGCTGTTGGGCCAGTCGCGGATTTTCTGGACCATGGCTGATGACGGTTTGCTACCAAAGTTTGTGAGCAAGGTTCATCCAAAATTCCGCACGCCGTGGATCACGACGATAGTGACAGGAATTTTTGTCGCCTGCTTTGCGGCTGTGTTCACGGTGCGCGAAGCCGGCAGCCTCGTTTCTATCGGCACGCTGCTGGCTTTTGTGATCGTCTCAATTGGCATCCTTGTGCTACGGCTGCGCGAGCCCGCCTTGCCGCGCACATTTAAAACGCCGGCCGTGTGGTTCGTCGCACCGATGGGCGCGCTGTCGGCTCTTGCTCTGATGGTCTCGCTGCCGTGGCTAACATGGGAACGGCTGATCTACTGGTTCGCGTTCGGCATCGTGATTTACTTCGGCTATGGTGTCTACAACTCCAGACTTGGTCCGCGCAAAATCGCCGGCGAGACCGGCTGGTCCCGCGCGCTGAAAATCGCCGGCGTCATCTGGATTGTATTCGGGTCGCTCGGCTCCATTCTTTGGCTGGCGCGTTATCGCATGGAATACATCCCCGGACCGCTCGGTATCGTTATCGGCCTCGGTGGGTTCGTCCTCGCGTGGAGCCTGGGCGCCCTATTAAACTTAGTTGCCCAGGTTTCCGATCACACGCATGCACGGCACTTGATGATGGAAACGCCACCAAAGCCGGAGAAATAACCTTGAGGCCGCAGTAACCTGGTTGGGCACGCGTTTGCTCGCATACGCCAGCGAACGCAAAACGCCCCCCATCTTAAAGGGACAATAGACTCACGAGCCGGCTGAAGCCCAATTCGCTTCGAATCCAGGCGACGAGCTGGTTGAACCGAATCCGAGGAACGCTCCGGTACGCCTTCGCAGCTTCTTGCTATCGGTTTCATCGAAAACGCGCCGCGCCGCTGCCATCTCGGAAAGAGAAACGTCCAGCTTGCGAAGAATTTTTTCTTGCTCTGTGCTAAGGCCCTTCGACTTGCTGCTGCTCAATGCGTGCATTTGAAATCGCGAGATCACCGTCGCCAACCGGGTCTCAGCCGCCGGTCTGAACAGATTGAGAAGCTGTTGAAAAGCGACGTGAAACGGAATCGTAGCGAGGTCGACTTCTGCAGTTTCGGCGACGCCGCTGGGGGGCATGGCGATCTCATGCGATATCGCAACGGAATGCCAGACGTCTGCTGGTTGATAATATCCGATCTCAACACGGTAAGAGGCATGCGATCCCGATGTCGTCACGTAATGCATCGCGGCCATAGGCTCGACAGCCACAGTTTTTTCTTCGATACCATCTGCGCCATACAGCCGAAGATGAACTTGTCGATCGACCGGCACCACTCTTTCGAACAACGATGACCAATCGATGTTGCAGCTAGCGAAGATCGTGCGTGGATCCCGTGCGAGGGCGAACAGGATTCGCGCACCATATTCGCGCGTTAAGCTAACGCCATCGCCGGCATCACGTCGTCGGTCGGCTGCGACGAGATCTACGACCGGTTCCTTGGAGATATGGAAGTCGTCTCGGCGCTTCGATGTTTGCACGTTGCGGTTTCGTTTTCTTTCCGCCATTTTTCTCAACGTCGCTCAAATCCGTGAAACGCCAACCGCGAACAGTGCGCAACAGTTCAGTAACGAATTTTTTTCAAAGTTCGGCTTTGGAAGTTCGCAGGCTTTCTAGCGATTAACCGATATTTTTTCGCCTGATTACGAAACCATGAGCCCAAAAATCGTCGAACTTGAGCAAGTTTCTCATTACTGTGAGAAGCTGCGTGCTGCTGGGAAAAAGCTGGTTGCTACAAACGGTTGTTTCGATCTGCTCCACGTCGGGCATGTGCGGTATTTGCAAGCTGGGCGTGCGCTCGGTGACTTTCTGGCGGTCGGCTTGAATGGGGACAGCTCAGTTCGCGAATTGAAAGGAAGCGGTCGTCCTGTCACAACGGAAAGCGATCGTGCAGAGCTTCTTGCAGCTTTGCAATGCGTAGATCTGGTTACGGTTTTTCCACAGCTCCGGGCGATGCAGTTTATTGCCGCGGTCAGGCCTGCGATTTATGTTAAAGGTGGCGATTACAGCTCCGAAACGTTGAACGAAGAGGAGCGCGCATTGTTAAAGGAAATTGGCGCGGAGGTTCGCCTCATTCCATTTGAGAAAGGCTATTCCACTTCGCGCTTAATCGAACAAATATGCAAAACCAAGCATTGAATTCGTGGCTCGCCGCAATTTGTGTCCGTTAGAGGGACAAACGCAGAATTTTAGGTGAAACGGTTACCAATTGGAATTCTTGGCTCGGGAAAAGGAAGCAACTGCCGGGCGATTCTCGAGCGCATCCGCTCGGGCCACCTTGCCGCGGAGGCGCGTCTGGTGATTTCGGATGTGCTGGACGCAGCAATCCTTGATACAGCGCGCGAGTTTTCCGTTGCAAACGCCTATTTGCCACCAGGTCAATTTCGCACCCGCCTGGAGCCGGAAGCAGAAGAGGAGCTTGTGAAGATGCTGCGCCGAGCAGGGGTTTACCTTGTGGTTCTCGCTGGTTTCATGCGTGTATTGCATGCGCCCATGCTCACGGCGTTCCCCAGGCGCATCATCAACATCCATCCATCGCTTCTGCCAAAATTTCCCGGACTTGAAGCTTGGAAACAAGCTCTCGCAAGCGGCGAAACTGTGACGGGATGCACGGTGCATTATATCGATGAGAAAATCGATCACGGGCAGATCATCGCTCAACGGGAGGTAGCCATCTTGCCTCACGACACGCCGGAAAGTCTGCATGCTCGAATTCAAATCGCTGAGCGCGAATTGTACTCGGCAGCAATTGCTGAATTCTGTGAAAAATATGCGGCATCAAGTCCGTAATTTGCAGATGCCGCACAATCAACAGTTGTAAACTGCTCCCCTACAATTGTTCTGGTTTTTGCTCGCGCCTGAGCAATTCTTCCAGAGCGACCGTCGGTTTTTTTTGCTCGTACAGCACGGCGTACACCTCGTCAATAATAGGCGTGGCAATGTTTAATCGCCGCGCGCATTCCCATGCGCTTCGCGCCGTGGGAATCCCTTCGGCTACTGTTTTCATCGACGCGGTAATCTGAGCGATTCCTTCGCCACGTCCCAGACGCTTGCCGACGGTATGATTGCGGCTGCGCTCACTGTAGCAGGTCAGAATCAGATCGCCCGCCCCACTCAATCCATAAAAGGCGGTCGCGTTTCCGCCCATGGCGACCCCGAGCCGAACCAGCTCGGCCAACGACCGAGTGACCAATGCGGCTTTTGAATTATCGCCCAGTCCTAGACCATCGCTGATTCCCGCCGCAACAGCGAAAACATTTTTCAACGCGCCACCCAGTTCGATAGAGACGACGTCTTGACTGGTGTAAATGCGAAACCGCGAACTGCCCAGGTTGCTTTGCAAACTCGCTGCGCAATTTACATCATCGCAACCAATGACGGTGGCGGTAGGGAGGCCTTGCGCGATTTCGATGGCGAGGTTCGGACCGGATAACACTGCGATTCTGTGGCCCGGCAAAACTTCGCGAAGGACTTGGCTCATCTGCAGACCAGTCAGGTGCTCAATCCCTTTGGTGCAACTCAGTAACACAGCACGCGGATTACCACTGAATTTTCCTAGACGGGTGGCGATTTCGCGCAATGCAGTTGATGGCGTAACAAAAACGATCAGGTCCGCTCCGGCGCAATCACCCAGCTCGGATGTGACATCCACAGACGGAGGCAGTTTAACTCCAGGAAGATAGTCACCGTTTTCCCGCGTCTTTTGCATGCGCACGACACGGTCAACGTTGTGACCCCAAAGCGAAATTTGTCGCCCGTTTTCTCCCCATAGCCAAGCTAATGCCGTTCCCCAAGCACCTGCACCCAAGATTGCCGTCTTGCCGATCTTCACTTCCGAGTAAAGCGTGGTTCCCTGCCCCGCATTAGCCGGGAAAGATTTGAATGGTGCCGCCAAATTACAACTGCCGCGATGCAAAGCGATGAGTAAAACAGCGCTTTCCCATAGCTTTGATTTAGGCGAGTCACGATCGCTATCACGATCGGCAGCGCGGCGGTAGCTATCACCGAGGCTAGCGAGACATATCGTGTCAGCCAGAAAATTAATATCCAAATGGCAACACCAACCAGCATCGCGAGTGGCATAAGACCGAAAAGTGCTCCGGCAGAGGTCGCAACGCCTTTTCCACCCCGGAACTTGAGCCAAAGCGGAAAACAATGCCCGATCACAGCAGATGCCGCCGCAACAATTCCAAAAATGTCAGGTGAACCCCATTCAGGCGGTACGTGCGTTGCAATCAACACCGAGATCTTTACCGCGCCCAAACCCTTCAGGAAGTCTAAGGCAAATACCGCATAGCCATATGGTTTCCCGAGGACACGCAAAACATTAGTCGCGCCAACATTACCGCTCCCAACCTTCCGGACGTCGACTCCTGCAATCTCACCGGCCAGATACCCGAAAGGAATCGATCCCAACAAGTAACTTGCAACCAAAACGGTGACCAGTGTGAGCATCAAGGTCTGCAACGAACTGATAGCTTTCCTGTAGGTTCGACGATTTTACTGTAACTAGTTCTTCGACAGCCAGATAGACATTATTGCAAGATCTGCCGGAGTGATGCCGCTTATACGTCCAGCCTGTCCAAGCGTAGTCGGGCGCAAACTTGCCAGTTTCTGCCTCGTCTCGGAACGAAGGCCAGCGATCCTGCTATAATCCAGCCCATCCGGGATGACTTGCTCCTGCCTGCGTTCGAGTTGTCGATTTTGTTCGGATTGCCGAGCCGCATATCCTTCGTACTTGAAATCCGTTTCGATTAGCTCCCAAATCGGAGTTGGCACACAAGACAGAATCTCAGGAGGCAGATTCTTCACGCCAAAATCCGGTCTTTTGAATAATTTGGAAATTGGAACGCCTCCGAGTTTCGTCCTAATAGCCGTCGCTCGAGCTTCCTCCAGGAGGCGCATCTTCTCTTGGAAACGAGCGTACCGATCTTTACTCATTAATCCCACGCTGAACGCCCGTTCACTCAAGCGCTGATCCGCGTTATCATGTCGCAAAAACAGTCGATCTTCAGCTCGGCTTGTGAACATTCGATATGGCTCTTCGGTCCCCTTCGTAACCAAATCGTCGATCAGGACGCCGATATAAGCTTCTCGTCTGTTCACGATAAACGGCGAACGGCTTTGAACCTTCAAAGCCGCATTGGTTCCAGCGACCAAACCTTGGGCCGCTGCCTCTTCGTACCCCGAAGTACCGTTGACTTGGCCGGCAAAATAGAGCCCACTGACGAGCTTTGTTTCCAACGTAGAAAAGAGTTGGGTCGGTGGGAAATAATCGTATTCAACTGCATAACCTGGTCGCATGATTTCTGCCTGGTCCAACCCCGGAATAGTGTGCAGCAGTTCGAGTTGGACGTCGTAGGGTAAGCTGGTGGAGATTCCATTCACATAATACTCATGGGTATGGCGCCCTTCCGGTTCGAGGAAAATCTGATGCGAAGTCTTATCTGAAAACTTTACTACCTTATCTTCAATTGAGGGGCAATACCGCGGACCCGTACCCTTTATCCTTCCGGCGTAAAGGGGAGATCTGTGAAGATTTGCGCGTACAATTTCATGCGTCTCCGATGTCGTAGCCGTTATCCAGCAGGGAAGTTGTTCCACGTGGAACTTGCCGTCGCGAATAGAGTTCAACGTGAAGATCTCACCTTGACCGCCGCCAATTTCCTCAGCTTGGAACCCGAAAGTTGGAGGGGGCTCATCGCCCAATTGAATCGTACACCGCGAGAAATCGATCGAGCGAGCGTTCAGTCTGCAAGGTGTGCCGGTTTTGAACCGCCCGACTTTGAATCCAAGCTGCCGAAGGTTGTCGCTCAAGCTTGAGCTTGTGTCCGCCATGCGGCCGCCCGGCTTACTGCTCTGACCTACGTGTAGTAGACCGCGCAGGAATGTCCCAGAAGTGACTACAACGGTGCGTGCCGCAATTCTCAATCCGAAATCCGTCTCCACGGCGACCACTTTCCCGCCGTTCACAAGAATCCGCGAAACGGTCGCTTGCTTTGTATGCAGGTCGTCTGCTCCCTCTAAAACCGCTTTCATCCGGAATTGGTACGCTTTTTTGTCGCACTGCACTCGAGCGGCACGGACAGATGGGCCTTTTGTTCGGTTAAGCATTCGAAACTGGATCCCCGTTGCGTCGGCGTTGACGCCCATAGCACCGCCCATGGCATCGATTTCGCGCACAATATGCCCTTTGGCTAAACCGCCAATCGCCGGATTACACGACATTTGCCCAATAGTGTCCAAGTTCTGGGTCAGCAACAATGTGCCAGCACCGATTCGAGCCGCAGCCAGTGCCGCCTCGATACCTGCATGCCCGCTGCCGACAACAATGACGTCGTATTCTGTTGGAAGCTCGAATGTCATTTACGTAATACCTTGGAATTCAGGTTGTTATCTGAGCACTATCCCGCGTTGGACTCCATCTCCTTGTCTCTCACCAGCCGACGCTGCAGTTGCTTGGGATGTTTGAATTATGCGGTATGCGATGCGGCCGAGCACAATTAAGAGCAGCACAGTCGTCACAAAAACGCCTCCCCAGATCCAGTATTCGATCGTTCGCGGGTAATTTTCACCGCGCATAATGCGAACTGCAAGTTGCCCCAGTGTCCCGACGTAAACGTACAAAAACAACCCCGGTATCCTACCGATCGAAGCCCAGAGCATGTATGAACTAAAGCGAATACGCGTCAAGCCATAGAAGTAATTCAGCAGGCTCGTAGGAAATAGGGGATGCAATTGACTCAACAGAATAATTTTCCAGCTCTCGCGTTCCACTGCAGGCCCCAGAGCGCGAAGCGTTGGGTTACTCGAGAGCTTTTGCTGAAACCACCGCCTGGCTATCGATCGGCTTAGAGCAAATGAAATTGCTGTACCGACGATATTGCCGACAAACACGATCAAAAATCCCCACCACAAACCGAAGAAAAAACCGCCACCGACAGCCAGGATGCCACCCGGAAGCAGAAGGACATTACAAACTGCGAAAAGCAACGGATAGCAGATCGCGGCCCATGCCCCCAAGCTCATCACACGTTGTTGCAGCGCTTGAATAAAATCTACAACCGGGAAAAAGCGCGAGAGCGCAAACATCAGAGCAACCGCTACCACCAGCGCTGCAACCTGCCAGTAAATCGAGCGGCGAACTCTTAGCATCTCGAAATTTTGCGCGCGTCATCCACTTCGCGCAAATTTCACCAGTTCAGTTTCTTGCGTCTTAATGGGGAAATAGGGTAATCAGTTAGACGTCCGAAAATACGCAAGGGCGCAGCATTTGAACGCGCCGGGCATTGTTTTGTTTAACTAGGCGCTCGAAGCCTGCGCGCCCCGATGACGCGGAAACGCCAGGCTGTCAAAGATTACCCGCGTGGCGTCTGAGCGGTTCAGTGTGTAGAAGTGAATACCCGCGACACCGTTATGCAGAAGATCGTGACACTGTTCTAACGCGTACTGAATGCCGACGCGCCTGACCATTTCGGGATCGTTTTGGCAATGCTGTAGCGTGCGCAGAAGCTTCGAGGGGAAGCGCGCGCCGCCCGCTAGCTCGGCGATGCGTTTGAATCCGCTGATGGACGTAATCGGCATGATGCCAGCGATAATGGGGATGTGAATTTCGTTGAGCTCACAGCGTTCGCAGAAATCGAGAAAGTCGCGATTATCGAAAAATAGCTGTGTGACGATGTATTCGGCGCCGGCATCCACTTTCGCTTTGAAGTAATCCATTTCGACCAACCGATTCGGTGTGGCGGGATGTCCTTCCGGAAAACCGGCCACGCCAATTCCAAAACCGCGATGGTCCGGATGCGCGCCCGATTCGTTGAACTTGCGAATGAATTTGACCAAATCGATCGCATGTTGGAACGAGTCCTGCGACTTGTCGTAAGCAATTCCAGCCGGCCTATCGCCGCCGAGCGCGAGAATGTTTCCAATCGCCGACTTGGCGTATCGAAGGAGAATTGCTTTGATCTCCTCTTCGTTATGACAGACGCAGGTGAGGTGGGGAATCGGGTCCAGTTTTGTTGTATGTTGAATTCGCTCGACAAGATCGTGAGTTAAATCACGCGTTGACCCGCCGGCACCGTAAGTCACGCTAACGAAGTGCGGCATGTACGGTTCGAGATCGCGAATCGTTTGGTAGAGCGTTTCGGCCCCCTCTGGTGTTTTTGGAGGGAAGAACTCGAATGAAAACGTGGGAGAATTCCCGCGTATGATGTCGGTGATGTGCATGACTCAGCGCTTATCTTCGTTCCTGCTGGGACTTTCGGTCAACTCACCCAAGCAACTCGACGGCACAATGCAAATACTCGCGCTGGAAACTCCGAGCCGTTCTTTGGTTTTGGGAAACTGACTACGCCGATTGCGCCAGCCTCGGGAACTTGATCCAGGTTCGCCAGCAGCTCAATCTGATAATGGTTCGTGCTCAAGATGTAGGTTTCCAGCGAGTAATTGTCTTTGCTCGTAGCGATTCCCGGATCGGTGTCGGTCGTCTCGTGGCCTGAAACCGTGATCTCTTGCTGTTCGTAAAGATATTTCAGCGCTGGCAGACTCCATTCCGGATAATGGGCAACGCCTTTTGAAAAAGCCGAATCCCGGGCGCGAATTCGTGCGTGAGATCGACATACTTTTTTGAAACGAGTGTCCTTTGGATGGACCAAAGAGACGGCTCACCTCCCACGCCGAACAATCGCGTTAACGAAAGGATTAAGACGACCAGCAAGATTCGTTTCATGTTTGCGGTGTTAACCGATTATTGAGCAACTCGCCAACAAGTTCGAATAAGGTCGAACAACTGCCTCCCTTTTCGAGCAACGTGCATTTGTGGGCGCGCCGCGTAGATGTTATCAACAGCTTTCTCGGCATCGGGATTTTCGAGGATAATTCATCTGCCTTCGGCAATGTTATTCATGCGCATTAGAAGAAGAAACTCTTGAAAGAGAAACTTAAATCATCTTCTTCCCTTGTGAACAACCTGATCGCGGACAGATGAAATCGCTCCGTGTTATCGATCCTATTGTTCCAAGTAAAAGGGCGCGTGGACTGTGTGCCCTGGCTGTAATGACCAAAGCGCCACAGGCTGGACAGGTCAAAACCCGGCTTGTGCCACCGCTTACGCCAGAACAAGCCGCCGAGTTAAACAAATGTTTTCTGCGCGATACAGCGGCCGCCATTTCGAACGCGAACGCCGATCACAAAGCCTGCGAAATTGCCGTTTACACACCGATCGGTGCCGAGTCGGCTTATAACGATATATTTTCGTCGAATTTTAGTTTGCTGCCCCAACGCGGCAAAGAATTTGGCGAGCGTCTTTATCTCGCCGCGCAAGATTTGTTTCAGTGCGGGTTTGGATCAGTGTGCTTGATCGATTCGGACAGTCCGACTGTTCCCGCAGAAAATGTTGCGCAAGCAGTAAAACTTTTACTGCGATCGGGAGATCGTACTGTTCTGGGCCCATGCGATGACGGCGGCTATTATTTGATTGGTCTTAAGAAGCTGTATAGAGAACTCTTCGAACGCATTGATTGGAGCACGGAGCGCGTGCTCGCTCAGACGATGCAACGCGCGCGAGAAATTGGTCTGGAAGTCGAACTATTGGAGCCGGGATATGATGTCGATGATGCGGCGAGTTTACGCCGATTGTGCAATGAACTCCTGGGCGACACAGCATCACCAGATATCGCACTGCACACTCGGAGATTTTTGCGGAAGCTGATGGTGCACAAGGAGCTGTAGCGGCGCCCACCGCGCGCCATCTGAATTTGCGGCGGTTCGACACCGCCGCTACAAACACCCATGGCAAAACGCGCTTTAGTCACTGGCGCCGCAGGCCTCATTGGCTCGCACATCGTCGATCTTCTCGTACGCGAAGGCTGGCAGGTGCGCGCGCTGGATAATCTCGAACCGCAAACGCACCGCCGCGGCAAGCCCACGTGGATTAATGAAAAGGCGGAATTCGTAAAAGGTGATTTGCGCGATCGCGATACGATCACCACCGGGCTCGACAAGATCGATCTGGTTTTTCATCAGGCCGCATACGGCGGTTACATGCCCGAGATCGCGAAGTTCGTGCACGTGAATTCGCTCGGCACGGCGCAAATGCTCGAAGTTATTCGCGAAAAGAAGTTACCGATTCAGAAGGTCGTCGTCGCGAGCTCGCAAGCTGTTTACAGTGAAGGCGCCGGCAACTGCCCGACCCACAGCTTGGTTTTTCCGGGCGTGCGGCCGATCGAGCAATTGCGTAAAGGCGACTGGCAAGTCCATTGTCCGCTTTGCGGCGCAGTTACAAGAAGCGTTCCCACACCTGAGAGCGCTCCGGTTGGCGGCGAAACTGTTTACGGCCTGACCAAAGTCGATCAAGAGCGGCTCGTGCTGCTGTGGGGAAAACAGGTCGGGATACCGTCGGTCGCGCTGCGTTACTCCTGCACCTATGGCCCTCGCCAATCGATCTTTAATCCTTACACCGGGGTGATCGCGATCTTTTGCACGCGTTTACTGAATGGTTTGCCGCCGGTGTTTTACGAAGATGGCGAGCAAACGCGCGACTTTTCATTCGTCGAAGACATCGCACGCGCAAATTTGCTAGCCGCCGAAACCGACACGCTCGATGGCTTGCCGGTAAACATTGGCAGCGGGCGTGGTACGCCCATTCAAGAAATCGCCGAACAACTTTCCGATATTCTGAAAATCGACATCCAGCCCGAAACCAACGGCGAATTTCGTCCCGGCGAAATGCGTCATCTCACCAGCGACATCGCGCTTGCTCGGTCGGCGGGTTACAAACCAACTGTCGATCTTACCGAAGGTATTGCGCGTTACATCGATTGGATCCGCAGCCAATCAGACATTCGCGATTATTTCAGTGAGGCGAGCGAAATTTTGAAGAGCAAGGGAATCGTTCATCGAGTAGCGAGATGAAAATCGCTAGCGAAATTCCCGATTTTGATTCTCCTGTCACCGATCATGCGCGCACGGATTTTCCGTTGCTGGATGCGAGCATGACGGCGGGCGAAGCGCTGGAGCGCATCCGGCGCGAGGGCGTTGGTGAGCGGGTCATTTACTTTTACGCGGTCGATCAGCAGAAACGCCTGGTTGGCGTTGTGCCCACCCGGCGTCTGTTGACCGCGTCGCTCGAAACGCCGTTGAGTCAGATCATGGTGCCGCGCGTGATCGCGGTTCCCGCGACGGCCACTGTCCTCGACGCCTGCGAATTTTTTGTGCTGTATAAGTTTCTCGCCTTTC
>WNFS01007709.1_pt1 | contig 12561 bp, 13 predicted proteins | sample 5400141 | NCBI WGS metagenome assembly WNFS01 (sample SAMN13153358, study PRJNA577476) | soil metagenome | isolation source: 60 cm saprolite under Madrone tree | place: USA:California | collected 2016-06-14
GCGGCTGCAAAAATCCACAGCGTCAGGGTCTGGGCGCCGCGCTTCTGGATGGGCATCGGCCAAACAACACGTTTGGTGGCATTCCCACGACTGCGACTGATTACAGCCCGGTCTGGGACGCTAACGTCTACGAGTGGACCGATGAAGCCATCAGAAAGGGGTATCGCGGTCTCCTGACCGAGGAGTTCCGCATTCTGAAAATGGCGAGAGACGGATACATCACTGGACCCAATGGTGCGCCGTACGGCAGTTTCGGCCCCGTAATCGTGTGCGGTGTGGCCGCTCGGCTTAACTAACGAAACGGGCGGAGCGCCACTTTCACAGCAGCGGGGCGGCGGATTCCAACCGTTCGCTCCGCTTCCCTACCTGATAGCACGACATGACCTTCACAATCTTCCGTTATGGTCTAGGTAACTTCTTAAGGAGAACGAGATGGCAGTAAAGTTAGTGGTGATTTATCCGCGCCGAAAGGATGTCGAAGCCTTCGAAACAGTTTACAACCGGGACCATGTACCCATGGCAGTCGAGAAACTTGCTGGCAAAACCAAGATTGTCGCGAACTCAGGGTACTCGGTTCTCCGGCGGGCGAACCTCCCTTCCATCGCATCGCTGAGGTTTATTTCCCTTCGATGGAGGCCCTCGAACGCTAGTGGCGCAGCGACGCAGACTGCTGTCGTACACGAAATTCAGGTGATGGCAAAGATACGAATTCACTCCCCGGTTGATTCGTGTTAAGAAAGGCGAGGAGATCAGGCTATTATCATCGCGCCGCTCGACCACGACCACGGGTTCAAGCTGGACGAATTACACATCAATCAGAAGATCAAGAGAGGGACGACGGCCATAATTGAATTCCGGCCTGATAAAGCCGGTACTTACCAATTTCGCTGCTCAGACTTCTGCGGCTTAGGCCACATAAAGATGACGGAACACTGTTGGTAGAATGACTAGGGAACTTGGTATTCTCTTTGAGTGTGACGCGAACTATTTCCTACGGTTTTTGCGCTGTTTTGGCAAATGCACTTGCAGAGCTCCATCAACCGCGGCCACTGCCGCCTGTGCGGAGTGGATGTCTTCCGGCAAGAGATGAACAGCTATTAGTTCGGGATTGTGTGTAGCCGCGGCCCGGCTTTGAAATACCAAGAGGCTGCGACTGGTGACGCTGAGAATTGTGATTATGTCAGGGTCTCGTGGACAGTCGACCAGGATACAGAATTCGGAGCCATTCCCGTTCAGATTTTGATGAACAAGCTCTTGCTCGGCGATTATCCAATCCTCTAGATCGAGACCGTGTTCGCGCCCCCTCAATTCGAACAGCTCGTGGGCTCGTTTCGCGACCGTCGCCCGAATCATCTCCTGGTGTTGCTGCAAGCTACCGTTGACAGTGAGCACCCAGTTGTCCAAGCCCTTGCGAGCAAAATCGGCCATGGCTTGCACCCCTTATCTGAAATCGCTAACGCGTCTGCCAGTGCTAACCAACCCGATCAGTTTTTATTCCAAAGGCGTGTTCTGGCGATGGAGAAAGATATCTCAGCTCGAGCATCTGAACGCGTGAAGCCCATGAGATTTCTTCCCTCAACTGCGCAATTCGCTTCTTCCGGGCTCTGCGTTACTTCACCGCTTGAGTGGGGCATCTGCTGCCCCGGAGCACAACCTCCTTGCTGGTTTGCATTACGGCTACCACCTGAGGTCTCCAAACGTATTGAGTCCGGGGGTCGCTTGCGTCGCTCACTCCCTGACCTGCTGAATAACTTCTAAAGACCCGCACTGGCTCCTTGTTTCTGGCGACGCGGACATTCGTTTTCATCAGACTATTTTCCATCGAGGGAATAAGGCTCGCCTAGCACAGTTCTGTATCCGTAGGAGCTACCGAAAACTTTCTCGCTCCGCAACCGCGCCGTTCCCGAGAACACTGGGCACGGCACAGCCATGGAACAATTCACATCCTTGCGCCGGGATGTTCAGCCTAAAGAGTAGAGGAAATTGCTTCTATGACACACAGAATGCCCCACCTTCTCCTGTGCCTGTTTGCGCTGCTGGCGATTGGGATTGCCGGAATCGCACAGCAATCCGCCACCGAAGCTCCAGCGGGCTTTGATACTCCAACTTTCACCCCCGCTCAGAGCATCAGCAATGGAATGCCGGAACCTGCCGGTGACACGTTTACCCTCGATCAGCAGATCTTTGAACAAAGGAAAGACATTCACGCCGGCCTAGGTCCGGTATTCAACGCGACCTCATGCGTCGATTGTCATCAGAATCCCGTGACCGGGGGACCCAGCCAGATTACCGAGATGAGGGTTGGGCATAGGGACGCTGAGGGCAATTTTGTGAACCCGACCGTGCTGATCAACGACGGTCAGAACACGATTGCCGGCCGGTCGATTGTCAATGACCGCGCCATTTGCCCACAGGCCCAGGAACATGTGCCTGTGACCGAGACCATCCGTACTTTGCGAGCGGTGAACAATACGCTAGGGGAAGGCTTTGTTGAGGCAATAGACGACAACACGTTGATTGCCATCGCCAACCAGCAACCCGCGCTCAGCGATGGCAAGATTCAAGGTGAAGCCGTTCAAGTTCCTCTCTTTGAAGCTCCCGGACAAACCCGGGTCGGCCGGTTTGGTTGGAAGGATCAGCACGGCAGCCTGCTCTCCTTCATCAGTGACGCTTACCTGAATGAAATGGGCATAACCAGCCGGCTGCGGCCCCACGATACTACGACAGTCTGCAAGACCACCACCGATCCCGAGGATCAACCAGATAACTTGGGGTTAGCGGATATCGACCATTTTGCTCAGTTCGTTCGTGGCACCAAGGTCCCACCGCGTGATGCTACTCTGGCGGCAACCCCCGATGCTCAGAAGGGTCAGCACCTCTTCGAGGGAATTCGGTGCAGCACTTGCCACGTTGAATCCATTTCTACCGCTCCCGCTGGAACGGCGGTGGATGGCGGGACCTTCACAATCCCCGAGGCTTTAGGGAACAAAGTCATTCACCCGTTCAGCGATTTCCTACTGCATGACGTGGGGACCGGCGACGGCATCGTCCAGGGCGGTCCTCCGGACACCGCGAACAAATTGCGCACCAGCCCGCTCTGGGGCCTGCGTACGAAATCCCGTTACATGCATGATCTCAGGTCTCTAACGCTGGAGAATGCTATCCTGCGGCACCGAGGAGAGGCCGGAGAGGTTTCCGAGCGCTTTCGCAAGTTGACTCCCAAAGAGCAGCAGCAACTTCTTACCTTTCTCAACTCCCTGTAGTTGTCGAGGTGTTTCTGGTGGGGCACAGAACATTTCTGTGCCTCACCGCGTTTTGATGCCAGAAAATACGGGTGTGCGGAGACCAGCAACTTTAGGCCTTAAGGCCCTCAAGTTCACTACAGACCTTCCCCGTCGAAGGACTCAACCTCCCCCGCTTCGAAAGGTATCGCAGACTGGAAGCCGGGTCTCATTTGGAGTGGGGAGCTTATTTTGCGAAAAAGATGTCCGATCTGGGTCATGAGGAGAGAAGCATGTCAGCTCCATGGAATAAAAGTCGGACTTGTTCGTTATCAATGTCGACGGAAAGATAACGTCCTTGTGGCGACCAGCATTGCAGCCTGTTGCGTCGCATACTGCTGTCAATGCCGCAAGAAGCGAGCAAACTTAGAGGAGAACAATGGCAGACGAAAGCCGCAAGCGCGACTCGATCGAAGGTGGTCCTGGCCAGGACGGTGTGGACCGCAGAGGTTTTCTAAAGTGCATGGCTTGGGCCGGCACCGGATTGGTATGGACACTGTCCGGGGGCATCCCGACATCTCGACTGTTTGGAGCAACAGGCCATGAAGGGCACCATGATGCCGGATTCAGCTTTGTGCAAATCAGCGACAGCCACATCGGCTTCAACAAGGGAGCGAATCCGGACGTAACCGCCACCTTGCAAGCCGCCATCGACAAGATCAATTCACTTCCGGCTGTTCCAGATCTAATCATACATACCGGGGATCTGAGCCAGATCTCAAAGCCCGGCGAGTTCGACACCGTCGACCAGGTGCTGAAAGGAGCTAAGGCGAAGCAAGTCTTCTACGTCCCGGGCGAGCACGATTTTGCAACCGATAACGGTCAGCAGTTTCTCGAGCGCTATGGGAAAGGCACACAAGGAGCAGGGTGGCAAAGCTTCGATCACAAAGGTGTTCACTTTATCGGCCTTAACAATGTGGCGAATCTGAAGGCCGGTGGCATGGGGTCACTCGGTGCGGACCAACTTCAATGGTTGGAGGACGATGTAAAAGGGTTGTCAGCAAGCACGCCGATCGTTGTGTTCGCCCATATCCCTCTCTGGACGGTCTACCCGGAATGGGGCTGGGGAACGCAAGACAGCGCACAGGCTCTCACATACTTGAACCGCTTCGGCTCGGTAACCGTGCTGAACGGGCATATTCATCAGATCATGCAGAAGGTGGAAGGAAACGTCAGTTTCCACACAGCCATGGCTACTGCATTCCCGCAGCCCGTCCCCGGGACGGCCAAGTCTGCAGGCCCGCTGCTTGTCCCCGCGGACGAGTTGAGACGCGTTTTGGGCATTACAAATGTCAACTACATGGCGGGTGGCCATCATCTGGCGGTGGTTGACGCCACGCTCGCCGGCACACCGGCCGAGGAATCTATAGCGATTCTCAAGGATGCTGCTGCTACAGCAGCGTCAAAGGCATCGTCTCAGCCGCCGACGAACAACCAGACGCCGCAGGCTCAATCGGCCCCTGCGAGTGGCGACTCATCATCCAGTGAAGTCGTTCAGATAAGTATCGACAATTTTGCATTCACCCCGCAGACCTTGACGATTAAGAAGGGCACAGGCGTCGCTTGGACGAACCACGACGACATTCCACACACGGTGGATCACAATGACCACATTTTCGCCTCCTCTGTGCTCGATACTAATCAGAAGTTCCAGTATGCATTCAAGGACCCCGGTAAGTTTCCTTACTACTGCAGGCTGCACCCCAAGATGACGGGAACTGTTGTCGTCGAGTAGAAGGTTCCAGGTCAGCCCTCCCCTTCGGACAGGGCGTCATCGAGGGACAACGATTCTCGAGCGGAATCGAACCGAGTTGACGACCTGTCCGCCTCCCTGAAGATTAACTGCCCCACAGTTCCCGGCTTCATGGATCCCCGAGGTCCAGGCAGGCGACTCATCGAGACAAGAACAGTCGCTACCTCGATGGCCGATCTTCTTCCAAGGGATATCCACGCCTCATTGAGCGACTTGACGCGTGCCGTTCGAACACGAAGTAGGAATAAAGCTGTGCCCCCTCAGTTATCGAAGGTGAGGTTAGTTTTATTAGGAAAGGACAATTATGAAACATTCAACACAATACCTAGGAGTTGTTCTCGGACTGATTCTCGCCTTCTCGGCAGTGCTGGGCCATGCGCAAGATGGGGCCAAGATCAAAACGACCATCCCATTCAATTTTGTAGTCGGGAATAAGACACTTAAGGCCGGCGACTACGTCATTGAGTCTTTGCTCGCCGACAACGCCCTGCGATTCCGTAGTGAGGACGGAGACGTTCAAATAACCTTTACCGTGCCAATCGAAACCAACCGGACCGGGGATCATGAACGCCTGCTCTTTCATCACGACGGCGACCAGTATTTTCTCTCCCAGGTCTGGTTGTCGGGGGACGAAAACGGACACGAACTCCGTCCAGGAGTCCAAGAGAGAAACTTGGAGAAAGGCCAGGGAGTTAGTGATCAGAGTGCTGGTGGTCAGTAAGTGGAGCTTTGTAAAAGAATAGTGTCGACTATCTGAACGATTTCACAGCAAGGAGTGAAGGCATCCGCGGATTCAGGTCTGCAATGAAAGAAATCCCTGTGTGCACGGATGCCAAACTCGCGAAACTCTGAGGCCTGTCGCGCGGATGTCGGACCCGGTCTTGGTATTTGCGTTCCTATCGTTTCAGGCCCCGGGGCAAACAAAGCAAAGATTCCCACTTTAACGTATGCCAGTGACTTGACATAGAGACGGTCTTGAGGACCGAGGTTCGCACAAGAAAGGGGATGCTCGGTGATTGCCTACCAAAGCACGCTGCTGGGTCGAACGGAAGTTGCTGAAGGCACGATGTCGTTTCACTTTGAAAAGCCACGTGGCTTCGCATTCAAACCGGGGCAGTACATCGACCTAACCTTGTTAGGTTCCCAACCCGGGAGCTCGGACGGACTGGCTCATACTTTCTCCATTGCAAGCTCTCCGTTCGCTGAAGAGCTTGTGGTCACGACCCGCATGCGGAATACAAAGTTCAAGCGCAGCTTGTCCGCCCTGCCGATCGGGACAGAGGTGAGCGTCGAAGGCCCAATGGGGTCTTTTACCCTTCACAACAACACAGCCAGGCCAGCTGTCCTATTGGCTGGCGGGATCGGAATCGCACCATTCCTCAGCATTCTTTCTTATGCCGCGGCGGAGAAACTTCGCCATCCTATCTTTCTTTTCTACGCGAACCGCTACCTCGAAGATGCTGCATTCATGGATGCGCTCTGGAAGTTGGGAAAAGCAAACCCAAGGTTCCGCTTTGTTCCAACCTTCACCCGCTTGCCCAACAATTACCGGGGGTGGAAGGGAGAAACCGGACACTTTAGCCCGGAAATGCTCTCGACGCACGTAGGCAGCCTGCGAGGCCCGATCTACTACCTTGCGGGGCCGCCGACAATGGTCGCCGGCGCCTGCCGAACGCTATCTCAGGCTGGCGTGAATCAAGACGATATCCGGACCGAAGAGTTTGCAGGCTACTGAGGGTCACAAGAGTATGGGAGCCGCTGATCAGCCAATGCCGCCTTTTCTTCAAATGAAGGGATTTCTCGGCACGGGCGCGACATTCGCGGCGGACCTGAACCTGGTCGTGCAACTCGCCATGGGAGTAGCACTACTTGTGGGGGGTCTTCTGGCCAAACAAAAGCGCTACGCAGCTCATGGGGTCTGTCAGACGACCGTACTGCTACTGAATTTGTTGATGATCGCATTGGTCATGTGGCCCTCCTTCCACCAACAGGTCGGGCCGGTATTCCCGAGAGTGTTCCACAAACGTTATTTCGTCGTAGCCGCAATTCACGCGGCCTTGGGGATGGCAGCTGAACTTCTGGGGCTCTACATCGTTATGGTGGCCGGTACGAACATTCTCCCCCAGCAGCTGTGTTTCAAGCGTTGGAAGTTGTGGATGCGTGCGGAACTTGTGCTTTGGTGGACAGTTCTGTTCAGCGGCCTGTCGACCTACTACGTCTGGTATATCGCACCTTGGTCGTGAGCACGTCCTATTTGCCTTTGCCAGCGAGGATGATCCGTGGCCGAAAGTGGAGGGAGTGGTAGCGAGGAAGGCTGTAATGCGGAGAACCGCGGAGGAGAATCGCATCTGACAAGAAGCAAGAAGAGGATTGTTAAGACGACCGATAGAGAGGAGCGTCGATGAACTACGAGGCCGTGTTCAACATCTTTCTGGGGATGCTCGCCCTCCTGGGATGTGTGCTAGTCATCATATTCTGGATCGTTTTCCGAGAAGAAAATACGATCCACCCAATCTACAGATCTCTTGCGAGCCTTGCGAACTCCGATTGCAACAGTGCCGATCAAACAATCACCAACCACACTGGACCCGAAAGAGGATAGAGTGAACGGAGAACGACATCCTCGAGGGCCAGTGCTCATTGCGTAAACAGAAGAATTATAAATGAATCATCCTCGAATCATCGGTATCGGAGCAGCAAATCCCGTGCTTAGGCTCACGCAGGAGCAAAGCTTTCACGCGATCGGTTACCAAAGCGATCGCATCCGTAAGATTTTCCTGAATGGTGACATTGATTACCGCCATTTTTATCTCGAAGGGGACCTCAATCGCGACGAGAGCTCGGATCAACTGAATCAGCGGTATCTGCGCGGTGCTATGAAAACCGGTTGCGGCGCGATTGTAGATTGCTTGGCGACCGCTGAAAAAACGGTTCAGGACGTGGACTTTCTGGCGGTCTGCACCTGCACCGGCTACGTATGTCCGGATTTGGGCAGCCGGTTGATCGCCCATATGGGGTTCAGGGACAATGTTCAGCGAGCCTCCATCGTAGGTCTCGGCTGTGCAGGCGCGGTCCCCACGCTGCAGCGTGCGGTTGATTTTGTTCGCGCGCACCCTCGGCGCGTGGCATTGATGGTAGCCGTCGAGATCTGCTCGGCCTGCTACTACGTCGACCATACGCTTGAAACCGTAGTGGGGAACGCCATCTGCGCCGACGGCGCCGCTGCTTTCCTATTGGCAGCGGAACAAGCAGCCGCCCTCCGCTTTCCAGAAATCGTGATTCGATTTTCACGCACTGCGCTGCGGAACTATGGAAACATGTCCTCTCCAACCGTAATGTTCGTTTTGGACGAAGTGGTGCGCACTGGCGACCCTCGTCCCGGTGACTGGGGAATTATGGTGGCGTTGGGTCCGGGCATGGCGGCCGAAGTAGCCTTACTAAGATGGTAAGTGGTCGCTTGTTGCCTCTTTGGCCACTGCTCCGGATTCTTGGGCGCGCTCGACGAACTGCGCTGTGGGCAGAACTGAAACTACTCCTGAACCCTCGACTATTTCCGACGCTGTATTCTCGCAATCGAAGCGCTGTTCAGACGATGAGAGAAACCGTCGTCAGCAGTATCAACCCACAGCCGCCCGCTCTGTTCCAGATGGCGACGGGCTACTGGCTATCACAGGCAATCTACGTCGCTGCCAAGCTCGGGTTGGCCGACCTATTGAAGGACGCCCCCAAGTCGTGTTCCGCAATGGCCGCGGCAACCGGAGCCGACAGGCAATCTCTGTTTCGCCTCATGCGTGCGCTGTCGACTGCCGGTGTGTTTGCTCACGTGCAGAACGACTCCTTTTCGCTGTCAAGCGCCGGAGACAGACTCCAAAGCAGTGTGCCAGGTTCCTTAAGGACGCTTGTGATGACCCTCGGTGAAATTCATTACCAAGCCTGGGGAGATCTTCTTCACAGTATTCAAACCGGTTCTCCAGCGTTCAACCATGTGTTCGGAGCAGGCTTGTTTGAATACCTCCAGCGAAATGCAGACGCCGCGGACACATTCAACGGAGGGATGACCGACGTTTCGTCGATGTTGGCTTACGCCGTTCTGATGGCGTACGACTTCTCCCGAATCCCTTCTATCGTCGACATCGGGGGTGGGCAGGGGAAATTGCTGCGAAGCATCATTCAGATTAATCCGGAGATCAAAGGCACAGTGTTCGATCTGGAACCCGCTATTGAGGTGGCGAAACAGGGCTTCGGTTCCAACCCGTGCACCGGACGATACTCAACGGTTGCCGGAGATTTCTTCGAGTCGGTTCCGGAGGGAGCTCATGCTTATATCCTCTGTGGTGTCATTCACGATTGGGACGATGAGCACTGTGTCAGAATCCTGAAAAATTGCCGCAGCGCGATGAACGACAGTGGGAGACTCTTGTTAGTGGAAACGGTTGTGCCGGAAACCGGTGCGAATTGTTTCAGCAAGCTTCTCGATCTCAACATGCTTGTGATGACCGGAGGCCGAGAACGAACCAAATCGGAATTCTGCGCCCTGTTCAACGCTGCGGACTACAAGCTCACAAGAATCGTTCCGACCATGGCGCCCCAGAGCGTGATCGAAGCTATTCCAGGTTCAGTCTGAGACAACAAAAAGCGACTCCCTCCCTCCTCCTGGCATACCAGGGAAAAGAACTTGCCTTCTAATCCAAAAAACTATCACTCATTGCAGGCGAGGCTGGTTCTGCCAGCACAATCCTCGGACTATCCCAATAAAGCGTCAGCTGAGCGTATCTCCGCCGGGAATAAAAGCGCGTGAGCCCGGTTTAAGTAATTGACCGCAAACGAACCGAGTTAGCACGTTTTTATGATTTCACCGGAAGCGCAGTCAGAACTATCGGAAGCTACCCAGATCCGGCTTATCCTGGATGGCAATGTCGACGCGTTTTGTGACCTCGTGACACCGCACCGACGAGGTCTCTATCTCAAGGCGCTGTCCATCGTACGTAGTGAACCTGATGCAGAAGAGGTAGCACAGAACGCCGTCCTTAAGGCTTTCAACAAACTCTCCCAGTTTCGACACGATTCACAGTTCCGAACCTGGCTGATTAGCATAACCATCAATGAAGCCCGGATGTGGTTAAGGGCCAACCGCAAATTTAAGCACGAATCTCTCGACCATGAGGATGGCGACGGCCAAACACTCCGGACGGAGATTGTGGACCCTCGAGAGAATCCTTTCCAAGTTTGGGAAAGAACGCAGGTTCGAAGCGCGATCCTCAAAGCTCTAAGTCTGTTGTCTTCACGCAATAGACAGGTGTTCATCCTTCGGGACGTGCAGCTGCTCAGCATCTCAGAGACGGCCAGAACCCTCGACATTTCGGAAAGCAACGTCAAAACCCGACTGCGGCGAGCTCGACTGCGGATGCGCCAAGCGCTGGCACATCTCCGGGGTACCCGGACTTCCGAACGCGATAGTGGATCCAAGAGCTCCAGCAGACGTTTACGCAGCTCTGCTCCGGTTTGTGGCTGGCCAACAAATGTTGAGGACAAACTGGAGAGCATCCATTGAGATGTATTCCGAGATACTTGGGGTGAAGGCAACATTCAGTACTTCTCGATCTTCGCGGTCGTTGACGGAGCGTTTATGTCTCACAAGGCGCAGCTCATCGCACGCTTTGATGGCTGTAAATGTGTTCGCACGGAAGTTGTTCATCACGCCGGATATCAAATGAGGCGAATCATTGTGAAGTTCAGTCGAGTAACGGAACTACGGACGAGAGGTCGTGATCAGCAGAGAGGGCCCGCTTTTTTGTCGCCTTCGTTGAGAGTTTGGGTCGTAATGTTAATCCTCACAGCTCTTGCGGGCACCCCAGCACAACTCGGGGCTCAATCTGTCACATCTGGTGACATTGTGGGTGTCGTTACGGATCCTTCGGGAGCGATTCTGACCAACGCCAACGTAACCCTGAAAAGCCTGGAGAATGGAAGCACGCAGGCGCAATCCACAAACTCTCGAGGTCTCTATCGGTTCTCGCTGTTGCCGCCAGGACGTTATACAGTTTTCGTTACTGGCGCCGGCTTTCGGCAAGCCAATGCAACAGCCGTGGTGACTATCGGTCAAGCCGCTACCGTCAACATTTCTCTGGACCTTGGCCAGGCCATTTCGACGATAGAGGTGACTTCTGCCGCTCCGTTGCTGCAAACCGAAAACGCCGACGTTTCTACTAGTTTCAGCGAAGCCCAGATCTCCCTGACGCCCAACCCAGGCAATGACCTGAGCTACATCGCGCAGACGGCCCCGGGAGTAGTGCAAAACACGCAAGGCGGCAGCGGTAATTTCTCCGCTTACGGACTTCCGGCCACTTCGAACCTATTCACCCTGAACGGACAAAACGAAAATGATCCATTCCTCAATTTGAACAATTCTGGTGCGACGAATCTGCTCCTTGGGAATAACGATGTCTGCGAGGCGACGGTGGTGACCAACGGCTACTCGGGGCAGTACGGGACACTGGCGGGAGCCAACGTCAACTATGTGACCAAGTCAGGTTCTAACAACTTCCATGGGAATGCGCTTTATTGGTGGAACGGACGGACCCTCAATGCAAACAGCTACTTCAACAACAAGAATGGCGCGCCCCGGCCATTCGTTAATGCCAACCAGTGGACAGCTTCATTCGGTGGGCCGATCAAGAAGGATAAGACGTTCTTCTTCACAGCGCGGCGTAGCCGCAACCAAACACTGTCGTAAGCTTTCAAGCTGTCAGCAGTGAGCAATCAGCTTTAGCCGATGCACAAACCCTTCGTTGTAATCCCTTAAATCCTACTAGCGCTTGCTGACCGCTTGCGTTACGGGCGTTCCCCGTCTGCGTATCATTACAGGTTGTTCCAAGACCAACAACGATACCGAGGAAAACGCCCATGCATGAGTTTATCGCCAAACACCAGGACAAGATCGCCGGCACACTGTCAGGATTTGACCGCTTATAATAGTATTTCGTGGACACCTGCGCTCCATTGGCACTCCGCAGGGGATGATGAGCTATCTCTGGACCAACCAAGTCTTCCTCAAGAACTTTGGCGACCACGTGGAGAAGGTCACCGAGCGGGTCAAGGAAGCTTCCCTGGCTGCGGCCAAGGCTTGCCGACGCCCGGTGAAGTATCTCAATTCCAGTCAGCTCAACAAAGAGACTATCGCCCGCGACATCCTGGCTCAAGATGGCGTCCGCGCTGGCCTGGTGTGCGTGCTCAGCTGTCTCGAACCCTGTTGGAAGTTCGAGATCCATCGCAATCGAATGACGAAAAAGCTAGAGTTGAAGCTACGCCCTGGCAAATGCCTGTTCCTCTACCACTACCAGGTACATCCTGTCTTCGGCTTTCTCAATGCCCGCATCCAAACTTGGTTCCCGTTCTCCATTCAGATCTGCCTCAACGGACGGGAATGGCTGGCGCGACAGATGCAAGCCGCCGGTCTGGAGTACCTGCAGCATGATAACTGCTTCCCTTACATTGCCAACTGGACCAAAGCTCAGCGCTTAATGGATC
>WNFS01005044.1_pt1 | contig 12559 bp, 8 predicted proteins | sample 5400141 | NCBI WGS metagenome assembly WNFS01 (sample SAMN13153358, study PRJNA577476) | soil metagenome | isolation source: 60 cm saprolite under Madrone tree | place: USA:California | collected 2016-06-14
CAGGTGCGATACCGCGTGAAGCCGATCTGTTTCCACTGGATCTTGCGAAGGCGAAGTGAAATCCATGCCAGGAGGAGGAGATACGGCGTAGCGCTAACCTTCAGAATGTGATGTTGGCGAGCCACGTAGATGGCGACGACGACGGCAAATTCGACGAGGACGAGCCATCTGTTGTCGCGCCAAGCCCGGCCACCACTATTGGTGGATTCGATTTCCATTTCGGCCGCGCCTCTGAGGGGCAATACGACCGGAGGCGGGAAAAAGTCTCAGTTAAGACGAAAACCCTCGTTAAAGTTTCCAAGGGCGTAAGCCCTGCCAGCGAGAGGCCACCTTCCGGATGGTCGGCAAACCGGAACTAATCGTCAGACCGAAACGTGTGCACGCAATTTGGCGATGGGTGGCGTTGCCTTCTTCGCGCGGCCTCTAAGGCCGCGCTCCCCCGACTAAGGGCGGGGGCTTCCACATGACCGCGCGGAGCTGCGCGGCCGGAAGGAGCCCCGCTTCAGAAAGCGGACGCTACAAACGCGCGGAGCTGCACGCCCGCTTCGCGAAGAGTCCTTGCAACTTCGGCGGCGATTTTGGGGGAGCCGGGGGTGTCGCTGTGGATGCATAGGGTGTCGGCGTGCAACGCGACTTCGGAGCCGTCGCGCGCAATCGCTTTGCCTTGCACGATGCTTAAGGCTTGTTGGGCGGCTTCGGCGGGATCGAGGATGAGCGCGTCGGGGTGTTTTCGCGAGCGCAAGGTTCCGTCCGGTTCGTAGCGGCGGTCGGCGAAGGCTTCCGCACAAACGCAAGTCAGGACTCCGCGGACGTAGTGTTTAACGCGCTAGAGCACAAACAAGCCTGGAGATGTGAGCAGTTGCTCTTGCTCGAGCAGCAGGGCGCGGGCCGTGTCCCAATCGACGCTTTCAAATCGAATCTCGTCGCGCGGGCGCAGTTGCCCCAAGCTATGCAGGTCGGCGGAAATCACGTTGGCAATCTTCGCATAGCCGCCGGTGGTTTGCTGCTCTACAAACAGGATGATCGGCTGGCCTCCCGCGGTAATTTGAACGGCGCCAATCGAGACGCCTTCGGTGATCATTTCTCCGCTGGAACGCTGCGCAACGTGCTGGCCTTCGAGGCGAAGGCCCATGCGATTGGATTCTTCCGCGACTTGATACGAGCTCTTGTAGAACAGTTGCTGCGATGCCTTTGGAAACCAATCACTCTGAGGGCCAGGAGTGACGCGCAACACCTTGCGAGGCGACAGATGCTGTAACGCTTGCGGAGCTATCGATTTTTCCCGAAACGAGGCGGTTGCGGGTCCGGTCCCCAGCACGTCACCCTTGCGCAGGGCTCTGCCTTGGTGACCGCCGAGGCCGCTCAAGAGGTGCGTTGACGCACTGTCCAAGAAAGGCTTCACAACGATTCCGCCTTGCACGCACAAATAACAGCGGGCGCCGGAACGCGTTGATCCCGCACGAAGTGTTTGGCCGGGTTTCACTTCGAGGGAAGTCCACAGCCCAAGAGGCGAGCCATCCAGTGTTGCGGCGAAGTCCGAGCCAGTTAGAGCGATGATGGCGGCTTGTGGAAACAGGAATGTTCCGCCGAGCAGCGTCATCTCCAGCGCTGCGGCGCCTTCAGCGTTGCCCACCAACCGATTTCCCAAGCGAAGCGAGATCGGATCAGCCGCGCCGGAAGCCGAGACACCCAGGGGACCGAAGCCTTCGCGGCCTAAATCTTGCACGGTGGTGAGGAGGCCGGGCGATTGGACCTGAATCACACTCATGGCCGCTCCAGCGCTGCGAATTGCTCCCGGCTGATCGGTGTGAATCGCACGCGATCTCCAATGGACAACAGGCTGAATCCGTTTTGGTCGGGCCGGAACATCGAGATGGGAGTGCGTCCAAGCAATCGCCAACCACCCGGCGTGGCGATCGGGTAGACCGAGATACGCGAAGCCGGGGACGAAGCCGAGAAAATAAACGATGTAGGCTGTCGAAGAATGCAATTCGATCACCTTTGCGGGTGTCATGCCATGCATCTCGCTCACCTCGCTTAGGTCTGGGCCGTACTCTCCGCCATAGCACACCGGGATTTCCACCTGGCGCGGTTCTGGGAGAGTCACATCCTCCAGGCGCCCGAGGTACTGCTTCAGAATTTCTTCGAGCTGCTCGTGCCGACATTTCAGGGGATCGAACTTGACCAGCACGGAGCAATATGCGGGGTGAAGGTTGCGAATGCCTACAATCGGCTCCAGTTCAAGCAGCAGCAGAAATTTTCTGACATGGTCGTGAGCGTCGGGCGTGATTTGCTGGCCGAAGTAGATGAGTAGCGATTGATCGCTCGCGCGCTGAAATCGCGCGGCTTCGGCTGCGTGCATGAGCATGCGGGAAGAGTATACCGCCGGTCTTGTATCGGCTGAACACAGGCCGGATTTCGCCGCCGCAGTCCGGGATAAAGTTGTCGCAGGGAGTTGTACCAGAAAGGTTGAAAAGGGAAGCCCCGCCTTCCCTGGGGGAAGAGAGGCGGGGCGTCTATCGCGTTCCAGCTCTTTTATTTTTGTTGTTTGAAGGAAAGCGGAAACTCGAGCGTCTGATTCTCGATAGGAATGCGCAGCATCAATTGCTGCGGGTTTTTGCCGCGTTCGAACCAGACGGCGCCGGCAACCTTGTCGTTGGGCTCGATGTTGCTGGCGCACGGCATTTTCTTCCGCGTATTGATGCTGAATGATGTAGTTAGGGGCGGAGACCGACGGCGCGGAAGAGGATTTGTAGCCAACGTTGGTGGCGCTGGCCGATTCGGCTGACGACGTCGTGTGCACCGGCGCGTTCGAAGGCTCCGCGACGGCCTCGGTCCACAGAACCTGGTGGGTCATATTCTTCGCCAACTGCGCGGGATCCAAATAGAAGAGCGGCTTTCCATGCAGGCTCACGTCGTCAAGGATGAACTGCGACGGCTGGATATGGATGGACTGCGAGCCGCTGTTGGCGATGGCCACGTTTGCGCGCAGCTTCCATCCTGTGTCGTGCAGAGAGACTTGCACGGTGATGCCGTTGGCCGTGAGTGATTCGACAAGGATCCCGTTGCTCATAAAGTGGTCGCAGCCTTGCGCGCCCTGCTGCCAGCGGGCCACGCCGTTCTCAATGCTCGCAGACTCCACGCTGGGCGGCCGCCGAGGTGTGGGGATCTTTTTGACGTAGATCGCCGCGACGTACCCCATTTTGCCGTCGGCTGTCTTGATCTTGACCGTATAGCCTTCGTCATTGGCAAGCACGGTGACTTCGTCGCCGCATTTAAGCGTTGCGATTACCTGTAGGGGAAGCGATTGCTCGGGATCGGCGGTCATGGGCACGTTGCGAACTCCAGGGCAAGCGATCTTCCAGGTGGAGGCAACCGGAGCGGCAGCGGCCGCGGGTTGCGTATCGGTCTGCGCGCGTGCCGCGGGAACCCACGATGAAGCGATGATGCTCAGCAAAGCGAAATTTACCGTGATTGATTTGTGCACTGAAGCCCCCTCCGGGTTCAGATGGAAAAACTCTACTTCGCCCTTACAGGAATCGTCGGCTCGGCAGGTCTGCTTGTCCATAGAACGCGCGTACAGGTTTTGGTGCTTTGTTGGACAGCCGTCCGTGCGTTGGTGCGCTACCCTGCTTGCTTGAGGGGTATGGGTGTTTCTTGTAGGCTGAAGCGGCGAGGAGATTCCATGAAGAATTTATTAAGAATGGTGCGAGGCACAATTGTGGGGATTTTGGTTGCGGGGGCGGCCCATGCACAGGCTCCGGCAAATGCCCCGAGCAGCGCCTCGCCGGATTGTGCCGATCTGCCGTCGCTGGCCGCGAAACTGGAGAGAACGGACAGGATTTTACACGATTGGCCAGCTCTCGCGCGCTACGCTGATGCCAATGCGGGTGTGCCGGCGCCCACGAAATTCGATCTGCGCGTGGTGTTCATGGGCGACTCCATCACAGATCATTGGGTCAGCCCCGAATTTGGCGGATTTTTCGCCGGGAAGCCGTACATCGACCGCGGAATCAGCGGTCAGACCACGCCGCAGATGCTGATTCGCTTTCGCCCAGATGTGATTGCTCTGCGGCCCAAGGTGGTGGTGATTTTGGCGGGCACGAATGACATCGCGGGGAATACCGGGCCCATGACGCTGGGCCAAATTGAAGGGAATTTGGCATCCATGGCGGAGTTGGCGAAAGCGAACAAGATTCGCGTGGTCCTCGCATCGGTGCTGCCGGTGAGCAACTATGGGCACGACCGCCAGGGAAATTCGCTCGACATGCGCACGAACCGGCCGCCGGAGAAAATTCTGGAGTTGAATGCGTGGATCAAGAAATACGCGACGGAGAACGGCTACACCTATCTGGACTATTTTTCGGCGATGGTAGACTCGCAAGGGATGCTGCAAAAGGATTTGAGCGAGGACGGGCTGCATCCTGACGCCAAAGGATACGCGGTAATGTCGCCGCTAGCGGAGCAGGCCATCCGAGCCGCGATCAAGAAGAAACGGTGAACTGAATACGCGGAGCACATGCTTGTTTTGTAACGCCGCTGTAACTTGACCGTGGGACAGTGCTAGGCTAGGGTGTAGGAAGTTTCTCCGTGAGTTGGCCGCGGTAGCTGAACGCAGACTAGCGGTCAATGGACAGCAGGAGGAATCCGCCATCGGCCACCCGGTTTCTGTAGAAGCAAAGCCCGCCACTTGGATGCGACGTACCGTTCACATTTCCGGACAAATCGAAACTTTCTTCGGCACTCTCGACGAGAACGTGCGCTTGCTGGAGGACGCGCTGCAAGTGCGCACACATTTGAACGACACGCGGTTGGCGATTGAAGGCAAGCAGGACAGCGTCGACCAAGCGGTGAAAATCGTCGAGGAATACAACCACCTGACGCGGCACGGGCGCGTGCTTTCGAGCGCGGAGGTGAAGTCGCTGATGCGCGTGGCGACCGAGGAGCCGCACGAATCGCCGCGAGGAATGTTCGAGCATTCGCGGGCGCGTTCGTTCGGCAAAAAAGTGGTGACGCCGAAAAATGCCAGCCAGCGGCGCTACATGGAGGAAATCGAAAAACACGACATGATGTTCGCTGTGGGGCCCGGCGGCACGGGCAAAACATACATAGCCGTGGCCATGGCGGTGAGCGCGCTGCTGACGAAACAGGTGAACCGCATCATTTTGGCGCGACCGGCGGTGGAGGCCGGGGAGCGGCTGGGCTTTTTGCCTGGCACACTGCAACAAAAAATTGATCCGTACATGCGGCCGCTGTATGACGCGCTGTACGACATGCTGGACGCCGATAAGCTTGATCGCTTCCTGGAGAAGGGCATCATCGAGGTCGCGCCGCTGGCGTTCATGCGCGGGCGTACGCTGAACGATTCGTTCGTGATTCTGGACGAAGCGCAAAACACCACCAGCGAACAAATGAAAATGTTTCTGACGCGGCTGGGCTTCAACTCCAAGGCAGTGGTGACCGGCGATGTTACGCAGATTGACTTGCCCGCCGGGAAGAAATCGGGATTGGTGGAGGCGCTAGAAGTGTGCGGCAAGATCGAAGGCATCGGCGTGGCGCAGTTCACGGAAAAAGACGTAGTGCGGCACAACCTGGTGCAGCAGATTATTCGCGCGTACGAAGAGTATGATGGCTCGCAGCCGCAACGCAGCGGCGGCGGAAACGGAAAACCCGAGGCGCGCGCCGAATCCGGCAAAGAGCAGGCTAAAGAATCTCTGCGAGGATGATCCTGAACCGCCAGCGGGCCGTCCGCGTGGCACGGCGGCCACTTGAGCTATTCCTGGCTCGCGTGCGGCGGGAACTGGGGATCGGAGAAGCGGACGTCACCATTTGCTTCGTCAGCGATGCGGAGATCGCGCGCATGAATCAGTCCTTTCGCAAAAAAAAAGGGCCAACCGACGTGCTGTCGTTTCCCGCGATTCACCGCCGCGTGCCTGTCTCGTTGCCGCGGCGTCGAAAGGCGGGGAGCGGGCGCCGCTCGCCGAGCGAAGCATTTCTTGGAGACGTCGCCATCTCGCCGGCCACGGCGCGCCGCAACGCCAAGAAACTTGGCCGCTCGCTACCGGGTGAATTGCAAATCCTGATTCTGCATGGCGTGCTGCATCTCCTCGGCTACGACCACGAAACCGATCGCGGGGAGATGAATCGCGTCGAAGCGCAACTGCGGCGCCGGCTGGGGCTCACGTGAGCTTCCTTTTCCTGGTATATACGCTCGGCACCGTGCTGCTGGGGCTGAGCCTGCCGATATTTTCCTACCTTACGCTCATCTATCGCGAGCTTGGCCGCATGACCACCGGGCCCATCCACCAACACCTGGAAATCTTCGAAGCGGAAATCGAACCAAAACTCAAAATCAATCGGCACAGCGGCGGCCGCACATTTCGCATCATCGGGCATTTCTGGCTGGCGTTCTTGGTATTGGAAACCACGCGAGGGGTGGTCTATTTCGTGCCGGGCAGGTGGGAATCGTTTTTGGAGTTCATCGTCTTCCTGACGCTGGAAGTCGTGATCTTGATGCATTTTCTGCCGGACATGCTTTTGTATCGCACGACCGGGAGATGGCTGCTTCCGCTGCTGCCGCTGATTCGCGCGGCGATGTGGCTGGCGTGGCCCGTGCGGATTTTCCTGGAAGGCGCGGAGTCGCTGGCGAGAATCGCCGAGCACGAGCCGGAGCGCACCGAAGAGCAGCGCACCGAGGAGGGCATCGAAGCGCTCGTCGAAGCGGCGGAAGAGGAAGGAATTATCGAGCCGGAGCAGGGCGATTTGATCGAGCAAGTGGTGGAATTCAGCGACAAGCGCGTGCGCGAAGTGATGACGCCGCGGCCGGACATCGTGGCCATTGCGGCGGACGCCACGCTGGAAGAACTGCACGCGAAAGTCGTGGAAACGCGATTCGCGCGGCTGCCCGTTTATGAAAAGTCGCTGGACGACATTTATGGCGTGGCCTATGCGCAGGACTTATTGCACATTGCCGATCAGGATTTGCCCAAGCGAAAAGTGCGCGAGCTGGCGCATCCGGTGATGTTCATTCCGGAGACGAAAGCGGGTTCGGAGTTGCTGCGCGAAATGCGCCAGAAGAATCATCCCTTGGCTATCGTGATCGATGAGCATGGATTAGTGGCAGGGCTGGCCACGGTGGAAGATTTGGTCGAAGAAATTGTAGGCGAGAGCGGGCGCGACGACAAACAGCCCGCGCCGGATGTGGTGCGCGAGCCCGACGGCGGGTTGGTCATGCGCGGAAGCATGTCCATCGACGACGTGGAGGATTTGCTCGGCGTGCACTTTGGAGACAAGGCGGATGAAGCGGTCACCACTATTGCGGGCTTGCTGAGTCACGTGTCCAGAAAAGTTCCCGCGCCGGGCGATAAGGTCGACATCGCCGGTTATCGGTTTGAAGTGATAGAAGCGAACCAGCGCAAGGTGCTCCGGTTGCGCATTCGGAAACGCCCCGCGGCCACGGTCTCCGCGAAGTAGATTCTACCATCACTCCTCGGTCCCTTCTTCTTCGTCCGCGGGCTCGTGCGCTTGCACCGCACTCAAACCCTCGAGCTGAAAGTGCCAATCCAATTCGCGGACGCGCTGGGGATTGTCGCGCCAATCTTGCGCGACCTTGACGAACAAGCCCAGAAAAACCTTCGTGCCCAGAAGTGATTCGAGCTCCTTGCGCGCTTCCGTGCCGATTTTCTTCAGCATCGCGCCCTTGTGCCCGATAAGGATTTTCTTCTGCGTATCGCGTTCAACGTTAAGGGTAGCCTCGATGCGCACCAGCTTTGGGGTTTCCTCGAATTTCTCGACGAAGACGGCCAGCGCGTAGGGCAGTTCGTGGTGCAGTGCGCGGATGGCTTTCTCGCGGATGATTTCGGCGGCGAGAAACCGCTCGGGCTGATCGGTGACCTGGTCTTCCGGAAAATACGGCTGGCCTTCGGGCAGATGGCGGAAGATTTCGCCGAGCAGTTCGTTGCAGCCGGTCCCCGTGAGCGCGGAAAGGGGAACGATGGCGGCAAAGTCGAATTCCTTGCGGAAGCGTTCGATCAGAGGCAGGAGCTTCGGTTTCGGAACGGCGTCGACTTTATTTAGGGCGAGGATTGTCTTTCCCGGAAAGCGCTGGGCCTTCTCGAGCAGCATGGAGTCCGTCTGCGGCGAGACGCGGCTGGCATCCACGATGAGCAGCAGGACGTCGATGCCTTCGACGGCGGCGGCGACTTCGTGCATCATCTGGCGGCCGAGCGCGGAATCGGGCGCGTGCAGGCCAGGCGTATCGATGAACACGATCTGCCCGCCCTTTTGCGTCACGATGCCTTGAATGCGATTTCGCGTGGTTTGCGGTTTGGACGTAACGATTGCGATCTTCTGTCCGACCAGGTTGTTCAGCAGCGTGGATTTTCCCGCGTTGGGGCGACCGACAATGGCCACAAAGCCGGCGCGGAAGCTGCTTTTCTTCGGCTCGATCGATTCGTTTGGCGGCGTCACGGCTGGAGGAGCGCCATCAATCCGGCGCGGCAATGCCGAGCGACTTCATTTTGCGGTAGAGGTGGCTGCGCTCGAGGCCCAGAGCCGTTGCCGCCTGCGTCATGTTCCAGCGGTGTTCCTGGAGCTTGCGCAAAATAAATTCGCGCTCATAGGCGCTGCGCGCTTCGTGCAGAGTGGAATACGGGTGCTGCGGACTCTCCGCCACCCCGCGAAAGATTTCGGGCGGCAGATGGTGCGGCTCGATGCGCGCTTGCGGGCAAATAATGACCAAGCGCTCGACGAGGTTGCGCAACTCGCGAACGTTTCCCGGCCACGGATGCCGCAGCAAGATCTCCATGGCCGTATCGCTGAGCTCGCGCGTTCTCTTACCGTACGCGGCACTGAACTCGTTCAAAAAATGCCTCGCCAAGATGGGGATGTCCTCTTTGCGGTCGCGCAGCGGCGGCACGAAGAAGGGAATTACGTTCAGCCGATAGAAAAGGTCCTGGCGGAAGGCGCCGCGCGCGATCTCCTGTTCGAGGTTCTTGTTTGTGGCGGCCAGAACGCGAACGTCGACGCTCAGAGTCTGGCTGGAGCCGACCGGCTCGAAGCGCTGCTCTTCCAGTACGCGCAGCACTTTCGATTGCGTGCGCAAGCTCATGTCGCCGACTTCGTCGAGGAAGAGCGTGCCGCCGTCGGCTTTCTTGAATTTTCCGACTTTGTCTTCGCCGGCGCCCGTGAAGCTGCCCTTTACGTGCCCAAAAAGCTCGGATTCGATCAGCTCCTCAGGGATAGCCGCGCAGTTGACCTCGACGAACAGGCCTTTGCTGCGCAGGCTGGCGGCATGCAAGGTGCGCGCCACGAGCTCCTTGCCCGTGCCGCTCTCGCCATAAATCAGCACGCGGCCGTTGGTCGGCGCAGTGACCGCAATTTGCTGCCGCAGCGCCTTCATCGGCACGCTTTCGCCGATGACCTGATAGCGATGGCCCAGCTCGCTGCGTAATAGCTGATTCTCTTCCTGCAAGCGCCGCTGTTGAATGGCGTTGCGCACGAGCACAATGATTTTCTCGAGCGAGAGCGGCTTTTCGATGAAATCGAAGGCGCCAAGTTTCGTCGCACGCACCGCCGTTTCGATGGTGCCGTGACCCGAGATCATGATGACGGCGGGAGGGCGCTGGGCAGCTTGCAAGCGGCTGAGAGCCTCCAGGCCATCCATGCCCGGCAGCCACACATCGAGCAGAATCACTTCCACTTCGCCAGTCGAGGCGCGCTCCAGCGCTTCCTCCGCGGAAGCTACCGATTCGACGTGGTAGCCCTCGTCTTGCAAAATTGAGGACAGAGATTCACGGATGCCGGGTTCGTCGTCGACGACCAGCAGATGCGGCCGGGTGGTCATGTAGAGGTTTCCACTCCTGCGCGCTCGGCGGTAGCGGGTGTAGGTTCAGCAACCGGCAACTCGATCACAAAGCGCGAACCAGCTGGGAAATTATCTTCGACGTGAATGCTGCCGCCATGTTCTGCAACAATGCGCGCGGCGATGGCCAGCCCCAGGCCCGTTCCGCGATCTTTGGTCGAAAACTGAGGCAGGAAAAGTTTGTCCTTATCCTGAGGGGAGATGCCGTGCCCGGTGTCCTGCACACAGATTTCGACAGTCTCGGAGTCGTCGTGCGCGCGAGTGATGACTGTGATCTCGCGTAGCGCACAGGTCTCCAGGGCCTCCGCGGCGTTGTCGATCAGATTGACCACGACGCTGCGCAGCAGTCCGCCGTCTGCGCGCACGGTGGGGAGATTTTCGGCCAGCGACGTTTTTATGGTCACACCATCGAGGCGGCCGGAAAATACTTCGACCGCTTCGTGCACGATCGTATTGGCGCTGGCGGGCGTCAGCTTTGCCGCGGGGAAGCGCACAAACTGAGAAAACTCATTGACCAGCGCGGCCAGCGTGGAGACTTCGCGCTCGATCAGGCGAGAGCATTCCTGGACGAGGCGGGTGAGTTCTTGATCCCGTAGTGACGCAGCCGGGTCCGAGGTTTCGCGGCGATCCAGAAAGCGCGCCAGGCGCTGGGAAGAGAGTTGGATGGGCGTGAGCGGATTCTTGATTTCGTGAGCGATGCGGCGCGCCACTTCCTGCCAAGCGGCGGATTTTTGCGCGCGCAGCATTTCGGTCAGATCATCGAGCACCAGCACAAAGCCGGCGTTGGCGCGGCGCGGACCGAGCGAGCTGACCGTAACGGCAGCATGCAGGACGCGCCCGGCCACGACCGTTTCGATCTCACGCGAAACCACACCCATGCGCAGCGAGCGGCGCATCAGATGCTGCACGGTGCGCGCCGCTTCGGCTCCAAGCAGCTCCTCGAGCGAATGCGCCTCGCGAGCAGCGGTGCCGAACATGCGCCCCACGGCGGTATTCAATCGCAAAATGGCGCCGTCAGCGTCGAGAGAAATCACACCCGTAGGAATATTTTCCAGCACTGTTTCCATCAACTGGCGCCGGCGCTCCAACTCCTGCACCGCCTGTTGCAGGTTGTGTGTGAATTGGTCGATCTGCGAGCGGTTGTCGCGCAGCTGGGTGGTCATGGCATTGAAGGATCGCACCAGCACGCCAAGCTCGTCCTGTGCCTGCTCCGGGACTTGGTAGTCAAAATTTCCAGCGGAGACTTCGCGCGTGCCCTCAGCGAGAGCCTGGATCGGAACGGTCACCTGCTTGGCAAGAAAGAGCGCCAGCCACATCACGGAGAAGAGCAACAGGATGGTGAAGAAAGCGAGAATCAGCAGCATCTGGGTTTTCAGGGCGCGCAAATTCTGCTTCTCGGTTTCGTACTCGCGCATTTTTGTCTGGATCAGAGTGAATCGATTCAAAAAATCGAGGCTCGTACGATAACCGGCAGCAACATAGGCGGAGTTGTTTCCCACATCGACAGTCGGAAGGCGAGCGACCAGATAATTCCGTCCTTGCGCTTGCCATACCTCCACGCCACTAGGAAGGGTGCTTAGCAGGCTGCCGAGAACCCCCGCGCGCTGACAGATTATCCCGCTGCGGTCTTCGGGTTGTTCTTCGCAGGCGACGCCCCCACTCACCGGCTTGCCGTCTTTGTCCAGGAGCCAAACAGCGTCGAGCCCGGAAGAGAAGGCGCGTTGCAGCAGGTCGTTTGTAGGAAGGGACATGTTCGATTGCACCTGTCGCGCCAACGAGCGAAGGCGCGGCAGCATGCTGGTGCGCCCAAGATCATTCAATAGGTTTTGCGTCTGCTCCGAGGCGATTTCCAGAGGGCGGGGGAACCAGCGGCCCAGCGTGCGGTTGAGCAGCGAGTAGCTGACAAAAAACATGAACAGCACGGGGAGCAGCGACAACGCCATAGCGCCGACGACCATCTTGGTTTTGAAGCGCGCCCCAAGCTGCTCTTTGCTGCGCTCCGCCCAAAGTCGCAGCACCGTGCGCATGAGAATCATGAAAAACACGAGACACGCCGCAGTGGTGAAACTGGAAACCGCGTACAGAGGTAATAGTTGGCGCCAATTTTTGGGCTCGAAAGGCACGTCCAGCGAGCCAAACGTAAACACCGCGGCGAGCAGCAGGGTGAGAAGCGCGGCGCCGATACCCAAAGTCCAGCGCTGTTTTGGCTCGAGCGAACTCATAAATTAGCCTGCATTGCGCGCGGCAGAAAGGAGTGCAGCGGACACTCGCTGCAACGAGGATTGCGTGTGCGGCAATACTCCTTGCCGGTGCGAACAATCAGGGCGTGGAATTCATTATACAGCGGCGCGTCGCCAGGAAAGCTGCGTTCAAAGAGCCGGCGGATTTCTTCGTAGCTCTGGGCCGGCGTGGCGAGCTGATGCCGCTCGAGCAGGCGCCGGGCATAGGCGTCAACAACGAATACCGGGTGCTCGCCTCCATAGAGCAGGATGGAGTCCGCCGTTTCCGGGCCAATACCGTGGACGGAAAGAAGTTTTTCGCGCAGCGCCACGGTGGGAGTGCGGAACATTTTTGCGAGCGAGCCGCCGTACTCAGAGCGAAGAAATTGGACGAAGCATTTCAGTTTCCTAGCTTTCTGGCGGAAGTAGCCGGAAGAGCGTATGAGCCGCGCGAGCCGCGCCAACGACACGCTTTCCA
>WNFS01003100.1_pt1 | contig 12558 bp, 13 predicted proteins | sample 5400141 | NCBI WGS metagenome assembly WNFS01 (sample SAMN13153358, study PRJNA577476) | soil metagenome | isolation source: 60 cm saprolite under Madrone tree | place: USA:California | collected 2016-06-14
TCGGAGAGCGTGCCCCAGAAGAACGATCCGACGCCCATGCAGAGGAAGTTGAGGAGCGCGGCCGTCGAGATGCCCGTGCGGGACCAGCCCATCGCTTCGGTCATGGGCTGGAGGAAGACCCCGAGCGAGAACATCGCCCCGAATCCGACGCAGGTCACGACCATCGCCGCGCCGACGATGACCCAGCCGTAGAAGAGCTTCATCGGGTGGGATCCAGCCCCGTGATCATGCGCCTCGACTCCTTTCGCGAATAGTCGAACGCGCCGGCTCGAGATCGACATCCCCGGCGCTATTGCTTGGGCGCTGCTTCCGCCGCCGACTTCAGTCGCGCCAGTCCCTCCTCGAATTGACCGCCGACCATTCTGTCCATGTTCATGAACAGATGGACTGCCTTGGCGGTGAAATTTTTGTTGCCGGCGAGGCTCCACGTCACGGCGGTTTGATTGCCCTCCGGCTTGAAAGTGAACTCAGCGGTGCTGGTGGCGGCGAAGGGCCTCGCGAATTCGAGCTTGATTCTGATCAGGTCGCTCGGACGGCTCTCGGTGATCGTCGAGCGTCCTTCGCCCGCCTGGTTGTTGCCTGCCCACGTGTACATTGCGCCGGTTCCGGCCGGCGCGCCCTCGTACGTTCTCTTCATCGCCGGATCCAGCTTCTCGTACGGGGACCATGCCTCCCACTTGCGGAAATCGTTCACTTGCGCAAATACCACCGGCGCCGGGGCGGAGATAGTGGCCGTCCGCGCGATGCGGAACTCGGATGGCTGCATGGCAACGACGACGCCAGACACGAGAACGATCACTGCGAGAGCTATGAGGATCTTGATGAGCATACATAGGCCTCGAGGCGTTCCAAGCTTTGAGTCCAGCCCGCTTCCATCCCCTCGAGATACGGGGCACCCTCGGCGGTCGTTTTGACGGCACGCGCTCGCGACGTCTGTGTCGTCTTCCCGCCTTGCTCGGCGAAGGTGACGGTGTTCAGCACTTCAAAGAGTGGATTGCCCTCGTTGTCCAGCGCAGCGCTGGTAAAGACGAGCCGTTCGGGCTCGACGATCTCCTGATAGACACCCGTCATCGGATAGACGGTGCCGTCGGGTCCGCGCATGTGGATGCGGATGGCGCCGCCGGGCCGCACGTCCAGCTCGCAGACCGGGTTCGTAAACCCATGCGGACCCCACCACGGCGCCACGTGCTTTGGATCGGTCCACGCCGTGAAGACGCGGCTGCGCGGCGCACTGAGAACACGCGTGAAGACAAGCTCTCGATCGGCGGGCATGGTTTTTCTCCTGCTCAGGCTTTCGTACTTAGCTGGCCGCGTGGAGCACTGTCGGCTGAGACGACCCGCGATGCGGCGCCAGCCGCCAGCGGCCGTAGGCGACGAACGCCGCCAGGAGCCCCACCACCAGCGAGATCAGCCCCGGCGCAACGTCACCGGCCGCCAGCGTGAGCGCCGTCGCGCCGATCATGATGATCACGAGCCCGGCGGCGGCCAGCGGTGTCAGGGCCGGCCGAATGCGCAGGAGTCCGGGGAGGATCAGCCCTATCGCGCCGAGCACCTCGGCCACGCCGATGAATCTCAGGAAGAGGCCCGGCAGCGGCGTCTGGTTCGACATGCTGTTCAGCGTCTCGAGCGACAGGACCAGCTTCGTTCCACCGGCGAACAGAAAGAGGGCCGCGAGCCCCTGAGTTCATGATCGGTCTCCTCGTCCTCAGGCCCTCGCCAGGTATCCGGCGAGCCGATCCAGGGATTCGGTCCAGCCCGCCTGGCACTGATCGCGCTCCGAGGCCGGCGCGGATCCGACGGCGTGACGCAGGGTGAACTTCGTCTTGCCGTCATAGTCGGCGCACGTCGCCGTCACGGTCGCCTTCCGCATCCGAGAAGAAATCGGTGCAGACGATCCGCTCCGGCGCGACGATTTCGCGATAGACGCCTTTGGACCAAAAGTCGCGGCCCTCGGGCGACCACATGCAGTTGTGAAAGACGCCACCCGGGCGCAGATCGATCTTACAGACAGGCGTGGTGAAGCCGTTCGGCCCCCACCAGCGCATCACGCGCTCGGGCTCCGTCCACGCCTTGAACACGCGGTCACGCGGCGCGTCGAAGACGCGCGTGATGACGATCTCTCGTTCCGCGGGCCTGGCCGATGCTGTGGTTTCACTATGTGCTGTGCCCATGTTTCTTCTCCTCTCAATGACCGTTCGTCCACGATGGAGCGGCGTATCGAGTCCGGTATCGCCGCTTGTCTTGGCGACACTATGTCGGCGGGCCCTCCCTCACCGGCAGGATCGCGCCGGTCTCGTGGTCTCCACCTCGCCGTATAGTCGAACGGGCCGGCGCGACATCGACATACGCAAAAAAGGCCGACTCTGACCGCGACGAGGCTGGGCGATCTTGCGCCGCTTAGAGGCCTCGCTGGAGATTATCTCTCGCGGTGCAATGCCTGGACGCCAACGCCGCCAAAAACAAATCGGGCACCTCCACTGTTCCGGAAGTGCCCGATCGTGTTGGCGGGCCGTCACGGACTCGAACCGCGGACCCGCTGAATAAGAGTCACTTTAGGCAGGGCAGCTTCGCACACCATCGCCCAGAAACCGGCGCAATTACACAGCTGAACCGCTTTTTTGACCCGCTCTCATCCGCCGGCTGGAATCATGCATGGGCGGGCTGGTGTCTACCCTTCCGCCGCTTGAGCGTGGGCAAATTCTTGATGGTCTTTCCTGCTCTCCCCTCGGCCATACGCAGCTCGTAGAGGGCCGGCCGTCACGCCGGCACGGTGATCAGGATCAGCCAACCTAGGAGGAGGGTAAGCACTGTCAGCGGGACCCCGACGCGGCAGTACTCGAGGAATCCGATCTCCACACGCGCCTCTCGAGCGGCCTCTACCACGATCAAGTTCGCCACCGAGCCGAGGATGGTGAGATTTCCCGCAAGCGTCGATGCCATCGCGAGGATCAGCCATCCGCGGTTCGGCTCCCCGAAGGATGAGATCAGCGGCTTGAAGAGGAGCACGGCCGGGACGTTGGAGACGAGGTTCGACAGCACCGCGGTCGCTACCGTGAGGATCGCTGGGCGATGAAGTCCCACGGCGCCCGCCCAGGCGGCCAAATCCTCAACGAGACCGGCTCGTTCGACGGCGCCCGTCAGGACGAACAACCCGACGAAGAGCACGAGGAGTTGCCAGTTCACGTCGCGATAGACCTTCTCCGGCTTCACGCGTCGGGTGAACAGTGAGTACGCGGCGCCGCCAATGGCGACGAGCGCGATGGGGGCACCGGCCAGGAACGCGATGAGCATCACCCCGACCGCAGCCACGGTCTTCACCATGAGCGGATAGTGGACTGAGACCCGATCCTTGACCTCCGAGATTGTCAACGCCTCGGGAAGCTCTCGCCGATACACAAACCACACGACGATGAAGACGCACACGAGGCCGAGGAGCGCGATCGGGCCTTCGCGCACGAGAAATTCCCGATATGTCAGGGTGGAGAAACTTCCGACGAGCATGTTCTGAGGATTGCCGGTGAGCGTGGCCACGCTACCGACGTTCGCCGCGGTCGCCAGGGCCACCAGGTATGGAACGGGCGGTAACGCGAGTCGGCGGGTCATGCCGACGACGAGCGGTGACAGCACCAGACATACCACGTCGTTCACGAAGAGCGCCGAGAGGACACCGGCGGCGGCGATGACGGCGGCGAGCAGGCTGCGGGGCGTGCGCGCCTTCCGGATGGTCCACAGCGTGACGAGACTGAAGAATCCCGAGAGCCGGAGGTATGCCGCAACGATCATCATCCCGAAGAGCAGCACGAGCGTGTGCGCGTCCACAGCGAGAACAGCGTCGTTCCACGGCAGGACGCCGCTGAGGACCATGAGCGTCCCGCCGATGATCGCGACGCCGGTGCGATCGACGCGAAGTCCCGGTAACCGACCGAGGCCAAGCCCGACATACGACGCGGCGAAAATCGCGAGTGTGATCGCGCGTTCCAGCGTTGTCTCGTGCATGCGGCTAGCAGTCCCGGCCTTCGCGCGCCGGGACGCCTATGACGTCACGCCGCCCCAACTGCGCGTTCGCCGCGGGCGACGACTGTGAGGCTTGTTTGGTGCACGTCCTGAAGCGTACCTCACGTCCTGAAGCGTACCTGTTGAGAGATAGGCCGCGAGGCGGGCCAGACGCCGAGCTGCAACACGACAGAAAGCAGGGCCCGCGTGGGAGTGGAGACGTCGCCCACACCGGCTAGGTATGTCATCTCGTTATCGGTCCACGATAACATGCCAAGGCAATCATTTTGCTCGTGGCGCGGTCTGCATACGGAGCGTACGCTCAACGACATGCTATGCCGCTATTACATCCCGGCCGCACCACTCTCCGACTTCATCGAAGACTTCTGGCTCTACAACGATTACCGGCCGGCCGGCGCATCTCAAGGAGCGGATGCGTTTACGATCGCGTGCGACCCGGCCTCTGCGAGCGCTTCTCCGGGGCGATCGTCTCAGGAACCTACGACGGGTTCTTCGTGATCGACACCCACGTCGACCTCGAGACATTGTGGGGTCGGTCAGCTCGCGAGCTTCGCGACCGGCTCCGGACCGCGACCGCTCCGATCGACAAGTTCCGCGTCCTGGAAGCGGCGCTCCTCGCGCGTCTGTCTGGTTCCGTCATACGTCACGGTGCGGTGCGCTTTGCCCTCCACGCGTTCGGCGGATCCAATCCCACCACCGTCCGCGACGTCAGCGAGCGTGTTGGTCTGAGCCAGCGGAGGTTCAGCGAGGTCTTCAAGACCGAGGTCGGTCTCACACCAAAGCTGCTCCACCGAGTGCAGCGGTTTCAGCGGGTCCTCGCACGATTTCGTCGCATTCTCCGGCTTCAGCCCCGCAGAGTTTCTCCGACATCAACAGGCCCTTCAGCGACGGGGCATACACCTGAAGCGCAACCGCCTCCCGCTGGCCGTATACGGGTCAATGTTTTCCAATACGCTGACTGCGCACGAGGCGACGATGAGCCGTGTCGCCTTGAGCGCGACCAACAGCGATGGCCGCGATGAGATCAGAACGACGAATCGGGTTGTGGGTGACGAATAGCGCGGAGGAAGACGAACGATGACCACTGTCAACGTCCGGTACATGGTCGACGACGTCGATGCCGCCGTCGCCTTCTACACGACTCACCTTGGCTTCACGCTCATCTCCAAGGCAGCGCCGGCCTTTGCCGACGTGGCCCGCGGCGACCTGCGGTTGCTGCTCAGCGGACCGAGCAGCTCGGCCGGGCGCCCGATGCCCGACGGCCGCCGGCCCGTTTCAGGCGGCTGGAACCGTATCCACCTCATCGTCGAGGACCTCTCGGCCGAAGTAGATCGACTCCGCGCCGCCGGGGTCCATTTCCGCAACGACATCGTGACCGGACCGGGCGGCTCGCAAATCCTGCTCGACGACCCGTCCGGGAACCCGATTGAACTGTTTCAATCTCGGCGCGAGTGATGTCGGTAGTCCGGCTCGCGTGCGAGATTCTTGAGGCGGCGCGTCGCGGTGTGGTCAGAGTACCTCGTGGCGGGACGCTTGTGGACAAGCAGCCTGCTCCGAACGGGCCAACAGACTGCGCGCTCGCTCGCCGAGCCGGTCCTTGACCCCCTCGTTGCGTTGGCGCTACGGTTGCCGCAGGATGCGGGCCGGGCGGTGCGCGGGAGGCGTGAAGATGAGGACGCGTCAGGGAAGCCGCGCAAGAGGCGATAGGCCGCGGCGCGACCACCACGATTGGGCCTCGGAGACGTACGTGGACGAGTGGGTGAGGCGGCAGCAGGCTGAGGACCCGAGCCGAGCCGAGCGGTTCCAGTTGATCTGCGACCTCTTCCCATTTCCCAACGACGCAACCGTTACCATCCTGGATGTCGGTGCGGGCTACGGGCCGGTGAGCATGTTCATCCTCGACCGGTATCCTCACGCGACGTGCATTGCGCAGGATGGCTCCGAGCCGATGCTGAATCGCGCACGACACCTCGTCGCGAAGTATGGGGAGCGCTTCAAACTGCATCAGTCCGACCTCTTCGAGGTGAGCTGGCTGCCCCAGCAGTTCGGCTCGTTCGACGCCGCCGTTTCGTCCAGCTGCTTGCACAACCTGCGGGACTTCAAGCGCATCCGCGAAATCTACGGCGAGATCTGCGCGCATTTGAAGCCGGGCGGCGCTTTCCTGAACGCGGACTTGATCAACGCCCCGACCGCCGCGCTGCGCCAGCGGTACGACGGCGTGGCGGCCGCGCGACGCCACCGCGAAGGCGCCTCGGCCGAGGATCTCGCGGCGCTGGTGCGGCACGGGAGACGATCTCCGACGACTGCGACCCGGGAGCCCTTTCCGGCTACCCTGGACCAACACTTGGCGGCGTTGAAGGCGGCCGGGTTCAAGAACGTCGACTGCTTCTGGAAAGAACTGCGACGGGCCGTCTTCGGCGGTTACGCATAGCTGAAGGAGAGGCAGCGATGAGCCCTGGAAAACCCGAGTACGTGTCGGACCTCGTCGTCTACCTGCTGAATCGGCTCGGCGTCGAGTACGTCACCCTGAATCCAGGCGCGACTACCCGTGGGATGCATGAATCCCTGGTGACCTACGGTGGAAATGTCTCGCCCGAGGTCATCACCTGCAGCCACGAAGAGGTGGCGGTCGCCATGGCGGAGGGCTATTACCTGGCGACCGGGAGGCCTCAGGCCACGCTGGTTCACAACATCGTCGGCCTGCAGCACGCGAGCAAGGCGATCTACGAAGCCTGGCTCAACAACGCTCCGATGATCATCATCGGAGGCACCGGGCCGCTGGACTCGACGCACCGGCGGCCGTGGATCGATTGGATCCACACGGCGCAAGTCCAGGCGCAGATCGTCAGAGACTACGTGAAGTGGGACGACCAGCCCCAGGGGGCGCTCAGCGTCGCCGAATCTATTCTCCGCGCCTACCAGATCGCGATGACCGAGCCCCGGGGCCCGGTCTACCTCTGCCTCGACGTCGAGTTGCAGGAGAGCCGGCTTCCTGAAGGCTTTGTCATTCCCGATCCGAGCCGCTACCGCCCCCCTGCTCCTCCCTCGGGCAATCCCGAGGCGATCGCCGACGCAGCGAAGGCGCTTCGGGAGGCGCGCTGGCCGGTTCTGCTGGTCGAGGGATTAGGACGGGCGCCGGGCGGACCGGAAGCGCTGCAGTCGCTGAGTGAGCTCCTCGGCATTCCAGTGATCGAGCAGGGCTCCTCCTTCAATCTCTCGAATCTTCACCCTCTGAACGTCAGCGGAGCCAGCGTCGAGGTGCTGAAGGAAGCGGACCTGGTCCTGACCGTCGGCGTCAAAGACATCGAAGCCGCGCTGACGCGGCCAGAGCCGGAAGCCGGTATCGTTCCGGCGGGCCTGCCGAGGGTGCCCTCGGGGTACAGTCGGCGCCACCAGAGCGTCATCAGGGAGGGGACCAAGCTCGTTCGTGTGGGACTGCAAGAGTATGGGATCAGGAGCTGGACCAGTAGCCACGGCCGGCTCGTGCCCGCGGATATCGCCATCCTCGGGAGCGGGCCCCAGGTTCTGCGCGAGCTCACTCGTCTGTGCCAGAGCGCAATGGACGGTGATCTGCAACGGCGGATCGCCGAGCGGACCGCGAGGGCTCGGGAGATCCACGCGGCAGTCGCCACCCGCGTCCAGAAGGACCTGAAGGAACGCTGGTGGGCGCAAAAGCCCATCTCGACCGCCCGCCTCGCTGCCGAGATCTGGGAGACGATACGCGGCCAGGACTGGGTCCTGGTGCACGGGTCGTTGAGCGGCTGGGAACGACGGCTCTGGGAGATGAAGGACGGGTCGCGATGCATCGCCGGCGGCGGTGGAACGGGGACCGGGATGGGCGTGGCGATGGGAGTCGCGCTGGCGTTCAGGGGAACGGGCAAGGTCTGCGTCAGCATCCAGAACGACGGTGACCTTCTGTACACCCCCGGGTCTCTCTGGACCGCCGCGCATCATGACATCCCCATGTTGATGGTCATGTTCAACAACAGGTCCTACTATCAGGATGTCGGACACCAGCTCGCGGTGACCAAGATGAGGCAGCGCTCCCTGGACAACGTTGGGGTCGGGGTCAGCCTGGAGGGACCCGCCACCGACTTCGCCACCCTGGCGAAGAGCTTCGGCCTGTACGGCGATGGCCCCATCGTCAGCCCTGAGGAGATCCGCCCTGCCCTGGAGCGGAGCCTGAAGGTCGTGAAGGAGGGAAAGCTGGCGCTCATCGACACGGTGACGCAGCCGCGGTGAGGAGACGATCCAGTGATCGCCCGACGGCTATATCGGTGCCTCGCCCTCGTGGGCCTGGCCGCCTGCGCGACGCCGGGCTCGACCGCTTCGCCATGCTGGAGCCGGGCATCCTCTCGGGCACGCCGGCGGGCTCGGGGCCGTTCCCGGTCGTCATCCTGCTGCACGGCTGTGGTGGTCGGAGCGCTGAGGGGCCGTTGAATCGGGAGAACGCCTATCGAGAGTCCCTGGTGGCGAACGGGTTCGCGTGGCTGTCGGTGCGGTCGTTCCCGCTCGAGGGCCGTCCGTTCACGAGCGTCTGTGGGCGCCCTCCCGGCACGATCGATACGGATGAACGAGTGGAAGACCTGGCCGCGGTCATTCAGCATCTGAGCCGCTATCCGCAGCTCGACAGCCAGCGCATCGGCGTCCTCGGGTTCTCGATGGGCGCCAGCACCGCGATCAAGGCCGCGATGCGTCTGGATCCAGCTCGAGCGCCCGGGCTTCGCAGTGCCGTGGCCCTCTATGGTGGCTGTCGCGACATGCAGGCCCGCGACGGCCTCCCGGGCCGGCGTCGCCTCCTGATGATGGTCGGCCTCCAGGATACGTGGACGCTGGCTGCTCCCTGCATCGCGTTGGCCAATGCGCTCAAGGAAGGCGGCCATGCTGCCGACGTCGTCGTGCATCCTGAGGCCACGCATCAATGGGATAATCCGGCCTCCAAGGGCGGCCGCCAGATCTCGATGGGAACCGGGGCGAGGGGTGACGTTCGTTCGCTACGATCCTGACACCGCCCGTGATTCCGTCACTCGCACCGTCGCTCACTTTCGAGCCACGCTGTGAGCAAGGTTCTCGTGCTCGCGCTCCTGCTCCTCGCCCGGGCCGCTCCGCTCTGCGCGGCGCCCGAAGGAAGCGTGACGTGGGGGGCGCACGTTTCCCTGGCCGCCCGCTGGCTCGACCCCGCGGACACGGAAGGGACCATCATCCCGTTCATGGTGCTCTACGCCCTCCACGACGCGCTGGTGAAGCCGATGCCAGCCGGCCTCAGCACGCCGAGCCTGGCCGAATCGTGGACGATGTCGAAGGACGGCCTCGTCTATGAGTTCGTGCTCCGGAAGGGCGTCAAGTTCCACAACGGCGACGTGGTGACCGGGGAAGACGTCAAGTTCTCCTTCGAGCGCTACCGGGGCGGGGGCGCCAAACAGATCAAGGAGAAGGTCCGCGAGGTGCAGGTCGTGGACCCCGGGCGGGTGCGGTTCCACCTCAAGCAACCCTGGCCCGACTTCCTGACGTACTTCGGCACGACGGCCTCGGGTGTCGGGTGGATCGTCCCCAAAAAATACGTCGAGCAGGTCGGCGACGATGGCTTCAAGAAAGCTCCCGTCGGCGCCGGCCCGTATCGGTTCGTCTCGTTCACGCCGGGGATCGAGCTGGTGGTCGAGGCGTTCGAGGGTTACTGGCGGAAGACGCCGAGCGTCAAGCGGCTCGTGTTCAAGGTCATGCCCGACGACACGACACGCGCCGCCGCCCTCAAGAAGGGCGATGTGGACGTCATCTTCCAGGTGAACGGGCCGGTCGCCGAGGACTTGCGGCGGACACCTCATGTGAGGGTCGTCTCGAGGCAGACGGGCAATGGCGTCTTCTGGCTCGACCTGCCCGACCAGTGGGATCCGAAGTCGCCGTGGCACGACAAGCGGGTGCGGCAGGCCGCGAGCCAGGCGCTCGATCGTCAGGCCGTGAATCAGGCCGAGTCGCTCGGCACCTCGCGCCTGACCGGCTCGATCATTCCCCGGTCCTTCGAGTTCGCGCTCCCGATCGATCCTCCACCCTACGACCCAGGCAAGGCCCAGCAGCTCTTGGCCGAGGCCGGCTACCCGAGCGGGTTCGACGCCGGAGACTTTTATCCGTATCCGCCCCTGTACGCCATGGGCGAGGCGCTCGCCGGGTATCTGGGGGCCGTCGGCATCCGCACGCGTATCCGGACGATGGAGCGTGCGGCGTTCCTGACCGCCTGGCGTGACAAGAAGCTCAAGGGCGTGCTCATGGGACTCAACGGGTCCGGTGGGAACGCGGCAACCCGCCTCGAGGCCTACGTGACCAGGACCGGAATCTACGCCTACGGCGTCCTGCCCGAAGTCGAGGACCTGTTCCAGCGCCAGGCCCGCGAAATCGATCGACCAAAGCGTGAGGCCCTGTTACATCAGATCCAGCGCATCCTGCACGAGCGCGTCATGCACGTGCCCGTTTACGAGCTGAGCCCGATGGCGGGCATCGGCCCCCGTATCGAGCAGGCCGGGGTCGGGCTGATCCTCGGCTTCCCCTACTCGGCGCCGTACGAGGACGTCACGCTCAAGAAACCATGAAAAAGGAGGAGACGTCATGGCGAGGATCAAGCACATCGCACTCACCACGAAGAACCCGGACAAGGTCGCGGCGTTTTACAAAGAAGGCCTCGGACTGAAGGAAATCCGCCGCAGCCCGAGTGGCGCGGTGTTCCTGACCGACGGCTACATCAACCTGGCCATCCTGAACTGGAAGACGGAGAAGGACGCCGACGTGGGAGCCAACGGGCCCAATTACAACGGCATCCATCATTTCGGCTTCGAGGTGGAAAACCTCGACGAGGCCAGTCAAAGGCTGGAGGCGGTCCAGGCCAAGCGCCTCACCCAGAAGGACGGTCTCGACGTCGCCATGGCCCCCGGCCGCCACCGCAACTTCGAAATGAAATGGGCCGGCCCCGATGACGTGGTCTTCGACATCTCACATACGGGCTGGCAAACTCTTCCCGACAGGGACTGAAGAGAAGCGGGGGTCATTCTTCCGGTTGGTGAAATGCACGACCCTCCGGCCGCCCTGGGAGGCGGCCACCGGAGGAAGGCGCGCATGAGCTCGAGCCCGTCTCGCCCTCGGAGCCATGAAGCTCGCTGCCGGGTGAAGACGCAGCACTGGTCCTCCTCTTCAGCCTCGTGGCGAGCGGGCAGATCACGTTGCGTAGGATCGACGGCTGGCGGAGAATCGCCGCGGTGCTCAGCCAGCACACGGCGGTGGCGGCATGATAACCAGATGGGCTGCGCTCGTAGCTACCCTCACTCTCGGTCTCCTCACCGCGCCGCTCGCCGCCGAGGCGCAAACGCCGGCGAAGGTGCCGCGCGTCGGTGTTCTCTCGCCCGGCAACCCGCCACCCGGCGACGCCTTTCACCAGCGCGAGCGGTTCGAAGCAGGCCTGCGCGAATTGGGCTGGACGCCGGGATCGAATATCGTCGTCGACTATCGCTACGCGGAGGGGAAGCTCGAGCGCTTGCCGGCGTTGGCCGCAGAGCTAGCTCGCATCCCCGTGGACGTGATCGTGGCACGGGGCTTGACCATCGCGGCGGCACGGCAGGCGACGGCTAAGATCCCGATCGTGATGGTAGCCGATCCCGACCCGGTGCGCAGCGGCTTCGTCGCAAGCCTGGCGCGCCCCGGGGGAAATATCACCGGGTTCAGCACTCAAGCGCTGGATTCGGAGCCCAAGCAGCTCGAACTCTTGCGCGAGGCTCTGCCGTCATTGGAGCGAGTTGCAGTGCTGACGAACGCGAACTCCCCGGACCGCGAGGATATGAAGCGAATCGCAACAGCATCACGAACGCTGCGACTCGAGCTGACGGAATTCCCGATCGGCGGATCCGAGCAACTTGCTGCAGCGTTCGCAATGGTGAGTAAAGCTCGCGCGGGTGCGGTCCTCGTGAGCCCCACTCTATGGTTTATCGACGCGAAGCAACTCGCAGCGCTCGCGCTCAAGCATCGTCAGCTCACGATCCACAATCTGCGCCAATTCGCGGAAGCCGGAGTCCTTATCTCGTACGGCGCGAACTTTGCCGAGCTCCACCGACGTTCTGCCCTTTTTATAGACAAAATCTTGAAGGGCGCCAATCCCGCTGAACTTCCAGTCGAGCAGCCGACGAGGTTCGAGCTGGTCATCAACACGAAGACGGCGAAGGCGCTCGGTCTGACGATCCCGCCGTTGCTGCTGCTGCGGGCCGATCAGGTCATTGAATGATATGACTACCGGAAGCTGCGTCCTAGATTTCCACATCTCACGGGACACTGCCAAGCGGGGCGGCGGGAGGTGAATCATGGCGCTGAGACTGACGATGGGCTTCTCCGACAATCCGCGAGTGCAGCCCCTGAAAGATGGAATCGTGAACCCGCAGGGCATCGAGCTCGACTGCATCACGCTCGATCCCAGCAACCTCTTCCAGCGGAACCTCACCTACGACGAGTTCGACGTCTCGGAGATGTCCATCTCGGAGACGCTCCTGGCCCGGGAAAGGACCGATGGGAAGA
>WNFS01005019.1_pt1 | contig 12548 bp, 12 predicted proteins | sample 5400141 | NCBI WGS metagenome assembly WNFS01 (sample SAMN13153358, study PRJNA577476) | soil metagenome | isolation source: 60 cm saprolite under Madrone tree | place: USA:California | collected 2016-06-14
TTTTCCGTTGGCGGGGATGGTGCGCGTGATGTCGGCGGAGTAGCCGGAATATTGCGCGCCAACGTCGAGAACGACGATGTCGCCGTCCTGAATTTTGCGGTCGAGGCGATCGTAATGGAGCGCGGTGGAATTGGGGCCGGCGCCGACGATTGGCGCGTAGCCTTCGGATTCGGAGCCGCCCATGGCGTGGACTTCGACCATTTTTGCGCCGACCTGATATTCGAAGAGGCCGGGGCGCATCATTTTCATGGCGGCTATGTGGGAGTCGAGGGAGAGGTCGATGGCTTTCTGGAGGAAAGCGATTTCGCCGGGGGATTTGATCTGGCGCTCGGTTTCGATTTGCGCGCGAATGTCTTTTAGTTTTGCTTGCGGGGCAACGAGGGCGAGCCAGTCGGTGACGGCTTTTTCGTGCGGGAAGCCGCCGAGTTCCTGGCGGTAGGGAAGAATTGTGTAAAAGACGGAGTAGGATTTGGCGAGATGTTCGACGACGGAGCGCAGGTCAGAGAAGGGCTTAACGGCGGAGAAGCCTGTGACGGCCACGATGTCGGGATCGGAAGGAGATTTGCGGACGCCATTCCATTTTTCTTCGTCGGGATTCTTGGGCGGGAGGAAGAGAATCTCGCTGGGACCGTCGGAGGCGGAATTATTTTTTGCGGGAAGAATGATGAGGCCGGCGCCTTCTTCGTTGTGACCGGTGAGATAGTAGAAATCGTATTCCTGGGAAAAAATGTAAGTTTGCAAGACTTCTTCGCGGCCGGTAAAGCCCCAGAGGATGATCGGGGCGTCAACTTGAGCGGCGAGGGCGGCGCGGCGAGCGGCGTAGGCGGTGTTGGGTTCGCGTTCGCGGCGCTGCTGGGCGGCGGCAAGTGTTGCAAAAACGAGTAGCAAGGCCACAGCGGAGAAAGCGCGGATGCTACGTGAACGGACCATTCCTTCACCTCACTGTGCGATATGGCGATGCAACGCGAACGCTGGATTGTACCCGACTTTGGGCGGAAGCCGAAGTTGCGAACAAGCGCGTTGACGGGGCGTGCCGGTGAGACTAGGCTAAAGTCCTCTCCCGGAAATTTCAGAAGGCGGCGAGGTGTGAAGATGCGCGGAGCGGTTGCGGCGTTGAGCGTGATGCTGCTGTGCGGTTGGGCAGCGCGAGGACAAGAAGGACATCACCACGAATTGAGCGAAGAAGAAGTGGGGTCCGTACATTTTGCGACGACGTGCGGCGCGGGAATGAGCGAGGCGGCGAAGGCGCAGTTTGACGCCAAGTTCGATAAGGCGGTGGCGCTGCTCCATTCGTTCCAATACGAGGATACGCGGGCGGCGTTCGAAAAGATTACAGGCGAGAATCCCGCTTGTGCCATGGCGGAGTGGGGCGTTGCGATGTCACATTTCCACGGACTTTGGCGCAGCGGCGATTTCGCGGCTGGAAGCGCGGCCATCGGCAAAGCGCGAGAGATTGCGAAGGCGAATGCGCAGACGTCGGAGCGTGAGAAGGGCTACATTGAGGCGCTGGCGACGGCGTATGCGGATGAAAAGGCGGATTACGGAGCGCGCGGTACGGCATTTGAAAAAAAGATGGGCGAGCTGGCAGCGGCGAATCCGACGGACACAGAAGCGCAGATATTCCATGCGCTGTCGCTGAAGCTTTCTGCGTCGCCGCTGGATAAGACATTTTCGAACGAAAAAAAGTGCGGCGAGATACTGGAGCCGATCTTCAAGGAGCAGCCACACCATCCAGGCGTGGCGCACTACATTATTCATTGCTACGACAATCCGGCGCTGGCACAGGACGGGCTGGGAGCGGCGAGGATGTACGCGAAGATTGCGCCGGCTTCCGCGCATGCGAATCACATGCCTTCGCACATTTTTACGAGAGTTGGATCGTGGGACGAATCGATCGCGTCGAATATAAAGTCGGCCGACATCGCGGCGGCACAGGAGAAGGTTTCAAAGAATGGTGAGGCGCGCGACCAGCGACTGCACGCGATGGACTATCTGGAGTATGCCTACCTGCAAACCGGACAGGTAACGAAAGCCAAAGCGATACTGGATCAGATGCGGGGCTTCGACGAGGTGCAGGGATCGACGTTGACCGGAAACTACGCGACAGCAGCGATTCCGGCGCGATTCGCGATTGAGCTCAAGAACTGGGATGAGACGCTGAAACTGGAGCCGATGACGAGCGGCGTGCCGTGGGCGAGGGCGCTGGTCTGGGAAGCGATTGGAGAGGGAAGCGCGATGTCCGGGAAATTGGAACGGGCGGCGCTGGCGGAGAAAAATCTGGCGGAACTCCGAGGCGAGGCAGGGAAAAAAAGCCAGTACTGGTCAAAACAAATCGAAGTGCAGAGGCTGGAAGTAAGCGCATTGCTGGCGGAGCAGAGCGGGAAGCGGGACGAAGCCATGACGGCAATACGGGCGGCGGTCAAACTCGAGGAAAGCATGGACAAGGACGCAGTGACTCCAGGGCCGGTGACGCCTGCACGCGAGATGTTGGCGGGGATGTTGATGGGGCGAAGGCGGGATAAGGAAGCGCTTGTGGAATACGAAGCGGTGCTGAAGGTTGCGCCGAAGCGGTTTAACGCCTTGTACGGAGCGGCAGTGGCGGCAAACCGGTGCGGGGACGATTCGGCGGCGATGCGATATTTCCGCGAACTGACGGAAACGGCGAAGAGCGAGGAACGGCCGGAAGTAGGAACAGCGCGAACTAAAATAGCGGAGATGGAGTCGGCCGCGAACGGCTTGAACTAAAAGTGCCGCAATACATTCAATGCTCTTACTTCCGCGCAGCACTCATTGCGATATGGCAGTTAAGATTTCTCGACTATTTAGGCCAACGAAGGTTGACTTCGCCGGAACGAGTAATTGACGCGATGAAAGGGGCCTGCACTTTCCGGCAGAGTCTGCATTTTGGGAAGTGCCGTTTCTATCGCTTGAGCCATGTCAGACCCGGACATGTTGCCGGATGTGAAGACGAATTCGCGAACAGCGTTCTCTTCAACCGCCAGTCTTTCGAGAGAATTGTAGCGGATGCGTTTGTCAGAAGTCAGAAGGATCCAACCGTTTTTTCCGACCGTCGGTAGCCAGGTTTCGTCCAGAGTTCCTCGTGGGAAGTGGTTGAGGTGACGCTGGACAGGAATGTTTGGGTTGGAGAGCGATTCTAGAATTGCGCGCGAATTCCACAAGTTTTCATCGAGGTAGAAGACAAAATCGTCAAGCGGCGACTGGGAGGACGACGAGTCGCTCCCACCGGATGGCTTCCTCGATCTGCTCCTGCGTGCAGCCATACTCTTCGGCGAGCGCAACCACCGGCTCGCGGGCGTTGAATCGAGAGGCGATTATAGCAGTAGAAATACCTGTCCCAGCGATGACTGGTTTTCCAAAACCAACGGCTGGATTGATTTCGATTAGTTTTGGTTCGGAAGCCCTCGGCTCCCGCACGAATGGAAAGAATCTGAATAATCCTTTCGGGTCCGTCACCACTCTTTCCAGATGAATGTGGAAGAAGTCCCAATTCAATTGTTCACTGAATTTGGATACGTTAATAATTCTTCCCAGTTGTTCAATGAAAAGATCCTTGCGGTCCGTAAGGAAGACCTGGTTGACGAGCGGGTGTGGTTTTGGAGATTGCTCTGACACTTTTTGCAGCGCCTTGCGGACTTTGGGGAGTTTCAGGTCGTACGTCTTGCGCATACCGGCAAGCGCGTGGCATTCCAAAAGATTCATGAACGAAAGGCGTGCGGGGGCCGTTTCAACTGGCTCAATGATGGGATCGCGCTTGCCGAATCCGGTAAGCCAGTAGCGAAGAGTGGTGACGGGGACTTTGAGATAAATGGCTGCTTCGACGACGCCATAGGCTGGTTTTTCGTAGAGTGGGTTCAGTTGGGTGGTCATCTTGGCACCCTCTGGACACCGCCAATTCTTCCACGGTGTCCCTTCATATTAACACCTTCGCGAAAGATCATGCGGCCAGAAATATCCTGCGTAGAGACAATGTGCATCAGCTCCGACCTGATTTGGGATTCAAAAGTTAAACGACCAAATCAGAAGCCGGGGGCGCCGGAGGCGGCTGGACGCATTTCGGGGGCGTTGACGCCGAAGCGGAGATGGGCGAAGTAGGTTTGGCCGAGAGACATGCAGCCGGTGTAGAGATAGCCCCAAACGAAGAGTAAGAGGAATGGGATGGTAGCGTAGTTTTCGTTGGTGATGGCGTAGACGACGGTCGCAGCGAAATAAATTCCCAGAAAAACTTCCGCGTAGGGAATCCATCCGGCTTTGTTTCTGTATTTCTTCGCGACGAAGGTGTCTTTCCTGCCTTCGATTTTGAATTTTGGCGTGCGGGCGAATTCGGATTTTTTGCCGATAATGGCTTCGATGACGGCCTGGGCGTTTCGAATGGAAATGCCGATGCCGACGGCCATGACGAACGGCATGTAGAAAAAAGTGCGCCACCAGGTTTTCGGGCGAATTTCTTTTTGCGCGACGAGATAGAAACTGGAAATGGAGCAAGTGGAGGCGAGGAAGAGCGGCAGGTCGATGACGAGCATCTGAAACCAGCCTTGGTAGAAGCGGACGATCATGACCGGAAGAAGCGTGACGGAGAAAACGACCATCAACGGATAGCTGATGTTGGCGGTGAGATGGAAGAAAGCTTCGGCTTTGACGTGCCAGGGCGCGTCGGATTTAAAAACTTTGGGGAGAATTTTTTTTGCGGTTTGCATCAGGCCTTTGGCCCAGCGTGCTTGCTGGGCTTTGAAGCCATTCATGTCCACGGGTAGTTCGGAGGCGCACTCGACGTCGGGGAGATAGAGAAATTTCCAGCCTTTGAGTTGTGCGCGATAGGACAGATCGGTGTCTTCGGTGAGTGTGTCGTGCTCCCAGCCGCCGGCAGAGTCGATGGCGGCACGGCGCCAGACTCCGGCGGTGCCGTTGAAATTGAAGAAAGTGCCGCGGCGGGAACGGGCGCCGTGTTCGACGACGAAGTGGCCGTCGAGAAGAATGGTTTCGACTTGGGTCAGGAGCGAATAGTCGCGATTGAGATAGGTCCAGCGGGTCTGGACCATGCCGATGTTCTTTCCCGCTTCGCCGTTGAGGAAATAGGGAACGGTGCGGCGGAGGAAGTCGGGCTCGGGGATGAAGTCAGCGTCAAAAATGGCGACGAATTCGCCGCGAGAAGTCTTGAGACCGTTCTCGAGAGCGCCGGCTTTGTAGCCTTCGCGGTTGGTGCGGTGAATGTACGTTATAGGCATGCCTGCCGCGGCGTGGCGGTCGACGCAGGCTTTGGCGACTTCACAAGTTTCGTCGGTGGAATCGTCGAGAACCTGAACGTCAAGGAGTTCACGCGGATAATCGAAACGAGAGATGGCTTCGACAAGGCGCTCGATGACGTAACGTTCGTTGAAGATGGGGAGCTGGATGGTGACGCGCGGCCACTCGTGGACTGGCGGTGGCGGGCCGGGGACGTTTTTGCGGTATTTGTAGTAGTCGTAGACGAGCCAATAGCGATGGAGACCGTAGCCGGCGAGGATAACGAGGATGATGAAGTAGGGAATCATCATGGCGAGGTCGAAGGCGTTCGCGTGATAAACGCCAGTGAAGGTGCGGTCGGTGAGCTTGTGCCAATAGCGGCTTACGCCGCTTTGAGAAAGAAAGAGAAAAGTATTGAGTAAGACCATAGGCGCCACAGGGAAGTCTGATTATAAGGGGAGAGAGGCCAGCCACAAAACGCAGACTGCACTAGGCGCCGGTTCAGTTTGAATTTCAACTCCTTTGTCACGATTCAGGGTGTCACGATTCAGGAAATTCGAACTGAACCAGTACGCCGCACGACGAAGCGTTGACCGGCGACGCATGAAGTGTTCGGGTCTCCCGCGCATAATTGATGCATAATTCTGCCGCGCAAATGGCCAGGCAAATTCCTTTGAACACCGAGAAAAACGAGCGATTGAAAGAAATCGCGGCGGCATTTTTGCGGCTGGGCTTCACCGGATTTGGCGGTGCAGCGGCGCATATCGCGATGATGGAGCAGGAGTTTGTACAGCGGAGGAAGTGGCTGACGCGGGAAGATTTTGTGGATCGCGTGGGAGCGGTGAGTCTGCTGCCCGGGCCAAGTTCGACGGAACTGGCGATTTATTTGGGTGAATTGCGTGGTGGGATGGCCGGATTATTGATTGCGGGGTGTTCGTTTATTTTGCCGTCGGCTGTGTTGGTCGGAATTCTCGCGTGGGTATACCAAAAATATGGGAGCGCGCCGGAGATTGGCGCGTTGTTGTATGGCGTAAAGCCGGTGGTGGTGGCGTTGATTGTGCAAGCGGTGTGATCGCTGGGGCGCGTGGCGGTGAAATCGAAGGAGCTGGCACTGCTGGGGTTGGTGGTGCTTGGGTTGGCGACGACGCATGTTTCGGCGTTGGCGTTGTTGATTGGAACAGGAGTGGCGTGGGTGGTGGCGGAGCGGTTTGCAGGAAGGCAAGCGAGTGGAAAAACCGTTGGTGCAGCTTTTGTGCAAAGCGGCGCGGCGGCAGCCAGCATTTCACTACCGAGTGTGGTCGGCGTGTTTCTGTATTTTTTGAAAGTGGGCGCGGTGCTGTTTGGGAGTGGGTACGTTTTGCTGGCAGTGCTGCGCGCGGATCTGGTCGAGCACTTGCACTGGCTGACGGAGAACCAGCTTCTGGATGCGATAGCGGTGAGCCAAGGAACGCCGGGGCCATTTTTTACGGTGGCGACGTTTGTGGGGTATGTGATTGCGGGGTGGAAAGGCGCGGTGCTGGCGACGGTGGGAATGTTTTTGCCTGCATTTGTTTTTGTGGCAGTGACGGCGAAATATTTGCCTAAATTGCGGAAGTCACCGATGGCTGGCGCATTTTTGGATGGAGTGAATGCAGCGGCGGTGGCGTTGATGGCGTTTGTGGGATGGCAATTTGCGCGGGCGACGATGTTAAGTGTGACTCCGATTGCAATGGCGGCGGTTGCGGTGGTTTTGGTGATGAAATTTCGCGTGAATTCGGCGTGGTTAGTTTTAGGTGGCGCGTTGGTGGGAATGGGAATGCGGTTGTTGCATTTGGGTTGAGGGCGGCGACGAGCGCATGTGTTGAGCGATTTTCGCCAAGCTCAACGGGGCTAAAGCCCCTCACCTACACAAACCCCAACCGCTACGCAATGAGAGCGATTTTGCCGTGGGAGCCTGGGGCCATGATGTCGATGTGAGCTTGGGCGGCGTCTTTTAGAGGAAGTTCTTTGCCGACGACGGGGCGGAGCGTACCGTTTTCCAGGCCGGCATTGAGGCCGGCGAAAATGTCGGCGGCTTCCGAGTCGGTGACGACCCAAAGAGTGAAGGCGCGAATGGAGCCGCGCTTGCCCATGATGTCGCGCGCGTTGATGGTGACTTCGCCGCGGTTGCCGATGACAATGACGCGGCCGTTGGTGGCGAGGAGTTTCATGTCGGCGGAAAGATTTACGTTGGCGAGCATTTCGAGGACGACGTCTACTCCGCGACCGCCAGTGGCTTTCATGATTTCGTCGGTATAACCGGGTTTGGTGTGATCGAAGGCGTGGTGCGTGCCTTCTTTGCGGACCAGCTCGAGGCCCTTCGCGGTGCCGGCTGTGCCAAGAACAGTGAGTCCCATCGAACGAGCGAGTTGTATCGCTGCAGTGCCGACGCCGCCGCTGGCACCGTGAATCAGAACGGTTTCCGAGGCGCGCGCTTGAGCTGAATTATGTAGCGCGAAATAGGCAGTGCCGTATGGGACGTAAATTCCGGAGCCTTGCGCGAAGCTGATATTGGCAGGCAGCGGGTGAACTTGCGATTCCAGCGCGAGGGCGTATTCGGCGTAAGCGCCGCTCAGTGTTCGCGCCGTGTAGACGCGGTCGCCCGGTTTTACTTTCTTAACGCCATCGCCGACGGATTCGATGACGCCTGCGGCGTCCGATCCCGGCGTGTAAGGTAGCGAAGGCTTGACGGGATAAGTGCCGGCGCGCATGTAGGTGTCGTAGGGATTGACACCTGCGGCGTGGACTTTTACGAGGACTTGGCCGGCGGCGGGTTTGGGTGTTGGGATTTCGTCGAGTTTCAGTTGCTCTGGACCACCGAACTCATGGACGCGAATTGCCTTCATTGCAGTTCTCCCCAGATCTGTGCGGCAAATTATTTTCTAGAATCGAGCAACAATCAAAAGTGGTCGTCGCCGGCGATTGCGTGTTTTGTTTCGACTACGCCTGAGGCCTGGCCCCACGCGGTTGTTTGCCAATTGTCTTTCTTTCCTTTTGCCTGGGGAATCCACGGCGGCAGCGGCTGGAGCAGATAACTTGCGAGCGCGAAAATGTAAGGCTCATACATGCCGCGAAGTTCGGTGAGGCGGCGGTCGGCGGCTTCTCCGTCGTGAAGTTTGAGGCCATGTTGTGCAAGCGTATCGCGGATGCGAAGGAGGTCGGCGGCGGGGAGACGGTCTTGAAGAAGAGCGCGCGGAGGAGTTCCAAAAACTTGCGAGAGATCGACGACGGCGTGGCGAGCGATCGCAAAGGTGAGTTCGGCTTGGCGTTCGCAGGCGCCTTCGACGCCGACGAGGACGAGGGCGCAGGTATCGAGAATTGCAGTGAGCGAGGCGATCCAGGATTGATTGTCGTGCTGCGAACGGAAGTACGCGAGCACGGGATAAGAGAGATGGCTTTCCATCAGCTCGGCGGACCAGCGTTCCCAGTCTTTCAATAGGTCGTGCAGGGCGTCCTGGCCACCTTTGTAGCTGTGGCGGCGCAGGAGTTCGCCTGCAGTGGGTGGCGTGCCGGCGCGGGAATCGAGTAGAGAGATGTCGACTTCACGTTTGGAGAAAGAACCGTAAATGAACGGAAGATAGCCGATGACGGCGGCGAGGAATCCGAAACCGAAGCCGGCTTCGCTGACGACGAGGGCGCGAGCAAGGTTAGTACGTGGGATAACGTCGCCAAGACCTAATGTGAAAAAAGTGGTGCCGCTGAGATAAATGTCGGTGGCGAAACTGGGATGGCCGCCGGCGATGTTTACGGCAGAGCCAGCGCCATATTGCATGAGGCCGAAGCCGAACACGAGCCCCACGGCCCAAACCGCGACTAGGAGCAAAAGGGAGAGGGGGCCGTAGAAACCGAGCAGCGCTTCGCGCGTTTTGCGCGCGGGAATCAGGCAGATGATGGTGCGCCAGGCGCCCCACGTGGATTTAAAAAAAAGCCGGGTGAGACGAAATTTGCGAGTGACGCGGCGCGGCAGAATGATCGCTTCGAACGCGTCCCAGAGAACAATAAGAAAAATGGCCAAGCCGGCCACGAAGGCACCCGGAGCGGGAATCATGTGCGCATTGTACTCGCTAAGCTGGGCGCGGAGAAACGGCGGTCAGGATTCAAGCTTAGCGGAGACGGAGATTTCCGCTTTGAAGAGTTTCGAGACAGGGCAGCCGGTTTCGGCGTTTTTCACTGCAGTGTCAAACTTTGCTTTGTCCGCGCCGGGGACCTTGGCGGTGAGATCGAGGTGGCTCTTGGTGATGGAGAAGCCGTCGCCGACTTTTTCGAGCGAGATGGTGGCGGTGGTTTCGAGTTTGGTTGCGGTCAGGCCAGCGGCGCCGAGTTGAGCAGACAGCGCCATGGTGAAACAACCGGCGTGGGCAGCGGCGAGGAGTTCCTCAGGGTTAGTGCCAACGCCATTTTCGAAACGAGTGCTGAACGAATACTGCGTTTGCTTGAGTACGCCACTGTCGGTGGAGATGGAGCCTTTGCCGGATTTCAGATCGCCTGACCAAACTGCGGAACCTTTGCGCTGCATGAGAGATCTCCTCTTTTGAAGTATCGCGTAATTTGTCTGTCGATTCGATTCGCGCGCGATTCGAATGGATACATTGAATCTTAGTGAACTCTCTACCACTTATGAAAGACGAAAAATACCGCCAGGCAGATGCAAGCGAAGCCCGCGGCGTAATTCCAGCGGAGTTTTTCGCCAAGGTAGGTAATGGAAAAGACGGTGAAAACGGCGAGGGTGATGACTTCCTGGATGGTCTTGAGCTGGGCGGTGTTGAATTCATAGGAACCGATGCGATTCGCCGGCACTTGAAAACAGTATTCGAAGAAAGCGATGCCCCAACTAGCGAGAATAACTTTCCAGAGCGAGACGGCAGAGCGGTTCGTTAAAAAAGAGATGCCCTATTGGATTTTGTCACTTTTTGACAAATTGTGTTTGGCGCAGAGAATTCGAATATTTGCTGCGAGCAGAGAGCTACCTCCCTTCGAGAAGGGAAGGTCATGATCAAAGTGAAGATTGCTGGTCGAACCGCATAGTACGCAGCTCCCCTTGTCCCTCTTCCAAACCTCGAATTTGACAGCCGAGGGTATAACTCTTGAATGTTCGAGGGGTCGCCCGTCTAGTGCGGGCGCGTCAGTAACACGGTCCAAGAGTTCCAGCTTAAACTTGAAAACTTGCCTGCGGCTGTCATCCTCTAACCACGCGTCCACAAGACTAAAGAAGCCATTAAAAACCCAGATACCGGCGTGAAGTTTTTCATACACGGCGATGATCTCCGGCAGTTGCCGGCCACCCTTTGCGGAAATTGCCGCCTCTTCGAAAAGGCCGTTTTGAGTGAGTCTATCGCCGGGCGTCTTGCGCGGTTGGTCCACCAATTTGGGTTGAGGGTTTTGAGACGTTTTCGGAACATCATGGCCCTCGTATATCAGAACGCGACCTTCGCTTTCGATCTTGTCCCGATAAGGCGCGTTGCGTCTGCGGCTCATTAGGATGACGCTCCGGTCTGGCCGTAAATGAAAATTCATCCCTTTTTGTAAACTGACACTCCACGCTTGACACATCTCAAGGTATGAGATTACTTCTCCGAAAGAATGGGAGAGTTCCTGCATTGAGGCCGTCGGGCTCAAAGGTTGAGCGAGAGAGAGACGAGACCCGGCGGTGTGGCGGCCGGGAGTGGTGGGAGCTTGGAGCGATCGATTTTGTTGTAGAGCGTGTCGCGTTCCACCGGGACGCGGCCGGCAGCGCGGATGAGGCGTTCCAGCTCGGTGCGCGGCGTGAATTCAGAAGTTTTTGCGCCAGCGTCGTGATAAATCTTTTCTTCGACAACCGTTCCATCGAGATCGTTTGCACCGAAGCGAAGTGCAATTTGCGCGATGCTGGGCGTTAGCATGATCCAATAAGCCTTGATGTGCTCGAAGTTGTCGAGCAACAGGCGCGAGACGGCGATATTGCGGAGGTCGTCGTAACCGGTGGGCTTGGGGATGTGCGAGAGCGCGGTGTTGTCGGGATGAAACGCGAGGGGGATGAAAGTGACGAAGCCGTGCGTGATGTCCTGTAGCTCGCGCAGCTTGACGAGATGGTCGACGCGTTCTTCTTCCGTTTCGACGTGGCCGTAGAGCATTGTGGCGTTGGAGTGCAGGCCGGCTTCGTGAGTCTTGCGGGCAAGCGTCAGCCACATATTTCCGCTGACTTTGTGGTCGCAGATGATGCGTCGCACGCGCGGATGGAAGATTTCCGCTCCGCCGCCCGGACAGGAGTCGACGCCGGCGGTTTTCATCTTTTGCAGGGTTTCTTCGATGCTCAGCTTGGCGATGCGGGCGAAGTAGTGGACTTCGACCATCGTGAAGGCTTTGAGGTGCACGTGGGGGTGACGTTTTTTCAGCCCGCTGATGAGTTCAAGAAAATATTCGAAAGGCAAGTCGGGGTGTAGACCGCCGACAATGTGAAATTCGGTCGCGCCTTCGCGGACGCCCTGGTCGGCGCGCTGATAAATTTCGTCGAGGGCGTAAGTGTAGGCGCCGGGCGAGTTGGGATCGCGGCCGAACGCGCAGAGCTTGCAGTGGGCAACGCAGACGTTGGTCGGATTGATGTGACGATTGACGTTGTAGTAGGTGACGTTGCCGTGTTTCTGCTCTCGGACGTAATTGGCAAGCCAGCCGACGGCGAGAAGGTCGGGCGAGCGATAAAGTTGGACGCCTTCGTCGAAGGAGAGGCGTTCGCCACCTCGGACTTTGTCCGCGATGGGCTTCAGTCGCTGGTCGCTTAGAGTCAGTTCACTCATTTCAAATCCGTCGAAAATTTCTTGCGTTTCATACGCGCCAAAGCGCGGCTGCGGCGCCCCAGAACAAAAAGAACGAAATACTAATATAACCGTTCAGGGTGAAAAACGCAGCGTCCAGCTTGCTCAAATCGTTCGGCTTCACGAGAGAGTGTTCGTACGCGAGTAGCGCGGCGACGACAGCGATTCCTATCCAAGCCGGCCAGGGAAGCGCGAAGCTAGCAGCGAGCCATGCAAGCAGAGCGATGACGCCGACGTGCATGACGCGAGCGATCCAAAGTGATGCGGCGATGCCAAAGCGTTTCGGAATTGAAAAGAGGCCGGCCGATCGATCGAAGGCGACATCCTGGCAAGCGTAGAGGACGTCAAAGCCCGCGACCCAGAGTGTGACCGCGGCACAAAGAATGAGCATGCGAAGGTCGAGATGACCGGTGATGGCAATCCATGCGGCGGCAGGCGAGACACCCAGAGCGAAACCCAGGAAAAGATGCGAGAAGTCAGTGAAGCGCTTGGTGAAAGAAT
>WNFS01003104.1_pt1 | contig 12547 bp, 7 predicted proteins | sample 5400141 | NCBI WGS metagenome assembly WNFS01 (sample SAMN13153358, study PRJNA577476) | soil metagenome | isolation source: 60 cm saprolite under Madrone tree | place: USA:California | collected 2016-06-14
CTGTCGATGGGCGAGAGCGCCGAGAAGATGGCCAAGGAGAACGGCATCTCGCGCGAGGCGCAGGACGCGTGGGCGCACCGATCGCACTTTCTCGCCGCCCAGGCTTGGGATGCAGGCAAGTTCCGCCACGAGGTGATGCGCGTCCTGACCGGGAAGAACTTCGACACGGTGGTGGCGGAGGACAACGTCGTCCGCAAGGATTCGAAGCTCGAGGGGTACGGCAAGCTCAAGCCCGTCTTCGACAAGAAGTACGGCTCGATTACCGCGGGCAACTCCTCGCCCCTGACCGACGGCGCCGCGGCGCTGGTCGTCTGCTCCGAGGACCGTGCCCGCGAGCTTGGGCTGCGCCCGCTCGGGTTCTTGCGCGCCTATGCCTATGCGGCCGTCGATCCTGCCTGGCAGCTCCTGCAGGCGCCGGCGTTCTCGGCGCCCAAGGCGCTGAAGCGCGCCGGTATGAGGCTGAGCGACATCGACCTGGTGGAGATCCACGAGGCCTTCGCCGCGCAGGTGCTCTCCAACCTCCAGGCCTGGGGCTCGAAGAAGTTCGCCGACGAGCACCTCTCCGGGGCGGAGCCGATCGGAGAGGTGTCGGACGAGAAGCTCAACCCGCGCGGCGGCAGCATCGCGCTCGGCCACCCTTTCGCCGCGACGGGAGCCCGCCTGGTGCACCAGGCGCTCCGGGAGCTGGAGGAGAAGGGCAAGAACACGGCGCTGGTCTCCATCTGCGCCGCCGGCGGACTGGGCGCCGCCGCGATCCTGGAGCGGACCTAGAATGGGCGCGCTCCGCGTCGAAACCGGCCCGGACGGCGTCGCCACGGTCCTGTACGACGTCCCCGGCGAGCCGGTGAACACGCTCCGGGACAGCTTCCAGCAAGACTTCGACGACGTCTTCGGGAAGCTGGCCGGGGACTCCGCGGTGAAGGCGATCGTGATCGTGTCCGCGAAGCGGGACAGCTTCATCGTGGGCGCGGACGTGGAGATGCTCGCCCGGATGAAGACGGCCATGGAGGCGACGGCCCTCGCCCGCGGAGGGCAGCAGGCGATGCAGCGCCTCGAGGACCTGGGTCGGCAAAAGCCGGTGGTCGCCGCCATCCACGGCCCGGCCCTCGGGGGCGGGCTCGAGCTGGCGCTGGCGGCCACCTACCGGATCGCGACCGACGATCGGAAGACGCAGCTCGGCCAGCCTGAAGTGCAGCTCGGCCTGATCCCCGGCGCCGGCGGGACGCAACGGCTGCCCCACCTGATCGGAATCGCGCAGGCGCTCGACCTGATCCTGGCCGGCAAGTCGGTGCGCGCCCAGAAGGCGCGCAAGCTCGGGCTGGTGGACGAAGTGGTCCCCAAGGCCATCCTGCTCGAGGTCGCGCGGCGGCGGGCGCGCGAGCTGGCCACCGGCGAGCTGCGCGTCCAGCGCGGCAAGGTGGAGCTGACCCTGCCCAGGCTGCTGCGCACCGACGTGCTGCAGCAGCTCGCGCTGGAGGACAACCCGGTGGGCCGCAGGATCCTCTTCCAGCAGGCCCGCAAGGCGCTCTTGGGCAAGACGCATGGGCACTACCCGGCGCCGGAGCGGGCGCTGGAGGCGATCCGCATCGGCGTGGAGAAGGGGCCCGACGAGGGCTATCGCGCGGAGGCGGCGTTCTTCGGCGAGCTGGTGGTGGGCGACGTCTCGCGGCGGCTGGTGGAGATCTTCTTCGCCACGCAGTCGCTGAAGAAGGACACCGGCGTCGACGATCCCACGGTGAAGCCGCGGAAGGTGGAGAAGGTGGGGATCCTGGGCGCGGGGTTGATGGGCGCGGGGATCGCCTACGTGACCGCCGAGGCCGGCATCCCGGCGCGGCTCAAGGACAAGGACGACGCGGCGCTCGGGCGCGGGCTCAAGCAGATCGCCTCTCTTCTCGACGAGGCCGTCAAGCGCAAGCGCCTCTCCTGGAAACAGCGCGAGGAGCGGCTGGCGATGATCACCGGCACCACGGACTACAGCGGGATGAAGACCGCCGACGTGGTGATCGAGGCGGTGTTCGAGGACCTATCTATAAAGCAGGCGGTGTTGCGCGACCTCGAGCGCGAGGCGCCCAACGCGATCTTCGCCTCGAACACCTCGTCGATCCCGATCGGCCTCATCGCCGAAGGCGCCCAACGTCCCGACCAGGTGGTGGGGATGCACTTCTTCTCGCCGGTCCAGCGGATGCCTTTGCTGGAGGTCATCCGCGGGCGGAGCACGGGCCCGGAGGCGGTGACGACGGCGGTCGCGCTGGGGAAGAGGATCGGGAAGACCGTGATCGTGGTCAACGACGGTCCCGGCTTCTACACCTCGCGCATCCTCGCGCCGTACGTGAACGAGGCCGCGTTCCTCTTCAGCGACGGGGCCGCCGTCGAGGACATCGATCGGGCGCTGGTCGAGTTCGGGTTCCCGGTCGGACCGATGCAGCTCCTCGACGAGGTGGGGATCGACGTCGGATCGAAAGTCGCGCACATCATGCACGAGGCGTTCGGCGCCCGGCTGGCGCCGCCGCCGGGGTTCGAGAAGCTGGTGGAGAGCGGGCGGCTGGGCCGGAAGGCGAAGAAGGGCTTCTATCTGTACGGCGAATCGCGGAGCAAGGAAGTGGACCGCTCCGTCTACGACCTGACCCCGCAAGGGCAGAAGCGCAGCTCGCCGCCGCCCGCCGAGATCGCCGAGCGCTGCGCCCTGCAGATGGTGAACGAGGCCGCGCACTGCCTGGGGGAGGGCATCCTCCGCTCCGCTCGCGACGGCGACGTCGGCGCGGTGTTCGGCCTGGGCTGGCCCCCGTTCCGCGGCGGTCCCTTCCGGTACGCGGACACGCTCGGCGCCGCGCGCGTGGTCGAGCGGCTGCGCACCTACCAGGGCAGGTTCGGCGCCCGGTTCGCTCCGGCGCCGACGCTGCTCCATGCCGCGCAGCCGGGCGGGAAGCTCAGTGTTGCCGAGGCCGTCTCGTTCAGGTGACGGTGACGTTGAACAACCGACCCGCGCCCCAGGTGGCGGCGGCCGCGACGGCCAGCGCCAGCAGCTGGCGCACGGCGCTCCAGGCCACGTTGCGCCCGCCCAGGTAGCCGAGCATCCCTCCGACTGCGATGGCCGCCGCCGCGCCCAGCGCGATCGAGCCGGCGGCCGCCTCGGTGCCGGTCCAGAAGAACCAGGGGACCAGGGGCACCAGCGCGCCTCCGGCGAAGGTGAGCAGCGAGCTGACGGCCGCCTTCCAGGGCGAGCCCAGCTCGTCGGGGTCGATGCCCAGCGATCGCGCGTAGACGGCGAGCGCGCGGTCCGGGACCATCGCGATCTGCTGCGAGGCATTGTGCGCGGTGGCCTGCAGCACTCCGCCGCGGCGGATGAACTCCTCGATGTCCTCGCGCGCCTGCTCGGGGGCGCGCCGGAGGTGCTCGCGGTAGTCGGCCAGCAGGCGCTCGAGCAGCTCCACCTGCGCGGCCATCGATACGTATTCGCCGACCGCCATCGAAGCGGCGCCGGCCACCAGGGAGGCGAGTCCCGCCAGCAGCACGAACTGCCCGCTCGCCTGCGCGCCGGCCACGCCGAGGATGAGCGCGACGTTGGTGACCAGCCCGTCGCTCACGCCCAGCACCGCCGCGCGGGTGGCGCCGCTCTGCACCTCGCGGGCACGCTGCCGGTCCGCCCTGGCCTCGGGCATCAAGTGTCCAGCGCCTTGCGGAGCTCCAGGAGCGTGGGAAGAGCGGCGTCCTTCGGGGACAGGAGGGGGTCCTGGATCGGCCATTCGATGCCCACGCTGTCCCAGCGGGCGCCGATCTCGTCGGCGCGATCGTAGAAGTCGGTGCACTTGTACTCGACCTCGGCGGTCGCGCTCAGGACGCAGAAGCCGTGGGCGAAGCCGGGCGGGACGAACATCTGCCGGAAGCTCTCCCCACTGAGACGGGCGCCCACCCATTTGCCGAACGTCGCCGAGCCGGGGCGGATGTCCACCGCCACGTCGAAGATCTCGCCCTGCGCCGCGCGCACCAGCTTGCCTTGCGGCCGCCGCCGCTGCGCGTGCAACCCGCGCAGCGTGCCCCGCACCGACTTCGAATGGTTGTCCTGGACGAAGTCGTAGGGGATGCCGCCGTCCCGGTACCGCGCGGCGTGGAACGTCTCCAGGAAGAAGCCGCGCGGATCGCGGAACACGTCGGGCTCCACGATCAGCACGCCGGGCAGGTCGGTCTCCAGGAACTTCAAAGGGTCACCTCTCGAACCTGTACCCGTGCCCGCGCACGGTGAGGAAGTGGCGCGGTTCCTCCGCGTTCACCTCCAGCTTGACCCGCAGCGACCGGACGAAGTTGTCCACCGTCCGCGGCGTGCCCTCGTACTCCGCTCCCCAGCAGCGCGCAAGGATGTCGTCGCGGCTCAGCGCCCGCCCGTTGGAGGTGAGGAAGAGCCGCAGCACCTTGAATTCCTGCGGGCTCACCTCGACCGGAGAGCCGTCTCGCGCGATGGTCTGCCGGTCCAGGTCCACCTCCACCTGACCGAACTTGATCAGCTTGGGCTTGTCGGCCGCCGGCGGCCGGCGGCGGAGCAGCGCCTCGACTCGCGCCAGGAGCTCGCCCAGCCCGAAGGGCTTGCTCAGGTAATCGTCCGCGCCCAGCTTGAGCCCGAGGATCTTGTCGCTCTCCATTCCTTTGGCGGTCAGCATCAAGACCGATGCGTGCGAGCCCTGCCGGCGCGCTTCCTTGAGCACCTCGAAGCCGTTCCGCACCGGCAGCATGACGTCGAGCACGATCAGTTCCACGTCGGGTTCCAGCGCCATCCGCAGCCCGGTCTCGCCGTCCTGCGCGATGCGCACCTCGTGGCCGTCCTTGCGCAGGTTGAGGCGCAGGCCCAGCGCGATGGCGCGATCGTCTTCGATGATCAGGATGCAAGCCATCACGCGGCCGGGAGGATCACTCGGAAGGTGCTGCCTTCGCCCACCTTGCTGTCCAGCTCGATGCGGCCGCCGTGCAGCTCGACGATCTTCTTGGCGATGGCCAGCCCCAGGCCGGTGCCCTCCGTCTGCCGGGAGAGGAGGTCATCGCCGCGGTAGAAGCGCTCGAAGATGCGCTTGCGATCGTGGGGCCGCACGCCGGGTCCGTTGTCCTCCACCTCGATGGCGACGTTGCGGCCCGCCCGCCGGGCGTGCACGCGGATGCGCTTGTCGCCTCCAGTGTACTTCACCGCGTTGGTGAGCAGATTGAGCACCACCTGGGCCATCGCGTCGGGGTCGACGTTCACGGCCGGAAGCTGCGCCTCCACCTTGGTCTCGTAGGTGGCGGGAAGCTGCTGGGCCCGGTAGGCCTCTCCGATCCGGTCGAGCAGCGCCGGCACCTGGGTCCGCTCCAGCTCGAGGTTCGCCCGGCCCGCTTCCAGCCGGGACCAGTCGAGCAGCTTCTGCACCATCCGCGAGAGCCGGTCCGCTTCGCTGGAGAGCATCGTCACGCACTCCTGGACCTCCTCGGGTCCCTCGGCGCGCCCCTGGCGCAGCGTCTCGGCGAACATCCGGACGCTGGTGAGCGGCGTGCGCAGCTCGTGCGAGATGTTGGCGACGAAATCCGTCTTCAGGCGGGACAGCTTGTACGCCCGGCGCATCTCCCGGATGGTGAGGCCGAAGCCGACGCCGATGCCGCCGTAGAGCAGGACCAGCAGCGCGATGTAGAGCGTGCGATTGCGGAAGGCGAGCGGGGCGGCAGGATCGCCGGGCAGCTCGGCCGCGAGCGCGAACCCTTCCAGGGGCGGCCCGAGGGGAATGCGGGCGACGACGGTAGCGGTCTGTCCGGCCTCGGCCACGATGCGCCGGAGCGCGATCAGGGGTGGCACGGATTCCCGCGGCGGCGCGACCCGGAAGGCGGCGCGCTCGCGGGGAAACCGCGCTTCCGCGAGCCGCGGGACCGCATCGGCCACCGCCGCGAGGTCGTACTGGCCGAGAAGCGTGCGCTCTCCGCCGGGCGTCGCCGCCCGCAAGAGCGCATAAGCCCGGCGCTCGTTCCCGACCTCCGTGGTAGCGAAGACATGCCCGCCGACGGGCAGCATGGCCACCCGGCGGGCCACCACCGCCAGCTCCGCAGGCGGAGAATCCAGGGACTGCACCGAGGCGATCAGGGGATCGGCCGCGCCGGCCGCCACCGCGTCCGCCGCCTTGTCCAGGCGAGCGAACAGGTCGAGCGCGAGCGCGCGCAAGCGCGCGTCGTACTCCTCCGTCAGCCGGCGCTCGACGGCGGCCCGCTCGTTGGCCACCGCCACCACCCCGAACGCCACCAGCGCCACGCTGGGTAGCAGCATGCCGCAGAGGAGCCAGACGAAAGCGCGGCGGAATTCGATCAGCTCGGACGTGTCCGCCATCCGCTTTCCTTCTAACAGCGTTGGTGTAAGGTGCGCGCCCCGAATGGCGAAAAAAGGAAAGTCGCCAGCGGCCGTGGCCTCACCGCTGCAGCCGCAGACGCCCCTGGCAAAGGCGCGCTGGGCGCTGGAGGCCGGCGACGTGCGCCGCGCGCGGGAGCTGGCGGCCGAGGCCGTGCGAGCCGGGCCGGAGTCCGAGCGCGCGGAGGCCGAGGCGCTGCTGCGCCGGCTGGGGCCCGACATGCGCGCCATCGCCGTCGCGGCCGTGGTCCTGCTGCTCATCCTGATCGCGGCCTGGGCTGGCATTTTCGGGAAGCACTGAAGCCGTCAGTCCTCTTCAGCCGGGTGGCAGCGGCGGATGAAGCCGCAGCCGATCTCGAGGCAAAGCGCGGATTCGATCTTGGGCCACACGCCGGTGCGCCGGCCGTCCGCAATGGACCGGGCGGCGTCGAGCAGCCGCGTGCGGGTCTCCTCGGGCGCCGCGGGCACGCGCTCCACGAACGGCGCGCCCTTCGAGCGGAGGAACACGACTCCGGTCCGCACCGCGCGCGGGGCTTCGGAGAGCAGCTCGTGCGCAGCCAGCGCGTAGGCGTCGAGCTGGGCCGCGTAGCGCGCGGTATCCCGCGCTTGCGAGAGCTTGTAATCGACCACCGTCACGTCCTCGTCGACGAGGAGGGCATCGATCTGACCCCGGACCAGCAACTCAGGGGTCCCAGGGCGCGAGAGGCGGAGCGTGAACGGCTGCTCCCGCTGGAGGCGGCCCCGCTTCGCCGCGGCCATGCGGCGGCCAAGCGGAGACTCGAGGAACGCGCACCCGGCGTCGAGCACTTCCGCATGCGCCGCGGGATCTTCGCCCTCCAGCGTCAGCAGCCGCTCGAGCTCCGCCCGCCGCTGCGCGGCTTCGAGCTCCAGGGGGACCAGCTCGAGCAGGCGGTGCGCCAGGGTCCCCAGCGCCGTCGCCGGGCTCCCCGGTTCGTCTCCGAGCGGGTCGGGCAAGGGATGCTCCGGGTCGGGCCGCTCCTCCAGGCGCAGCTCGTGCAGGAGCTGGTAACGGCGCGCACACATGGCGGCGTCGGCGAGCTGGGTGACCGGCGCCGCGACCGTGGCCGCGGCGGACGATACCGCCACCGCAAGTCGATCCACCTCCGCATGCTCCGCTGGCCCGAGCGCCGCCAGCGCCTCCGGATCGACCGGCGGCCCCGCCGCCGCAAACGCCGGTGCCGCGCCGGGATCGCGGACCAGCTTCAACAGTCCTCCCTCGATGGCCTCCGGCGCGACCTGGTCGATCCAGAGGCGCCAGGATTCCTCCTTCTTCGCGGCGCGCCCTGAGAGCAGCAGGAGATCGCGCGCCCGGGTCACGGCCACGTAGAAGAGCCGGCGCATCTGCGCCAGCTCCCGCGAGCGCTTGCGCGCGCCGATGGCCGCGCCCTGCGCCCCCCACCGGCGCTTGCCGTCGGCCCCGCGCGCCTTCACTGCGAACCCCAGTTCGGCGTCCAGCACCACGCGCTCCGCTCCGGCGGTGAACGAAGGAGCGGCGCACTCCGGAACGAAGACGACCGGGAACTCCAGCCCTTTGGCGGCGTGTACGGTGAGCAGCCGCACGGCGTGAGGGTCTCGCTCTTCGACCACCGCCGCCTCGGCCTCCCGCGCTTCCTCGTCCGCCGACCGGCGGAGGCCGGCGAGGAACGCGCGCGCGCTCTCCCCGCGAAGCTCGGCTTCCCTCGCGAGCGCCAGCAGCTTCTCGACGTTCGCGGCGGCCTGCTCGCCGTACAGCCCCCCGGCGCAGGCGGCGACGTAGTCGGTCTCCGCGAGCGCCGCCTCGAGGAGCGCCGCCGGACCGAGCCGATCGACTTCCCGCCGCAGACCGTGGAGCAGGCCGCGCAGCCGCGCGAGGTCCGAGGCGTCGTCAGTCGCCAGGCCCGAGGCGTCGTCCAGCGACCAGCGCCGCTGGGCGAGCAGCACCAGGGCGTCGTCCGAGAGCGGCCCGAAAGGGGCGCGCAGGACGGCGGCGAGGGCGAGATCGTCGTCCGGATCGACCGCCGCCGCGAGGAGCGCGACGAGGTCCATCACCTCCCGCGCCCCGTGGAAGCCGCGGCCCTTGTAGACGAGGTGCGGGATCCGCCTGCGCAGCAGCGCCCGGCGGAACGTCTCGAGGTTGGTGAACTTGCGGAACAACACCGCGACGTCGCCACCCCGCACCGGGCGCGGCTGCTCGTCCTTGTCGTAAACGCGCTCCGGGGCTCCCGCGGCGAGCAGCGTGGCGATGCGCCGCGAGACCATCTCCGCTTCCGCCTCCACCCCCACGCCCGGAACGTCGAGCAGCTCCGCGCAGGCTCCACCCGGTCCGGACGGGCGGAAGGCCGTGAGCGCATCGTCGGCCGAGAATGGCGTCTGGAACGCTTCTCCCGATGCGGCGAGCGCGCGCGAGAAGAGCAGGTTGGCGAAGCGCACCAGCGCCGGGCGGGCCCGCCGCGACTCGCCGAGCACCAGCCGCTCCGCGCCCCGGGCGAGGAGCCGGCCTGCGTAGCCCTGCGCGGAGGCGACGTCCGCCCCGCGGAACTCGTAGATCGACTGCTTGCGGTCGCCGACCACGATCACCGGCCGGTCTCCAGCGAGCTGCTCGAAGATCTCGAGCTGGGCGCGGCTGGTGTCCTGGAACTCGTCGACCAGCAGCGCGCCCACCCGCTCGCGCTCGGCCGCGCGCGCCACCGCCTGGGTTGCGAGCAGCTCGCGGCAGAGGCGGGTGAGATCGTCGAAGTCGAGCGCTCCCCGCCGCGCCTTCAGCTCGCGGTGCCGCCCTGCCGCATGTCCGGCGAGGGCGGCGAGATCGCCGGCCAGCGCGGCGCCTCGCACGCCGGCGTCCGCGTTGAGCAGCGCCTCGAACGCATCCCGCGCCGCGAGGATCACCTCCTTGTCCGGGCCCTGCGCGCGCAAGTGGAGGGGGGAGCAGCGGCGCACGTCCCGCCAGGCCTTTGGCAGCTCTCCAGGGGCGGTTGCATCGAGGGCGGGACCGGGGAGCGGCGGAGCGTCCTTGCCCGACTTGGACAAGGCCGCGCGCAGGTCCATGAGGGCCCGATCGAGCTGCCTGCGGGCGCGGGCATCATCGTCGGTCGCGGCGCGCGGATCGGGAACGAGCTTCGAGGGAGACGCGCCCGTCTCGCCCAGCTTCTGCAGCAGCGTCGCCAGCTCGTCGGCCAGGCCGATACCGAACTTGCCCTGCGTGCTCAAGCCCATCTCGGCGCAGAGCCGCCGTGATGCCTCGCGCAGCGGCGCGCCGAGCGCGCCTTCGAGCGCGCGCAGCGCCGTGCCCTCGCAAGCCTCCCGGACGAAGCGGCGGGCCTGTTCTTCGTCGAGAACCGTGAACGCCGGGTCCACGCCCGCCGCCGCCGCGTGCCTGCGCAGGATCTGTCCGCAGAGCGAGTGGATGGTGCCGATCTGCGCGAGCCCGAGGTCGCGCCGGACGCGGCGCCACGACGGGTCGCGCCCGGCGAGATCGTCCACGCGCGACCGGATGCGTCCCTTCAGCTCTGCCGCCGCTTTCTCGGTGAAGGTGACTGCCCAGAGCTTCGCGGGGGGCAGCGGGTCCTGGCGCCCGAGCAGCTCGACGCAGAGGGACACCAGGCTGTGCGTCTTGCCCGTGCCCGCTCCCGCCTGGATGACCAAGCTGCCGCGCGTCCCTTCAAGCACGGGGCACCTCGCCGCCGTTCTCGTCGGGATCGGTGGGCAGCGCCACCAGCCGGCAGACCGGCTTCAGATCGCAGTAGTCGCAAGTGATCGGCCGGACCTCGAAGCGTCCGGCCCGCATCAGGGCCACGCGCTCCTGGACGCCCTGCGCGAGCGGAAGCGCGTCGGGATCCACTCCGTTCTCACGCAGCGTCCGGGTGAGCTGCGCGTCTCGCAGCGAGAGGTACGCCGCATCCACGCGCGCCGAAGGCTCCCGCTGGCGCAGCAACTCCGCGTAGAGCGCCAGCTGGAACTCCGGCGCCAGCACCGCCTCTGGCTTGAGCCGGGGAGCCAGCGACGCGACCCGTCCCGACTTGTAGTCGAGCACCAGCAGGGTGCCGTCGGGCAGGCGATCGATCCGATCCACGATCCCCCGGACGTGCACATCGCCGATGCGCAAGGCCGGCCACGACTCCGGATCGTCGAATCCGAAGCGCCGCTCCAGCTCGATGGGAAGGGCCTCCTGGTCGGACTCGATCACGGCGGCGAGGATCTCGAGCAGCTCCGCGCGCTTCAGCTCCCAGAGCGCGCGGTGGCCGACGTGCTCCTCCAGGGCGAACGCATCCATCTCTTCTCCGGCGACCTGCCGCAGCGTGGCCATCTCCTCGGGCAGCCCGCGCAAGGGGAGGCGGCCTTCTTCGCGCAGCCGGCGGAAGAACCGCTCCAGGCAGCGGTGGAGCAGGGTGCCACGCTCGCGCGCGCCCAGCTCGGCGTCGTCGCGATCGTCCACTTCGATGCGCAGCAAGCGCTTGCCCAGGGTGCGGAAACCACAGGTGGCGTGATCCTCGAGCTGGTGCGCGGACACCGGCGCCCCCGGACCGAAAGCGAACGCCGCTGCCGCGGACCGCAGGGCTTCTCCGGAGAGCTGGCCGGAGAACCGCCCCGGCGCGATCTCACCGACGAACGCGCGGACGCGCTCCCGCTCGGCGGCCGCCGCCCGCGCGATGCGCCGCCATCGGTCTCCGGCCGGCGAGCGGGCGAGCGCGGCGGCCAGCCTTCGCGCGTCGGCGGGGTCGGCCGGAGGAGTGACCCGCCAGGCCGGATCCGCGAACGCGTCGAGCGCCGCGCGCGCGAGCAGCGCGGAGAGGTCCGCGCAATCCCTGGCCGCTGGGATCGCCGCCAGCGGCAGCGCCCCCGGCTCCTTTCCCAGCGCGCGCTGCGCCTCGTCGGCGAACGGCGACCGCAGCAGCTCGCGTCCCTGCGCGTCGGCGCGGGGCCAGAGAAGAGTGGCCGAGGTGCGCGCGGCGCAGAGGGCGAGGTGGAAGAGCAGCGGCTCTTCCGCCTGGCGGGGAGGAAGGAGCCCGGCGTCGCCGCCTTCAGCCCCGAGGCGGAACACCGGCCGCCGCGCGGCGCGATTGACGGCGCGCCGCTCTTCGTCCGAGAGCAGCGGATCCGCGGTCGGGCGCGCCGGCAGCTCGCCGTCCACCAGCCCGACGGCGAAGAGGTGCTCGAAGCTGCGTCCCGCGAGCTCGCGCAATTCGACGAGCTGGACCGCGCCCCCGCGGGCCCCTCCGGGAGCGAGCGAGGCTTCCGCCAACGCCTCGGACAGCACCTGGGCGAACTCGGCCCGCGTCAGGCGCGATTCGCCCAGTTGTCCCGCCGCGCGCGCCAGCCCGGCGCAGGCCTGCTCCAGCGTGCGCGCCGCGGCCTGGTCCCGGGCCAGCGCGGTGGCGGCCGCGCGCTCCAGCCTGGGCCCCGCGCCGAACGGCTCGGGCGCGCGGATCTGGCGCCACAGGCCCCAGCCCGCGAGGACATCCAGCAGCGCCGCGCCGTGCTCGCGCAGCGTGCCGTGCGCGGGTAGCCGCCGCAGGGCGGCGATCACCCGCTGGACCCGCCCCGCAGTCTCGTCGACGTGCGTCGGGGCACGGCCCTTTCGGCCCAAGCGCTGCGCCAGCGAGGAGAGCGCCGCGGCGTATCCGCCCTCGCTCGCATCGTCGCGGACGTGCGCTTCGCGCAGCACCCGCGCCAGCGCCTGCGGAGGCAAATTCTTGGGCAAATTCTTGGGGACACCATCATATGGTGTCCCCGGCTCTGGTGTCCCCCGCAGGGAGAGCAGCCGGGAACAGAGCAGGTCGATCAGCGGCTCGCGCGGAAAGTCCTCTTCCACCAGATCCAGGAGCGCGAGCGCCAGGCGCACGGGAGCGGCCGCCAGCGCGGGCCTTCCGCGGCGCTCGCGCCAAGGCACGCCGGCGCGGTCGAATGCCGCCGCGAGCTCCTCCGCCACTCCCGACGCGAGGCTTCGCGCCGCGACCGCGATGGAGTCTGCCGCCACCCCGGAGCGAATCAGCGCCGCGCAACGCCGGGCCACCTCGATCGCCTGCGCAGCGGGAGACGCGCAAGAGACCAGCTCCACCGGACCGTCCACGGTGGATCCTTCCGGCGCGAACAGGCGGCGCAGGAAAGGCGCCAGCGCCGGCGACGCTTCGGCCGGGTCGTAGAGCTCCAGCTCCGGCGCAGGTTCTCCCAGCCTTTCCAGGGCGCGCAGGGTGGGCTCCA
>WNFS01006544.1_pt1 | contig 12545 bp, 12 predicted proteins | sample 5400141 | NCBI WGS metagenome assembly WNFS01 (sample SAMN13153358, study PRJNA577476) | soil metagenome | isolation source: 60 cm saprolite under Madrone tree | place: USA:California | collected 2016-06-14
AGAGCAAGATATCGTAAATTCCCTGTATTTTTCCCTGTTAGCAGGGAATTTAGGCGGAGAAGAGTTAGCGCGAGACTGCGCGCTCCGCCACACAGTCTGGGTTGCAGAGAAACTCGGCTGCATTCCCGCCAATATTGCGAGAAATCGCCGCAATTCTGCGATTCCCTCCCCGAAACCGGACCGGAGAAAGTGTCCCGCTGAGCGCCACACGCAGGCTATGGAGCTTTTTTCTCTGGAGGGCCTATGCACAGTCCCGTTTCCACGACTCCATCAGTCGTATCAAGGGATCGAAGTACATGTCCCCTACTCTCATTCACCTTCAGGTTCATTGTTTCCGTGGTACAAATTTCAAAAACTGAGCATCTTCCGGTCGTATGCCTGCGGGAGCCAGAGCGAGCACGTCTGTTTCTTCCTGATGGATAGGTCGGGAGATCCCCAGCCTTCTCATCTTGGCCAGCAGGGTGGTTCGCTTCAATCCGAGTTTCGCCGCTGCGCCGCGTGGTCCACCAACGATCCAGCCAAACCGCTCTAGCGTTTCAACAATCAGGACACGATCTGAATCTTCCAATGTCATCGATGATGGGCAGGCAGGGGAACGATGTTGAGTGGGGGGCATAACTTCCATTCGCCTTTTGTGCAACGGGTTTGGAAGCACGCCGTCCCGCGAAAGGATAACCGCGCGTTCCACCAAGTTCTGCAACTCGCGAATGTTGCCAGGCCAGGAATACCACTGGAAGGCAGCCATGGTTTCGGGAGGAATGCTGTCGACTTGCTTTCCCATGCGGTGGCTGAATTGCTTCACGAAATGTGTCACAAGAATGGAAATATCTGTCCGGCGCTCTCTTAACGCTGGCAAAAAGATGGGGAACACGTTCAGCCGATAGTACAGATCACTGCGAAATTGACCGCGAGCGACCATCTTAATCAGATCCCGGTTGGTTGCCGCCACCAGCCGGACATCCACTTTGTGCGTGCGACCGCTGCCTAGTCGCTCAAACTCCTGCTCTTGCAGCACGCGCAGCAACTTCGGCTGCAACTCAGGAGGGATGTCGCCTACTTCGTCCAAAAACAGCGTGCCTTTGTCAGCCATTTCGAAGCGCCCGATCTTCTGCGCGATGGCTCCGGTGAAGGCGCCCTTCTCATGACCGAACAATTCGCTTTCCTGCAAATCCATTGGAATCGCCGCGCAGTTCAGCTTAATAAATGGGCGTCCGCAGCGCTGACTGGCATTGTGAATGGCATGAGCGATGAGCTCCTTGCCTGTACCGGTTTCCCCTTCGATGAGGACAGTCGAGTCTGTGGGCGCAACCTGCTCCACCTGGTCGAGGACACATTCCAGAGCGGCGCTATTGCCGATGATCCGATCGAATCGGCGTTCGGACTGGTCCGCAGAGTACGTAACTGTCGCATAATCTGCCACAAGATACTCCTTTCCAGGCACCGCATACGATTGCTAAAACCTGTTTGCTCACATATCGAGTGCAGCTCGGACCGTTTTGAGCAACGATTGACGATCGAACGGTTTCGCAAGGAACTCGACCGCACCCTCTCTCATCGCTTGAATCCGCATCCTGGCATCTCCATAAGCAGTAATGAAGATGATCGGGATATCGAATTCCTCGTCTTTAAGCCTGGCCTGCAGCTCCAGCCCGGACATCTTCGGCATACGGATGTCAGCGATCACGCATGCCGCACGACGATGCAAATCGGATTCAAGGAATTCTTCCGCCGAGCCAAAGCACCGCGCCACGAGCCCACTCGACTCGATTAAGTCCTGTAGCGAGTCTTGCATCGATTCATCGTCATCGATGATCGCGATCATCTTGGACGTATGGCACCTGGCATGCCGTGAACTGCATATCGTTTGATCCGTCACGCCCATGTTTGTCTGCCTACCGTGTCCGCGAACCGGTGTAAATGGAACGCGGTGATTTCGCGGTGCAATGAAAATGAAATCATAGCGAAATCATGGAAGTTATTGATTCTTAGAGAGATCGGCCAGCGGCCGTGAGGCACTCTGTTTCGACAATTCGAGGTTGCATTGGTAAAGTTTCTATTCCGTATTCTGTGTCACGTTCCCATGTACAGCCCCGCAGAGCGCGTTCGATTCGGAGCCTTTGGAGGACCCAACCGAGAGCTAGGATCGAGAAAGTAGTCGCGGTCTGCGCCTTTCCCAGACAAATCACGCCAAGAATCGTTAGTAGAATGCCGAACACGAGAAACCAAACCCATCATGGCCTGACCTGCTAAAGCCCAGCGCCGAAGAAATCAGTAAATGTCGCCATTGTGTTCTCCTTATTCCCGGGCTTGCAATTTTTCAGATCGTCCACGTCATCCGCTTCAATTCTAAATCCACGGAGATCCGAAGGTTGTGGCGGGTCGGAGAAGCGTTGCAGCGCCAGATAGTTCGGAAGAGACTTGAGCCTGTCCAGATCTCCTGACAACCGCACGTAGCCACTGGGCTGGGCGTTTATGAACACGGCTCCGAACACGAAGACCTGCGAAGGCGTCGACGAATCCAGCACTTTCGCGACAGCCTTGCCCTGTTCGATTCTGGCGATCTCCGAGTCATTCAGCCCAATATTCTGCTTGAAAAATGTGTACAACTGTCCCGTGTTTTGCGAATGACAGACGGTTGAGGATGCGAGGAGAAGAAATGCTAGGCGAACCCACTTCGTCACCAACCAGCTCATACTGATCTGGTCTATGTCTCGACTGTCCGAGGTCATGGCCCTCCTTTGGATGCGGGACGAAGAAACTGTTCGGGCGCATCCTTCGGTACGTTGAGCGGAGTGGCAGACTTTAGATCGGGGCTAAATTTCGAAAATGTCGCAGGATTGTCGCGAAAATGCTTCTCCAAAGTGTTCATCCGAGTTCCGTTGGCGGGATGGTCCGACAGAAGATGAGGGATCTGCTTGACGTCTGCATTTTGGAAATCCTGAAACAGCCATACCAGCCCCCAAGGGTTGTAACCGGCGGCCGCACAGATGTCGGACCCAGTCACGTCAGCTTTTGATTCGGCATCGCGCGAGTAACCTAGCGAGTGCAGTTTTCCGATCAGGGCGATGGCAATAATGTGCGCACGGGTTGGTCCTAGCAGAATGGCGGCAGCAATTTCGCGTCTCTCGATCTTCTTCTCCTTTTCCATGAGGGCTATGCCGTCCCGGTGGATCGTATGGGAGACCTCGTGGCAAAGAGTCCCAGCAAGTTCCTCAGTATTCTTTACGAAATAGAGAAGAGAATCCACGACGTAGACGTTACCGCCCGGCGTCGCAAACGCGTTTGGCTGGGATTCGTGAACCAGGTAGAACTTGAATGGATGCGGGTACTGAGGCTGGGCCGTCCGGGAAATCGCGTCTGCCAGGGGCTTCAAGGTTTCGTAGAGGGGCGACGATTGGATGATTTCCCCTTTGACTGTCAGCTCCTGGTAAATCTCGTGCCCCAGCTCGGTTTCCTGGTCGGTCACCCGCTCGGGACGGGGCGCCTGGGCCTCGCATAAAATCGTGAGGACCAACGGCAGTAGGATGATTCTGAATCCTCGTTTGGTGAATCTTGCTCCGGGCATTGTCTCCCTTTCCATGAGGGGAGGTCATTCGACCTCCCCCTCTACATGAACCGAATTGAATTCGGACTTGCCTCAGGAGGCTTTGCTTTTTGCAGCTGCTGCTTTTGCTTCGAGCACCCGGACCTTGGCCTGGGCCTGACGCTCCGCAGCCTCACGTCCGTCTTTGGCCTTTTGCAACTGCGCTTGAATCTTGGAGTCGAGCTGGTTGATCTTTTGCTGGAGCTTAGCCTTGCGGTCCGCGTGGGCCTTCGCGTGTTCTGCCTTCATTTGCGCGAGGTCGGCCTTCATGGCAGCGACGTTCTCTTCGTGGATGGTGTGTCTCACATCCGACAGAGCACGCCGGAAAACCGAACCTCCGATCGCTTCCATGCGAGTGTCGACCGGCGTCGTCCAGTCCTCCTCGATTTCGGCCACCACGGCGACTTTGTTGGGTAACAGTAATTTAGTGACGTCTTCGATGAAGTCGTCTCCGATGCGGGCATTGTGCAAGTCAGCGGCCCCGCCTGTAGCCAGCCCGGCTGCCGCCCCGATCGCTACCCCCGCCGGCCCACCCAGCAAACCAATCAGGCTTCCGAATGAGGTGCCGACAAACGAGCCGATCGGCCCGGAGTCATCCTCTTGCTTTACCGTTGCGGTGCCATCTGCATGCTTCGCCAGCACGGCGTAGGCGTAAACGGTGATGCTGCCTTCGCTGTCCAGTTGGAGAAGAGCCTTTCTTCCTTCGTAAGCTTTAGTTTCGTTGTCAAAGACCACTACCAGCATGCGATCCATGGTCATCTCCTGTTCTTAGGTTTGAATTACTGTCCGAGCGACCCTCATCCGAGCTCACGAATCCGCGGCTTTTCAGAAACAATCCACTGCCGCACATACTGCGGACAATGCTGAAGCTTGATTCCTTTGGTTTCACAAACTGCGAGGAAGTGGACCGCGTCAAGATCCACGAGCCGAACGTGCTCGAGGTCGAGCACGAGCCCGCGTGTTCTTCCGTCAATCTGTGTTTTCAAGTCCTGTACGTCTTCCGATTCAATCCGCCCGCTGAGCCTGAGAACCATGTCCGACCCATCCGACACGCTCTCAACCTTCAAAACCATTTGCAGATCTCACTGGCAAGGAGTGCAACTGCTGGGCCACACGTAAGCTGATGACATGACGCGGCTTCGCTGGTTAGTTCCGTGGTTAATTTCGGCAATTGGCGAGATAGAGCAACGACAGGAGCGCAACGTATGCCGTGCAGGATCGCTGAGAAGTCCTTTGAAACAAGAGAAGATTAAGAGAATTTCGTCGAGTCGCGAGGCGGCGAACTCTAGTCAGATTTGAAGCGGTGCTTATTGATGCGCAGGATTCGGATTCTGGATTCCAGCGTTGAACGAGGAATGCCAAGCTTTGCCGCTGCTCCGAGCGGACCAGACACGCGCCCCTGACACTCTCTCAGCGCGCCCTCGATGATTTCCTTTTCCTGATTTTCATTGGGTCGACCTAATCCTCGCGTGGCGGCGCCCGGTTTGGGTGATTCGCGCTGCAGCCACGCTTCATCCACTTCCAAGGTATCTCCGTCGCAAAGGATGACGGCTCTTTCCACCACGTTCTGCAATTCGCGAATGTTCCCGGGCCAGTCATACGCCTGGAACAAGTCCATCGTCTTTTTTTTGACGCTCCCGATCCGCTTCCCGGCCATGTCGGCATATCGCTCAGCCAGATACTCGAGCAGCAGTGGAATATCATCAACACGCTCGCGCAGCGGCGGCACATGAATGGGAAAGACGTTGAGCCTGTAGAACAAGTCTTGCCGAAACTTCCCAGCCTCGACGGCGGCGCGCAAGTCGCGGTTTGTCGCAGCGACGACTCTTACGTTCACAGTAATAGGATGACTGCCTCCCACCCGCTCGAACGTTCGCTCCTGGAGTACTCGGAGCAGCGTGATTTGTGTCTCGAGCGGGAGTTCGCCGACTTCATCCAGAAAAACCGTTCCGCCGTCCGCCAGTTCGAATCTTCCCAACCGGCGGTGAGTGGCTCCGGTGAAGGCGCCCTTCTCGTAGCCAAACAGCTCTGCGGCGACCAGTGACAACGGAATCGCCGCGCAATTCAAGGATACAAATGCGCGTGCCGCTCGCGGAGATCGCTTGTGAATGGCACGGGCGACCAGTTCCTTGCCTGTCCCGGTTTCGCCTGTGATCAGCACGGTCGAATCCGTCGGCGCCACCTTAGCCACCAACACCAACACCCGGCGCAACTTTTCCGACGACCCGACGATCTCCTCGAACATCGAGGTCTGATCGATCTCCTGCTTCAGCGCAAGATTCTCTTTGTAAAGCTGATCCTTTAACGCTTTGATTTCGTCGTAGCTCTTGCGCAGGGCATCGTCGGCACGCTTTCGGTCGTCAATGTCAATGCTTGAGCCAAACCACTTCACGATGTTTCCAGCCTGGTCGCGCAGCGGCAACTTCCGATGGAGCTGCCAGCAGAACTCTCCATCCGCCCGCCGCACCCGTGCTTCACTCTCAAAAGCCTCGCCGGTATCCAGGGACCACCGCCACTTGCTCACAATTTGCTCAACATCTTCAGGATGAATGAAGTTGGTCCAGCGCCAGCCGCAAAGTTCTTCCAACGGAGCACCGAGATAATCCAGCATCCGCTGGTTGAAGAAATCGATGTCGCCGTTGGGAAGAGCGCTGTGGAGCAGTGCGGGTGTTGTATCGATCACTAGCCGAAGCCGACCTTCGGCTCCCTTGAGTTCATCGATGTCGTGCCCCGTTCCATACCACTGCACAATCCTGCCTCGCTCGTCCCGCAGGGGCACGTTCCGAAGCAGAAACCAGCGATACTCGCCGTCCACGCGTCGCACACGTGCCTCGTTCTCAAACGGCACTCCAGCAGCCAACCCAGTGTGCCAGGTGCTCAGGGCCTTTTCGACATCTTCAGGATGAAGAGTGCTATGCCAGCCCTGGCCCTTCACTTCTTCCATCTTGAGTCCGGTGAATTCCAGCCACTGCTGATTGATGAAATCGAAAGCGCCGTCGGGCGTAGCGCGCAGGATCAGGCAGGGAATCGTATTGATGACCAACCGGAGACGGTCTTCGACCGACTTTCCCGGCGGAACAATCTCATTGTCGGGAAGCGCGCTCATAAATGACCCGCCCGAGCGGTCATGCGCTGAGGGGCGGTTAGGCAATTGTACCCGTGCCGATGCTCGACCTGAACACCGACCGCTATGGGTCTGGCCCCCTAACCGGGGCAGTTTTGGAACGATATATCAAGTTGGCCTTGTCAAAGGCTAAGGGGCTGATGTGAATGTCACATGAGCGGAAACGTCGATGTGGAGCACTTTGTTTAGATCGAAGACCATGTGGTGGACCGCATCGAATCCCTCAGCCTTGCGCTTTTATTGCCGCTGTTTTTTGCCCTCACCGGCCTGCGCACGCGTATCGACTACTTGGTTTCAGATAAACCGATGTGGGGATATGCCGTGGCTATTATTGCGACGGCCGTGGTTGGTAAGTTGGCGGGAGCAGCCTTCACCGCCAAGGCCAGCGGAATGAATTGGAAGGATTCGTTTGGTCTGGGAGTGCTGATGAACACTCGCGGCCTGGTTGAGCTGGTGATCCTGAACGCTGGGCTCGACTTGGGAATTTTGTCACCGACTCTGTTCACCATGATGGTCCTTATGGCTCTGATCACAACTTTTATGACCAGCCCGATACTAAGCTACATGAAAATCCGTCGTAGCCGCGAGAAGGACTCGGCCGACGGGTTCGCTGAAGGGATGAAGCTTTTCAATCCGAAGAAGCGAGATTCCGATAAAGAGAAAGATTGACCCGCCGATGTGTCCGGCTCAATCCTATCCCTCCTATACGCCAAACCGAGCGGGTTTGTACCACGTTGGCACATGTCTTGCGCGGGCCGTGAGTGTAATTGCCTGTGAGTGTTGAAAACTCCGTGATCGAAATGATCTCTCGGCTCTTGAGTCTACCTGCTGAGAGTTCTCTTCATCATCTCACTGAGTGTTGAGTGCCAGAGCAGGTGTTGTCGTTTGAGGGAGAAACCGCATTAGTCGCTTGATGTTCTGCGAGCCGCTGCCAGGAAGAACTGCTCCCGAACGAACTTGATGCGTCGTAAGCGTAAGCGGCGCAGACCAATCTGATTCTTTAGTTCCGCAAACAAAGCCTCGACTTTCTTGCGCTGTCGTTGTGCCTTGGGAAAACTCTGCGGTGTTCGCCAACTCCCGTGCGCGTTGCCGTGCCGACTCGTAGATGTGAATAGCGAGATACTTGTAGCGTCCAGTCGTGCATTCCACCTTTTGTGAGCAAGCTCCACAGCGTTTCGCGCTGCCGATATAGGCATAGGCGCGATTGCGAACGTTCAAGCCGACCTAGTTCAGTTGCTCGCCTGCCATAGACACGCAAGCGTTCCGGCGTAATCGGTTCTCCGTGGATAACAGGAACCTTCGAGGCCGTCTTATAATCGAGCAGCTATGAAACCATCTCTTTCGCTGAAGCGAATCGGAATCTGGACGGGCGCCTTCGAACCACAGCCTGCCCGCAAGGTCCAAGAGACCGTCGCGGAGCTCGAAGAACTCGGCTACGGCGCGGTGTGGTTCAGCGAGGCGTTCGGCCGCGAGACATTCACCCAGTCGGCCTTGTTGCTGGCTGGGAGTACCCGAATCGTGGTGGCCAATGGAATCGCCAACATCTATGGACGCGATCCCTTTACTATGGCTTCCGGACAAAAGACATTAAGCGAAGCCTATCCCAGTCGTTACCTGTTGGGTCTCGGTGTTAGTCACGTCCCCCTGGTGGAGCAGTTGCGTCGGCACAAGTATGCGAAGCCCATCGAAACCATGCGCGCCTACCTGGACGCCATGGACGCGGCTCCATATGCCAGTGTGCCGCCTGCGGCAACCTCCCGCGTGTTGGCGGCGCTAGGTCCCAGAATGCTGGAGTTGGCTGCGAAACGCAGCGACGGAGCGCATTCTTATAACGTCCCGCCCGAACACACTGCCCAGGCTCGAGAGTTGATGGGCGCAGGCCCATTGCTGTGCGTTGAGCAAGCGGTGGTGCTGGAAACCGATGCAACCAAAGCCCGCCAAATTGCGCGCGGATTTCTTAACGTTTACCTTGGCCTGCCGAATTACACCAACAATTTCCTCCGGCTTGGTTTTACGGAAGAAGATATCAAGGACGGCGGGAGCGACCATCTGATCGATGCGATTGTTGCCTGGGGCGATGCGAAGGCTATCCAAAGCCGGGTGCAAGCCCATCAGGCTGCGGGCGCGGATCATGTCTGCATTCAGGCGTTGTCCGCGGATACTAAGGCATTACCGCTGCGGGAGTGGCGCGAACTTGCTGGTGCGTTGATTCATTAGGCTGGGGTGCTGGCGTGCCCGGCCATCATCTGGGGCTCTCCGCCGCTCCAGGCTCAGCCTGTTATCGCCATTTATCTCTTTTTCATCAGTTCATGATCAGTGGCTACTTAGGTATGATCCGCAGCAGTATCTGGGATGGACGCTGAGCATCGTGGTAAATGGTATTTGTAGCAATCGCCCAGTGCCGATTGTCATTCAACGGCTCGCCGGTGTTGGAGTTGACGTCAAAGCGAGGGAAGTTGCTGCTGGAAATATCCACTCCATTCAACGGCTCGCCGGTGTTGGAGTTGACGTCAAAGCGAGGGAAGTTGCTGCTGGAAATATCCACTCGAATGCGGTGACCCTTTTGAAAAACGACGGACGTGGGATACATCTCGATGGCGAACGGATAAATATCACCGGGCTTCATCAGGGCAGCATGTTCGAGGGACTCGCGATATCGCGCACGTATGATTCCGTCCTGGACATTCAGTTCGACACCGGCCGGGAAATCCTTACTGGGCGGGTAAACGTCTATCAGTTTGGCTGTGAAATCAGTGTCAGGGGCGTTCGACGAAGCCCACAATTTCACAGTTAACGGCCCGGTTACTTCCACATCCCTGTCCAATGGCTCCGTTTGAAATACGAGAACATCATTGCGGGCAGAAAGTGGACGAGCATCTTCGCAGAACCAAAGCTCGGGGCGGCAGCGTTGATCGAACGGACCCTGCTCCATAAGATTTCCGGAGTCGCCAGTGAAAGCAGTCCCTTGGCATGCAGGTAATAAGGGGACATCACGGCTCGCGTCAGGGGCCATTCGTACTCATTCCGCCAGTGACCTCCGACGAAGATCTTGCCGTCCGGCGTTTTGTGAGCATCACCCCCTCCCATCACAAAAAGTCTTACGGGCGGTTCGCGGTCAATCCCGTTGTCGATTCCCTTCAGCCAATGATCGAACCAGCGCACCTGAAGATCGCCGAAATTAATACCGGCCTCAGGTCCGAATTCCGCCTCCCCGGCGTTGGTGAGGCGTTGTCCACCATGCCACCATGGTCCGATGATCAATCGCTGCAAGCTCTTCTTGGCTTTGCTAAGAGCGATGTAGTTCAGACTCGTGGCTCCGAGGTTCGAGTCGAACCAGCCGCTGATCAGGTAGGTGGGAACATCTTTGAACTCCGCTACGTGATTCACGACGTCGATGCCGTTGTTCTTCCAGAAATCATCGTAGTCGCCATGCGACATCGCCTGGACGAGCCAGTCCTCGTACTCAAAATTCAATTTCAGGGGTGTAGTCCCCGCCCGCAGTGGCATGTCTTTGGCGTACTCGCGGACTTGCTCGCCCAGTTTGACCAGCGCGCTCTGCGTTCCTTGGTTTTGGGCGGCGCGACTGCCTTCCGGGCCAAACAAGTTGAAGATCCAGTTCATCCAGCGCAGCTCGAAGGCGCCGTTGTGTCGAACACCAAAATGCCCGGTGTCGGAAGTGGCGTATGCGGGGAACATGGCTTTGAGGTAGGGCGGGTTCGAAAGCGCCAATGCGTACTGCGTTCCGCCCGGATACGACAGTCCCTCGGTGCCGATCTCCCCGTTTGACCAAGGTTGGTCGCCAATCCATTTTGCGGTGTCGTAGCCGTCATTGACGTCATCGCGAAAGAATCGCCAGGTACCTTCCGAATTGAATCGTCCACGGACATTCTGTCGAACCACGACGAAACCCGCAGGAATGAAAAAGTCTGTCATCCATTCGCCCGAGTCTTTTCCGTACGGAGTACGTTCCAGGATGACAGGGAACTTGCCATCTGCGAGTTTCCCATTCAGAGCCGGGCGATAGATGTTACAGGCCAGCTTCACGCCGTCGCGCATGGGAACCATGACGTGTTTGAAAATGACCACGTCGTACTTCGCAGAGTTCTGGGTGCCTCCGGCAGGTAGGGTCTGCTGTGCGCAAACGGTACCGGCGTCCGTGAGAAGGAAGGCCAGCGAAATCAGGAAGAGGATAAGGGTGAACGGCCTTTGAGCATTGTTGTCCACGCACATGGAAAGGTTCCTCGAAAACAGTTATCGCATACAGCGGTTCTTCTACCTTCTTGAAGAGAAACGTGAAGCTTGCAGTCTATTTCCAAAATGCGAGTAACTGTTGAAATATCGCATTACACCAACTACGGTCCCCGCCCTCCCTCCGGAGGTCGATGAGTGACAACGCCTGATTTCGTCAACTGAGAAAATCACCCACTGGGAATCGCAAGCGATGCCGCCCGTTGGAGTCTCGGGTGCCCCGCTGTTCGGTTTCCCGGCCTGCAACTACAATGTCCTCCATAGAATGAAACCCCCGACCCTGAATCGGCAGCAGAAAGTTTCCACCTCAGTGACTCCGGCGGGCACGGCGGCCATGCTTTCGCCACCGTCCGTTGGCATCGTCGCGGTTGCTTTGGTGGCAACTGTCGTTGCCATTTACAGCCCCGCATTGAATTTCAAATTTATTCTCGACGATCACCGCTATGTTGGCGATCCGCGGGTCCAGTCACCCGGCCATGTGTGGGAATACTTCACCACTTACGTATGGGCACAGTTCACCGGGGGCCCCTCGAGTTTCTACCGGCCTCTGTTCGTGTTGTGGATGAGGTTGAATTTCATCCTCAGTGGCGAGTCTCCCTGGGGATGGCACCTGCTCAGCGTCGTGAAACACGTGTCGGTGGCGGTTTTGCTCGGACTCCTGGTGTGGAAACTGTTGCGGGACCGGGTTGCCGCATTGCTTGCCGGCACCCTCTTTGCCCTGCATCCCGCCCAGACAGAATCGGTAGCATGGGTGAGCGTACCCGATCCGCTGATGTCCGTCGCCATCCTCGGCGCCGTGCTCCTCTACCTCCGGTACACTCAGCGAGAGTCCCCAAACGGCCAGACGCACACTGCAAGGCCGCTCCGAAAGTCCCGTAAGCAGGTCCAAGGCCAATCCCAAGCCCGTCGATCACAAGCCCGTCCTTCTGCGGTTTGGCTCTACGCCTCGGCGGTTGCCTGCCTGGCTGCATTGATGGCCAAGGAAACGGCGATAGTCTTGCCTGCCATCGTCTTCGCTGTGACCCTGATTACGCCAGCCGACAACCGGACCAGGGAAGTTGCTCCGGCCAGGCACGGCATATGGGTTCGGGTGGTTTCTCCGTTGCGCGAGACTCTTCCATTCCTGGCCGCGACCCTGATTTACCTCCTCTTGCGCCTCAACGCTCTGGGAGGCCAGATCAACCCCCTGACTCAGCATTTGCCTTGGAGCACAGTCCTCCTGTCCTGGCCCGCAACTCTCTGGTTCTATGTGAAGGTGCTGCTTTGGCCTGTCCGCTCGCGCGGGTTCGCTGACCCCACCCTGGCCGACACGTTCTCGCTGCGCGGTGTGGTTTTGCCGGGAGTGGCGGTGTGCTGCGCGGCGGCCGCCCTGGTTGGGGCATGCGTTTGGGCTTGGAGATGGGCCCGGCACAATCTCCCCGATCGGGACGCGACCGGAGTCGAGCGCGCACTGCTGCTGGGTACCTTACTCCTGGTACTCCCGCTCCTGTTGACGTTAAACCTGAACGCACTCAATCCCGGCGATTTCCTGCATGGCCGTTACACCTACCTCCCTCTATGCGGACTGATGCTTCTTCTCGCCACCGGATG
>WNFS01003105.1_pt1 | contig 12543 bp, 10 predicted proteins | sample 5400141 | NCBI WGS metagenome assembly WNFS01 (sample SAMN13153358, study PRJNA577476) | soil metagenome | isolation source: 60 cm saprolite under Madrone tree | place: USA:California | collected 2016-06-14
GCTGATTTTCTTTTCGTGGATGAGGATGCGGACGTCCTCGAGGACGCACTCCATGCGCTCGGGGTCGGTGATGAAGTAGGGGGAGAGGTAGCCGCGGTCGAATTGCATGCCTTCGACTACTTCGAGGGTGGTCTCCATCGTCTTGGATTCCTCAACGGTGATGACCCCATCCTTGCCAACCTTCTTCATGGCTTCGGCGATGATGCCGCCGATTTGCTTATCGTTGTTGGCGGAAATGGTGCCAACCTGGGCGATCATGTCGCCCTTGACGTCCTTGTGGAGCTTCTTGATCTCTTCGACGGCCACTTCGACGGCGCGCTCGATGCCCCGTTTGAGAGCGGTCGGGCTGGCGCCGGCAGCGACAGTCTTGACGCCCTCACGGAAGATGGCCTGTGCCAGCACGGTTGCGGTGGTCGTGCCGTCACCGGCAACGTCGGAAGTCTTGGAAGCGACTTCGCGGACCATCTGCGCGCCCATGTTCTCCAGGGGATCGCGGAGTTCGATTTCTTTTGCCACCGTCACGCCGTCCTTGGTGATGATCGGCGCGCCGAACTTCTTTTCGATCACCGCGTTGCGACCCTTGGGGCCAAGGGTGATCTTTACTGCGTCGGCGAGGGCATTCACGCCACGCAAAATCGCTTGGCGGGAATTCTCACCTGTTACAATCTGCTTCGCCATACTGTTCATTCCTCCTGATATTCTGTTTGCGAAATTCTGATGAGAACTGCACCGGTCGAAAGGCCGGCCACTACAGCTGCCTAAGGCCCGGCTTTACAACGTAAGGATAGAGCTACTTCCTGGCCGCTTTCGCCGCGCCGCTCAGCTTCGCCAGAATTTCTTCTTCGCGAAGGATGAGATATTCCTCGTCCTCGATCTTGATTTCCGTACCGCTGTACTTGCCGAAGAGGACGCGATCGCCGGGCTTGACGTCCAGCGGGATCAGTTCGCCCTTCTCGCGCTTGCCAGCTCCGACGGCGATGATTTCGCCCTCCATGGGCTTTTCTTTTGCGGAATCAGGGATGATGATGCCACCCTTGACACTTTCTTTTTCCTCAATGCGCTTCACGATGACACGGTCGTGGAGCGGGGTTAGATTCACTGCCATCTTGAAAAACCTCCATAGGTGATCTTGAGTAGCCGCAAGGAAAAGGAGAATTAGCACTCCTCGTGGCCGACTGCTAATGTAGCAGAAACTCCCGCCATGTCAAGCATTTCCCGGACACACCAGCCGATCTCTTGTGGATTTCTGATCTGTCTAAGTCACATATTTAGAATAGATTAACTGGTGCAAGAAAAATATGACACTTGGTGATTGTACTGCTGATAGGCCGGGCGTAGAATCCGACACCTCGGAGTCGCATGGGATCACTGCTCTACATCCAACTCATCGGTTACACGGCGGGGACGCTGTTGCAGCTTTTCTGGATGGTGGTCATTCTCGGCTATCGCCGGCAGCGCAATTTTGAGCGCGTTTTCTTCTTCCTGTGCCTGGCGTTGTTCCTTTTCTATGGCGGGTCGCTCCTAACTCTCAATGCGCAAATCCACTATTCGACACCGCCCCTGGCGGTGCAAGCCTTTGCCGCTACGCTGTTGTTCACAGGTCTATGCTTGGTGCCTGCGCTTCTGGTTCATCTACATTTTGAATACGCCGATACGCGCGGCCTGCTGAAGAGCCGGAACACAAAGCGCATCCTCGTGAGCGCGGCATACGCTCCGATCTTGTTCCTTGGGCTCCGCGTGTACCCATTGCTCGCGAACTATTCCGGTTTCGACTTGCTCGCGCCCGGTAGAGTACTGGGCCTCACGTATGGAGTGTGGCTGGGAGTGTCGTTGCTTGCTTGTTTTTGGTGGCAACGCCGCTTCACGGCGGATGCGCCCGACGATCCCCAGCGTACATTTCATAAACAACTCGCAAAATTCTTCCTGCTCATTGCGCTGCTGATCCTATGCCTGCACGTCTTCCAAGACACCTTCGGCGCGGCGCTGACCGGCGAACTCAGCACCTCACTTGCCGTTGCCGCGATCATCCCTTTCGCGGTGATGCTGTGGATGGTGCAGAAATTCAATTTTTTGAACATTGGGCGGCAAAAGAACCTGGTCTATGCGGTATCGGTAACATTTCTTGCATTGCTGTATTTGAGCTTGGTCCGCAGAGTGGGTGCCTGGCTGGAGCCGGTGCTGCCGCCAGAAGCGACGGCGGCGATTCTCTTATTCCTATTGGTCGTTTTCGTCGAGCCATTACAGCGCGTATTGGGGCGAACGCTGCGGGAAACGGCGCAGCGTGAGGTGGACCGCGTACAGCGGCTGACGACGGAGATCCATCAAGAAGCTCGTCAGGGGAACTTGGCGGCCTTGGTAGAGTTTATTGAGCGGCGCGCGAGGCAGGAATTTGAGTTGGCGGCCGTAACTCTCTGCCTAATCGATTCCAGCAAGGCGCAGTTGCCGCCGCGTGTGGACATCGATTCGGCCTCGCCCCCGCCAACAGGGACTCAAGAACAGCTCTTTCTCTTGCAACAGGGACAACAACTCGTTGCCACGCTGAGAGCGGAGCCGCATGGAGCGACGATTTCAGGCGACACGCGGGCTGCGCTGGAGTTTTTGTGTGAGCAGTTACCCGGAGCTCTTGATTTGTGCCGGCTGATCGAAGAAAAGCTGCAGCTCGAGAGGGAATTGGCGGAGCGCGAACGGCTGGCGGTGTTGGGGCAAATGGCGGCGAGCATTTCGCACAACCTGAAGAATCCGCTGGGATCCATGAAGACCATCCTGCAGGTGCAGCTGGAGAATCAGGAACTTCCCGATTCGATGCGCACCGAAACGAAGATGGTGCTGGACGAGATTGGGCGGTTGTCGGGGAAGCTCAATCAGTTGCTGCAATTCAGCCGGCCAGCGGTGCGAGGAGGGAGCGCGATTGGCAGTTGCGATGCCCGAGTAGTTGTGGAAGAGGTGGCGGGCGTCTTGTCGCATGAGGCGGAACGGCGAGGCGTGCACATGAAAATAAAAGTTCCTCGCGGGAGCGCCGCAGTCGCGGCGGGTGCGGAAGCGGTAAACGACATTGTATCGAATCTGGTGGTGAATGCTCTGGAAGCCACGCCGCGAGGGGGACACGTCATCGTGACTGCTGCTTCGCACGATGGGGCATGTACCCTCGCGGTGGAAGACGATGGGCCGGGAATACCGTCAGCACTGCGAGAAAAGGTCCTCCAGCCTTTCTTCACGACAAAGTCGCAGGGAACGGGATTGGGTCTGGCGATTGTGGCTCGTAGGGTGGCCGAGTTCGGCGGCCAGGTGGATTGGGAGAGCCCCGTGCGGGAGGGGCGCGGCACGCGGTTCCACGTGACACTGCCGATGGAAGACGCAAAGAAGTACCCTTCGCTTCGCTCGGGGCAAGACGAGGTAAGGAAAAGAGAATGATGAAGACCATCTTGATCGTAGATGACGAACCTGCAGCGAGGTACGGGCTGCGGAGAGCGCTGGAGGCCAAGTATCGCATCGCCGAGGAAGGTTCGGCCGAAGCGGCCCGAGAGGCGCTTCCCCGCGAGCAACCGGATCTGGTGTTGTTGGATGTAGTGTTACCTGGCCAGGACGGGCTTTCGTTTCTGCGCTGGATGCGCGAACAGGGGAGCGAAGTGCCGGTGCTGATGGTCTCTGCGCTGGACACGGCGAAAACAGCGGTAGAGGCATTGCAGCTTGGCGCAGCGGACTATTTGGTGAAAGGATTTGAGTTGGAAGAGTTGCGCCAGCGCGTTGCCAATTTGCTGAAGTTCTCGACCCTCGAAAAGGAAAACGACGCGTTGCGGCGGCGCATGGCCACGGAAGGTCAGTTTGGGCAGATGATTGGCAGGTCAACCGAGATGCGCCGAGCATTTGAAATAGCGGACCGCGTGGCGCGGACGGATTCTACGGTGCTGATTTTGGGAGAGAGCGGCACGGGAAAAGATTTGCTGGCGCAGGAGATTCACGCGCGCTCGCCTCGGGCAGGGAAAGCGTACGTTGCGGTGAATTGCGCGGCGCTGCCGGAGACCTTGATCGAATCGGAATTGTTCGGTTACGAGCGCGGGGCGTTTACGGGCGCGGCGCAACAGAAAAAAGGAAAGTTCGAGTTGGCTTCGGGCGGCACGATTTTCCTGGATGAAATTGGCGATATGAATCCAGTGACGCAGGCCAAGGTGCTGCGTGTGCTGGAAAACCGCACGATCGAGCGACTCGGCGGGACGCAAACGATTCCGGTAGATGTCCGGGTGATCAGCGCGACGCACCGCAATCTGCCGGCGGAGATTCGCGCCGGGAAGTTTCGCGAGGATTTGTTTTATCGGCTGCGCGTGGTGACAATTGACCTGCCTCCGCTGAGGGCTCACAAAGAAGATATTGCACTACTGACGGAAGCCTTTTTGCAATTGCATGGAGCGCGCTTGGGACGCGCCGCGCGGCTTAAGAGAGACGCCGTGACGACGATTGAGAAATACGATTGGCCGGGCAATGTGCGCGAGTTAAAGAACGCCTTGGAGCGAAGCATAGTGCTCTCTCGCGGGGACGAGGTCGGCGCGGAGGACTTACCAAGTGAAGTCATACACGGCGAGTCTATTTCTCACAAGCATTGCGGGGAGGAGCAGGACAATGGAATCGGCGAACGGGATTTTCGTGAGGCCAAACGAAAATTCGAAGTAGCTTATTTGACCAGACAACTGGCGGAGCATCGTTGGAACGTTTCGCGAACCGCGGCGACCATCGGACTGCACCGGCAGAGTCTGCAGGAAAAGCTGCGCGAGTTGGGAATCCGGCGGCCGGGCCGGGAGCCGCTGGAAGAAGAATAAGAATTAACGCCTAGACCGCCCCGGTCATGGTAAACGCCGAACACCGCGGGGGCGGAAAGAATAGAATGAAGCGGAGAGTCAGTGAATGACTGGCGGAAAAAGTGAGGTGGAAGTCGCCGGATACATTTTGGTGGGAGGTGGGAGCAGACGATTTGGAGGGGACAAGGCGCTCGCGGAAATCGGCGGAAGGCCAATGCTGGAGCGGATGATCGAACTGTTACAGAGCGTCACGAGACTAGTGAAAATCGTTGGGGTGCCGGGCAAGTACGCAGCATTCGGAGCGCAAACTGTCGAAGACCGTTGGCCGGGAGAGGGGCCGCTCGGCGGAATCATCACTGCGCTCGAAGATGCAGATCGGAGCGCGACGCGGCCCGAATGGAATCTGATCGTGAGCTGCGACATGCCGTTTTTGAAGAAGGATTGGCTTCAATTCCTTGCCAATCGCGGTGTCAAGAGCAATGCGCAAGTTGTCTTTTCGCACTCGGCAGCGGGGCCTGAACCGCTCTGCGCTTGCTGGCAAACGGGTGCGGCGACGAAGCTGAGCTCCGGGTTCGAACGCGGCGTGCGCAAAGTAACCGAAGGAATCGCACTGCTCCGTGTGGAAGTTCTTGACGAGGCGGACTGGAAACGATTTGATAGCGCAGGGCGGCTGTTCTGGAATATGAATACGGCCGCGGATTATGAGGAAGCGCGGCGGATTCTGGAAGCGGAGCGCAAGTGAGCGAAGAGAAGTCCGTCAACTACTTCGAGTTTCGCGACGTGTGCAAGGGCTTCGACGAACGCATGGTGCTCGATCGCGTCAGCTTTGCCGTAAAGCGCGGTGAGACGTGCGTGATCATGGGGCGCAGCGGCGTGGGCAAGTCGGTTTCCCTGAAACACATCCTGGGGTTTCTGAAGCCGGACTCCGGGCAGATTTTCATCGATGGCCAGAACGTCACCGATTTTAAGGAGTCGGACTTCGAAGAAGTGCGGCGCAAGGTGACCATGGTCTTTCAGTCCGGCGCGCTCTTCGATTCGCTCACGGTTGGCGAGAACATGGCATTCCCGCTGGAAGGGCAGCCGGGCCTAACCGCTGCGGACGTTGACGAGTACGTGATGAAAATCGCGCACATGCTGGAACTAGAGAGCGTCTACGACAAATTGCCCAGCGAGCTTTCCACCGGAATGAAGCGCGCGGTAGCCATCGGGCGCGCTCTCGCGCAGAATCCCGAGGCGATCCTGTTCGACGAGCCGACGACCATGGTGGACCCGATCATGGCCGGACACATGGGCGATATGATCCTGCGGCTTAAGAAGGCGTTTCAAAAGACATCCATCGTCGTGACTCACGACACGCATCTGGCAAAAAAGCTAGCCGACGTGGTTGTCTTTCTCCAGGAGGGCCGCGTAACTTTCTTCGGGCCCTGGGTTGATTTCGAAAACTCAACAGATCCCTTCCTCAAGAATTTCCGTCTGCAGGACAAACTGATTCCCGCGCTGGATGTGACTCTGTGAGCCAACTGGCCAACGGCTCTTCCGATCCAATCAAACAGTTGCCGAAGGAGATGGGCTTTTGGGACGTCCTTCTCTTCAACATCGCAACGGTGCTGGGTCCGCGCTGGGTGGCGGCAGCCGCGCACAATGGAACTTCGTCGATCAGTTTGTGGATTCTTGCCGCGCTGCTGTTTTTCGTGCCCTCGGCGCTGGTAATCAATGAATTGTCATCACGATTTCCGGAAGAAGGTGGGTTGTACGTCTGGGCCAAGGAAGCGTTCGGAGATTTTCACGGCTTCGTGGCTGGCTGGAACTATTGGGTCTACACCGTGTTTTATTTTCCTGGGTTGCTGCTGGCCAGCGCGGCGATGAGCGCGTACATCATCGGAGAGAATGGGGCGACGCTTTCACAAAACCGGACCTTTTTGCTTTCGGTATCGGTCGGTATGCTCTTGGCGGCGGTCGCACTGAATATCATCGGATTGAACATCGGCAAATGGCTGCAGAATGCAGGCGGCGTGTCTACCTACTTGCCGCTGCTGGTGCTACTGGGCATCGCGGCGATTCTGTGGATAAAGCACGGATCGGTCACCCATTTCACACGCGCCAATATGTTGCCGGTTTGGAATTGGGACACCGTGAACTTCTGGTCGCAAATTGCGTTTGCGTTCAGCGGGCTGGAGCTCGTTTCGGCGATGAGCCAGGAGGTTCGCGACCCGCAGAGAACGCTGCCGCGTGCGGTGTATGCATCGGGAGTGCTAATTGCAGGCATGTACATCGTGGCGACGGTTGCGGTGCTAGGATTGGTTCCCGCGGCGGAGGTATCCGCTACCAGCGGAGTGTTTCATGCAATTACCGTGGGATCAATCGCGCTGAAAATCGGCGCGCTGGGAGTTCTTGCGGCAGTCGTAGTGACCGTCGGCAACGCGGGTGGCGTCGGCAGCACGGTGGCGGGGATCGCGCGCGTGCCTTTCGTGGTTGGCATCGACCGCTACTTGCCGGCTGCGTTCGGGGAAATTCATCCGCGCTGGAAGACGCCGTATGTTTCGATTCTGGTGCAAGCGACCGTATCGTGCGCGATTCTGCTGATCAGTCAAATCAACGAAACAACGCGCGGCGCATATCAGTTTCTCGTTGATGCCACCATCATTCTGTACTTCATTCCCTTCATCTACATGTTTGCGGCGGCCATCAAGCTGTATTCGCGGCCGGACCGGCGCGCAAACAAAGATGCCGTGCTCATCCCGGGAGGCAAAGCAGGCGTATGGATCGTCGCCGGAACGGGCTTGACGATCGTGCTGCTTGGCATTCTGGTTTCGCTCGTGCCGCCAGGAGATTCGTCTGACAAGTTTGGATTCGAAATGAAGCTGGTTGGCGGAACCGCGGCCGCAATTGTGCTGGGATTGACGTTGTACTGGCGCGGCGCTCGCTCCAAGGCCCGCGAAATGGCCTGAGCCTTTCCGTGGCTTGGCGATGAAGTTTTTTCTTCCGCCCTGGCGAATTGCTAATCTTTGTCTGAACACGGAGGTGCCATGCCTGTCTTTCTTGGTCGTCTGGCTTTCGGACGAAAGTTGTGCGGGCGGACGTGCGTCCTCCGGGACGTACACCGGTACAAATCCGGATTGCGCTAAAAAGTGCGTCCCCCAAGGCAAAAAGATCGTTCTGGTCGATCCCGACCACAAGCGGCTGCCTACGATTGCGAACCAGGATGCTGCGAGAGAGCGGTGGGCGACTACCTGGAAATCAAGGGTGACTTGGACGAACCGGCCCGGTCGCTGCGCATTTGATTCGATGAAACTGCTTGAAAAGGGACGTGCCAGCCAAGAAGAAATCCTGACGCCGGGGAGCGTTTCAGAAGCCTTCGTCGAGCAGGCGTCGAATGGTAAGTTGCGATTCGACCGGTGCCGCGAGGTTGTGGTGTTCCAGATATCGCTGTACGTATTTTCCAAGCACATCGCCTTCCAGGTTGACCGCATCGCCCGTTTTGCGGTCGCGGATGTTGGTGTGTTCGTAGCTATAGGGGATAACGGCGACTTCAGCGATGTTATTCTGCCAGCGGGCCACCGTAAGGCTGATGCCGTCGATCGTGATCGAGCCTTTTGGTACGACGTAACGAGCAAATTCCACGGGGACCTGTATGCCAAACCACCAGTTTTCTCCTTCCGGGGTGAGATGCGTTACGCAGCCGACGGTGTCCACGTGGCCGAGGACAAGGTGTCCTCCTAATTCCTTGCCGGCGGTGAGCGGCTGTTCAAGATTTACACGCGTACCCATTTTCAGCCCGCCGCCCCTTGCGCCGAAAGTGGTCTTGCGAATCGTTTCACCGGATAGGTCCGCGGAGACCCTCGAGTTGTGAAGGTCGACTACGGTCAGGCAGCAACCATTCACCGCGATACTGTTCGAAACAGCGAGTGATGGCGAGATAGTTGGCGCATGGATCGTGACGCGCCCGCCGTCCTCGCTGAGGTCGAGCGCCTGGATCGTGCCGGTGTGCTCAATGATTCCGGTGAACACTGTGATTCCAATGGCTCGCGAATGTCGAGTGTACAGTATTTCGCGCACAAAGTAGAAAGCACTACACTGTGTCGCACCGGATGGGCGGAGATGACGCCGAGGTCTGACGATGAAAGCATGCTTGTTGCGCGCCACGAGTGCAATTGAAACGAATCCGCTGGAATATGGGGAGGTCGTGACGCCGCAGCCGAAGAGCGGTGAAGTGCTTGTGCGTGTGCGCGCATGCGGCGTTTGCAGAACCGATTTGCATGTGATCGAGGGAGAATTGCCGCTGCGCAAATCGCCCGTGATTCCAGGCCACCAGGTTGTGGGTATTGTCGAGCGGCAGGGAGAGAACACACGGCGCTTCGGAATCGGCGACCGCGTCGGCATCGCCTGGCTTCATCGGACGGATGGAACCTGCGAGTATTGCAAGACAAACGCGGAAAATCTTTGTGACAACCCGGTGTTCACGGGCTACAGCGCGGATGGCGGTTATGCAGAATACATCGTTGCACCGGAGGATTTCATCTACACCATTCCAGCAGAATTTCCCGATGAACAGACCGCACCGCTGCTCTGCGCAGGAATCATCGGGTTCCGGTCGCTGCGGCTCTCCGGGATCAAAGCGGGTGGACGCCTCGGCCTTTATGGTTTCGGAGCAGCGGCGCACATTGCGATTCAGGTGGCCCGGCACTGGAATGTGGATGTGTTTGCTTCCACTCGTGATGTTCGCCATCAAGAACTGGCACTGGAGTTGGGCGCGATGTGGGCCGGAGGGACGTATGATGAACCTCCGAAGAAGCTGGACGCCGCGATCATCTTCGCGCCGGCCGGAGAAATCGTTCCGGCGGCGCTGAAGGCGCTCAAGAAAGGCGGCGCGCTCATTCTGGGAGGAATCCATATGAGCCCCATTCCCCCGTTGAGTTACGACCTGTTGTATCAGGAGCGGGTGATCCGCAGTGTGGCGAACAATACTCGTCAAGACGGCATAGACTTCTTGCGCATCGCCGTCGAAATTCCGATTCGAACACAGGTACAGGCCTTTTCTCTTTCGGAAGCCAATCGTGCGCTCAATGCGCTAAAGAACGGTGCCATCTCCGGCGCGGCAGTCCTTCGCATTGGCGAGTAGCTAGCCTATTTCTTGTATACATCTTGCAGATAAGCTTCGATGGCGATATCCCGGCCGAACTGCTGCGTGCGAACATTGCGCAGCGGCGGAAGGCTCAGTCTCGGCGCGAGCGCCAGGGGGACGCGACTTACGCCAGAAATCCTCGGGGCGTAAAAGAGAAAAAGCTTGTGGACCACGCCCGCGGCCAGCGCCGCGCCGTTCATTGTCGGGCCCGCCTCCAGGAGCACGCTCAGGAGATCGCGACGGCCGAGCTCCGTGAGCACATCGTCCCAATTGATCCGACCGTCCAGCGATTTCGCGTGGACGACTTCGACGCCCTTTTTCAGCATCAGGCGCGCACGCTGCGAACGCAGAGCCACACTCGTGAAAACTAGGAGGTCGTCCTCGGCGGTCTTTACGATACGCGAGTACCGCGAGAGGGACAGTTGACAGTCGAGAATGACACGCAATAAACGCCGCCGGCGAGGGAGGCCACTGCGATCGGAAAGAAACGGGTCGTCGACCTGGATCGTGCCGATTCCCGTCAAAAGCGCATCCGAAGCGTGCCGCATGCGGTGCACTTCGGCGCGCGATTCTTCGGAGGTAATCCACCTCGAATCGTTTGGCCAGCGGGATTTTCGCCGGAACTTCGTGTGCTTGCCGAAAAGGGCCAGTTGACCATCAAGCGTCATGGCCGACTTCAGAGTGATGAATGGCTTCTTCGTTCGAATCCAGCACGCGAACGGCTCGTTGAGGTGGCGCGCTTCTGCTTCGCATACTCCCGTGAAAACTTCGATACCCGCCGCGCGGAGACGCTCAAAACCGTGGCCGGAATTTACGGGATTCGGATCATCCATCGCCGCGACGACGCGCTGAACGCCCGCAGCGATGATTGCGTCCGTGCAAGGACCAGTGCGACCAGTGTGATTGCAAGGCTCCAGCGTGACGTAAAGCGTTGCGCCGCGCGCCTTATCGCCGGCCGACTTCAGCGCGACGATTTCGGCGTGGTCACGCCATTGATATTGATGAAAACCTTCGCCGACGATCTGGCCTTCGCGCACCATGACGCAACCCACCATGGGATTGGGGCTGGCGAGGCTGGTCCCTTTGCGGGCCAGCACCAGCGCATGTTCCATGAAGCGAATGGCGTGTGCGTCCACGGTTTAATCGAAAAGAGAGTTGACGTACGTTTCCGCGTCAAAGGGAACCATGTCGTTGATCTGCTCGCCGGTGCCGACGAAACGAATGGGCAGGCCCAATTCGCGCGAAATCGCAACAACGATGCCGCCCTTGGCGGTACCATCGAGTTTGGTGAGGATGATGCCCGTAACACCCATAGTGGAAGTGAATTCACGGGCCTGAGTAAGCCCGTTCTGTCCGGTAGTGGCGTCCAGAACCAACAAAACATCGTGCGGCGCGCCGGGAATCACTTTCGCGGCGGTGCGCTTCATCTTTTCCAGTTCGGCCATGAGGTTCGATTTGGTGTGCAGGCGTCCTGCGGTATCCACAATAACGACATCGGCCGAGCGCGCCTTGGCGGCGGCGACTGCGTCGTAAACGACCGCCGCGGGGTCGGCACCCGATTTCTGCTTGATCACCTCGATGCCGTTGCGCTGCGCCCAAATTTCTAGCTGCTCGACGGCGGCCGCGCGAAACGTGTCTGCCGCACAAAGCACCACACTGCGGCCTTCTTGGCGAAGTCGGTTCGCGAGCTTCCCAATGCTGGTGGTCTTCCCTGCGCCATTAACGCCAACAATGAAGATCACCCGCGGGCCGCTGCCGTTCTGTGAGGTAGAAATGCCGCTCCCAGCTGCCACATCCGGCCGAACAGGCGCGTTCAGAATACGAATGATGTGCGATTTGATCTCGCGCTTGAGTTGCGCGGCGTCCGAGAGCGCGTGGCGGTCCATTTTCTCGCGCACCACATCCAGAATTTCTCGCGTGGGCTTCACACCCAAGTCGGCGGAAAGAAGCGCCGTCTCCAGATCTTTAAGGATCGAAGGGTCGATCCTGCGCTCGCCCAAAAATATCGTGTCAACGGTTTCGGAGAGTGCCGCCTTGGTCTTGCTGACGGACTTCTTCAGCCGATCGAGAAGTGTTGGTTCGGGTTCATTCTTGCCAAAAAGTGAAATCATAAGACGCGCGCATGACAGTGACGGCAACTTAAAATTGTAGCAGATGCAGCGTCTTGGACCGTTACCAGACACACGAGGAAGCTCACCAGACGGTATCAAACGCACAAGAGCAGTTGAGGCGAGCCTGGGGATTACCGCTAGACGTGCACTTCGACGGCGCTGAGGCGGAGCTTGCCCGTGTTGACGGTGGATTCGAGAGCGGTCACGACCACGGCATCGAATTTTGATCCGGTCAGGGCTCGGATGCGGTCCATCGCGTAGTCCAGTTCCATCGCCGTCTGATAGGGGCGGTTGGTGGTCATGGCATCGAGAGTGTCAGCGACGCCGATGATGCGCGCCATCAACGGAATCTGCTGGCCCTGCAGGCCGTAGGGATAACCGCGGCCGTCCATATGCTCGTGGTGCAGCTCAATGCCCGGGAGCATTTCCTTCAACTGTGAAACCGGGCGCATGATGTTCGCGCCCTTCACGGTGTGCTGCTTCATCAGCCCAAATTCCTCGGGCGTGAGCGAGCCGGGCT
>WNFS01003108.1_pt1 | contig 12537 bp, 12 predicted proteins | sample 5400141 | NCBI WGS metagenome assembly WNFS01 (sample SAMN13153358, study PRJNA577476) | soil metagenome | isolation source: 60 cm saprolite under Madrone tree | place: USA:California | collected 2016-06-14
TTCATTTTGGCGATACGGAGAAGCACGAGCAGAAGGAAGAACCAGCTGCGTCGAATAACGGCGCAAGAGGCGCGACGAAAAAATCCGCGAAGAGGCCGGTTGCTGTGAGAAAGGCAAAGCGCTAATGGCTCAAGTGACCTTTCTCGACGCGATCAAGCAAGCGATGCAGGAAGAAATGGAGCGCGACCCGACGGTGGTGCTGATCGGGGAAGACGTTGGCGTTTACGGAGGCGCATTCAAAACGAGCGAAGGTTTGCTCGCCAAGTTCGGCTGGGAGCGCGTGATTGACACGCCGATCAGCGAGAGCGCGATCGTCGGCGCGGCGTGCGGGATGAGCTATCTCGGCCTGCGGCCGATTGCAGAGATGCAGTTCATCGATTTCATCGTCTGCGCGTTCAACCAGATTACGAACTTCGTGGCCAAGGGACATTATCTGTGGAACGCGCCGGCGCCGATCGTGATCCGCGGACCGGCGGGCGGCGGCGTGCACGGCGGACCGTTTCACTCGGCCAATCCGGAAATGTATTTCGTGCACACGCCGGGACTCAAGGTGATCTATCCCTCGACGCCGTACGACGCAAAAGGCCTCCTAAAAGCGGCGATTCGCGACAACAATCCGGTACTCTTTTTCGAGCACAAGTTTTTGTATCGCCGCATCAAGGAAGAGATTCCGGAAGACGATTACGTCGTGCCCATCGGCAAGGCAGCGGTGCGCCGCGAAGGCAAGCATCTAACCATCGTGAGCTACGCTGCAATGATGTACACCGCGCTGGAGGCGGCAGACGAGCTGGCAAAGTCCGGCATCGAAGCCGAAGTGATCGACCTGCGCACGCTGGCTCCGCTCGATTCGGACACGATCGTGGAATCGGTGAAGAAGACAAACCGGTGCCTGGTCGTGCACGAAGATACGAAAACGGGCGGCATTGCCGGCGAGATTGCGGCGATACTTTGTGAACGCGCCTTCGGGTACCTGGATGGCCCGCTGATGCGCGTCACGGCGCTCGATACACCGGTGCCGTATGCACCTACTCTGGAAGAGTACTTCTTGCCGAACAAGGAAAAAGTCGTGCACGCGGCGCGGGAGCTGGCGAGATATTAGCTTTACGAATTACAGGAGAACGCAATGGCAGCCGATGTCGTAATGCCCCAGATGGGGGAAAGCATTTTCGAAGGAACGATCACCAAGTGGCTGAAAAAGCCCGGTGACAAGGTCGAGCGCGACGAGCCGCTCTTTGAGATTTCCACGGACAAAGTGGACGCGGAAATTCCGTCGCCGTCGGCCGGCGTGTTGAAGGAGATTAAGGTCACCGAAGGCCAGACCGTGCCCATCAACACGGTGGTTGCCGTGATTGACGCGGGAGGTGCTGCCGCCGCTGCGCCTGCACCGCCTCCAGCAGCTAAGGCAGCTCCCGCTGCGACGCCCGTTCCTGTTGCCGTGGCCGCTGTGCCAGCGCCTGCGCCTAAGCCGCAAATCGTTCCGCCACCGGCGGCGCAGCCTGCCGCGGTTGCTCCCGCGGCGAGCGCCACGAGAGAAGCCGGGCGCGTGCACTCTTCTCCGCTCGTGCGCCGCATGGCCAAGGAACACGGCATTGACTTGACGACGGTGCCGGGTACCGGCTCGGGCGGGCGCGTCAGCAAGCAAGATATCGAAGCGGCGATTTCCGGGTCGGCCGCGCCCGCAGGGGTTTCGGCGCCAGCATCGGCTGCTCCCGCCGCGCAGCGTGTCGCTCCGCCGCCGGTTGCGCCGGCTCCCTTGGCCGGAGGCGGAGGCCCAGCCGCGCACGGAACGCAGTATGTTCCGGCGCTACAGCTCGGCGTGCCGCGCGAGCGCGTCTACTTCGGCGATTACGAAGTCGAACCGCTTTCCAATATGCGGCAGAAAATCGCCGAGCACATGGTGGCGTCGAAACACGTTTCGCCGCACGTCTACTCCGTGGACGAAATCGACATGACAAAGATCGCTTCGCTGCGCGCCAAGTCCAAGGACGAGTTCGAAAGGAACTACGGCACGAAGCTGACCTTCATGCCGTTTTTCGTGAAAGCCGTGGTGGCGGGATTGCGCGCGTATCCGACTCTCAACGCTTCACTGGACGGCACAAACGTCGTGCGGCACAAGGAAATAAACATCGGCATCGCCGTGGCGCTCGATTGGGGCTTGATCGTGCCCGTGGTGAAGAGCGCCGACGAAAAGAATATTCTCGGAATTCAGCGGACGATGAACGATCTGGCGGAGCGCGCGCGTTCGAAAAAGTTGAAGCCGGAAGAGGTGCAGGAAGGAACGTTCTCGATCACGAATCCGGGCGTATTCGGCGGGCTGTTTGGATTGCCGGTGATCAGCCAGCCGAACGTCGGTATTTTAGGCCTCGGCGCGATCGAAAAGCGTCCCGTGGTGATCAACGATTCGATTGCCATCCGTTCGATGTGCTACGTCACCCTGAGCTACGACCATCGCGTGGTGGACGGCGCCATCGCGCACCAGTTCCTGCACAAGGTGAAAGAGACGCTGGAAAATTGGAGCGAGCCGCTCGTTTAAGGAAGACGGTTTTGAGTCGTAGATTTTAAGTCATGAGTTAAGAACGAGACGAGCCCGGCAAGGTCTGCCGGGCTTTTTCCTTTTGTGGACAGGCCAAAGCGCGGATTCCCGGAATGCTGTGCGGGCACGCGACTGGGCCCGCATTTCGAGCGGAAAGTTTCACTTACAACTTTGGACTTAGAGGACTTAGAACTTAAAACCGTTTTACTGCAGCATCGGCTTGAGCTTGGCGACCCACACGGCAAAGCCTTCCATTGGAATGGGTTCGATGCCCGCGTCGCGCAATGTATCGCGCACGAAGCGATGCCGCAGATTGCCGTTGTCCAGCGGCACATCGGTAATCGCGGCAAATTCAGATTTGAACGCGGCGCGCGGCGCGATGTACTGCGCAGTGTACGCGTATTCTTTGCAGGCCATCGGCGAACGGCTGACGCTCAGGGTCTGAACAAAGCCCCGCGTGCCGTTGCGCCGGTAGCAGTAATCGATGCGCATGGGATCGCCCGGAAATGTGAACTCCGCGACCCTCGTCGATTTTTCAATGCGTTCCCACAGCCGAGCCTGATGCCACACCTGCGAGCAATAGTTGCGCATCGTCGCGCGGCTGCCCGGCGCGCCCACGCGGGAGCCGCCGCGTTCCAGCTCGACGTGTTCCGAGTACAGGCGGCTCGCTTCCTGTTCGAGATCCACGGCGTGGACGCCTTTCTGCGGGCTCAGCTGCAGCCCGGTCGAAAGTGTTCCGTCCCACTTTTCGATTAGTTTCCGGAAGTCCTGCGGCGCCGTGCTGGAGCCTTCACGGAACTGCTGCGACAGTGTTTCGAAATGATCTTCGAGGTGATCGCGCATCCGCCGGATCAAATCTTCGTCCGCGGAGGGCTGCATGCGGCGCAGCCGGGCAAATTCGCGCTCCTCTTCGATCAGGCGGATGCTGCGCTCGCCCGTCTCGGGATCGAACAGCAGGATTCCGATGTTGAGCCACTCGTCACGCACCAGGTCAGACGTATAGCGAAGGATGTGGGCGACAAACGTTTTGTAGTTCTCTTCAGGCATTTCTTACCCGCCCTTCTCAAATCCAGTTCGGAAACGGCCGCCGGTTCGTGTTCTTGGCGGCGTAAATCAGGTCCGGAACGAGTTTGCGCCGGCGCAACAATTGCTCGCCGAGGCGCATCACCGAATCTAAATCGTCCGCATACCATTCCGGCGGAATTTCGCGAAAACACTCGTCCAGCACGCCCTCGCTCATCCGTTTCTCGATGCGCTCCAGCCACGGATCAAACGACGCCCGCCCGATAACGCCTTCGTAGACGCGGTTGCGCGAGTACAGCCCACGCAATGCGGCATCCGGAAAGTTCCACTCCCCCGCGTTGAAGCAGAAACCCTGATCAATCATGACGGTTTCGTACGCGGTCTCCTCTGTGCCGTGATCGGCCTGCCGCCCTGCGCCGCGATAAAACAGCGTTTGCCGCCCGTTCGTGTTGCACAGCCATTTATCGAAGGCGAGCATGCCGGCAAAGTCACCGAGATTCGTTACCCGAGGCAACAGCTCGTCCGGCAAGAAATCCAGCATGGTCACTTTGTGGGGATCGCCAGGGTAACGCGAACCGAATTGCAACCCCGGTGCACAGGGCACGCGTGACCGCGGCATTTCCACGCATAACTCCGGCGTCAGCCGGATCAGTTCCGGACTCACTTCCACCACGGCCACCGGTGTTGTCGGCAAGCCCAAACGTGCCGCCAGCCTTGTGGCCAGCAGTTCGTTGACCAGGATCCTGGTATGTTGCGGATTATTTTGGAACTTGACGACGTAATAGTGGCCGTCCGAGCAGCGCATCAGGTGCGATTGCGCGCCACCACGCATTCGGCGTATGTGCCCAAGCGCCCGCAACATGGAGAGATATGGTAGTGATACGTAACGGGCAATACAAGGCCGGCCCGTCTCACGCGAGGCGCAGCGCCAAAACGGTCACGCCGAAATTCCGGGATTGGCACTCTGGCTGCGATGGACAGAGATTCGATTCCGACGAGCGCCGTATCAAAAGAGAACCGGCTCAGGCGCGGGCCCGAGCCGGTCGAGTCTTTCCGCGAAACGCATCTTCGCTACCGCTTCTTCTTTTTCTTCTTTGGCGCCGCTTTCTTGCCTTTCTTCGCTGGTTTTTTCTTGGCGGGCTTTTTGGCGGCTTTCTTTTTCGTCTTCTTCGCCGCCGGTTTTTTCGGAGCGGGTTTTTTGGCGGCGGGCTTCGGCGCAGGCCGCGCGGGCGCCGCCTCTTCCTCCGGCTCTTCCTCCGTAATCACCAGCTCTTCTTCCTCGGTCTCAACGATCTCTTCGGCATCACCGGCGAGCTCGTCATCCTCCAGAGGCGACATCTCGTTGTCTTCGTCAAAATGATCTTTATCGAAATCCATGCGTTCCTCCCCTGGGGGAATCTGTGTTTTGGGACGCGCGACCTGGGCGTAGCGGGTCAACGCAGCCAATTATGCCTTGCGCGTTCGTATCGTATTCAGAAAGTATTGTCAAGCATGTGTGGAAAAACTGTGGAGAGGAAGCGCAAAACAAGTGGATAACCCGCTCTTTCGACGAGGGGTTCTATTCCACAAAATCCATGTAACTTATTCAATCAGCACAGGTTACTGGTTCTTGGCCACAGCCGACGCCGTGCTCGGCCTGGCCTTGGTGGTCGTACTGGATTTGCGCCTCGCGCGTGCCCTGGCCGGGGTCGCCTCCGGCGCACCGCCAATCGTATAAATCCGCAGCACCATTCCGCGGCTCACCCGTGCCGCTTTCAAATGGTTCCACTTGCGCAAATCGTCCGAGCTGACACTGTAGCGATCCGCGATGCCCAGAAGCGTATCCCCCTTGCGTACGCGATATTGCACCAGCCGGCTCTTCGTTTCGCTCGCGGGCTGCAGCGCCGGAATAATCAGCTTGTCGCCCGCGCTGAGCGCTTCGCCCTTCTCCAGATTGTTTGCCGACGCAATCGCCGCGGGCGTCACGCGGTATTTCTTCGCAATCGACGTTAGTGTATCGCCCGGCGCAACTTTGTGCCTCCGCCAGCTCACCCATTTTTCGGGCGGAATGTCCGCAATGCTCGCGGAAAATTTTTCAGCAGTGCCTTTCGGCAAATGCAATTCGAACGACGGATCGTCCGGTGTCGCGAGCCGCAGTAACGCCGGATTCAGTTGATGGAGCGTCTCGACGTCCACATCGATCGATTCCGCAACAAGACGCAAATCAATCGCGCGACCGGGCTTTACAACATCGGTCGGCACCGGATCATCGCGGTCCACGTGTATGCCGTAATGCGCCGCATCTTTTGCGATCAGCGTCAGCGCCAGAATAATCGGCACATAATTCTTCGTTTCTTTCGGCAATACGTTGCGCCGGTACAACTCCCAGAAATCCGCATATCCCGTGCGTTCGATGCCCTTTTGCACGTTTCCCGGCCCGCAATTGTATGCGGCCATTGCCAGATACCAGTCGCCGTAGAGTCCGTAGAGATCGCGCAGATGCTGCGCCGCCGCCCGTGTCGCCTTTTCCGGGTCCTGCCGCTCGTCAATCCACCAGGTATGTTTCAGCCCGTATTCGTTGCCGCGCCAAGCCACAAATTGCCAGATGCCGCGTGCGCCGGCGCGCGAAAGCGCCAGCGGCTGAAACGCGCTCTCCGCCTGCGCCAGATAAATTAAATCCTGCGGAATTCCCTCTTCGCGCAACACGCGCGAAATCATCTCCTGGTAGCGGCCGCTCCGCCGTAGCCCGGTTTCCACAATCGCTTTTCCGCGCGGCGTTTGGAAAAAATTCAGGAACGATAGAACTTCATCGTTCACGGTCAGCGGTAAATCGTGCGAAATATTTTTGGCCGCTTCTTCCGCTCGCGCTTTCAGGTTCGGGTCCACCGGAAACGTCATATCCGCCACTTCATCAATTGCAGCCGGCACCGCCGGCGCCTCGCGGAAACCATCGCCCGCCCGAAACGCCTGCAATTCATAGCCGTACACCGTATCCACCACGCGATGGAACAGTTCGCCAAGCTTCGGGTCGGAGTTCGCGTCGTAACCGCTTTCCAGAATCCAGTCCACGGCCTCGTCAAAGTCGCGCCGCGCGGTTTCCAGGTGTCCCGCCTTGTACTCTTGTTCCCCTGCCGCAAACTTTTCTTCCACCCGCGCGATCAGCCAGGTCTTGCCATCCGGCACCGGCGGCAGCAACGACCGTAAAGGCTTCCGATTGGGAGTCCAGAGCGGCAGCGGCCCGATGGAATTCGAGTCGACGGGATGCTGGCTTGCCTTCGGCGCGGAAGTCGCGGCCTGAGTGGCAGCAGGTTGCAGCGCCGGAACCCGTGCCTGCGCCGGTTTGCGTGCGGCATCGTCACACCCCGCCAATCCCGCCGAAAGAACCGCCGCAGCCGCCAAAAATGAGGTCAAATACCGCATCTCTTCATGGTAAGGAGCCGTCCGTGGCCGGTCAACGCCTTCCGCCAGCCGCTCCTCCTTTATGATAACCACCCCAAAAAGCAAAACGGGCGGCCCGCTTTCGCGAACCGCCCGAATCTTGTTCTGAACCGTGGTTTACAGCGGGTTGACGTTGGAAGCCTGCAGACCCTTCGGGCCACGCACGACTTCAAACTCAACGGCTTGGCCGTCGTTCAATGACTTGTAGCCTTCCGCCTGGATCGCGGAAAAATGTACGAATACATCTTCCCCGGTCTGGCGCTGGATAAAGCCAAAGCCTTTGCTGGCGTTAAACCACTTCACGGTTCCTTGTTCTTTGCTCACTTCGTGTTTCTCTTTTCTTCTTTGAAGCTATCTGGTGCCTTGCTGCGAATCCCCTCGCGGAGAATGCTTCCTCGGCTGCGTTCTGTGGATCCGCTCAGCGGGCACAAAAAAAGGCCGCAAGTTTGACCTCGCGACCGCTTCACAAAACCAAAGGCGATACAAGAGCAACAAACGCAACTTCACTCTACCAAAAACGCCCGTCTTTTGCAAGGGGATCTTTCCTGCGCTTGCCAGGACCGCATCCGCTAAAACGATTTTGCTTCAGGACAACCCGTTCTGGTCAGCTCTTCCGCGTGAATTTGAACAGGTTTGATTGTGCCTTGCCCTTTTCCACAAAGGTCCACTCCTGCGTGAAGTGGTCTTTGTCTGGCATCATCACCGTCAGACCGGTCATGTGGGACTCGTCCGAGGATTTCATTCCGATCACCTGAAACATCTTGAACACCAGCGTCCCGTTCAGTTCCGTGATGGCCGCGGTCCTCATCTGCGGCTGATTTCCAGCGCTGCAGTAATGCGCCATCATCAAATGGTCGCCATCCAGCGAATACAGCGTGATCATTTCCGGCTCGCTGCCGGACTGCAGGCGCTCCATCAACGCCGTTCCGCCGGATACCATCGTATACGTTATCTTCGCTTGACCCGTCGAGTTGCTTCCTTCCCACTCTCCGACCAGCGACATCATTTTTTCAAACGCGGCAGCGCTTCTGGTCTTTTCTCCCGAGTAACTTCGCGGACCAAAGGCCGTTGCCGTGGCAAACGTCAACACAATTGCACCAAAGATTCGTACCGGGACGCGGTAACTGGTCATAGCTGACTCCTGGCCTGTCTGCACAACAGGGGTGTTCCTAAAACCCTCGCGCTAAACAGATGTCCTGTCAAGACTTTCCGTTGTCTCGCGGTTGGTCAGTTTGAGTTTTTTGAACGTGACACAATAAGTCAAAAACTCAAACTGACCAACCATCCCGTTATCCCAAAGCTTGCTTTAAGTCGGCGATCAAATCATCCGCATCTTCCAGCCCGACCGATACTCGCACAGTCCCTGGCGTGACGCTCACTTTCGCCAGTTCTTCGTCGCCCATGTTGTAGTGCGAGGTGTAAATCGGCAGCACCACCAGCGACTCAACCCCGCCGAGGCTCGCCGCCAGCAGGAAGAGCTCGACCCGGTCGCAGAATTTCCGTGCCGCCGGCAACCCGCCCTTCAGGTCGAACGCCAGCATCGAACCAAATCCCTTCATCTGGCGTTTCGCCAGCGCGTGGTCGGGATGCGATTTCAACCCGGGATAGTGGACCTTAGCAACCTTGGGATGTTTCTCCAGAAACTCCGCAACGGCCTGCGCGTTTTCGCACTGCTGCCACACGCGCAACCCCAGCGTCTTGATTCCGCGGATCAGCAGGAACGCCGCCTCCGGGTCCATCGACCCGCCAAGATCGATAATCATGTGCCGCACGCGGTCCATCCACTTTTTGCTGCCCGCCGCCGCGCCCGCAATCACGTCCGAATGGCCGGAAAGATATTTCGTCGCGCTGTGCACCACCATGTCGAATCCGAGATCGATCGGCCGCTGCAGCACCGGCGTTGCGAATGTACTGTCAATAATCGAAACTAGCTTGTGTTTTTTGGCGAACGCGATTGCCTTGTTCAAATCCACCAGCCGAAGCGTGGGATTCGTCGGCGTTTCGACGTACAGCACTTTTGTCTTGCCGGTGACGAGCGATTCAATTCCTTCGAGCGAAGTTTCCGCCCGCCGTACGACGATGCCCCAGTCCGGAAACTCATCGCGCATCAGGCGGTACGTGCCGCCATACGTCTGCGCCGTGGAAATCACTTCATCGCCCTGCTTCAGCGCGCCAAGCAACGCGCTCGAAATAGCCGCCATGCCGGACGCCGTCACCACCGCTGCTTCCGCGCCTTCCAGCGCCGCAATCTTCCCTTCCGCAATGGAAAGCGTCGGATTGCCATATCGCGTATAGATGTGCGCGCTGCTCTTGCCCTCCGCCCACCGCTTCATCTCCTCCGTCGAGGAAAACGTAAACGTGGACGACCGGCAGATATTGGGTCCAACAGGCGCGCCAACGCCATGCCTGTTCGGTTCGCCCGCATGAATCGCCTGCGTCTGCGGGCCGAACTCTCGCGTCAATTTCTTTTTTGCGTTATTGCTACCGGAGGGCTGCTTCATAATCCAGTCATTCTGGAACCCGCTTTCAACGCGGCAAGCACCAATTTGGCGCAAATCGAGCCGTGTCGGAGACAACTTGGGAGGCGTGCGGTCAGGGTTAGAACAGGGTCAGTGATTGAATCGTGGACTTGTAAGCCGCGAGTTCTTTTTCGTTCGCTTCGGTCTTTCCAGTGTTCATTGAGACGGAAAAGAGAAATTTACGTTTCGGCCCAGGATTGACGTAGGCGACGTACTCGTAGAACTCACCCGACTGATAGAAAACTTTGGCCAGACTGTTGTAACTCGGATGATTGATAGCTAGCTCTCTGAATTGAACTTTCGGATCTTGTTTACGGTATTCGCGCATATCCGCTGCCATATCCTCGGCGATATTTTCGTCCGTCTTATCGTTAAGTGATACGCGGATCAGTCCTGTGTAGCTGTTTTTTGGCTTTCCGGCCTCGTGCAGGACCACATTGGCGCTAAATTTCTCCGCATTCTCCGTGTCCCCGCGCCAACCCAGAGGCTCCTTTACACTGAATATGAAACCGTCCCCATAGACGAGCAATTGGTCGAGTTTCTCTTGTGCAATTCCGGGCTGCATCAGAAAAAATGAAGCGGCTACGAAGGCAAGACAACTCCGCACAGCGAATGGCGTTTTAGAATGGTTGTTTCTTGTCACGATTATTATCCCTAGCCCTAAAGTAGCTTTACGAATCGAGTTCAACATTGTCCGGCCAAAGAAGCAATGGTACGTATCCGATCGCTAACTCGGCCCTTTCGCTTTGTAAGTTCGATGCAGGCTGCCCTACTCCGATTGACTTCAATCAATAATAGGTCAATACTGACTATGTCATGAATGACCTATTGCTGTTAGCGATGCTTCTGGGCGGCCCGACGCACGGGTATGCCCTCAAAAAACGCGCCAGCTGGCTCACTGGTCAAAAAAATCTTCACAACAACCTCGTTTACCCTCTTCTCGCAAGATTCCGCAAGGCCGGCTGGATCACTCAAAAATCCGGCAAGGGCCAGCGCGGACAAGTCCGCGAACTGTACTCGCTGACGCCCAGGGGAAAGGCCGAGCTGCTCCGCCGTCTTTCGGAGTTCTCGGAAAAAGATGCCGCGACAGACAACGCATTCCGCCTCCGGATCGGACTGTTCTTTGCGTTGGATGCTACAGCGCGCGACCATATCCTGAATGCGCGCGAAGCCTACCTTGCGCAGCGCGAAGAGAAATTCACGAACCTCGCACACAACATAGAACTCGGCGAGTGGGGATCGGAAGTCACGCAATTTCTGCGGCGGCAAGTCCGCGCCGAGCGTAACTGGATTGCGAACCTCAAACGAAAGGCCGGGTCCGTTTCCCCGCGCACACAAAAGGAGTAGCTCATGCAACTCGCAAAAGCCCTCACAAATGTTTTCCCAATCATCGGAATCGCAATTCCCTCAACCGCCGACGCATTCCAAATTTCGTCGAAAATCTGGTTCGTCTGGTGCATCGTCTGGCTGCTCATGGCGGCCTGGAGCAAGCCGTCGAAGCGCCGCGAATTTCCCTGGCAGCGCCTCGAGCACGTGATTCCATTGGTGATTGGGTTTCTGCTTATTTACAATCACCGGTTCGCGTGGAGTTTTCTTGCCGACCGCATCATTCCGGAAAATGACGCAATCACAATCATCGGGCTGCTCCTGACTCTGGGTGGGCTCATCTTTGCTGTGTGGGCGCGAATCGCGCTCGGTGCGAACTGGAGCGGCACGGTCACAATCAAATCCGGCCACAATTTAATTCGCCGCGGACCGTACAAATGGATTCGGCATCCCATTTACACCGGCATTCTGCTTTCGTTTCTCGGCACGATTCTTTTGCAGGGTGAAGTCCGCGCGTTTCTCGGATTTGCGTTCGTGCTGCTGGCGCTCTACCGCAAAGCGAAGCGCGAAGAAAGATTCCTTTCCGAAGAATTTGGCGAAGGCTTCGCCGACCACCTTAAACACACCGGCATGTTCTTGCCGCGCTTCGGCTGAACTCTCGTGACTTCCTGCATATTGCGTCAGTTCCAGAAAGAATGACCGAAACGGCGAGCGATTATTTCCGAGTGGCCGCGCAAGATGTTTCCTCTTGGCTGACCTTTGCGCAAAAGAACATCGTCTGTAACTTATTGAATAAACAGGAGTTTAGTTGTTCACAAGCATTATATACTTGCATTTGCGCGGCACAATTGACTTGTGTATACACGCCATAATATACTTGTACTATCACGGCGCGATTGACTTGCAACTGCACGGCATTATATACTTGTATTTATGCAGCACAATACACTTGTAATCATCTTGAGGATGGGAGCCTTTCAATGCCCTCGCCAAACGAAAAACTCGCTGAATCCCTCGACGTGCTTAAGGAACTCCAGCAAGGCAATCGACGTGTGTTCCGTTCCGACGACCTGAGCAGGGTTCACCGCGAGCGCCTCGTGGAGAACGGCTTCCTGCAAGAAGTCATGAAGGGTTGGCTGATCTCTTCAAGCCCCGACGCACAGCCCGGCGAGAGCACTCCCTGGCATGCGTCGTTCTGGGAATTTTGCGCACGCTACTGCGACGAACGCTTTGGGGAACAATGGCACCTGTCGCCGGAGCAGTCCCTTTTCTTGCACGGCGAGAGAACGGTGATCCCGGATCAACTGGTTGTGCACAGTCCGAAGGCGACAAATAACGATATCAACCTTCTATTCGGCACAACGCTTTACGATCTGAAAGTTGCGGAGATGCCCGCCGCCGAGGCTCTCATGGCGAGGGACGGATTGCGCCTGTTTTCGCCCGCGGCGGCGCTGGTACGAGTGCCGGAATCGTTTTTTCAGTTGCATCCACTCGAGACGCAAGTGGTGATGGCGAGCCTCGCCGACGCTTCGGACCTGCTGCGGCTTCTCCTGAACGGCGGTCATTCCGCGAAAGCTGGCTATCTTGCCAAAGCCTTCCGCCAAACCGGGCGCGGCGAACTCGCGGACGAGATTCTCCGCGCGATGAAGGGCGCGGGATACGATGTGCGAGAGAGCAGTCCATTTGAAGCCGGACAGATACTCCGCAAGCCGAGCCGTC
>WNFS01007980.1_pt1 | contig 12537 bp, 13 predicted proteins | sample 5400141 | NCBI WGS metagenome assembly WNFS01 (sample SAMN13153358, study PRJNA577476) | soil metagenome | isolation source: 60 cm saprolite under Madrone tree | place: USA:California | collected 2016-06-14
TCTTCAGGACTTCCTAGTCGGGCGGACGGATATTTCCACTTCGGAGCCTTCGGGTAAATCGAGCGGATCGACGGGGACTAGCGCGCCATTGCGGAAACGGGCGCGGATTTTGCGGGGCCGGGGAGGCTGCTGCTTTGCTGCCGGCGTATCCGGCGTGATTCGTGCAGGCGCGCCGGAGGTTTCGTCGAGGGCTTGGTTGGCAAGGGCGTCGGCGTCGGCGTTTTGGTCGCGGTAGACGTGCTCGATCTTGAAGGAAGAGAAGCTCTGGGCCATTTTGCGGGCGCGTTCGAAGAGCGGGCGGAGTTCCGCGCTTTTCACTTTGTACTGGCCGCGCATCTGGCGCACCAGCAGCTCGGAATCGCTTTCGACGCGCAGGGCGCGAATGCCGTGGGACTGGGCGTAATCGAGCGCGGCGATCAGGCCGTAATATTCGGCGACGTTATTGGTCATGCGGCCGATATATTTTTTGAGCTTGGCGACGATTTCGCCGCGCGGATTGCGAATTACTACTCCGTAGGAGGCGGGGCCGGGATTTCCGCGCGAGCCGCCATCGATGTTGGCGCGGTAGGCGGCGGCCGGTGCACTCGGTTCGGCGGATGAGTCGGCGAAGAGTCTGGCGCCGCGATTTGCGGATGGGGGCTTGGACATCACGAGGAGCTGGATGCTGAAGAAGCCGCGCTGCCGTTGCCGGTTTCCGGATTGGGCGCGGGGATGGGTTCGAGCGAGTACAGAATCAAGCCGCAGCTTTCGCAGCGAAAGAGTTCGTCGTTGGCGTCCTGGACGAGCTGCTGAAGGATGTGCGGCAGGACGCGCATGCCGCAGCCGCGGCACTGGCCGTCGCGGGCTTCGGCCAACGCGACGCCGTGATGGCGCTTGGCGATGCGTTCGTAGAGATCGCGCAAATCTTCGGGAATGGGTGCGATGGCGGGCGCGCGCTCGGTCAGGGCCGCGTCCAGCTCTTTTTTCTTGGCGGCGTGCTGCGCGTGCAGTTCCTTGCGTTCGGCGGCGATGGATTGCTCCGCTTGCTCGAGCGCGATTTCCGCGGACTTCAAGCGGCGCTCGGCATCTTCTCCGGCCATCATGATTTCGAGCTGGCGGTCTTCGGCTTTGGCGACTTCCGCCTCGGCGTTGGTGATTTCGTGCTGCAGCGCTTTGTAGGCTTCGTTGGTTTTTACCGCGGCGCTTTGTTCGCGGTATTTCTTGGCGCGCTCTTTCCACTGCTGCACGTCGAGCTCGAATTTCTTGCGCTCGGCAAGGCCGTGGGTATGGGCTTCGCGGGCGGCGGTGACGGCGTTGCGCGCGCCGGTCAGCTTCAGGTCGGCCTCGCGAACGCGCTTGGGGAAAGCGTCCAGCTCGGCGCGCAGCGCGGCAATATGCTGGTCAATGGTTTGGAGTTCGAGAAGGCGCGGAATCGCGGGATGCATCCAACTCAAGTTTAGCATGGCTGGATGCTAGACGCTCGGGGCGCTGATGCGCACGTCGACAACGTCGACTAATGGCGCGAGAGGGGCTGGAGTGTGGCGTTGACCAGGTACGGGTCGTCGAACTCGGTGGTGTCGCCTGCGTTTTTCCCGGTCACGGGGAGGAGGCGGGCGGAGAGGGGCTTGTGCCATTTGACGGCGAGGCTGGCCATATCTCCGATGATGAGCTCGAGCTGCTGCTCGGTGATGTCGCCGGGTAGCGGCACGGTGTCGAGGCCGGTACCGCAGACGGCGCTGTAGCTCAGTAATGCATCGAGCGAGAGGCGGCCTTCGCTCCAGCGCTGGGCGAGGCGCGAGTCTTCGAGGATTGGCAGCATCAGGCCGGAATAGCCAGTCTGCTTCACCTGAATATCGCGGATGGCGGCGGTGATGGTGGCGGCGCCGGTCAGCGTGCCAGGAGAGCCGATGGGCTGCCCCGTTAGAGCTTCGAGCGCGGCAGCAATCGAGACGTTTTTCAAGGGTGCGGGAGAAAGATCGATGCCCATGTAGGTCCAGCCGGTGTCCTGGTCGACGCGGCCGGCGAGTGCCTGGATGGCAAATGCCTCGCTGCCCAAACGATCCGTCAGCCGTTGGCGCGCCGTCGCCAAGTCAGGCGCGCCCTGGAAGGCGGCGGCTACAGTGTTGGCGGACTCGAGGGCGATGGCGAACTGGTGGCCGAAACCGGTGTGGTAGGAGCCGGGGTAGAAGGGCGTCAGAGGCGGGACCAGCGCTATCGCGGAGAAACTAAAGTTGGCTTGGCTGTGCTCGGTGGCGGAAAGCTTTTGCATGGCGCGAGCCGCAGCGCCTACCGAGCCCCAGCGCACGCCGTTTTCATCGGCAACGAGCAAGCTGGCGTTGATGGACTTTGTGTTTTTCAAAACTTCGACCAGGAGGTCGGCCTGCGATTCGGGGTCGGAGGCGTTAAACATGGCCGGGCCGATGGAGGCGGCGAATTTGTCTTGCGTGGCCAACGCGTCGTAGTTCTTGAAAAACGCCAGGGCTTGCTCGGGGGTGAGTCCCTTGGTGTATTCGGCGAAGGGTTGCGTGGAGATACGAATGGTTTCGACTTCGTAGTCGCGCGATTCGAAGATGGTGCGGGCACGCTTGAGCATGGTCACGGCGTCGGCGACTTGCTGTTGATACTGAGCGCGATCGAGGTTGATGAAGGCGGTGATTGCGCGGATCTTGGGGCGCGCGGGATCGGGAGGGGCTTTACGCTGGGCGTGGGCGGTGCCGAATATAAAAAAGATCGAGACGACGCAGAGAAGAGCTGAGAACCGGACTTTGCCAAGACGCATAGATTGTCTCCAACTGGGGCGTAGCAGTGCTGCGCCCCTACAAGATACAGGAATCGGCGCGTCGGATTTCGAGAAATCGATTGTTGGGAGGGTCGCCTAAACGAAGGCCGCGATGCCGGTGATGCGCTCGCCGATTACGAGCTTGTGGATGTCGTTGGTGCCTTCGTAAGTGGAAACGCTTTCGAGGTTGTTCATGTGGCGCATGATGGGGTAATCGTCGACGATGCCGTTGGCGCCGAGAATGTCGCGGGCTTTGCGGGCGGTGTCTAGAGCGACGGCGACGTTGTTCATCTTGAGCATGGAGATGTGCGAGGGGTCGACTTTATTTTTGTCCTTCAGCCGACCGACATGCAGGGCGAGCAGTTGCCCCTTCACGATTTCCGTGATCATCCAGGCCAGTTTTTCCTGCACGAGCTGGTGTGAGGCGATTGGCTTGTTGGCGAATTGCTTGCGCGTTTTCGCGTATTGTAACGCGGTGTCGTAGCAGGCCATGGCCGCGCCGAGCGCGCCCCAGCCGATCCCGTAGCGGGCTTGGTTGAGGCAGCCGAGCGGGCCTTTCAGGCCGACCACATTGGGCAGTAAATTTTCCGCGGGGATTTCGCAGTCTGACAAAGACAGGCCGGAGGTGACGGAAGCGCGCAGGGACCACTTGCCGTGGACGTCCCAGGCTTTGAAGCCGGGGGTCCCTTTTTCGACGAGGAAGCCGCGGATTTTTTCGTCTTCGCACTTGGCCCAGACGACGGCGATATCGGCGATGGAGCCGCTGGTGATCCACATTTTTTCGCCGTTGAGCACGTACTTGCTGCCTTTTTTCACCGCGCGGGTAAGCATGCCGCCGGGATTGGAGCCGAATTGCGGCTCGGTCAGTCCGAAGCAGCCGATCGCGGCGCCCTGTTGCAGGAGCGGCAGCCACTTATCTTTTTGCGCGTCGCTGCCGTAGGCGTAGATGGGATACATCACGAGGGCGCTCTGCACGGAGACAAAACTGCGCAAACCGGAATCGCCGCGCTCTAATTCCTGGGTGACCAGGCCGTGGGCGACATTGGACATGCCGGCGCAGCCGTAACCCTGGAGATTTGCGCCGAAAAATCCCAGCTCGCCGAGGTGCGGGACGAGGTGATGGGGAAATGTTCCTTCGCGGCTGTGCTTTTCGATGATGGGGATGACTTCGTTTTCAACGAATTGGCGAGCGGTCTGGCGCACCAGTTTTTCTTCGTCGTTGAGTTGCGAATCGAAGTCGATGAAGTCGACGCCGCTGTATCCGGCCATGCGTGCTCCTCACTGCGTGCTGCGCGGTGACTTGGTTGTGTTGCGGGCGCGATTGCGGGATGCGTCCGGTTCCGTCGCGGCTTTTGCGCTGTCATTGTAGCAATGCGCCGGAAGGGCCAGCAACTTTTGGGCGGATGCGGGAGGCTTGCGGGTTCGCTTGACAATGCTTCCGGCGCGCCCTAGGCTCCTCGACTCTTAGGGGAAGTGTGCAGGTGTGAATCGCCGAAAGCTGGCTGCTGGCGACGCTGCACAAGGATGGAACAGGAGGCGTCATGAGAACGGAGCTCGAAACTCGCGAGAACGCTTTGAGGCGAGCCGCCGGGGTCTCGATTATGTTGCTGTCATTCCTACTCGTACCCGGGACGGCTGGGGCGGAAAGCTACGGCGTCACCGTGGAGCACAATGCCACCGCGGTGATGCGCGATGGCACGAAGCTGCGGGCGGACATCTATCGACCGAAGGCGGAGGGTAAATTCCCCGTGCTCCTGGTGCGCACGCCGTATGACAAAACGCAGGAGATGGAGTTTGGGGTAAAAGCCGCGGCGCGAGGTTATGTGGTGGTGGCGCAGGATGTACGCGGGCGCTTTCAATCGGAAGGCGATTGGTATCCGTTCAAGAACGAGTCGCAAGACGGATACGACACGGTGGAATGGGCGGCCGCGCTGCCTTATTCGAATGGCAAGGTGGGAATGTTTGGCGGCTCCTACGTGGGAGCTACGCAATTCCTTGCGGCCATCGCCAAGCCGCCGCACCTGGCGGGCATTTGCCCCAACGTCACAGCGTCAAATTATCACGATGGCTGGACCTACCAAGGCGGTGCGTTCGAACAATGGTTCAACGAGTCTTGGAGCACCGGACTTGCGATGAACACCATGCGGCGGCGCGTGGAGGCAGGACAAAACGCGGTGGCCTGGACGAAGACGCTTCCACTGACGAATTACGCGGTTCTGGAGGCACCGCCTGCTGCGGGCCTTGCTCCTTATTTTGCGGACTGGCTGGCGCACCCGAATTACGACGACTACTGGAAACAGTGGTCGATCGAGGATCACTACGCGCAAATCCAAGTGCCCGTTTTCAGTCTCGGCGCGTGGTACGACATTTTTCTGGGGGGAACGCTGCGGAATTATGCGCGATTGAAAAAGGAGGCCGGAACGGAAGAAGCGCGGCGCGGGCAGAAGCTGATGGTCTACGTTGGGGGACATGCGGGCGGGTCGAATAACAAGAAGGTGGGTGAGGTGGACTTCGGGGAGAAGCTGCCGTTTGATTTGAATGAGGAGATGCTACGTTGGTACGACGCGCTGCTGAAGAGCGGGACGAGTGCAGTGTCAGCGGAGAAGCCGGTAAAGATTTTCGTAATGGGCAAGAATGAATGGCGCGAGGAGAACGATTGGCCGCTCGACCGCGCGAAGAGCACGAAGTATTACCTGCACTCGGCAGGAGCGGCGAACACGGCGAGCGGTGATGGGACCCTGAGCACAACTGCGCCCGGAGCGGAGAAGGCCGACCAATTCACTTACGATCCAAACGACGCGGTGCCTACTTTGGGAGGACCGCTGTGCTGCGGACCTTTCCCTCCTGCCGGGTTGGGGCCGCGGGATCAGAGCAAAGCGGAAGCGCGCAGCGATGTGCTGGTGTTTACGAAGCCTGCGCTGGCGAAGGACCTGGAGGTCACTGGACCTGTTGCCCTGGATTTGTACGTGAGCAGCTCGGCGGTCGATACGGATTTTACCGGAAAGCTGGTCGACGTGTGGCCGAACGGGTTCGCGCAAAATCTTACGGAGGGAATCCTGCGGATGCGCTATCGCAACTCGCAAGAGAAGCCCGAGCTGGCCAAGGCCGGCGAGACGTATCACGTCACGGTGGATCTGTGGGCGACGAGCAACGTTTTCCTGGCCGGGCACAAGCTGCGGCTGGAAGTCTCCAGTAGCAACTTTCCGAGGTTCGACCGCAATCTAAATACGGGCGAAGAACAAGCGGGCGGGACGCGCATGAGCAAGGCGACCAACGTCATCTACCACGACAAGGCGCGTCCCTCGGCGCTGGTGCTGCCGCTGGTTCCGTAACGCAATAACGACACGATGAATCGCGCAGGCGGGATCCAGCATCTTATTGCGCGAACTAAATTTTCCATTTTAGGGCGCGTCGCCTTGACAGTGAAAAACACGCGGCCTAGACTATGGAGTTTTTAGATGGCCCCGAAAGCGACATGGAGGGGCCAGGAATTGCCAATGGACAAGAAAAGGCTCGATTACTACAAAAAGAAACTGGTATCGCGGCGCGAAGAGCTGATGAAGACCATCGCGCGCACCGAAGAAGAAGGACGACAGGCGGACGACGACCAGACCGTAGATCTGGCGGACAAAGCGGCCAACTCCTACACAAAAGAGTTTCTGTTTGGGATGACGAACACGGACCGCACGATCCTGAACATGATTGACGCGGCGCTGAAACGCATCCAGGCAAACGAATACGGCATGTGCGCGAACTGCCAGGAAGAAATGCAACAGAAACGGCTGGAAGCGGTACCGTGGGCCAAGCACTGCATCAATTGCCAGGAAAAGGCTGAGCAGGGTCTGCTGTAAGCGCGCGACCTGTTGCGATCAACGTAGGCCTGTTCTACTTACTCTACTGTACATTTTAGTTTTGTTTATCCGCACAGGTGGGATAGGCTTGCGCCAGCGTGGCGACTCGATTCACGTTCGAGAAACGCGTTGGCGCGTGGCTGTCTGGAGCGAGTAACGCGCTGGTCAGCGTGCTCTTTCCGGCGGGCTGCCGGCTGTGCGAGCGCGTGCTTGTGCACGCCAGCACAGTGCCCATTTGCGAAGAATGCCTTGGATCTTTCGCAGCGGTTGGGGGAGCGGTGTGCGAAACCTGCGGCCAGCCCTTGGCGGCATGGTCGCTAGGGGGCGCGCGGGAAGAGCGAGCGGCGGAAAAGTTAATCTGTCCGGACTGCCAAACCAGGGAGTATGGTTTTGATCGCGCCCGCAGCTACGCGCTATACAAAGCGGGTCTGGTACGGGCGATTGTGTTGCTCAAGTTTGAGCGCGTGGAGCCGCTGGGTCGCTGGTTCGCCGGGCGGCTGGCGGAGGTTGCCAGGCGCGATGGGCTGGCAGCGGATGTCGTGGTCCCAGTACCACTCCACCGGCAGCGCGAACGGGAGCGCGGCTATAACCAAGCGGACTTGATCGCCAGGCCGCTGGCTCGCAAGCTAGACCTGCCGTACCGCGCGGTTCTGCTGGTGCGCACCAAGCCCCGGCCGGACAAGCATATCCTTAGCTTGGAGGAGCGTTGGGACTCGGTACGTGGCGCTTTTGCCACGCGTCCGGGCATCAAAGTTGACAACCTACGCGTTTTGCTGGTAGATGATGTAATGACGACAGGAGCCACCCTCGACGCCTGTGCCCGGGCGTTACGGGGAGCAGGAGCCAAGTCGGTGATCGGGCTGACGGTAGCCCGGGCGGCGCGGTATCCCAGTTAGGCTCCCGTGAGTCTAACCAGAAGGACGCGCGGTGAGCGCAAGAAGGCCAGAATCGTGGGAGTCCCGGGGGCGCAGAGCCCCAGATGCTTCGGGGACGGCCTTGGCTGAGTCTGAGAGTCCCGCCGGAAGTAGGATCCACAACTCAATTTTGATGCGGCGTCCGTCGCTGATGCAGGAGCCTGTGCTGGTCCTGAATGCGACGTACGAGCCGATTAATGTGACCGCAGTGCGGCGGGCGATGGTACTGCTGCTGAAGGGCGTGGCGCAGGCCGAGGAGATGCACAGCGCCGAGGTGCACTCGGCGGCGCACGCGCACCGGGTGCCGTCCGTGATTAGGCTGCTGGCGTACCGGCACATACCGCAGCAGAGCCGGGCGCTTTCCCGTAAAAATATCCTATTGCGCGATCGCAATACTTGCCAGTTTTGCGGCGCGGTTTTCCCGAGTTCCGAACTGACGTTGGATCATGTGGTACCGCGCTCGCGGGGCGGGCGCTCCTCCTGGGAGAACTTGGTGGCCTGCTGCTACCAATGCAATAACAGCAAGGGCGACCGCACCCCGGAAGAAGCAGGATTGAAGCTGGCGCGGCGCCCGCGGCCGTTCACGCTACACACCTCGCGGCAATTGATGCGGCTGATCGGGCACCGCGACGAGCGCTGGCGTAAGTATCTTTTTATGCCGAGCTTCAGAAAATTTTCGGTGGAATGAAACCTTTTTCGCCGGGCGGCATCTAAACTAGTAACTAACCACTTCGAGGACACACCCCGGGAAGCAGTTAAGGCCAAAACCTTAGCTGCTTCTCTTCTTTTGTACCGCTAATTCTTGTTTGGCCGGACAATCTCCAACGCCGTCTTGCGTTTGCCGCCGTCGCGCGGAAAACTCTGCAGCGCGGAACGCTCGTCTTTAAATTCCTGGAATACCTGATACAACTGCGTGATCTTCAGGATTTCCTCCACCTTTTCGGTCAAGCCGACAACTTTCATCTCCCCGCCACTCTTGATGACGCTCAAGTAGGTGTGCGCCAGGTCGCCGACGCCGGAGCTGTCCAAGTACACCAAGCCGCTCAAGTTCAAGAGTATTTGCTTGCGTCCTTCCTTGAGCAATTTCGCGATGCTGGTGCGCAGCGCGCTGCTCTCAAAGGAAGTTAGTTTGCCGGTGACTTCCACAACAGAAACTTGTCCTACTTGCCGGATGATGGCGGAGAAATTCACGGTATGGCCTCTTAGATGGGGACGTCACAATTCTACCTGTGGCGGGATGGCGGACAAGAGGAATTCGTACCGGAAACCGATAAATTCAGAAGCCCGTTGGTGCGTGTGTTACTGGCGCATGACCACGCGCACGCCGCGGCGCCAACTCTCCGCAAGGCCGACGCGCAGGACTTCCACCTCCGGCGAGAGATAGCGCAGCAATTCATCCGTCGCCGGATGAAAGCGCAGGGCCGGCGCGACCAGGTAAACGAGTGGAGGCGCCGTTTGCAGTTGCACGCCGGGAAAATATCCGTAACGCGAAAGGTCTTCGCGCTCCCGGTGATGCCGCACGTGCCGCCAGTAGCCGGCGGCTTGCAAAGCCAGGTGAATGTGCTCGGTGGCTTTCAATTCGAGAATGGCCAGCCGCCCGCTTCGCGTGACGCCAAGCAGATCGAGGACGCCGTGCTCGCCCCCGGCATTGGCGAAGACTTGCGTATAAACGAAACGTGCATCAAGTTGCGCGTCTACGCGCGTCACATCCTCTCGAACAATCGCCTCCAGCCAGCGTTCCGGCTGCGCGCGATAAAGCGCGTGCCGCGTGTCGGCGGCCAACGGGTGGCGGTGCGTTTCGAGATCATTCAGCAATTTTTTCAGCGCGGGCCGAGAAGCTGCGCTGAGTTCTTCGTAGCGCTCGTCGGTTCCAAAGAGGACGTGGCCCTCGTCCCACCTGGCAAACGCAAGGCCTCGGAAACGCAGCCAGACCTCTCCGGATGCCACCGACGGATGCACGCTTATGGCGCGCGGCACCAGCGCTATGATGGGTTCGAGGGCCGCCCGGGCGTGGTCGAGCAGCGCTTGCGTCTCCCGCCGTGGCACAATCCAACTGTCGATATTTCCCGCCGCGCGTGGATCCAGTCTTTCCAGAGTCTCGCGCACGGGATCACGCTCGTAAAGCTGCGGAGCCAGTTGCGGACACAATGCTCCGATGCGTTGCGCCACGACGCGAGCGCCGCCTTTCGGCAAAATGAGTCGAAGGCCCGCGACGGTTCCGCGCCTGTTTGAATGACGGACGCGCTCCAGCCACAACAGCGCAAAGGTCAAGCTGTTTTCGACAGTGTCCGCGGACTCGCTGTCCGCGACGCCCAGCACGGCCCATTGCGCCGAGCCGCGGCGAAGAATACCACGCGCGTAGTTTCCGGAAAGGGAATGCTCGAGGTCGGCTGAAATGGTCAGCGATTCCACAATTTCATCGGGGAACTGCTCGGCAAGGATGCGGTGAAGGTGCTCGCAAAAAGCGCGACGAGTGATCTCGCGAGCCGAGCGGTCAAGACTCACGCGCACAAATTCGAGCCTGTCTGGTTTGCTGCGCCCGAACCGCTCCACCGCCAGGGTCAAGCACTGTTCTGAGTGATCGGTAATGGCCAGAACACGACGCGTGAGGTTGTATTCAGCGGACCAAAGGTGGAGCAAGGGCTTCTCCGCAGCGCCGCGCACCTCCCAGGAAAGACCCGCGAGAGGAGTCGCTCGGCCGCCGTTTTCGCGGACCTCGACGGGCGCCGCGGCGGCAAATTCGCGGAGAGTGGCTTCCAATTCTGCGGCGAGCTCCACGCGTGGGATTATAAGACACGTTATCCACAATTTGTATTACTTAGAGGGTATTATTGGTTGGAAGAAGCGAAAAGCAAACCGCTCACGCGCACCGCGGGCTGCCGCATGTTCCACGAGGTGGGAATGTGCTCGAAAGAAACGTCGAACGACCGGCGTTGCCCCGGGCCGAGAGGCGGGCTGCCGGAACTTACGGCCAGCCGCGACTCGCGCAGGGCAATTTGATTCATGTCGTCGTAAAACTCCACGGTCACTTCGACTTCCCGGAGCTCGCGCTCGCCAGTGTTACCGAGTTCGCCGGCGAGAATGGTCACTTCTTGATGTAAGAAATTTTCCGCGCGGCTCAGCCCTAGATTCTCAATCAGAATCTTCGAGGCATACACCCGTTCCTCGGGGCCAAAAGGCGGATGAACCTCTTGTGGGCCGCCGCGCGATGGAGACTGCCGCCCCGGCCACAAGTAAAATCCTGCCAGCACGATTACAACCGCCGCGGCCGCGACCAGCAACGCGAAGCTGAAAGATCGGCGGTCGGGCTGCTGTTCCCCGGGGATTTCGATTTGCGGCTGCTCGTGCATCTATCCAGAGTAAAACGCGCCTATGGGATTCGCACGCCAAATTTTGAGCGAGGGAGAGGTTCGCGGCTAGCGGCCGAGGCTGAGCCGTTGCACGAGCGCCTCCGGCAGGCGCGCCGCACGCATGCGCGATTGTACATGGGCGATATTGTAAGGAACGCGCCAGAATTCCACGACGTTGTGTTCCAGATCGGCGATCGCGAACCCCGCTCTGGGATCGCCGTCGCGCGGCTGGCCGATCGATCCGGGGTTCAGCAGGTAACGAGAGCCCTCGTTCAGCCGCAAAGCGGCGAACGACTCCGAAGAACGCGGACGCAGATTCAGCATTTCCAGGTGATTGGTCGCGTTCGAGTAAGAAAATCCACCCTGGTGATGGGTATGGCCGAAAAAGGTAACCCCGGCAGCGGAGTCCAACAGCCCTTCCAGGGCCTGCTCGGGAGTGAAGACATATTCGTCCTCATCTTGAAGCGCGCCGTGCACCAAAACAATTCCGTCGACCTCCAGCGGGCCATGCGGCAACTCCGTAAGCCATTTGAGATTGTCCGGAGACAGTTGCGAGCGCGTCCAGTCGACTGCCGCTTTCGCAACAGGATTGAAATCATCCGCGGGCATCAATCCAGTGGCCGCTTTGTCATGATTTCCGCGAATGGTTTGGGCGCTCAGCTCGCGAATTTTCGAGGTTACTTCGTTGGGATCCGGGCCGTAGCCAACCACGTCACCCAAGCACACGATTTGCTCCCAGCTTCCGTGGGCCGCAGCCAGAGCGGCATTCAGAGCGGTGGCGTTACCGTGCAAATCGCTAAGAACGAGAATCCGCATTTCCCGGAATATCCAAAAAGAGCAACTGAGTATAGATGAAGTGATTGGCAATGCACAGAACGAAGCGCTGCGCCCGATCGGATGTGGAACGCAATCGCCGCAAGCGTGGCAAAGCATCCGAAACGCTTGACAGTTCTAAGCTTTTAGCGAATGTTAATAAGAGTGCGATTTTACAGGCCAATTTGTCTGCGCATTGACAAAAACAAGACAACTAAATCGGGAATTTCATCTGCGCCCGCGAAACATTCGATGGGGGAGCTTCGTCTATACGAGTGCAGCCGAACAACTAAGCGGCACTGGGTCTGTCAGAGCAAACATTCAGAGCAAACATCAAAAACCCCGCGGTGGCAGCCGCGGGGCGGTGACACGCGTCTTTCCGGCCGTTAGTCCAGGAAGAGGAGGTGTCGTTCGAGGAAATCTACTCGTTCGCCCGCCTGCGTGTCAACTCCGCTCGACTCCCAGCTGCGTTTGTCCGGTTGACTCGATTCCAATGGAAAGGAAGTTGACACGCATGAAATCCAATTCGTTCCTCCGAAGTGTCGCGTTGCTGGCGGTAACTGCGCTGGCCGTGCCGGTGTTTGCCAAGCCCATCAGCAAGACCATCAGCATCACGCAAGCCGCAAAAGTCGGCAAGGCGGACCTGCAAGCCGGTGAGTACCGCTTGCTGATCGATGGCAACAAAGCCACCGTGCAAAGGGGCAAATCCGTGGTGGCTGAAAGCGAAGGGCGCTGGGAGGATCGCGACACGAAATCCAACTACGACGCGGTGCTGCTCGGCGAAAACGGACAAGTGAAGGAAGTGCGGTTCTCGGGCCAGAAGCGCGTTTTCGTGTTTAGCGAATAACGGA
>WNFS01013512.1_pt1 | contig 12535 bp, 10 predicted proteins | sample 5400141 | NCBI WGS metagenome assembly WNFS01 (sample SAMN13153358, study PRJNA577476) | soil metagenome | isolation source: 60 cm saprolite under Madrone tree | place: USA:California | collected 2016-06-14
ACGATCCAGTTCATCGCCTGTGAATCTGCCGGCGAAACTAAACCCCTCGCCATTATCATCCACTACGAGTACTAGACGGCTGTCATCCTGCGACAGTTTTACCACGACATGGGAAGCCTTGGCATGCTTTTTTATGTTGTTGAGTGCTTCTCGGTAAATCTGGAAAATCTCGCGGCAAACGCGGTCGGGAGCGCGCAACTGAGCCGAATCGATCAGCAAATCAAGGGCGATGGTTGATTCGTTGCGGAAGCGCTCGGCAAATCCGCGCATCAGGTCGACCAAGTCGGCGCTTTGTACGCGGAGCGGCCGGAGGTCCGTGACGGTCTGACGGAGCTCCGCACCCTCGTTTCTGACGGTCTGCTGCAGGCTAGCCAGACCGCTGACGGCCTGGTCAGGGGCGGTGGGAAGCCGACGCCGCATGACATCCAACTGGATTTCTATGCTTAAGAGGGTCTGAAGAATCCCATCGTGGAGGTCGCGGGCGATGCGGCTGCGCTCGGCCTCGATCGCACGGGCGCGTAAGTGCCTCAAAAGAAAGATGTTTTCCAGAGCGGGAGAGATGTGCGCGGCTATGTTTTCGAACCATGCTAAGTCCTGCTTTTGGAATGGCTTACGGCTGTTGAGAAGGAAGATGCGGCCCGTTGCCTGGCCCCCTTGCTCGAAGGCTACGGTGGCAAAAGAATTGATTTTCAGCTCCTGCTGAGCGGGGCCGGGCAGCCGGGGAAGGTTCTTGAGAGCCCGGCCGTCGCGCCGGTCCCAGCCAAACCCAGAACCAGATCCAGACAGCGAGTTCCAGCAGATGGTGGCGTCCATATCATCCAGGAGGAAGCCGTCGGTGCGAGAAAGGGGCATACTCTCCGGAACCAGACGCTCGCTTTCGCCCGCTTTCAAGCGCCAGAGAAAAATGCGCTCGAGATCCGTGTCGCGGTAAAGCATGAGAGCCTCTTCGGAGCCAAAGGTGGTCGCAAGTTCTTCGAGCAACAGGCGCAGCGATTCGGCCAGCCCCTGATCGACTTGTATCGTTGCGCTGAGGCGCGAGAAAAACTCAATCTGCGAAGCGAACCGGCGGTTGCGATCGCCCAGAAAAGCGAGGCCCGCGCCACCCGCAAAAGTGCCGGTGGTGAGGCCCAGCCAGGAGACGACGCGCATCCAATGAATTTCGCCTTTCACGGCCGTGAGCAAAACCAGAATCAGGGAAAGCGCACCAGCCAGCGGCAGCGTCAGTTCCAGGCCCCAGCGAATACCCGCGGCGTAGCAAAGAAACATGTACGGAAACCAAACCGGAACCGTGGAAGGGCTGATGTACATGAAGAAGCCCAGAGCGAGGAGATCGCAGACCAAGGGCAGGTGCCAGGAACGTTTGCGCAACAGGCGTTCAATCTGCGTGACGAGGAGCGCGGCGATCAGATAGGCAATTAGAAAAGAAGCGGAACGGTGTGCTCCGCGCGAGGGCGGCTGCTCAAGAACGGCGAGCAATGCCAGCAATACGAAAATCGGGCGCGCATAGACGATCTGCCGCTCGAAATGGTGCCGGTCCGTTTGATGGGAGCTCATGCGCGGAGACGCGTGTCCTATGCTTTTAGTCTAACAAGCTGCGCGAAGTTCGTGGCGCCGCAGTTTCCAGGCTGCAACAGGCGCATCAGCGGATGGGAGCCTTTCCCAAGACTTTATGCGGCCGAGCAACAACATTGATACTGGCGCCGTCGGGGATTAGCGCTTGGAGCTCGTCAACCCGGAGCAAAACTGCCTTCCCTGTGCTCGCGTCCTCCAGCGAATAGTCCGCATCTTGCAAAAGGGCGACTAGCGCGGCAAATCCGTGACTTTGTTCGTCCTGAACGTAAGGCGACATCTCCATGAGCAAAGTAGGCCGAAACCGGGCCAAAGTTTTCGCTCCTCCCTTCAGGACCGGATATTCATGGCCGTCGACGTCGATCTTAATAACATCGAGGCGATCGATGCCTTGATGTTCGACGAACCCGTCCAGAGTGTCGACACGGGCGTTCGACGTGGTGCTGAGACGCCCGCGAAGTTTAGGGTGCACTGTTTCCTTTGCCAGGAGTGGCCAGCTTGCGTAGATCGTCGGTGGGAGCTGGGCCTCGATCTCTGCGGCTAGAAGAATTTGGTGAGCGTGAGTGCGCGATTCGAGTTCCGGATTGAGGGCCAGGTTGCGTTTCAGTTTCGCGAACGCGAAGTCCGAGGGTTCGATCGCGAAGACACGGCCTGCAGGCCCGACACTTCGCGCGAGCCCAAGAGTGTGCGCGCCGATGTTGGCTCCGATATCAAAGACTACGCTGCCGGGAATAGCCAGCTTCTGGAGAGCGCGAACCGTGGAGCGCTCAAACGCGCCGAGCAGATAAATAGAGAAATCAATTCCTTCGCGCAGGTCCAGACACCACTTGAGGCCTCCGCGTTCCGCGCTGACGCAATCGTCCCGGCCCAGAACCGCGCGCCCCATGGCAATGGCCCGGTAGGCCAGGCCAGCCATCGCGATTTTCGTCTTGGTCGTGAGAATCATATCCGAGCCCGTTGGCTCCGCCCCTTTTTAGAGAAGAACAAGCGCGCAAAAAATTCCTCCTTGGAGCTGCGCCGCAAAACCGGGCTTTTGCTCGCATACGCGGCGATGCCCGAGGAGTTCTACCTGAGCTTCGGTGTCAGTGGTCACGATCTCTAACGTGTAGAACCAATTTCCGCGCTCGGCCGGGACTCATGGCAACCGAATATAGGAGGCTGGCCCTGTTTCCAAGAAGATTGCTCAGGAAAGCGCAGCATCTTCCACCCAGAGAGACAGGCCCATAGAAAGTACCAGCCATCCACCATCACTCGCATTTTCGACTTTCCGGCGCGCCGCTCGGTGTAATGGACCGGAATTTCCAGAATGCGCAACTTAAGGCGTGCCGCTCCGAAAAGCAGATCAAAATCGCCCCAGCGCTCCACTCCTCCCAGCGGCATTCGAAGGTAATCGCGTTTGAAGAAAACTTTGGTGCCGCAGAGCGTGTCGCTGACACGTTGACGAATAACTTTGCTGGCCAGAAAGCAGAAGCCTTTGTTGCCAATAAAATTCGCTACCTTCATCGCCTTGCCTTGCATCGGGTATACCAGCCGCGTGCCATTGACGAAATCTGCGGTGCCGTTTTGCAGCGGCGCCAAGAACTTGAGCAACTCTTCCGGGGTGACTGCCATGTCCGCGTCCAGAATCATCAGGACATCGCCGTTTGCCGCCTCGAAGCCCGCGCGCACGGCGCTGGCTTTGCCTTGATTTTTCTCGAGCACGATTAGCCGCACCCGAGAATCGTGGGCCAGGATCTCCTTCACTTTCTCTCGGGTTTCATCCGTAGAGCCGTCGTCCACCACGACAATCTCCGTCCAGGAACCCATTTGCGGCACCCGGCGTAAACACTCCTGGATATTCCCGGCTTCGTTATGGCAAGGAATGACGACCGAACAAGAGAGCGGCGGACGCGCCACGCGCGGGCGCGCGGCGATGTATTGGACAGAAGAAACGAAGCAAAGTATGGGCACTTCGGGCACGACTGCATTCAGCAAGGTTCCGATAACCGGAATACGCTTGGGAACCGGCAGCGTGAAGCCATCTTCTACAATGTCGAAACCCTGAAGATGCAGGACGCTGCAGATATCTTTGTTGGTAATAAAGTTTCGCGGTGATTCTGGAAAACGCAGTCCCAGTTTACTGGCCAAACGCAGCAGCGGGGCCCACAGCGGATTGTTGGTGGTGATGATCAACAAGGTATGTTCGCGGATCGCGGGTTTCAAGCTTTCCATGGTGTCCCAAACGTCGTACACGTAATCGAGCATGTTGGTCATCACCACGTACTGCGGCTCGAAGGACCGCGGCAGGATCACCGAATCGACATCGACGGTATGGAACTCAAGCTGGGGATGCTTTTGCTGGGCCCGGTTGGTCAGCGCCTGCGCGAAGTTTAGGCCCATACCCGAGCTCGGCTCCAGCGAAGCCAATAGATCGCCGACACCGCTCCCCAGTTCCAATACTTTCGATCCGGGCGGGATCATGCCTCCAATCAAGTGCGTGAGGCAGACGTGGTAGAGAGGATTCTTGCGTTGCCACTGTTCCCAATCGGGAGCGACACGTTCGAAATAGTCCTTGATGATCGATTTGTTCACGGCCCCTCCCGCCGTGTCATGTGCACAGGCCACGCGAATCGGGCTTCACTCCGGCCTCACTAGACAGACACGAAAACTCATCGAAGTCACCTAACCCTGGGTTGGCCAAGAGTTGTTGAGTTAGGGCTAGGAATCGGCCTCATCGCTCTCGATGCCGGTGATTGCCATTCACTTTCCGGGATGCGTTCCCATATGTACGCATTCCATTCCCCCAGCCTAACGTAATTCGGCGAAAGCACCACTGTTCGCCGGTAATGAGAGGTGAGGTAGCTACCCATCGTCTGGTCGAAATCCGTGCCGAACCTGAGCACGCCGTACTCCGGGAAGAGGCGATTGGACCAGACAAGATAACGGACCCGTTTCTCCTCAATTTCCCGGATGGTCTCCTCGGTCATTTTTCCGGGAACCAGAGAGCCAGGTGTAAATTGAAGAATTCGAGTAGGGCAATGCGTCCCCGAGAGGAAATACAGACTGGCATCCTCAGGAACGGAGAGAACCGCTTCGCCTTTGGCGTTCTTCTCTTTCATGAATCGAATGCCCGCGCGATATTGTTCCGCCAAACTCTTTTTGACGACGATCGTACCGCGTTCCGTCGTCAGCGGCACCCAGCCCGCCGTTTGCGTCACCACTCTTATGGTAGAGATCGCGGGCACCGCCACACACCCTAGACATAGCAGCCACTCGGCCGGGAAAACGAAGCGGTGCGCACTGCCGGACTGAGGAATTAGCGGACGCAGGAGCAGCAGAAAGGAGAGAACTACCGGCCCGTTATAATAGATTGCGTACTCACCGGGAGTCATCCTTAGCAAGATTCGAAACGCAAGGAGGCTGGAAAAGATTAACAAGAGAATTAATCCGGGAGCGCTCTGGAGCTTTGGCTGCCGCAAGAAATACAATAAGGCGGCAATGGCTGCCACCGTGACATACAGGACCATATCTTTAGGAAAGAAGATCACGCGTAACACGTCATACCCGGGGACGAAAATCACGAAGTAAGCGACTGTTGCAAGGAAGAGCACCGCCCTCCATCGAATCAAGCGCCGGTCGGTACCCTTCCAAGTCAGCATTAAATGCAGCCCTTGCCAGCATCCCAGAAAAACTAGTGTTTCCTTCGCAGCTTCGGCAAATGCGCGAAGCGACAGGATGAAGCCCGTCTGGGCGAGCCAAAATTTACCGTAGACTTTCATGAAATAAGACGATGGCCAGGTCATGAAGTTTTCGTCCAGGATGAAGTTGACCCCCGCTATCGATATCATCCAGCGGATGACCAAGGCACAAATGAGCACTCCGGGTAGAATGGCGATCACATCTCTGGGAATAGATCTCCATGAACGCTGCTGAACTCCGCGCGCCACGATCAAGAGCCCCAGCGTGAAGTAGCACGCTGCTCCGAACTCCAATTTAAGCAGCAGTGCAGCGGCGGCAGCCATTCCCGCGCCGAACATCCAGCCCCATCCCCTAGAAGAAATAGCCTCGACGGCCAGCCAGAGAAACAAACAGGCAGTCAGGCATCCGTAAACGGCGCTATAACTGTACGGCAGAGGAAAGCTGAAAATACTGGGGTGGAAAGCCTCCAGCAGCAGCACGGCTCCCGCGCTGAAACCTGCCAGCCAGGAAGACAAGCGCATCCCGGTAAGATAAAGAAAAATCGCTGAGCCTAGCGCCGAGAGCGAGCCGGTCCAGTAAAGAACATTTAAGTGCACGCCGAAGAGACGGAAAAGGAAACTATTCAAATAGGGCGCGGCCGGACCATTCAAGAACCAGACATCCCGATAGAGCATCTTCCCTTCAGAGAGGACGGCGGCAACGTACATTTCGCGGCCGGAGTCCACTGTAAGGCTGCCCCAGGTGGCCCAAGTCACGTACAGGGAGGCGGCCCAGATAATGATCAGGGCGAGAAGGCCGCCGGCGGTTGTCAGATTCCAGCGCGCTGGCGGGGCAGACGCGAGTCGTGAAAAGTACTGATCGAATAGATCCGATGTGCGGGCGGCAGACCTATCCTCAACCACTTTCACGGGCAATGTGGATGTAGCCATTCTTGTGAAATCAAGAATAGCAACAGCGCGCTCGCGGATTGCCCCGAGAAGCGGCGGGCCGTGCCCTAGATGAAACGCCCCCGCCCACTTTTCCATGCGTGGGAATTAGCGTAAACTAAGGTAGTTCCGCGGATGGTGGGAGTAGCTCAGCTGGTAGAGCGTCGGTCTGTGGCACCGAATGTCGCGGGTTCAATCCCCGTCTCCCACCCCAATCTTCACTTTCCACAAAAAATCAAATCCACTTTGTATTTTTGCAAAACGCGATCTGCCGTCGCGATCTGCCGTGAGCAGAGTCATCCTCTCCGAGAGCGCCTGCGCAATAATCATCCGATCAAACGGATCCCGGTGATGCGCAGGCAATTCGCCTGCACGCAAGGCGTGTTCTTGGGTGATATTGAGCGTTTGAACGCTCCACAACCGTTGCGCGTAGGGAATGTATTCTGAAGGCGAGTTCGGAAGCGGGAGCGAGCCGAGCGCGAACTTGATCGCGATTTCCCATGTGCCCGCTACCGACAGATACAACTCCGACGATGAAGCCGTCAGCACCTCTCGTGCCACGGCGTTGAGTCTCTCCTCGGCGGCCACGCCACAAAGGAACACGCTCGTATCGAGCAGGTACTTCATGCCTTCTTCTTGGCTTTTCTCGCGCGCTTTTTCTTTCGTCCTTCGAATAGATCAAGCAAATCCTCGGGCAAGGGCGCGTCAAAATCCTCTGGGACGATCAGTTGCCCGCGAAGAATCCCCAGGACCCGCGGCGACTTCTCTTGCGGCACGGGAACCAGGCGGGCCACCGGAACCCCGCGGTTGGCGATGGTAATTTCCTCGCCGGCGGCCACCCGGCGCAGCAGCCGCGAAAGCTGCGTTTTCGCTTCGTGCGTGTTCACTTTTTCCATGCCATCATAATAGACTAAGTCACTAGACTAAGTCAACTTAGAGCGTTTCCCTTCCCTGCCATTCCGCCGCTCCCCGAGCGATGTACAGCTCTTAAACCCCGCACGCGCAAGAGAGAGACACAACCAGCTCTCCGCATTTCGCAATTCGCCGCTTTCTGCCTATCATAAATCATGACCGGCATCCGTTGTCGCGCTGTACTCTTCGATCTGGACGGAGTCTTAGTGGATTCCACGCCTGCGGTGGCCCGTGTCTGGGCGGGCTGGGCGCACGAACATGGTTTCGATCCCGGAGAAGTCGTAAAGAAAGCGCACGGGCGGCCCAGCTTCACCACGATCCGCGAACTCCTCCCCAATGCGGATCATGCTGCGGAGAATCGCGAAGTCGAGCGCCGCGAAATCGCCGACGTCGAAGGCGTCGTTCCCTTGCCCGGTGCGATGGAGTTGCTGCAGGCACTTCCTCTAGATCGCTGGGCAATCGTGACCTCCTGCACGCGGGCGTTGGCGGCCGTGCGCATCGGTGCGGCGGGGCTGCCGAAGCCGAAACAAATGGTCACCTCGACCGATGTGCAGCATGGCAAGCCGGACCCTGAGCCTTATCTGAAAGGTGCGCAAATCCTCGGCGTACCCGCGGCCGACTGCCTTGTAATCGAAGATGCTCCCGCTGGAATTCGCGCTGGCAAAGCAGCAGGAGCGCGCGTCCTGGCGTTGCGCACTACCGCGAGCGACGCCGAGCTCCAACCAGCCGGCGCGGACTGGATTGTCAATGACTGCGCCGAACTCTTTCTGGATTCCTCGGCGGCTGGCGAAAGGTTTTTGCTCATCGGCCGTCGAACAAAATAGTCCCAGGTTTCCCGGATAGTTACCTTCAAGAAATTGCAGCTGAACCCATCCCCGGCCGCAGGTAGCAGTTCGCCTACAATACAAGAGTCACGAAGAAAGGCATTTTAGCTGCTGTTCACGCGACTCGCCTTCGTTTCTCGGGCCTCGCAAGGACACAAATCGATTCATGGGGACACCTACGCAAACCGCGCCGCCACAAACCGCGCAAATGCCGGCGCCGACGTCGGCACCTGTACCGCAAAGGACCATTCACACCGCCCAGCTCGTCGCCGCCATGCTGAAGTCCAATTCGCACGTCAGTGACCTGATTTTTTCGCCCGGCCGCGCTCCTCAAATCGAGGTCAGCGGCCAGCTCACGGAGCTCAAATTCAAAGGACTGGAGTGTCTGAGTTCGCAGGACACGCGCTCTATTGCCAACGACATCATGGGAAAAAACGAGACGCCTATCCGCAAACTCGAGGAGGATGGCTCAGCAGATCTTTCCTACGGAATCTCGGGCGTGGGGCGCTTCCGTGTGAATATCTTCAAGCAGCGCGGAAGCTGCGCCATCGTGATGCGCGTCGTTCCGGACAAAATTCCCGGATTCGAGGAGTTGAATCTGCCGGACGTATTGAAGGAAATCGTGGATCTGCGCAACGGCATCGTGCTGGTGACGGGTCCCACCGGTTCCGGGAAATCTTCCACTCTCGCAGCCATTCTCGACAGGATGAACGAGGAGAAGGCCTACCACATCCTCACGATTGAAGACCCCATCGAGTTTCTTCATCGTCACAAGAAAGCGACGATCCATCAGCGCGAACTGCACTCAGACACACCGACCTTTGCGCTGGCATTGCGCGCGGCGCTCCGGCAGGCGCCGAAAGTCATTCTCGTCGGCGAAATGCGTGACCGGGAAACGATTGAGATCGCGCTGGAAGCTTCGGAAACGGGTCACCTGGTCATGTCCACGTTGCATACCATTGATGCCTCGAAAACCGTGGAGCGCATCGTTGGAGTCTTCCCCATGGCCGACCAGCAGAGCATACGCACGCGCCTCTCGAAAGCCTTTCGCTACATCGTTTCCCAGCGCCTCCTTCCTAAGAAGGATGGCAAGGGGCGCATCGCCGCCGTGGAAATTCTCAAGTCCACCATGCGCACGAGGGAGTATGTTGAAAAAGGTGAAAGCGAAGGCAAGTCGCTTCTCGATGCCATGCGCGACGGCAGCACCGAAGGCATGCAGTACTTCGATGGCGAGATTGACAAGCTCATTCGCGCCGGGATTGTCGATTTCGAAACCGGAATAACCTATTCCACCAATGCTGGAAATCTGCGTCTGGAAATGGCCGATTTCCTCGACGAGCGTGCTAACCGGCCTGCTGCAAGCAAGCCAGCCGCCCACGATCCCAACCGCACCACCGAAATCGAAATCGAGCGGTAAGCCAGTCGCTCCATTCATTCTCGGGAACTGTGCCAAGCATCCGCCTTTGTAGTTCTCCCGGCGCGTGCCACAATCCAAAGCAGAAAACTCGCACCCTAGATGAGTGACTTCATTGACATTCTGTTGATGCGCGTGCCTCACGCGCTCCATGTGGTCCTTCGAATCGCTTTTTACTTCTCGCTGCTCGCAATTTTTCTGCCGCGCCTGACGCCAAGAGTGTTTCACGCCACCGAGTCCTTTCTTACCCGTTTGGCGGAGCGCAAGACGCTGGCGGTCGTCGCCCTTTTCTTCATCGTCATCGGCGTCCGGCTTGCTCTTCTGCCCCAATTGCCGGTACCCGTTCCGGGAATCCATGATGAGTACAGCTATTTGTTGCTTGGTGACACGCTGGCCCATGGCCGTCTCGCCAATCCGCCCCATCCTATGTGGATGAGCTTCGAATCGTTTCACGTGAATTGGTTTCCGACTTATTCGTCGAAGTATCCGCCAGGGCAAGGGGCCGTCCTGGCGCTCGGTCAATTACTTGGACATCCATGGATCGGCGTGCTCTTGAGCGTTGCCGCGATGTGCGCCGCGATTCTTTGGATGTTGCAGGCCTGGCTTCCGGCAAGGTGGGCACTTCTCGGCGGAGTGCTGGTTGCGCTGAAATTCGGAATTGCTAGCTATTGGATCAACAGCTACTGGGGTGGAGTTGTCGCGGCCATCGGTGGCGCGTTGGTGCTGGGTGCGATGTCGCGAATTGTGCACCGCGCGCGCACACTCGATGCTTTGCTGCTCGGCCTGGGGATCGCCATCCTGGCCAACACCCGGCCGTATGAGGGGTTGCTCTTCTGTATCCCGGTGGCGGGCTGGTTCTTCTGGTGGCTTGCAGGAAAAACAAAATCGGCCGTGACGCCGCGAACGCGCCTCGTCCGGGTTTTCGCACCACTGGCCGTTGTTTTGACGCTAACCGTTGGCTTCATTGGCTACTACAACTGGCGGCTAACCGGACATGCCTTCCTCTTCCCGCATACTTTGAACACGCGGACCTATCGAACGACGGGGCTGTTCTTGTGGGACCATCCCAAGGAACCGCTTGAATATCACAACCAGCCGTTCAAAGATTTCTACAACAGATGGGAACGCCAGGATTATCAAAACACGTGGCGGGACGTTCGAAAGGTTTCCGCTGAAAAACTGACGCGCAGCGGCAGCACCTACTTCTGGTGTGGTGCCATCCTGCTTTTGCCCGCCTTGCCTTTCGTTTTTTTCGACCGCACGATGCGCTTGCCTATTCTGATCTTTCTGCTGGGGGCAGCCGGATTCCTGGTATTGATCTGGTCGATGCCCCACTATGCCGCGTCGCTGACGTGCGTGATTTTTCTGCTGCTTGTCCAGGCCATCCGCCACCTGCGCACCATCCGTCTAGGTGGACGCCACATTGGCCTGGCGCTTTCCTGGGCCATCATTTATCTTCTCGCAATCGATACTGGTTTCTTTGTCCGGCGCCATCTCTGCGACCAATTGGAATGGACTTGCAAGGGCGACCCCAGCCGGACAGCCATGGGAGAAAAACTCTCGCACACTCCCGGCAAGCACCTGATCGTGGTGCGCTACGAAAAAAATCACAATTTTCACGACGAGTGGGTATACAACGGAGCGGATATCGACTCCGCCAAGGTTCTTTGGGCCCGCGAACTCGATCCCGTCCAAAATGCAAAGCTCTTCGCTTATTTCAAGGATCGCCAGATCTGGCTCGTCGATCCCGATATCGACAATATGAAATTGATTCCCTACCAAGCGCCACAGGCACCGCCTGCTCGGCACCAGTCAGTCGCGCGCCTCGAGCTTCAGCCTCGGAATTCAAGATTATTTCAGGTCGTAATCACCAATAAACGTCTCGCGGCTGATGCCCAGCATGCTAAGGAAGAAAGCGGCGAAAATCACCTGCAATCCGAGGAAAAGCCACATCGACCAGAAGAGAACTTGGCGGACTTCATGAAGCTCCCCGAAGCCGCTCGCGGCCCACTTCCAGGTGACCCACGCGCAGCCGGCGAATCCCATGAGGAATAGCCCTCCTCCTAAAAGCAAACCCGTCTCCAGAGTGACGCGCTTCAGAACACGCCGCAAGGATACGGAGCGGCGGTCAAAGCGCTCCGCATAGCTGAATACTTTTGCGAATGCCCCGATCGAGAGAATCTGCGCCCCCAGAAGGGTAAAGATAACGCCGAAAATCATGGTGTGAAGGTCGAGCCCCACATGGGGGGAAATCTGGCGCGGTCCCGGGAGCAGCCAAAACACGAGAAAGAGTCCAGCCAGCACGAGCGCGGCGCCCGGCAGCAGGAATAGCCAATTCGGCGCGTAGAGCAGCATGAACCGGATGCTGCGCCAGCCGTCGCGAAAGCTGCGGAGATGGGGCGCGCGCCCCCGCTTGTCGGGCCACAAAATGATAGGGATCTCCGCGATGCGCGCTCCGATTTGCGCGGATTTGATGACCATCTCGAGCGCGAATTCCATCCCCGAACTTCGCAGGTCCAGGCGGTCGTACAGACTGCGGGTGAATCCCCGCATCCCGCAGTAGCTGTCCCCGATATGAACGTGAAAAAGTGTATTGAGCAAAGCAGTGAGACCGGGATTGCCGAAGTATTTGTGGAGAGGCGGCATGGCGCCCGGTTTGATTTCGCCCCGGAACCGGTTGCCCGTCACCATGTCGTTGCCTTCGCGCAGTTTTTCCACGAATCGCGGCACATCGCTGAAGTCGTAGCTGTCGTCCGCGTCCCCCATAATGATGAAAGGGCCGCGCGCGCCGGCGATGCCCGCGCGCAGCGCAGCGCCGTAGCCGCGCTCCGCCACACGAATCACCCGCGCTCCGTGCTCTTCCGCGATTCGAATCGAATCGTCCGTCGAGCCATTGTCCGCGACGACTACTTCCCCGGATAGCCCCCCTGCCTGGAAGGCCTTCATAGCTTTGTCCACGCAACACGCCAGCGAGTTCGCTTCATTCAGGCACGGAATGACCACGGACACTTCGACCGCTGGCGACACGCCGCGTCTGACCGGCTGCGTCCCTTCGGAAGTTAGAACTGTGCCCATCTGCGGCAACATCATATCGCTCTCTTTCAAACATTTCACCCGCGTATCTTCCGGAAACTCCTGCTTCCGGCGTGCAGGGGACAGCGGGCCGCGATAAATGGTGACAGAAAACAAACGACTTACGCGTTTGTTTTCTG
>WNFS01003110.1_pt1 | contig 12532 bp, 10 predicted proteins | sample 5400141 | NCBI WGS metagenome assembly WNFS01 (sample SAMN13153358, study PRJNA577476) | soil metagenome | isolation source: 60 cm saprolite under Madrone tree | place: USA:California | collected 2016-06-14
GGTATTGGTAGGTGGCGTCGGCGAAGACTTTCTGAATGTAACCGGAGTACCGCACCTGCACGGTGGAGAGCCGCGTTTCATCGATCGCGACGTTTCCGGTAGCGCGGATCTCATCTTCGACAATCCTGCTTTCCACCGGGCCGGTCTTGACGCCGATGCTTTGCAACCGTTCCGGCGAAAGCTGAACAGGGACGAGCGCCGATTCTTGCGGCGCCATGGCAGCGCTCTCCCATCCGTTCGGAGAGTTCTGGGCCGTTTCGCCGGGGCTCGTCTGCAGGGCCGCTTCCGTCTTCTTGTGCTGCTGCGAGCGCCACCACAATCCGCCAAGGACTCCGATGAGGACGAGGTTGCCCACCAGGGCGAACATGAACGCATTTCGATAGTTCCGCATGACTTTGTTTCCTCTCCTAGCGCAACGACAATCCCGTCATTTGTTCGAGTCGCGCAATCGCGGTTTCGTATTCGGCGACGTTCTGCCAGTACTCTTCGTCGAAGCGGAGTACGTCGAGAAACGCAGCCAGCAGGGCCTGAAAATCCTGTTTGTTCGATTGGTACGCGGCCAAGGCAGCCTGAAATTCCGATTGCGACTGAGGTGACAACCCTTCACGGTGAATCTTAAGCAGTTCGGAAGTTTGTTGGGCAAGCACGTACTGTGCCCGCAGTTCCGCGGCGACTTGCTGGGATTGCGCCTGGAGTTCGCTTCGCGCCCGAAGCTGCTCCGCTTCGGCTTGCGCGAGTTCAGGGCGTTGTTTCCGTCCTCGGTAGATTGGCACGCGCACGCCGACGCTCAGCATGTAGTAGGCACGGAACTGCGTGGGGTCGGTGCGTTGCCACATGTACTGCACGTTGAAGTCGGGGTAGAAATCCTTGCGCGCGAGGTCCACTTGGAGCGATTGCTTTTCGATCATCTTCCTTGCGCCCGCAATTTCCGGATTCTGAGTTTGCGTCGCGGCCAGAAGGTCGGCATAGGTCTGCACAAGAGGTGTTTCCGCGAGTTCGGCTGGCTCGATGTCTGGGGAATCCTGAGGACGATTAAGAAGCTGCTTCAGTCGAGCTTCGAGCTTGCCCACTTCCAAATGGTGCATTGAGATTTCGCGCAGCAGTTTCGTCTGTTGCAGTTGGGCCTGCAGCAAATCCTGCTGAGAGCCCATTCCGGAGCGATAGCGGGCGTCAGCGGCTTGTTGCGCTTGTTTGAGCAATTCGCCGTCGCGTTCGAGGATGGTTAACGTCTTGGATAGATAGGCCAGTCGAAAATACGCCGCCTTGAGTTGCGCAAGGACGTTTCGGCGCACAGACTCGATCTGTTCTTGCGAAACGTCTGCATCACGCTTCGCGATCTCACCCTTCAGGCGCAACTTGCCCGGGTACGGAATGTCCTGCGAGACACCGAGTCCAATGTAGCCAAATTCGCTGTTCGTGTAACCGGCGAAGGGACGCGGGCTGCCGACGCTGAAATGCTGCAAAGTGAATTGCGGGTCCGGCAACGTGGAGACCTGGGTCGGCACCTGCTTTGCCGCTTGCCAGCTCTGGCGCGCAGCCTGAATCTGAGGATTGTTCTGCTCTGCCTCCCGCAACAATTCGGCGAGTGGCGTCACGGGCTGTGCTTGATGAGGCATTGACTCCTGCGCAGAGCTCACGCTGACAGGAACAAGGCAAAATAGCAGGGCCGGCAAGCTAGTCTCAATGAGTCTGAACAAGAATCTCGGTGTCTCGTTCTTTCGCGTCATCAATGACATTGCCTTCTCCTAGAAGTGTGCATTCCACGGCCACACCAAAACTGATTTCGTATTCTCACGAATTCTTCCTGCAGCAAAAATGGCAATTCCAAAGCACACGAATACTTCAAGCCGGGAGGCGAGTGGAAGGCTGACTAGATGCGAAGAGGTGAGGAAGCCGCTATTTGGGGAATCGGCGGCGCATGGCAATGTGCCGTGAGGACCCTTGCTGAGGAATGCAAACCTTGCGAGGCATTAAACCCCGGCAGCACTGCGACGAAAACAGGTGAGAAGGATAGACCATGCGCGGAGGCCGGCTGCACAAAAGGCGCATGCATGGACGGCATCGTCTTGCAGCATTCCTGGCTATGCTCGTGGCCGTGCGACGAACATGGCATCGAATCGCAGCATTGCATCGCCTGTTCAGGCGTCGACATAGCTAGGCAGTCGAGCGCATACATAGCAAGGGCAATCGCCACCATCGCCAGCAGAATTGGCTTGGTAAAACGCATCTGTAACCAAGTTAGGCGTGTTGTAGATTGAAGTCAAGAGCGGATGGCAGACTCCAAAACTCGCGTGGAGCACGCGCAGCAGTTCGTTTTTCTCAATGACGAGAAGTGTGGTGAGGGTAACGGCTGTAGTCGTGCCCATCCGAATCGTCTGGCCCGCCATGCAGCCCTCGCCAAAAAAGTCACTCGGGCCAAACATGGCGACTACGGCTTCTTTTCCGGACCCATTCACCACCGAGAATTTCACGCCGCCCTTCTGAACGTACATGACGCTCTCTGCGGCCTCGCCTTGCGAGTAAATCGATTCGCCCCGCCGGAAATCGGAAACCTTTCTAGCCACTCCTGCGGTATTGAGAAAGTCCTCCGGGTCGAACGAGTCGGCCTTTCCATTTTTCTTGTGTTTTCTTGGTTTCATATTCAAGCGGCGCATGTTCTCGACCCCGTCGCTCCGCAGCAACCTCCACCCTACCAACAAGGTCTCTCGCGGGACTGTGCAAAAAAGCACAGTCATCTGTTTTTGGCATCTCTATACCTTTTTGCAACCAATCCGCCCAAAGGTTCGCCGGTCGCGCCCCGCATAATAATCTCCGGCCAGACACCCGCCGTTAGAGATTCTCAACATGGCCGTGCCATAGTGCATGTGCATTGTTCTCATGGCGTCTGCGAGCGGCTGATTCTGATACTGGTAGACCAACGCAGCGCCTTCCGGGTCGTCCACTTGAATCACTGCCGTAGTACTGCGGGACATGGACGTGGCCGTGGTGAGGTACACGGTGATTTGCGTCCAACTCTGGAAGATGTGGATCATCAGATCGTGCTGCTTCGTATGGCCGTCAAAAGAGGTGACCAGGTAACCGCGCCAGCGTCCCGTGAGGTTCGGGATTCGCACCAGCCCGAGCTTATGCACGAATCGGTTCCGCCAGAGATACCTGTCGAAAAGAGCGTAGAGCGCGCCGTAGAAAGCCATGCTGGAAGGAGCGTCCGCCCACCAGGGGACTGAGAGGTGCGCGACAGCCAAAAATTTCGACGAGGCCCATGCCAAGGCAATCGCCAACAACGCGAGCAGAAAAAGAACGACCCTCCTTTCATTAGAGTCTGTGCTGTAGCCGTGCATACTTCACCTGCTCGGCCCTGCAAGCCGAACAGGCCTTTTGGCCTGCTTGTGGAATGCGCCTTCCACCCCCAATTGCTGCTGGGAAGCGCCGGGTAGAGGAAATGGCCCTAGCGGTAGAGTGACTTCCTGAAGAATGACCCGATGGTATTCCGAGTGTGAAGCAACTGCTAGTGGTTGCGCTCCTTGCAACTTCCATACTACTCCTCTTTAGAACTGAATATAGATCCTTCGCCGGAGGTGGTGGGCATCCCGGTCTTGACCCGTCCGTTCGGTTCGTCCTACAGTGGGGCGAATCTAAGACGAAACCTCTTGAACATTATACGTAATACGCATAAGGGTCTAGGCGGGTGGAGAAGGGTATATAGCCGCCGACGGAGGCCCAGGTCAAACAACCTGCCGCGCATTAGGGGCATCCCACGAACAAACCCAGTCAAACCCCTGCCCTCAGAGGAGTGTGTCCAATGAACAGGCCACGTCTAGCCCTATCCGCTCTGATTGTCTTGAGCATGCTAGCGATTTACAGCTGTAACGGATCCAATATGGTTACGCCGCCGGTGATGGGGGAAGTGCCGATGTCCTTAACGATCACCGACACGCCGCCTGCGGGCGTGACAGTGCTTTCGTTTGAAGTGAGCGTCACTGGAGCGACGCTCAACCCGGGGAACGTGGACTTGCTCGGGAGCAGAGGTTCCGTCCGGATCGAAGTGAAGAGGCTGGAGACGGAAGCAGCGTTTCTCAATACCACCAACGTGGCTCCAGGGACGTATACGAGCCTCAACCTGACGTTTGCCAACCCTGAACTGACTTTCAAGAACGATACGGCCGCTGCGCTGGCGGGCTGCGCCGTCGGAGCGGTTTGCGAGATCAAACCGACCGGCGCGCTGACGTCAACATTTACCTTCTCGTCCCCGGGGATCACTGTCGCAGCCGATACACCCTCAGCGATTCAGCTGGATGTGAACCCCAACGTCATTCTCAGCGCGACGCTGGGAGTAGATTTCAGCCTGTCCGGGGCGGTCAGCGCCCAGCAGTTCACACCGAAACGAAACGATGATAATGACGATAACGATGGCATGGACAGGCTGGATGATTTGCAAGGCACGGTCCAGAACCTCGACACCACGAACAAGAAATTTACGCCGCACACCGCAAATGGTGATTTCGCAATCACCACCGACAACAACACACAGTTTGAGTTCGAAGGGTGCATGGCGAACGATTTTAGCTGCCTGCAAAACAACCAAGTGGTCGAAGTGGACGTAGCGATGATGGCCGGGGGAGTATTCCTCGCCAGGAAAATCGAATTTGAAGATGCGGTCGAAGACGACGAGCTGGAGGGCGTGATTTTCAAGATTGACGACGCGACGCACTTCCAGATGGTGGTGCTCGAAGAGCTGAGGTCGGTCAACAATGTGTCCGTCGGCAATTCGGTGGTCGTCACGCTCAGTAGTCCGACCTTCCGGGTACACACGGATGGGCTGAATGTGCCGAGCGGTCTGCAGGGAGCCTTCGAAGGTGCGACGGATACGTCGCAACTCTTGACCGGGCAGGCAGTGGAAGTACACCTGACGGGTCCGGCCAACGCCGGGCCGCCCATCACCGTGACCGCGAACCGGGTGCGTCTGCGGATGACGCAGTTCACCGGGAATGTGAGCGGCGCGCCCGCTCCGCCGAATTTCAATGTGGGCAGCCTGCCAGCTCTCTTCACCGGCGCGGGAATCACCAGCATCCAGGTACAGACCTCGAGCAATACGGATTTTCAGGGAGTAACGGGTGTCAGCGGCCTAGCCGACGGCAATACCGTTTCCCTAAGAGGACTGCTCTTCAAGAACGGCGGGAATCCACCGGTGCTTATCGCCAAGAGAGTGCGTAAGCGCTAACAGGAATCACGCCAAAGTCATTGAGCCTATCGTCTTATGGAGCGGTGTATCGAATTCACTAAGGGTATTGACATTCGCTCGGACGAAATCATTGGATTGGCCGCATGGAAGTGACAGGGTGAAGCTCGTTCCACCCATGGTCGGCGTCGCGGACGTAGGCACCCGAGACTGCAAAGCGCTGGCCGATCTGCGGTTCAAAATAGGGACCTACGTACCGGCTGCAGGGTTCTGCCGCGTCGGCCTGCCGTACTTTGCCCTGGCATATCGGTTCGAGGACTAGATCGCCATACTGCCTTGCAAAGTTCTTCTCGTTCAGGAGCGATTCAAACTGCTGGTCCAGGCGAAATAGGATGTGGACGTCGCCGTCCGCCTCCTTGCGGATCTCCTCGACGGTGCCGGTTACTGAAATGCACGAGTCCAGGACTCGTAGCCGGCCGGGATTAGACATATTCCCAAAGACTTTGATCGCACTGGGTAGCGGTCGTTTGTGAGGACTCCCGGTCGCCGGGGATTTGCGGAGAGCGCGATAGGCGATAAGCGAGGAAGAGGGCGAATCCCGCGGCAATTAGAAAGAAAGTGATGGCCCTGAGTTTTTTCATGCGTGGGAGAAAGGGAGTTTAGCACGGGCATGGGGGCGGGAAGAGGTTGTAAATTGTCAGTTTCAGGCTGAGGAGGAAGCTATGAGGATGGAATGCCCACGGGATTTTTGAAAAAGCGCAAGCCAAAGAAGCAGCCCAAAAAGTCAAAACGAGCCATTAGTGAAGGCCTTGGACGGTTTCCACGCCCACTTCGCCTTGATACTTGGAGCTGGCTTTGCCGATCCACACCACGCTGCAGCGCACGGAGTCGAGCGGGTCCTCGTCCAGGGTGACTTCGATCAATTGCCCGGGCCTCAGGTGGTAACTGCAGCGCAGCCGGAACCCGTTTCTCGAGGAATCGAGGATGAGGCAGGGAAGCCTTTCCTGTCTTTGGTCCTGATTACTGATGATCAGGCTGGCACGCACTTTGGACACGACACGCTTGGAGCGGCGGCCTTTGGGAACAGGAAAGCTGGGCATTCTTTCGCCCCCTGCCTAGAAGTAATGATAATACGCCTGAAATCCCCGTGCCGCACTTGCTGTTTTCAGGGCGCGGGTTTTGCATCTACGGATCGGCAAACCAAATCCTTTCAACATTTTCCGCGATCATTCGAGTCTTTGCCGGCAGGCTTGGCGGTCGAGAGTGAATCTTTCTTGCCCGGCTGGAGAGCGGCCAAGAACCTCGACGGATATGGACTCACTCGAAAAATGGAAGACGACCTCGAGGTCGCGCGTCTGAAGAACCAGAAAAAATTCCGCCCGTAGCGTCGTGCTAGAGCCACAAAGAAACGCGCATGATCTCGCACCGTGACCAGACTACGCATTCGTCTGCTTCGAAAATGTGTGGATGCCGCATTCGAGTTTCGTTCCGCCCCAGCGGCCGGATCTTGGGTTGTTCGGATCCACCGGGAGCGCGGTGCAGGGCTGGCATCCAATGCTGAGATATCCTTCGTCGTATTGAGGCAGGTGGCTGATCCCATTCGAATTTACGTAATCCCAAACCTGTTTCCAATTCCAGTCTGCAAGGAGGCTCACTTTCCACAAACTCTTGCCCGTGGGAAGGCGATGAAGCTCAACCTTCTTCAGGTTCTTGCGGGTCGGTGACTGTTCGCGCCGTAAGCCCGTGAACCAAACATCGAACGGTTCCAGTGCGCCAAGGAGTGGCTCAACTTTCCGCAATTGGCAGCAGCGAGTGGGATCGCTCCGATTGAGAATGCCGAATGCGGACTCTTGCTCTGCGACAGTTTGGACTGGAAGCACGTTCACGAGATTCAGCGACCATTCTCTCGCCAGCCGGTCCCGGTATTCATACGTTTGCGGAAAGTGGTAGCCGGTGTCCAAGAAAAGCACCGGCACGTCTGGGATGCGCTTGCGGAGAAGATGGAGTACAGCCATGTCCTCCGCTTGAAAACTACTCGTGAGACACGGCCGTGCATTTTCGTTGGCGCGCAGCACGGCTTCAAGCACTGCCTCAGGTGAGAGGATCTCCACCGTTTCGGCGATTTGATCGACTTCCATTTAATTCACCCTATCCTGATTCTTCTCCGCTGGAGAAAGTCGGAGAGTCTGCGCGAATGCAAGGGCTCGCCTTGCGTGCTCTTCTTCAGACAAATGCGAAGTTTTCGATTCGGCTAGGTCGAAGAAGCGGCCTTCCGAATTCGTTGCGATGAGGCGCTTGGTTTCTAAATCGAGAGCTCTACCGGAATAGAGCACCACGATTCCCGCGGCCTGCGTTACGCGAATTGTTTCTGAGAGCGCACCGGCAGAGACTGCGGAGTCCGTGAGATGGAGTACTTCGAAACCTTGCTCGAAAAGATGGCGCTCGAGCCTGGTCGCAAGCGCTTGCCGGCCTTCGAGCAGCAGCACGGCGGGCAAATGCCCACGCCGGACGCGGCGTTCCTCCGCGGACACCGGTGAACCTGCCGGAATCCACAGATTCGCAACTGCTTCCTCCGGAGCACGCCCTCGTTTTGCGGCCGGATCTTCTTGAATCATTCCCGCGCCCACGGTGGCGTTCGAAAGGGCCTCGATCAGGATGAAACTGCCGGTCGTTCGATTGCTGGCATACGGATCAAAGAAGAGCGGCACGTTTGCTTCGAACTCAACCGAACCAATTTCGTTCATCCGCAGTTGCGTCGCCTGCTCCTGCATGAGTGTATTGATGTTGACGCGATGGCGGATGCTCGTGGCGCGGATTTTCGTCTGGCGAACCGTGTGCTTGATGAGATACGTGCGCCCCAATTCCAGTGGATTGGCGTGAAGCCACACAACAGTGGCGTGAAAATTCCGAGCGAGGCGGGGTACATCAAGGGCGGACACCAGCATATCGCCACGGCTGAGGTCGATCTCCTCTTCAAGACGCAACGTCACCGACATCGGCGAGTAAGCGCGGGACAGGTCGCCATCGTACGTCACGATCGAGTGCACGCGCGTCTTTTGTCCGGAGGGCAGCGCCACAACAAAATCACCGGGATGTATCACACCGCTCGCAATACGCCCGGCAAAGCCGCGAAAATTCGCATCGGGCCGAATTACACTTTGTATGGGGAATCGCAAGCCCTCCAAAGAATCGCTGTCCGGCAGGGGCACGGTTTCCAGATGCTCCAGCAGCGTCGGACCTTTATACCAGGACATTCGCGCGCTGCGCTCAACCACGTTGTCTCCTTCCAGCGCGCTGATTGGGATGCACTGGACGTTGGTGATTCCAAGATTGGCGGCCAGGGCGGCGAAGTCGTCTTTCAACTTTAGAAAAAGATCTTCGCGATACTCGGCCAGGTCCATCTTGTTCACAGCGGCAAGCACGTGTTTGATTCCCAGAACGGAAGCGATGAATGCGTGGCGGCGCGTTTGCGCAAGAAGTCCTTTGGTAGCGTCAATCAGAATGACAGCCAAGTCTGCCGTGGACGCGCCTGTGGCCATGTTTCGCGTGTATTGTTCGTGGCCTGGCGTGTCCGCAATGATGAATTTGCGCCGCGAGGTCGCAAAATAACGGTAAGCCACATCAATGGTGATGCCCTGCTCGCGTTCGGCGCGCAGGCCATCCGTGATCAGCGAAAAATCGATGGGCCCTGTGGAGCGGTTGATACGGCTCCGCTTTACCGAGGCCAGCTGATCTTCGTAGACGGCCTTCGAATCGTGCAGTAGCCGCCCGATTAGAGTCGATTTGCCGTCGTCGACGCTCCCCGCCGTCGTAAAGCGAAGAAGCTCGGTGCTCAGATCCTGATCGAGAAATGCGGCAAATGCGTCTTCGTTCCTGTTATTTGCGGAAGGAATCATCAGAAGTATCCCTCCCGTTTCTTGAGTTCCATGGAGCCTTCTTCATCGTGGTCAATCGCGCGATTCTCGCGCTCGGAGCGGCGGAATGAAACCATCTCTTCAATGATCTTCGGCAGAGTGTCCGCCTCGGAGCGGATAGCTCCCGTGCAGGGAACGCAACCGAGCGACCTCATGCGGCACTTCAGTGTTTGTGTTTTTTCTCCCGGCAAGAGCTGCGAGGAATTGTTGATGACCACGATGGAGCCGTTTCGCGAAACAACTTCGCGCTCCCGCGCAAAATAGAGCGGCACAATCGGAATTTGTTCCACGTGGATGTACAGCCAGACATCCAGCTCGGTCCAATTCGAAAGCGGGAAGACCCGGATACTTTCACCTTTATCCAGACGCGAGTTGAATATGTTCCAAAGCTCCGGCCTCTGGTTCTTGGGATCCCACTGGCCGAGGCAATCGCGGAAGGAGTAGATTCGTTCCTTCGCGCGTGATTTTTCTTCGTCGCGGCGTGCTCCGCCGAAGGCCGCGTCGAAACCGCCCTCGGACAGGGCATCCAGAAGTGATTTCGTCTTCAGCAGCCCGCAGCACTTCTGCGTACCCAGCAAAAATGGATTGGCGCCTGCGTCGAGAGCTTCCTGGTTCTTGTGGACGATCAGCTCGGCACCAATCTGTTTCGCGTAGGAATCGCGAAATTCGATCATTTCCGGAAATTTGTAACTTGTGTCGATGTGCAGCAGGGGGAACGGAATTTTGCCTGGAAAGAACGCTTTCTGCGCCAGCCGGAGCATGACCGAAGAATCTTTTCCGATCGAATAGAGCATGACCGGCCGGGCGAATTCCGCCGCCGCCTCGCGGAGAATGTAGATGCTCTCCGACTCCAGCATGCGAAGGTGATTGAGCCTCTTCGATACAAGCCGCTCCGGACCCTCGCTGACGACCGAGGAGCCCTGCCGTTCGAATGAAACTTCCGATACGCGCACTCTAAACCTCCAAATCCTTATGCCGCCGAGGACAAGCCCCATTTCCGGCGAAGATTTCTTTCGACGACGCGAAAAACGAGTCCGTCGACAGCAAACCCAATGAGAATAATGACCACCATCACTGCCACGACCTGACTGATGTCATTAAGGTCGCGCCCCATCATCAGAAGCTGACCCAGCCCGAGACTGACGAAAATCATTTCTCCCGCAAGGAGCGAGCGCCAAGCGAAGGCCCAGCCCTGTTTAAGGCCGGAGACCAGATGAGGGAGGCTGGCGGGCAAGAGGACGTATAGAAAAAGCCGCGCGCCGCTCGCGCCGAGATTGCGACCGGCCATGGCGTAGATTCGCGGGACGTTTCGCAAGCCGGCCTCGACATTGATGCTGATGGAGAGCAGCGAGCCCATAACGACGACAAAGAGAATCGCTTTCTCGCTGAGACCGAACCAGAGGATCGCCAGGGGCAGCCAGCAAATACTCGGCATGCTCTGCACACTCACAACCAGGCGGCCAAGGGTCTCCTCCAGGAAATCGCTTTGCGCAAGAAGCAGCCCCAGCGCGCCGCCAAGGATGACGGAGAGGGCGTAGCCCACGAGCATGCGTTTCAAGCTGACGCCGATGCCGATCCAAAACGTGTGATCCGAGAAGCCGATTCGAAGGGCTTCGAAGACGCTGGCCGGAGTTGGAAATACATAAGGAGGCCAGAGCTTCAAGAGCGCAAGGCCCTGCCAAAGCGCCAGCACAACGGCGTAGAAGCCGACTTGTCTCGCGATTTTACGCAAATTGTTCATGATGAAATTCAGCTCGCACGGATTTGTCAATTTCTTCGCGAAGATGCCCGAGGACTTTCTTGGACATGGAGGCGACCTCGGGATCTTCGATGTGGCGAGGCCGCGCCAGAGAGATGGAAAACTTTGTTTTGATGCGGCCCGGCCGGTAGCTCAAAACGAGAACGCGATCGCCGAGGCGGACGGCTTCGCGCACATTGTGGGTGACGAAGATGATGGTTTGCCCGGTCTCGCGCCAGACGCGCTCGAGCTCGTCGTGAAGGAGGTCGCGGGTTTGGGCATCTAGAGCTGCGAATGGTTCATCCATCAGGAGGACGTCGGGCTGCATGGCCAACGCGCGAGCCAGTGCCACGCGTTGCTTCATGCCCCCGGAGAGTTGATGCGGATGGTGCTCTTCGAATTGGGAGAGGTGAACGAGATCCAGGTAGTAGCCGGCCTGCTCACGCCGCTCTTTCGTGTTTACGCCTTTCTGCCGCAGGCCAAATTCGACGTTTTCCCGCGCTGTGAGCCAGGGAAAGAGTCCCAGCTCCTGGAACAGGAGTATGCGGTCGGGACCGGGTTCTTGTACTTTGCGGCCGTCGATCCAGATTTCTCCCGTCGAAGGGCGATCGAGTCCCGCGATGAGATGAAGCAATGTGGACTTCCCGCACCCGGAGGGACCGACGATGCACAAAAATTCTCCCGGGAGGACTTCGAGATTGATATTTTCGAGAGCCGCCAGTTGGCCGCCGTGGCCTGACGGGAAGTTACGCGATACGCCATCCACGCGGATCTTGTTGCTCACCGCACGGAGCGGCAATTGTGCTTCCATGAGTGCAGCCATCTCAGCCTCCGAACCCTATTCCCAAAGAATCAAGGCATCGAGAGTCATCACGTTCAAGCGGCAACGCTCTGGGCCAGTTTCGTCCCTGCTCTTGCAAGATCATTGGACGGGCTTCGCTTTCTTTTCCAGAAGTACTTCGTTCAAGAGAGCCAGATCATAGAGGCCCGAGAGGTCAGGACGTTCACGCCCCAAAAATCCTGCATCGTAGGCCTGCTGTGCCGAGGTCAGAAGAGAGCTGCGGATCGGATCGTAGGTGGCTTGCAGGCGCGAGAACGATTCGTCCAGCACTTTCGGCGGAAGCGCCTTGCCGGTGTCTTTCCGAATTTGCTGATTGATGATTTGTTTTGCTTCTACGGGTTTTGCGTTGATCCACTCCGTCAGCCTGACGTGGGCACGGAGCCAGTTCTTGACGACGGCCGCGTGCTCACGAAGAAAAGGGGTTCGCACAATCAAATGTGCGGTTACGAATTGGCGATTGGGCCAGAGGTCGCGCTCATCCACGAAGAGGCGGGCGTTGGCCTCCTGGATGAGGCGCGAAGCCCAGGGTTCCGGCGCCCAAGCGGCATCGATTTCTCCTTTGAGAAAAAGCGTGAGTTGGTCTGGGTTGGCAATCGGGATGACCAGGACATCGCCGCCTTTGTCCCGCGTTTTCAAGCTGTGCGCCTGTAACCAGGCACGCAGAGCGACGTCCTGAGTGTTGCCTAGCTGCGGCGTGGCGATCTTCTTGCCATGAAAATCCTCGGGCTTCGCAATGCCGGCGGCGGAACGCACGACCAGGGCTGCTCCGCCGCTGGTGGCGCCCGCAATGACGCGCAGAGCCTCGCCTTTGGAACGCACATAGCCGGCAATGGCCGGATTCGGGCCGACGTAAGCTAGATCGA
>WNFS01012406.1_pt1 | contig 12530 bp, 12 predicted proteins | sample 5400141 | NCBI WGS metagenome assembly WNFS01 (sample SAMN13153358, study PRJNA577476) | soil metagenome | isolation source: 60 cm saprolite under Madrone tree | place: USA:California | collected 2016-06-14
AGCTGACCACCCTGTCGCCGATCCTGGATATCGATGCGCACTTCGTCAGCCTGCAGAAGGATGCGAGACCGGACGACAAAGCGGCCCTGCTCCAACAGACCGCGATCGTCGATCTCACCGGACATCTCTCCGACTTCTCGGAGACCGCCGCGCTGATGTCCTGCCTGGATCTTGTAATCACCGTCGACACCAGCGTCGCGCATCTTTCAGGTGCGCTCGGCCGCCCGACCTGGATTCTGCTGCCCTATACGCCGGACTATCGCTGGCTGCTCGACCGCGACGACAGCCCCTGGTATCCGACCGTACGGCTGTTCCGGCAGAGCGAAAGCCGCGACTATGCGAGCGTGCTGGCGCGCGTGCGCGCCGAACTGCAAAGCCGGATCGACGCTTTCAAGCGTTCAGCCGTCGCACCAGGATAGATTTTGAAACGTGGCTGTGCGCCATTCCTGTTGAACAATGGTTCGATCGGATTGCGCGCACGAGCGATCTGCGTCGCTCGTCTCGGTCAGGCTCAAAAGCCCTACTTGCCCGCGCCGGCGGCGATCGCGTTCGCTTCGTCGGCCGCGCGCTGCATGCTTGAGGACATCTCGCTCGTCACGGTGCTTTGTTCTTCGACGGCCGCGGCAGTGGATGTCACATATTCGCTGACGTCCTGGATGGCTTTCTTGATGGTGTCCAACGCCGTGACGACGTCGCCGGAGATGCCGTTCAAGCTTTCAATCTCAGTGTCGATCTTGTCGGTGGCCTGTTTCGCCTGATTGGCGAGGCTCTTGACCTCGGATGCGACAACGGCAAAACCGCGGCCCGCTTCGCCGGCGCGCGCCGACTCGATCGTCGCGTTGAGCGCAAGCAGGTTGATCTGGCCCGTGATGTTGCCGATGATCTCTACGATGCCGCTCATCGCCTGCGCCGCATCGCTGAGACGCTTGGCCTGCGAATCGGCCACTGCGACCCTTTCGACCGCTCCCAACGCAGTCTCCTTGGACTTCACCATCGCCGCGGAAATCTCGCGCACGGAGGTGTTCAACTCCTCCGCACCCGCCGCGACCGATTCCATCATGCTGCGGACGCGTTCATTGCCCATCCGGACCAGGACTTGCCTGGTAATGTCGCTGGCATATTTAACAACCTTGAACGGCTTGCCGTTGAGATCGAGGATCGGGTTATAGGATGCCTGGATCCAGACCTCCTTGCCGTTCTTCCCGATCCGTTTAAATTCGCCAGCCTGGAATTCGCCGCGATTGAGGGCCGCCCAGAACGCGCGATAGGCCGGGCTTTCGCGCTCGGCCTGGTCGATAAACATGCTGTGCTGCCGGCCGGAGATTTCGCCGAGCGTATAACCAAGCGCCCGCAGGAAGTTCTCGTTGGCGTGGATGATCGTGCCGTCGAGCTTGAATTCGATTATGGCCTGCGATTTTCCAATCGCTTCGATCTGGCCCGAAAGGTCGGCATTCTTCAGTTTCTGCACGGTGACGTTGGTGGCGAATTTGACCACCTTGAACGGCTTGCCCTTTTCGTCCATCACCGGATTGTAGGATGCAAGAATCCAGACTTCCTTGCCGCCCTTGCCGATCCGCTTGTACTCGGCGGCCTGGTATTCGCCGCGGTTGAGAGCTGCCCAGAACTCGCGATAGGCCGCGCTGTCGCGCTCGGCCGGGGAGACGAACATGCTGTGGCGCTTGCCTTGGATTTCGTCAAGGGTGTAGCTGAGCGCGTTCAGGAAGTTTTCGTTGGCAGTAATGATAGTTCCGTCAAGATTGAATTCGATCACGGCCTGCGAGCGACTCACCGCGGCCGATTGCGACGCATAGTTCAGGTTTTGCAGACGAATGCTGGCGTCGGACCATTCGACTGCGATGCCGGCGCGGCTTCCATCGGGCTTCTTCAGGGGCGACGCCACGAGATCGAAGGTCCATTGACCGATCTTGATCGTTGCGCGGTGCACGGAACTGAGCGTCTGAAGCATCTGCCGCTGATGGCTCGGGTTCTTGTGGAACGCGTCGATATTAGTTCCGATCAGGGTGTCGACATTGAATTTCGGCAAATCCCTCTTCAGGTCCGCCTCGGCCTCCCGCAGCAGCGCCTTCACCGCCTCATTCATGTAGACGATGTTGAAATTCTCGTCCGCCACCATCACCTTTGCAGTGAGGGCCTGAGCAGCAAGCAAGGCCAGGGCGTCAGAACTCCGTTTACGGCCGAACATTATATCGACTCCAATTGCGGATTGTTGAGACAGCGCTGCATTGCAAATAGTCGACCGATTGCCGGACCGGGCGAGATCAGCCGGAGTGGGATTGCGATTCCACCGGTCGCCGGAATTGCAGTTGCTTGGAACGCATCACGTCGAGCGCCTACGGTGATCTGAAGTTGCCGTCATCTTCGCGCGGACGCGCGAAAATAGGGTTAATGCCGAATCCGTAAAAACACGGAAACTCGTATGGAAACCTCAAAAAAAGATTAGGCCGTCACGTGCCGGTATATTTCAAAATCCATAGCCCTTGATTCTTGTGCGTGATGTAGATGTAGCCGCGGGTGTCGACCAGAACGTCCTCGGTCTGGGCCACCAGCTTGCCCTTCGGGAAGGTGCCGTAACGACGGGTCGGATCGGGCGGCAGGAAATAGCCGACCTCGCGCGGCGCGGTCGGCGTGCTCACGTCGTAGATCCGCAAACCGGCGTTGAAATAGGTGAGATAGACAAGGTTGCCCTGCGGCTGCACGAACGGGTTATGCAGCAGCGTGTTCTGGTTGTGCGGACCAAAACGTCCGCCGCGCTCGCAGAAACTCTTGATCGGCCAGTCGGCCGGAGGCAGCGGCAACGGAAACAGCGCCATCAACCGCGGCTTTGCAGGATCCGATATATCGACGATCGAAGCCTGCTGCAGCGGCTCCTTGCAATCCTCCGCGATCGCCTCCGAGTTGATGAAGGCGATGCCCTTGTCCGGCACGGGGATCACCGTGTGCACGCCGATGCTGGACGCAAATGGCGGGCTCATCGAGAGCTGGCCGACCTTCCTGGGATGCGCGACGTCGGAAATATCGAGAATGATCATGCCCGCGCCGCCGTAAGGCAGGTAGGCCAGATTGCCGGCGATAAAGGCGGGGCCGTGCAGCATGGTGCCGGGAGGCGCGGGCGGCGTCTCGTCGTCCCGTTGGCCGGGTATCCACCAGCGGCCGGCTTCCTTGGGATGCGCGGGATCAGAGATGTCGACGATGACGTAGATGTTGCCGTTGTAGCCCCGCATATTCGCCGACAGGTGCATGTATTTGCCGCCGGGATAGCCGTTGCGATGGGTGCCGAGCGAACGCGTCTTGAACTGTCCGAGCTTTTGCGGATTGAGCGGGTCCTTCAGATCCCAGATCAAGACGCCCTCGTCGAATGGCTTTGACGGATCGCCGCCCCAGCCCGGCGAGATCTTGGCGAGCGCCGTGATCATCTTGCCATCGGCGATCTCCATCTGGTCGGTCGCGGTGTTGTCGGGGCCAGCGATTTCCTTGACCACCTTCGGGTCCGCAGGATCGGTGACGTCGACGATCTGCCAGCCCTCGTTCCAGAGCATGCCGAGATAGAGATACCAGCGCTCGCCGACCTTTTGGATCGACATCTTGAAGCCGGGCTTGTCATTCAAATTGCTGTAGCCGACCGCCTCGATGTTCTGACCGACCGCGCCCTGTGGAATGGGATCGGCCTCGGCTTTCGTCGCAGCCGTTGCAAACAAGAACGTCGCAGACAGCAAAAAGGCCGCGGTCGCGGCGGCCAGATGCAACGATTTCATGACGCGGATCCCCATCGGTCTTGTTGTGGCGAGCGTCTTATGGATCGAAGTCCGTCACAATCGCCGGTGCATCATGGGAGTGATGCGAAAATGGCGTGGCGTGCTCCGTGAACGCGCGTCCACTGCGCAATAAGAATCAGTTCGGTCGCAGCGCGACGTTGAGCTCATGGACTCTCCGCGTCAGCTCGGCGACGCTTTTCCATCCGGTCTTTTCGCGCGTGCGCCGCAGATGCGTGTACACTGTCGTGATGCTGACGCAGCGGTTGCGCGCATAAGCGACCGCGGTCATGCCGGTGCTCAGGGCCTCGACCAGTTGGGCCTCCGCGTTGGTCAGGCCGTAGAGCTCCTGCAGCATGCGGCCGGCGGACAGGGTTCGCTGCAGCGGATCATGGACCAGCAGCATGGCCACCGCGTTCGGATGAGCCGTTTCGTTCCCGGCGCGCGAAAGCGGACGCACCGACACGGTGTAGGGCGGCAGACCGTTTTCCCGTGGCACCGCGAAATCGGTCGGCAGGAAGGCGGCCGCCGGTTCCTGGACACGGTCCACCGCGACCAAGGCGGCGGCGAACCGGCCGCGCAAGTCCGCGGTCGAGAACTCGATCGCGTTGCGATCGATCCTGAAATCGCTTCCGCGCGCCGCCAGTGTCCGTAGCGCCGCGTTGACATGCACAATGCTGCCGTCCCGCCCGAGCAGCGCGATCCCGTCGACCAGGAGATCGAGCGCGTTCGCAAACAGGTTCTCGCGGGCAGCGACGGCTTCGAGGGGCGTTGTCATTTGCTGGGCTCTTTGGCAATGCGGGCAAGGACGGCGCGTCGGCGGACTTCGCGAACGTTCACGTGCTGTTGCTGCGTTCGTCGAACGGGGCTCGCACATACTGACCCCCGCTCGCCATTGCCTCTCCAGACACACTGCGCGGTCGGTCGATCGCCGCACGGATGTCGCTTCGTAGACCCCGGTTCAGCGACACAACTCCCCCGCATTGGTCATCCCGAATGCCGTAAAGGTTCAAATCCCCACGCGGTGTTGAGCAATCCTGTTTCGCTCCAAACCCAACGATTGACGCTTTTGTCCAAGCAGGATCCCACATCGCGGGTTAGGTGAATGTGCACAGGTGCACGAAGCGCAACCGGCTTGCGTCTATTTTTTTAATCGCCTCGATCTCAACACGAGCAAGCGAGGAATTGCCTTGTCAAAAGTCTATTCGATCAGAGTGCCCATGCGCATGACTGCGCGCGGCAATGGACTGACACTGTTGTGGCGTGCCGCGCAGAGCGTGCTGGACGCGCTACGCGAGTCGCGCGCGCGAGCCGCCCGGAGAATCATCGAGGACCATCGGCGTCTGTGCGGCAAATGAAACCGACAATGCCGCTGCGCGAGATGTGATGAAGCGGAGANNGGATACGAACCGCGAGCAGTGGCGACCTTAACCGGCTGTGCGACCATTTTGTCGCGCTCTCTTGGTCGTCGCGTCACAACCGCTTCATGGGCGCGGTCGACAACTTCGCGAAGATCGCCTCGGACTGTCTGCTGCAAGGAAGCCGGGCCGATCGATTTACCCTTGTCGCCGAATGGCGGGGACAGGGACACGATACCATCATCGGCGAAGCGAGCTATGCCTTCGACCGTGATAAGCGATGCGGCGAGTTTGCGATTTCAGTCGCCGATCGCTGGCAGCGCCAGGGCCTTGGTTCCGCGTTGCTCTGTGCGCTGCAATTCCGCGCGATCAGCCTCGGCTATGTCGAGCTGTTCGGCGAGACCTTGAAGGTCAACGTGCAGATGAAGAGCCTGGCCTGCAAGGCCGGCTTCGAATTTTCGCGTTCGTCGGATTGGCGCGCCGTCCGCTTTGACAAAAAGCTGGTTGGCAGGATCGTCCCTCCGCGGCCTGGCTCGGGGCTCGATGGTAGCCCCGAGCCAGGCGCGCGGTCATGCGATCGGCTTCTGGTCACTCCGTAACCAGTTCGCCCGATCCGCCGAACTCGCTCGGAAAGTCTTTCAGTTTCGGCAATCCATCGCGCATCGGCAATACCGCTTCCGCGTAGTTGACGTGGACCCCCGGCTTGAAATCAAGCTCCGGAATCGTGGCCGCGAAGACGTCGATCAGACCGAGCGGCGGGTGCGTGGTCATCAGATGACCGCCGCATTTCGAGCAATATTGCCGCTGGCTGAGCTTGGATTTCTGGAACATCGCGACGTTTTCGGCGCCGGCCGCGATCCGCACCGTCTCCGGCTTCCAGAGGCTGAAGGCATTGACAGGCCCGCCCGACCACGAACGGCAGGAGCGGCAATGACAATAGCCCATGGCCTCCGGCGCCCCCGTGACTTCGATCTCGACCGCGCCGCAAAAGCACTTGCCGGTCAATTTCATCCTAAATCCTCGCTCTCTTTTTTGAAAACGACGGAAGAGAGATCATTTGCACGGCTAAAAATCTTGGACGGCTACGACCAACCGTGAGCGTGAGGCGACATAGCGCGGCCCGCACGCTGTGTGCTGGAGATCACATTGTCATCCGATCGGAGGACGCCGGATGGTCTCCGATCCGCTAACACGCTTGCGGGCAGAGGAACGCGTTACGCGGGGAAACCGGAAAATAGATAGACTTTTTTGGCACAACGCACATGACGAATTTAGGCGCGCGTGTTTTTGAATTTTCAACTGACGAACTCCCTGAGCAGGATCGGATTGCGGTGTGGCGGGAGCATTATGGCCATGTGATGCTGCGGGTCGACATCGAGCCGGCTCCGGGTCAGATTTTCATAGCCCGCAATCGGACTTTGGCGCTCCCCGGCCTGCAGTTGATGGAGGGCGCGTCCTCGCCGGCGAGGATTACGCGCAGCGGCCAGTATCTTGATGACGGCAACGACGACATCGTGTTTGCGATCAATCGGAGCGGTTCCGCGATCATCGAATCCGGCGGCCGCGAGCAAGGTCTGAAAGACCACGAGGCCGTTCTGTTGAGCTGCGGCGAGGCGGCGACATTCGACCGTACGAGCTTCGGGAAATCTTTCACGCTGCGCGTGCCGCGTGCGACGCTCGACAAGACCGTCGTCAGGATCGACGACGCGCTGATGCGGCCGATCCCCGGCGACCGCGGGGCCATGGGGCTTCTGGAAAATTACGCGGGCTGGCTTTTGAACGCGGCGGCATCGCTCGATCAGCAATTGCTCAATTTGTCGGTCCAGCATGTCCAGGATCTCTTGGCGCTGACCATCGGCCCCGCCACCGATTTCGCCGACGCGGCGAGATCGCGCGGACTGAAGGCGGCCCGGCTGAAGCTTGCTAAATCCTTCATCGTCGCGCACGGCCACCGGCGTGACATCTCGATCTCAACGGTGGCCGCGAGCCTCAACGTGACGCCGCGCTATGTGCAACGCCTGTTCGAAGCGGAGGGCACGACGTTCTCCGAGTTTCTGATCGGGCAACGCCTGGCGCGCGCGCACCGGCTGCTTTGCGAGCCGAATTCAATCCACACCGCGATCAGTACCATCGCCTACGATGTCGGCTTCGGCGACCTCTCTTATTTCAATCGGCGCTTCCGTCGCCAGTTTGGGCTCACGCCGCGGGAAGTGCGGGGCGAGAAGGCGGATTAAACAGGTCTCTCTGGTCCGACAGGTTGTCGCTCCGGACCAAGACGTGTCGCGCGCATCGCGTTAGCTCCTGCGTCAAAGCATGATCCGGAAAAAGCTTGCCCCGCACTTGATGCGGGTTGGGTGCCGGTTTTCCGAAAAAGATCAGGCTCAGAAGCAAGCTGGAGCGCGATGACGATTGATCGCGCTCCAGCCCACATGCGGAGCTGCTGATGAAGGATTTCTATCTGACGACGGCCATAGCCGTCGTCATCACCACCTCGCTTGCCTCCAATCTGCTTTGGGTCATGGCGTTCGGACCGCCGGCGCCCGGTTTGCGCGCCAGGCTGACATCGGCCTTGGGCGCAGTGGTCAGCGGGTTGCGGTATCTTGCCAATGAGTGGGTCGCGGACGGCCTCGCCCGCGCCAGCGAAGATTTGTCGCGCCTTCGAAGCGAGAGGCCGCGATGACGTCAAAGATGATTGCTCTGCGAATCCTCGATGGCGTCTTCATCGGCTTTACGATGTTGTTGATGATGGGCGTTGCAGGACTTCCACTGCAGTGGTTGCTGGACCTCGTCGAGATGTCACTGCGCGAGTTTCAGGGTTTCGCGCTGTTTGTCGTCTTCGCCGCGCTCCTGCTGATTCACGCGATCGCAACCTCGGACTCGGCGCCCTGACCACCGGCCGCGCATTACAGCCGTAACCGGAAAAGCGAGGTGCTGAAATCGCCCGGTAACGCAGGCGTTGGCATTTTGGATGGGTTCGTCATTTCCCGTCATCCGTTTGCCACCCAAGTCACAGTCTGAAAATCAACATGTCCAATCTCCTCGTGTTTGCGGTTGTCATTGCCGCCGCCGTCTTGTTCGCATGGTTCAGCCTCCGCCTGCGGGGCATCAAAAGTCTCTCTCTTCGATGGATTGGTACGGGGGTGACGGGGCTCATCGCGCTTGCGCTGTCCCTGATCTGCGTCACCGCGGCCGTTGGATTTTATAAACAGCAGTATTCGCGCAGCGCGCCGGTGCCGGAACTGAAGGTCGAAGCAAGCATCGAAGAGATAAAGCGCGGTCAAGCCGTCGCCGACAGTTTCTGCGGCGCGTGCCATTCGCGAAGCGGAACGCTGACCGGAGGCGAAGACATCGGCAAGCATCTCCCGCTCGATCTGGGCTCCTTCATATCGTCCAATCTCACGGAGGCGGGGCCCTTGAAACATTGGTCGGACGGCCAGATCTTCCGCGCCATTCGTAATGGCGTCGATGCCGAGGGGCGCCGGCTCATCATCATGTCGCTCACCAATGCCGGCAGGTTGAGCGATGACGATATCCGCGCGTTGATCGCCTACATTCGCAGGCAACCGGCGGCCGGGGCGGAAACGCCGGATCCGCCCGACGAGCTTAATCTTCTCGGCCTCGTCCTGCTGGGGAGCAGTCAGTTTCCGTCCGGCAAGCCGGTGTTTACCGGCGTCGTTATCGCGCCTCCGAAGGCTGAGACCATCGAATACGGCGAATACGTCCTGTCCTATCAGGACTGCCGGGAATGCCACGGCCAGCAATTGACCGGCGGCGTTCAGGGGCAATGGGCGCCGATCGGGCCGGGTCTTAGTCTCGTATCAGATTGGAGCCGCGAGCAGTTCATCGCCACCCTGCGCACCGGCAAAGACCCCGGCGGACATGAGCTCGGCGAACGGATGCCATGGCGTCCGCTCGGCAAGATGGACGATGTCGAGCTGGGCGCCATCTACCAGTACCTGACGCACCTGCCCGAGCCCGGGAAGTCAGCAGCGAACTAGATGCGGCGCGACCGCCTATGGGCCAACCGCGCCACCTTGCCCGAGAAATCACAGACCGACAAAACGACATGCAGAATCTTATCGCGTTTTCGGCGTGTCTTGCCGCCGCGGCCTTGTTCGCGTGGCTCAGCTTCCGCCTGTGGCGGGTCAGAATCCGATCTCTTCGATGGCTCGGAACGGCGGTCACCGGCCTCATCGGCCTGGCGCTATTCCTGATCTGCACCGGGGCTGTCGCGGGTCTATACATACAACATTCGCGCAGTGCACCGGTGCCGGACCTTAAGGTCGAAGGCAGCGCCGAACAGATTCAGCGCGGCCAGGCCATCGCCGACAGTTTCTGCGGGGGCTGCCATTCGCGTAGTGAAACCCTCACGGGAGGCTTCGACATTGGCGAAGATCTTCCGCTCGATATGGGCTCGTTCGTCGCGTCCAATCTCACCCCAGCCGGGCCAATCAAACATTGGTCGGACGGCCAGATCTTCCGCGCGATCCGCAACGGGGTCGATGCCGAGGGGCGCTGGCTTGTGATCATGTCGCTCATCAATGCCGGCAGTCTGAGCGACGACGATACGCGCGCGCTGATCGCCTACATCCGCAAGCAACCCGCGGCCGGGACGCCAACGGTGGACCCGCCCGACGAGTTCAATTTTCTCGGACTCGTCATGCTCGGGTTTGGCCAGTTTCCGTCCGGCAAGCCAGTCAATCCCGGCGTCGTCACCGCGCCGCTCAAAGCCCCGACCATCCAGTATGGCGAATATATTCTGTCCTATCAGGATTGCCGGGAATGCCATGGCGAGCAATTGACCGGCGGCGACGCGGGTCAACTTGCGCCCATCGGGCCTGGATCGAGTCGGGTGGCGGGCTGGAGCCGTGAGCAGTTCATCGCCACCCTGCGCACCGGCAAAGACCCGAACGGGCACGAACTCGGCGACGTGATGCCGTGGTCTCAGATCGGCAAGATGGACGATGTCGAGCTGGGCGCCATGTACGAGTACCTGACGCACCAGCCTGAGCTCGGAAAGGCAGCCGCGAACTAGAGCGTTTTCGAGCGAAGTGGGTACCGGTTCGCGTGAAGAAAACGCGTCAGAATAAAGGGCGAGAGCTTCCGTTCCGATTCAATCGGAACGGAAAAGGCTCTAGCTGATGCGGATCGGCGCTCCGCGGCGGCTCTGCGCCATCGGCCGGAGCAACCCGGATCCGCCGTCAGGCGTCGAGAGCCCTGTCAGCACCGCCGATAACAATCAGTTAAGTTTGTGTTGTTACCCGTATTAATCCGGGGGAAGGACAAACCGATGCGCCATCTCACAGTCTATCAGCGCCTGGCGATGATCATCGCGGTGCTTTCGATCGCCTTTTTTGCGGTTTCCACCATGCAGATCCTGGTGCTGCGCGACGCGGTTCTGGAAGAGCGGCAAACCACGATCCGCGACATGGTAGAAGGCGCGGTCAAGATCCTCGCCTTCTACGAGGGCGAGGCGAAAGCCGGCAGGCTCGAGCCGGATCGGGCGCGTCAAATGGCGTTCGCCTCGATTGGGGCCATGCGCTGGGGCGAATACTCGGACTATGTCGGCGTCTATGGCGCGGGAAATTCCGACGCGGGTGTCACCTATGTGCACACCAATCCGAAATACATCAACGTCAACCGCTGGGACTTCAAGGATAGCCAGGGCAAGTTGCTGATCCAGGACATCGTGCGGACCGCCCGCGCCGGAGGTGGCTATATCGAATATTTTGCGCCTCGCTCCGGCGGCGGCGCCGAACTGCGGAAGCTGTCTTATGTCAGCGCTTTTGGTGCGGGAGACAAGCTTCTCGCGCTTCAGGCCGGCGCCTATGTCGACGACATCGACGCGGTCGTCCTTCATCGATCGCTTTGGGCGGCCGTCGTCGGGTTGTGCGGGCTTGCTGTCGCAGGCCTGGCCGCCTTCTGGCTCGGTCGCGGCATGGTCATTCCGCTCGCTAAGACCTGTGAGGTCATGGATGGCATGACCAAGGGCAATCTTGCGTTCGATGTACCATTCGTCGACCGCAAGAACGAGATCGGCCGAATTGCGCGCAGCCTCCAGGTCTTCAAGGATCACCTGGTCGAGACCACACGGCTCCGCACCGAGCAGGAGCAGATGAAGGCGCGCGCCATCGACGATCGACGCGCGGACCTGGCCCGTATTGCGGACGAATTTGAGCACAGCATTGGCGGGGTCATAAGGGGAACCGCGGCTGCTGCCGACGAGCTGCAAAATTCAGCTTCATCGATGTCCACGATTGCTGAGGGGACGACGGGTCAAAGCACAAAAGTCGCAGCCGCTGCCGAGCAGACAGCATCAAACGTTCAGGCCGTTGCAACCTCGGCGGAGGAGCTGTCGTCCTCGATCAAGGAGATCGGACGGCAGGTCACCCAGTCGACGTCGATCGCCCAGAACGCGGTTGCGCAGGCCACGCGAACCGAGGCCATGGTCGAAAGGCTCGTGCACTCCACGCAAAAGATCGGCGAGGTCATGGCCTTGATTCAGACCATCGCCGGACAGACGAATTTGCTGGCGCTGAACGCCACGATCGAAGCTGCCCGGGCCGGCGAAGCAGGGAAAGGCTTTGCCGTTGTCGCCAACGAGGTCAAAGCTCTCTCGGCGCAAACAGCCAAGGCGACCGACGAGATCGCAAGCCAGATCCAGGATATTCGCGAGGCAACCGGCTCGACGGTCGATGCGATTCGCGAGATCGGCACGACGATCGGGCAAATGAATGAGATCGCGGGGTCGCAGCCCTCGTCTTGAACGCGACCGGACAGTTGACCGCGCAGTCCGAGCGGCTCAAGAGCGAAACCGGAAAGTTCCTCGGCAACATCCGCGCGGCCTGATCTTCCGGGCGGGACGATTTCGGACGACATCCGCGCATCAGCCCGTCGGCACGTCGTACCGTCGCTCTACATGAAACGACTTGGCCGTGATCAGCCATTTTTCGTTGATGCGATGGTATGAGAGATAGTCGAGATACTGCAACGTATCGATCCTGACGCGAACCTTCACCATCGCCTGCGTGGGCGACGCTAAATCCACCAGCAGCACCTCCTGCTGGCGCGGGGCGTCTTTGGACCTCGGCGACGGGGCGGAGGCGAGCATCTTCTTGTAGTCTTGCGCGGGCAACAGGCGCAGCAGCCCGTCGCGCAATCCGTGCAATTGGGCACTCGGCGCGAAGACATCGTCGAAGCCCGATACGTCATTGTCGAACATCAGGTCGAAATAGCGGTCGACGGCGGCAAGCAGGGGTGTGGAAGGTGGATACGTCGGCATGGCGGGGCACTCCGGGGGGACACCGCCGAGGATGCCATGGGATCTCGGGGCATGTCCTTGCGAAGCGTGCTAAGGAGAATGGGCTGAGAGCAATTATTCACCATCGTTCGGGCAGGAAAT
>WNFS01007733.1_pt1 | contig 12529 bp, 10 predicted proteins | sample 5400141 | NCBI WGS metagenome assembly WNFS01 (sample SAMN13153358, study PRJNA577476) | soil metagenome | isolation source: 60 cm saprolite under Madrone tree | place: USA:California | collected 2016-06-14
GCTGAGGTACGCATAAACGGAGTCGCCCGTTTTGAACTTCGTGATCTTCCCACCTGTTTTCTCGACGATTCCAGCGATGTCGTAACCCGGAATAAACGGCAGCGTTATTCCGAAAAACTTCGCGGACCTTTCGGAGCGGGCCGCCTCATCCACAGGATTTACGCCGGCAGCGATCACGCGAACGAGTATCTGATCTTCCTTCGGTTCTGGCCGGGGCACATCCTCGTACTTCAAAACCTCGGGGCCGCCATATTCATGAATGACAATAGCTTTCATCATTGGCTCGGCACTTTGGATAAACGGCGTGAACGCGACTACGAAAGCACAGTGAACAACGCGCGTTAAGATTCGCATCCTGGTTTGCCGGTAACATTACGTTACCGCAGGCAACGCCAAACCTAAATCTGCTAACGTCTGCAATCAGCGCCGGGTTCTACTCAGCCTTCATCTCAGTATGGAAGACGGCAAGCCATTTCCCACCCTGCTGAACCCAAACACTTCCGGTATTGTACGTCCCAGACATGTCCTTACCGCCAGAAGTCGCGTGTTGCGTCGCTTTATATGTAATGACAGCGACCTTCGGGTGTGGGAACACCACCTTCACGTCGGCGAATGAGTAGTCGCCTAGATCGGTTTTCCCCATGTCTGCAACCTCAGCATCCAAGGTCTTGGTTCCGTCGGCGGAAACGCCACAGAAATCCTTAGAAAGAAGCGCTTTGAACGCGTCAGTCTGTTTGTTTTTGAATGCCTCCCATGCGGATTTTTCCAGACTGGTGATTGTCGTTTCATTTGCACCCGATTTGCCCGATTTCGCCGGGCTGGCCTGGCCGAAGCAAAGGGGAGCTATCGTAGCGAAAGCGATACAGCAGAGAACGAATTGTTTTTTCATAACTTGTCTCTATTGGACTACTAGATATTCGTCGAGATTTTTCGCATCGCTGGTCTCTGCCTTCTCAACTCGCTCGATTCACTTCACCCGCCCGGAGACGAAGGCGGCGGTAGTGGCGGCAAGGGCGGTGCCGATGACAAGACTGGGAAGAATTCCGGTGGCATGAAGGTCGCCCATACATCGTAATCCGGCCCGAATTGCCGCAGAAACAAAAGCGAGAACGAACGAAGCAAGACAAAGACCGGCAGCAAAATCACGGTGCCGATATAAGGAATCGCGGTGATGCAACAAGTCGCGCAAGTCGCAACGCATGCCACGATCACGGTAGCCAGCGCCAGAACAATCAAAAATAAGCAAAACAAAAGGATCTCGCCCGGATGCCCCGCAATAAACCTGGCAACAATATTGAAGGCTTCCGACGGGCGGCACCGCTGTCGGTACATGATCGGCACCATGAAATTTGCAATCAACGACCATGCTAAAACGAGAAGAAGCATCACGAATACCCACGTGGCGATAACGCATATCAAATACACGTTGTGCGTGCGTAGGAACGCAGTGTCTCTGATGACCGGAACCACGAGAGGGAGCGAAAGCAGCGCCGCGAAAATCAAAAACGCAAGGCCGACCAGCAGTGAGAAAAGGAAATAGCTGTTGCCCTCTTTTCGGAAGTCACGCCATGGTTCCGCAATTGCACCGCGGTTCTTCACGATGCAGGCGATAAACATAAAAACGCCGCGCGCCCGCAGCCAGGCAAACAGAACAACGAGAACGAGGACTAACAAGATCAGAACGCAAACGCCTACGATAAGAATCGGCTGCGGAATTTGGCTGATTGTCTCATTTATCTTTTGCACACCTTCGCCGCGGTTGGCTCGATAGTTAAAACTGCCGCCACCACCACCGAGGTTCGCAAGCCACGCGGCAAAACCAATCACCAGCCATTTCTTTAAATCGAACGGCTGAAACAGAATCTTCTTCGTTAACTCAAACGCTTCACCAAACGGCTTAAAGATTTCGATTTTCGGATCGCTTCCGTTCATGCGCGGCATTCTGAACGGATTTCGCAAATGTAATCAAGCCCGCGATGGTCATTCGCGTTCCCTGCATGTGGAAGAAGTACGCCGGGCAGCGCCTCAAATATTTGACGCTGTAGCGTCCGCTGTCCTCAGCGGATAATAGGCGCACCGTGCCGGATGCGCTGAGGACAGCGCACTCTACGGCCAGACGACATGGTTGTTTAGTAACCGAGGAGCGCCATGTTCTTCCCGATGTCTAGTGCAAAGCGTCGCTACCCGATCGGCGCAGAAGTGATCGGTGAAAACCAGACCCATTTTCGCGTTTGGGCTCCAAAGGCGCGAGAACTTGATGTCGTTGTAGAGCCCGGTCCGAACTCTCCGCGAACGTTTCACTCGCTGACACCGGAACCAGGTGGATACTTTTCCGGCATTATCAATGCTGGTGCGGGGACTCTTTACCGGTTTCGCGTAAACGGCGGAGAAATCTTTTACCCCGATCCGGCATCGCGTTTTCAATCAGGTGGGCCGCACGGATCCTCATACATCATTGATCCAGGACAGTTCCAATGGACCGATTCGAAGTGGCCGGGCTCCGCAAACGCAGGGATGAAGGGCCAAATCATCTACGAAATGCACATCGGCACATTTACGAAGGAGGGCACGTGGCGCGCCGCCGCGGAACAGTTGGCGGAGCTGGCGCAGATCGGAATCACAGTGGTCGAGATGATGCCGGTCGCGGATTTTCCAGGAAAATTCGGATGGGGTTACGACGGGGTGAATCTTTTTGCACCCTCGCACTTGTACGGAACCCCGGACCATTTGCGTGCATTCATCGACCGCGCGCACGCGTTAGGCGTGGCTGTGATTCTCGACGTCGTTTACAACCATTTCGGGCCCGACGGGAATTATCTCGCTGTTTTCTCCGACGATTATCTGATTCACGAGAAAGAAAACGAATGGGGCAATGTGATCAATTTCGACGGACCGAATTCAGGATCGGTTCGCGAATTTTTCATCACGAATGGGCGTTACTGGATTGAGGAATTCCATTTCGACGGGTTCCGTTTCGATGCGACACACGCCATTCACGATCGATCCAGCGAATACATCATCGGCGCTGTTGGGCGAGCGGCGCGGGAAGCGGCGGGCTCGCGCTCGATCCTCCTCGTCGCCGAGAACGATCTGCAGGAAGCGAAGATGGCGCGTTCAAAGCGCGAAGGCGGCGACGATTTGGACGGGATGTGGAACGACGATTTTCATCACAGCGCCGTAGTGGCGTTGACCGATCGCAATGAAGCCTATTTCAATGATTACCTTGGCGCGCCGCAGGAATTTATTTCCGGTGCGAAATACGGCTTTCTTTATCAAGGCCAGGCGCTCTCATGGCGCAAGGCGTTGCGCGGAACACCGACCTTCGGTATTGCTCCAGAGGTTTTCGTTTGCTTCATTGAAAATCACGATCAAGTCGCGAATACCGGGCAGGGCGAGCGGTTGCAGTTTCAAACATCACCCGCACGTTACCGCGCTATGACCGCTCTTCTCCTGCTCGGTCCTTGGACGCCACTGCTGTTTCAGGGACAAGAGTTCGGCGCATCGAGTCCTTTCCTTTTCTTCGCGGACATAGGCGATGCTTCGGTACGGAACGCGATTCGGAGAGGTCGCGCCAAATGGCTAGCGCCATTTGTATCGCTTACCGAACAACAAGCATGGCAAACTTTGCCCGCTCCGGATGACTCGCAGGCGTTTGCCAGATGCAAATTGGATTTTTCCGAACGGCAAAAGAATCGCGAACTTTACGATCTGCACATTGATCTTCTAAAATTGCGACGCGAAGATTCGCGTTTTCGCCAGCAGGGTTCTGGAGGAATTGATGGTGCGGTGCTAGGGTCGGCGAGCTTCGTTCTCAGATATTTCTCAAAGGAAAACGACGATCGGCTTCTGCTCGTGAACTTTGGAGAGAGCCAGGTCTTGCACCCTGCTTCAGAACCTCTGCTTGCGCCGCCTACCGGTTGCAATTGGGAAACACTCTGGACGAGCGACTCGGCGCGTTACGGCGGAGCCGGCACAGTTGCAATTGCAAATGAGAAGCGATGGTTTTTGCCAGCTGGATCTGCCATCGCGCTTCGACCGGAACACAAAGAATGACGGCTTCCGGTCGTCAAATTCTTCCCCGACGGCTTGGAGCCGCCGTCCCTTGAGAGCGTTCCGTCCGCAATGCGTTTGCATGCTCGCGTTCACAGCACATAACTTTCGCCGATGAAATACGGCTTTCTAATTCTCCTGCTGAGCGCGCTATCAATCTCCGTACTCGCCCAGGAGATATCCACTCCGCCACCCAGAGTTTATCCTGTCGCTTTACCGAACTACGACGAGGAAACGGCCACGCGGTTGCAGATTTTTTTGGACAATTGCGATTTTGGGCCCGGCAAAATCGACGGAAGAATGGGCGAGTTCTTTCGGAAGGCGCTCATTTCTTACAAGCACGCGCACGCGATGCCGAAAACCGGCGCACGATTAAGGAGGATGACCTGAAACAGATCGGCGATGTGCCTGGCGGCCACGCAGAGCAGGCACGATTAAAATGGCTGCCGTACACGTCGCTGCTGGAATTCGTCGCTGAGCGCTATCATTCCGCGGAGTCTTACATTCAGAAACTTAATCCCGGCAAAGACTGGGAACACCTGCAGCCCGGCGAAACTCTCAAAGTGCCGAATGTCTTGCCATTTGAAGTGGAAAAATTCACGGAAGGGAAAGTTCCCGAGAATCCTGCGTTCGCTTCTCGGAAAGTTTTTGTCGATACCTACGAGCATCTGCTTGAGGTTTTCGACCACGACCAGCTGGTCTGCGTCTTTCCGATTACGCCAGGATCGAAAACCCTGCCTGCGCCGGTCGGCACATGGAAGATTCTGGGCGCGACCGTTTGGCCGTGGTTCCGCTACGACGAAGGCATGCTCAACTACGGAGTGCGCACGGAAAATTATTACAATCTTCCCCCGGGCCCTAACAATCTGGTCGGCGTTCTCTGGATGGGCCTAAACAAGCCGGGCATTGGCATTCACGGCACGAACAACCCCGAGACAATTGGCCGCGCTGCAAGTCACGGTTGCATTCGCCTTGCAAACTGGGACGCCGCGCGCGTGAAGGATTTGGTGAGCGTCGGCAATACAGTAATTATTTTTTAGGTGGAACGCGTTGTCCTCAACGCGTTGCCAAAATAATGCGGCTTGCCGCCTAATATTCGCGCCTTCGGCGGTTTGTTTGCCATCGTCTTCGGAGAAGCCGATCCACCCTTGAAAATTTCCCCAAGAAATTTCGCGCGGAATCGCCAGATCGAGCGTCTAGGCTTTAGATCGCAACACAATGGATGCCAGTGAACGTGAACAATACCGGGCGGCCATTCACGGCGATCGAGAAGCCTTTGAAATGATTATCCGCACACACAGTCGGACGCTTTTCGCAATTGCTTACGGCATCCTGCAAAACCGCGAGGAAGCCGAAGACGTTGTGCAGGATTCGCTGGTTAAAGCTTGGAAAACCCGCCGGCGCGTGCGGGATCCGGAAAAGTTTCTCGCCTGGCTTTGCACGATCGCACGTCATCGCGCGCACGACATGATTCGGAAACGGCGACCCGTTTCTTTTCCCCACGAAACAATCGGAACAAGCGAAACGGAAACGGTTGATGCGACGGCGATGGACCAGCAGTTACACTCAGCGCTGGCCTCACTGCCCGAGCTTCATCGCGCCGCGCTTACTCTGCGTTACTTCGAAGAGATGGATTATCGCGCCATCGAAAACACCCTGGGTCTGACTAATGGCGCGTTGCGCGGAATTCTCGGCCGCGCCCTTGTTTCAATGCGCAAACAACTTCGTCCCGCTGTCGCCTCACTGGATTAACCGTATGGCAACCATTCACGACGAAATCGACAACTGGCTCGCCGCCGATCTGTACGGCGAGCTTTCTGAGAACGAAAGAAGCGTGCTTCACGCGCACCTGGTCGATTGCGCCACCTGCCGAAAAACGCATCAGGAAACCAAAACCATGAACAAAATTCTTGAAGAAACTCTCGCTCAGGAAAAACCAGATCCAGCATTCGAACAGCGCATTCTCGCCGGTTTTCGCAGTCGCGTCCCGCAAAGAAGCGGACTCGTAAAGTCGCTTGTCGGTCTGATGCGTTTGCGTCCTGTACAGATTACCGCTGTCGCTGCCATCCTTTTGGCTCTAGTTCAAATGGGCCGCATGATCACTGGCGAACGTGCAACTATGCCGCGAACTCGTGAGGGCTACGCGAACGAAGAGTTGTTCCGACAACAACAATCCCAGGTCGCGGCGTCGGGACTAGCTCGAGCCGGCGCTCTGGACAAATCAGACGAACTCGCCGCAGAGCGATCAAAAGACTTGGCGCTCAACGCACCGCCGTCGTCATTACCCGCAAGCCGGCCGGACTTTCACCAACTCGCCAAGACGCCGTCCACAACAGTTGCGCCAGCCAAGGTAGCGCAGCCAGAGGCCACTGTGGCGGGAGTATTCGCCACGAGTCCGGAAAATTTGGCCCGGGCGGAAGTAGCTGAGCAAAAGCCAGTGGAAACGCCTGCTCCAACGTCCGCCAACCGCAAACTGATTCGCAATGCGAGCGTGGAATTGGAGATCGTCAGCCTTGATGATGCACTGCAAAAGATCACAGCGTTTGCGAGCGAAGAACGCGGCTATGTCGCGACGACGGATTCCCAGAAACAGGCAAATGGAAAGCTGCGCGGCAACGTCGTGGTCAAAGTTCTGCCGGAAAATTTGGACCGCTTTCTGCAAAAGCTTCGCGGGCTTGGCGAATTGAAGAACCAGACGCTCGGGACCGAGGATGTGACGAAAGCATACTTCGACACCGACGCACGGCTCAAGAACGCGCACGTGATGGAGCAACGCTTGATCGAAATGCTGAACACGAAGACCGGCAAGGTTTCCGATTTGCTTCAGGTAGAGAAGGAACTTGGTCGCGTGCGGGAGGAGATCGAGAAGATGCAGGGCGAGCTGAAGTATTGGGACTCCCAAGTGCAGCTCGCCACCGTGACCATTTCGCTTGCGGAAAAGGACATGGAAGAACCGGCGGCGTTTCTGCTCAAGGAACGCGCTCAACTCGCGCTTTACGCGCCGGATGTAGAGAGGATTTACAATGACATCAAAGCGCTTGCGTCGCCAAAGGTGCAGATCACGAACGCGCAACTGAACCGCGACTATTCGGGACGCGTCTCCGCGACAATGAGCATGTTAATCGCGCCGGAAGAAAGCGACGCTGTGATCGGCCGCGTGAAATCTTTTGGACGCGTGGAAAATTTTCAAACGCAAAACGAGCGGATTGCGCAAGGCGGAATTGGCATGTCTGAAAACGCAAAGACCAAACGCGACAAGGTGGAACTCAACATCACAATTTCACGCGAGGAACAGGAGCAGGCATTGCAGCAGACCAGTCTGCGCATTCGCACCTCGTCAGTGGACGAAAAGGCGAAGCAGCTTCGAGCTTTGGCTGAAAAGCAAGGCGGACGTGTTCGCAATTCGACCTTTAATCGTGATCCGGACGGACGCGAAGTGGCAAATGTTTGGCTGCGCGTGCCGATGAAAAGTTACCTGTCGGTCATGCAATCGCTCAATTCGCTCGGCAAAGTCGAAAACGTAAGTGTGCAACGCCAGGACCGCACAGGCGCACAGATCGATGAAGCAAACTCGCCAGCTGACATCTCTATCCAGGTTTACAGCCAGGGTAACATCGTTTCGCACGAGAGCGGGTTGCTCGCCACGCTGCGACGCACGCTCGCGCAAAGCGCCGGCGCAATTATGTGGAGCTTGCGTATGATCGGCGTGGCGATTGCGTTCCTCGCGCCTTGGGTCATTGCGTTGATTGCGCTAATCTGGATTACGAGGCGCGTAATTCGTGCGAAACGCTAGGTGGAACGCGTGGTCCTCAAGGCGTTTCAAAATCCAGGCGGCGAGGCCGCAGGTTTTTGCCATCGTCTTCCGATCCACCTGCGTGTGCTGAACGGAATGATTCTTGCCCGCGTCGCAAACGCGTCATACGTTTTATGTTAGCAAGGAGGTAGCCGATGAAATCTTATGGCGGTATTAGTTATGACAACGCCGCGGTCGCGGCCTGTCCCAAACATTTACTCCAATTCGCGGTCGATCAGCGTTACGACGATTACACATCCGTAGATCATGCGGTCTGGCGATTCATTATGCGCCAGAACATTTTTTTCCTGCGCGAGTACGCGCACAAAGTTTATTTCCAGGGCCTTCTCAACACCGGCATTTCGTTTGACCGCATCCCGCGCATTCAGGAGATGAACGATATTCTTTCAAAAATCGAGTGGGGCGCAGTGGCCGTGGACGGTTTTATTCCACCGGCGGCGTTCATGGAATTTCAGGCTTACAAAGTGCTGGTCATCGCGTGCGACATGCGCCAGATCCATCACATCGAATACACGCCCGCGCCCGACATTGTGCATGAGGCCGCGGGTCATGCCCCGATTATCGTCGATCGCGAATATTCGAAGTATTTACAGCGTTTCGGTGAAGTAGGCGCGAAAGCGATGTCGTCGAAAAAAGATTTCGAGTTGTATCAAGCGATCCGCCACCTGTCGATTTTGAAGGAGCGCCCAAACGCTGACCCGAAAGAAGTGGAGGAAGCAACCAAGCTTGTGGAACACCGGCAAAAAACCCTGGGCGAACCCTCGGAGATGGCGCTCCTCTCGCGCTTGCATTGGTGGACAGTCGAATACGGATTGATTGGCACTCTGGAGAATCCAAAGATTTACGGCGCGGGTTTGCTTTCATCGATTGGCGAATCGGTTTCATGTCTCGAGCCGGAGGTGAAGAAGATCCCCTACTCCATCGATGCGCAGAATTACGCGTTCGATATCACCACGAAACAGCCGCAGCTTTTTGTCTGCCGCGATTTTCAACACCTCAGAGATGTACTCGAGGAATTTGCGAGTAAGATGGCCTATCAAGTCGGTGGGCTTGAAGGCATCAACAAGGCGATTGAATGCAACAATGTTGCGACTTGCGAGTATTCGTCCGGGCTGCAGGTGAGTGGCGTTTTCAACGAAGTCATCACCCATGAAGCCAATTCTCCGATTTATCTGCGGACCACTGGCAAGACCGCGTTGGCTTTTCGCGACAAGGAACTCGAAGGGCACGGCATCGATTATCACAAGGAAGGGTTCGGTTCGCCGATCGGCAAATGGAAGCAAACGTCAGCATCCCCCGAGTTGCTCACGAACGATCAGTTGCACGCGCTCGGAATCGTCGAGGGTAGGAAGGCGAAGCTGGAGTTTGTCAGCGGGATTGTCGTTTCAGGAAAGGTCGAGAAAATTGCGCAACGCGATGGTCGATTGCTGCTGATCACGTTCTCGAACTGCAGCGCCAAATATGGCGACCGCGTCTTGTTCGAGCCCGATTGGGGCACGTACGACATGGCTGTCGGTGAGCGAATCAGTTCCGTCTTTAACGGCGCGGCAGACAAGGACGCCTACAATCAAGTGGCACTCGTGCCGAAGGAGCGAACAATCAAAGTCCCATCGGACGCAAAACGAAAGCGACTCGAAAATCTGTACGCGCAGGTGCGCCAGATTCGCGAGAGCAAAACGGGCTATGAACGGCTCGGTGAAATCTGGGAGACGCAGCAGGCGGAACATCCCGATGACTGGTTGTTATCGATGGAGATTTTCGAGATCCTCGATACGACGGATCGACAGCCCGAGCTCAAAGCGAAAATCGAAAAGTTTCTGAAAGATACGAAGGCGAAGAGCAAGGATCTCTCCACGCTGATCAGTTGGGGCTTCCGGCTGGTGGAATATCACAAGAAGCCGGAATACCAGGCGGCGTTACAAACCTCACCGAAGTAACTGTAGCCGCTTCGCTGTGCGAAGCGTGGTGCTGACGTGAATGGCTCGCGAGAGTCGCGCCGCCGACAGGACGGCGGCTACAGTGTTTGTCATTCCGAGCGAAGTCGACGAATCTCTGACTGTCTGCTTGTGCTATCTAAAGGGATCCAGAGATCTCTCGACTTCGCTCGAGATGACAATTCTATGGTTAAAACGCCTTGTCTTTTGAAGTGGCGTCTGCCCTTTAGCCTTCGCCTATTCGTCCTAGTCGATGTCATGTCGAGTGGAGCCGAGACATCTCTCGATGTTGCTCTCTCTCCTAATCAGAGATTCCTCAACTTCGCTCGGAATGACAGCGGTGGTCGGGCGTGTTTAAACAGTTTCGTCTTTGAAGTGCCGCTTGCCTTTTAGGGCCTTGGCGTATTCGTCCTTACTTAGAATATTCTCGTCAAGCTGCATGTCAGTCCGAAGAAAGTTTTGGAACCACGTCTCAATTCGTTGCCGATCTTGCAGCATTTCCTCTGTGATGTAGTTAGCGTCAATGTTGATGCAGATCGCACCAACGATTCCAAATTCCTTTCGTTTGATTGGGATCGTCGTACATTTGAATTTTCGCGAGCCAATGTTCAGCTCGTAGTTCAGTTTTTCTTCGTTAAGAAGCTGACGCTTCTTCAAATCGATCAGTAGATTCGTTGTGCCGTCACGCAAGTGCCTGCCGGTCGCATTGTTTTCAAGCACAATGAGCGAATGTGATGGGTCAGCCAGGTTGTGTAGCAAGATCTCGATTCCGGTATTCGGAAAGGATTTTCCGATCAGTCGAACAATCCGCTCGTAGTTTTCGAGGAATTCGTGCGTGTCGTCGGCAATGGTTTTGCCATCGTATTTCTCGAACAACTGCGCGTACACCTTTTGCTCGGCGGGTTCGAGTTGTGCGCGCACATTGTTTTGTTCGCCGATAAAAGTGAGTTGTCGCGCGGCCGTATGATCTTCGTTCTTGAGGAAGTAATGCATGCCTAACCGAAAGTCTTTCAGACTGAATTCGCCGAAGTTCTCGCGAGTTACAGTGAACGGATAGAAATCATACTCCTCGAGATTTCTCCCAAATTTGCGGCGACGCTCCTTATATTTTCCCCAAAGAAAGCCTGTTACCAGAAAGAGCAGTGAGACGATGATCGAAGCGACGATGTTAATACTGAGCTCGCCTTGCAGAGCCTTAATCATACCGAGCGGAAACTTGTGCCACCAATCAAATATTTCCAGCGAGACTGGAGAGCGTGATATTTTCCAGCGTTACGTTTGCCGGTCGCGAGAGGGCGTAGGCCACCGCGCTGGCGACCTCTTTCGACGAGATCATTTTGCCGCGCGGCCAATTGCCTTCGATATCATTCCAGATGCTGGTATCAGTCGCCGCTGGATATACGTTAATCACACGAATTTTGCGGTCGCGTAATTCCTCGCGCACACATTGTGAGAATCCTTCAAGCGCAAACTTGCTCATGCAATACGCACTCCAGTTGGCGAAGCCGCTCCTGGCTGCGATGGAAAGGATGTTCACAACGCTTGAGGCCGGCGGCATTCGCGGAGCGAAATGCTGCGTTAACATAAACGGTGCGGTGATATTCACACCGACGGTTTGTTCCCATTCGATCATCGTAATTTCCGTGAACGGTTTCACAACCGCGACCCCGGCATTGTTCACCAGCAAATCGATTGGTGCATTGCCTACTTCAGCGATCAGATCTGAGACGCCGGAGCGTTTGGCTAAATCGTGAATCAAGGGAATCACTTTCGCGCACCGCGGCTCGACGGCCTTGCGCGTTTGCGCGAGGGCGACCGTATCGCGCCCGTGTAACAGCAGCACCGCATCCTCTGCGACCAGCTTCTCGGCAATTGCACGGCCAATTCCGCGGCTCGCGCCTGTGATAAGATAACGCTTCATGAGCCCGCTCGAAAAGTATCCCCTCGTACAACGACACTCAAATCTCGAAGCCTCCTCTGAAAAGCGGTGCGAAGACTCACCGCACTCCAACAGCGCTTCGCGCGAAATCCTGCGAGAATCCAGTTCTGTTTCGCGAAGCTTTTGGAGTGCGCACGCGTCCTCGCGTCGCTTTCAGATCGCGTTACGTTCGCCGTAATGTGAACCGATTATTCGCCGTTTCCCACAGCCGCAATCGAACAAGCTGGTGTTTGAGCCGATTATCGATCTTTGGCCAAAGCGTGCGGACGATGTTTTCTCCGGTTGACGGGAGGCCTCGAAAATCTGCCGTTTCGAGATCCAGATGTCGATCTCGCCATGGCTCAAGCGATTCCTCGATCGCTTTCTTGAATGCAACAAAATCGTAAAGTGTTCCGGTGCGGCGGTTGTACTCGCCCCCGATCATTGTTTCGGTCAGATACCGATGACCATGACCGCGTGGATTGTTGCACTTGCCGTACAACGTTGCGTTCTCGGCATCAGAGAGCGCGGCCGCATGCAATCGGTGCGCCGCGTGGAACGGCACCTGCAATCCTAGAAAAATCGCGTTGTCCTCCCGTGCTTCCGCAAAAAAATCGTCCCGTTCGTGCAGCCGAATGCGCTGCAGCGGAATCATTCCGGTCACCCGTTCATAGATGTATCGCGCCAAACTTTCCGTCGTGATTGGACGGTTCTTTAGTCCAACGACCTCTTCATTCAGATAGCGGTGATCGAGTTCGGTTCGCAACGCACGGATACAGGCCTCGATTGCATCGTAGCGAACCAGCGGCTCTT
>WNFS01007590.1_pt1 | contig 12525 bp, 12 predicted proteins | sample 5400141 | NCBI WGS metagenome assembly WNFS01 (sample SAMN13153358, study PRJNA577476) | soil metagenome | isolation source: 60 cm saprolite under Madrone tree | place: USA:California | collected 2016-06-14
TGCTAAGCATACTAGCAATAGTGCTGATCTCCATATCCCCGCTCAATATGTCCCATCTCAGCCAGATTGCAGGCACAGCAGGCACGGGTATTCTGGAGTCTGGAGCAGCGCTTGCGATCATTCCTATCCTGAATGTACTAGGGGTGTTGGCGGTGGTAGGCGTGGCCGTGTATTCAGGGTGGAAACTGGCGCGCCGCCAGTCAAGCGTGGCCGGTATGCAGACAATTAACCTGTTGTGGGCCAATGTTCTGATCCTGGTGGGTGATTTGTTGAATGGAGTAGCAGGTACTCTCCCCCGCGCCTTTGGATTAGAGGGCAGCTTCTGGATCATCCAGACGTTCGGCTGGATCGTATTCTTTACGGGTGTGCTGCTGGCGAGCCGCCGCGTGGTTACGACAAGGGAAGTAAGTCCAGGGAAAGTCCGCCTTCCTGCATAAGCAAGCATATGAGCAAGTTGCCGGGGCTAGCGTATCCAAGGGATTTTTGAAAGTCGAGCGATGGTGACTGCTGGGAGATAGCTCACAAGAGCGACCGCGAGGGTCCCCTGGATTGTCTACCAGCGACAGCTCTACCAGCTCGTAGCGGGACGGGAGATAGCTCACCAGGGCGACCGCAAGGGTCCCCACCACTCCACTCCACCACCCCCGCCCTTACTATGACCACGAGTCCTGCGAGCGGGGGAGCGACTTTTGAGATGCCTTGCTTGTTTCTGTGCCTATTGCCACCAGAAAGCAACAATGCGATAATACACACGATAGAATTAGCGAGCAGGAGGCCAACTTTTTTTGGATGAGACGGCAGAGCCAGCACAGGGCAGTAAGCAGGGAATAACTATGATGGAAGGTAGTACAGGGTCAAAAACAGTGGACGAACTTGAGAAACTGCGGCAAGAGGCCCACGAATATTTGCAAGCCAGACGGTGGAACGAGGCACGAACGGCATTCAGCGATCTATTGCAATATGATCACGAAGATGAAGATGCCTTGATCGGTCTTGCATTAGCGCTGGATAGGCTTGAAGAGTACGAACAGATGTACGAGACGACGCAACTTGCTGTAGAGGTTGATCCTGGCTCGGCGCTGGCCCTGGCCTATAAAGCGCGAGCATTGCAAAAACTTGAACGCATTCCCGAAGCCACTATTACTAACGACCAGGCATTACTGCTTGACACCAACCTGGCACTGGCATGGTTTAACCGCAGTGGCCAGCAACTGCTGCAAGACCACTTTCCAGAGGCCTTGCGTTACGCGGAACGCGCAATCGAACTTGATCCCGGTGATGCGCGTATCTGGAGTAACAAGGCGCTGGCCCTGGTTCACCTCAACCGGCTCTACGAGGCGTTAGAGGCAGCTAACCAGGGCGTGGCAGTTGAACCCGATTATCTGCTGGCTCTCCAGGTAAAGGGCGAAATCTTGCGCAGATATGCGCGGTTAGAGGAAGTCGTTGAGACGATGCAGCATGCCCTGGAGATCGCACCGGACGATATCTCGTCACTGAACTTAATGGCACATGCTCTGGGTGCGCTAGGCCAGTATGATCGTTTGCAAGAGATCACGCAAAAGCTGGTACGCCTGGACCCCGACAGCCAATACGGCTGGGACAGCCATATGCGGGCTCTGCGCGGCGTGGGACGGTTTGAGGAGGCAAGCAAGGCGATCGATAGAATGCTGGAGTTCGATCCAACCAATGCGCGCTACTGGATGATCAAGGCCGATAACCTGTACAGGCTGCAGCGCTATCGCGAGGCAGTGAGTGCTGCTGAGCGCGCCCTGCAGATCGATGATGAGTACCCACCTGCAAGAAGGATTCATGAGAAGGCGATGCGGATGATGTACCAGCAGAAGAAGAGGAAGAAGTAGGGCCAGGGCGACCGCAAGGGTCGCCCTTACAATATGACGGAGCGGCCTGACAAGCCCGTTTACGCGAGATCACATTTCCACCAGTTTCTCCAATAGTGGCAGCAGCACATCATCTCGTCGCGCCAGCAAAGGCGCACGCAAGCGTGCGGGCACCACGATGCGAATCCGGCGCTGGTGCTGCTCGTAACGCGCGAGGTCGTCAGGCTGCAGGCCGGTGGCTTCTACCCAGGTTACCAGCGAATCCATCCCTACGGGTGGATTGGAGAAGGTTACCCACACATCCATCTCATATTTCTCCGGACGGGGGATATCAAACAGCACTTCGTAATCAGCAATCTCCATCTCCAGCGCACCTGCCAGCTCGGCGGCCAGGAGCTGCTCAACGCGGTGGCGGCGTTGGGCATCCCAAAAGAGTGCATCTAAGCGGTTGTAGAGCCGGCCAGCCATACTGCTGATTTCTATCACGCCCTTGTAGGGACGGCGCATCTCTAAATCATCAGCCAGGGCGCGGGAACTGGCCGGCATATGCGCATCCGCGAGCAACGAGAGCAGGGAGGCATCGTCCAGGCCTATGAGTTGTTCGGGCTGTAGTGCACCGCACAACAAGGCCTCGCGAACGGCACGCATTAACATCACCTGCATGGCGCGACTGGTGTGATGCCAGTAAATATTGTCGAACATCTCCTGGCGGGCATGGATGAGCGAGTGCAAGGGGCTGATGCCCTTGTGCGTCACGACGATGCGCCGCCGGCCATCGACGCCGGAATGTATACGCAGCGCTCCCTGCAGACGGGTGACGTCCACACCGCCATAGGGGACGTTACAGGCACGCGCATCGCGAGGCAAGTAATCCAGTTTGTCCACATCGAGAGCGCCGCTTAGTAAACTGCCGAGCAGCTCGTCGTCGGGGGGCAAGGCTCTGGTCCTGGGAGGATCAATAAAATTCGCCACACGCTCCGGTGAGAGGCGGTAATCGCGCTCCAGGATGACAGCTATCTCACTCTTCTCGATGATGGAGCGCCCCACTTTTTCATGCAAAATGATGGGATAACCGAGTTCCTCAATGGTATGTGAGAAAGGGTAGTGCCCGATATCGTGGAGCAAGGTCGCTACGATGAGCGTTTGAACGCTGCTAATGGAAATACCATAGAGGCCTCCATCATTGCCACGCTGAAGCAGCGAGCGCAATGCGCGCACTGCCAGGTAGTAACTACCGAGGCTGTGCTCATAACGTGTGTGGGTCGCTCCGGGCCAGACACGATAGACAAACCCAAGCTGTTTGATCTTCTGCAGGCGTAGAAAAGGAGCCGTACCGATCAACTTCTCTTCGCGCGGACCAAGTGGGATCAGGTCATACAGGCTATCACGCACAGTGGTTACGGGTTGTTCGTCAGGTAATAGTGGAAAACCAGTCGTATCAGTCCATAGCTGCATATTGTGCTGCACAACACTGTGGTTGTCACTCGACTTTTTTGCGTGTACACGCCTGGGGCGATTGTCTTGCATACTCATGAGGGGATTGTAGCAGACCTCCGGGAAGAATGTCTAGCGAATCGGGCCGCGAGTTATCCTCATCCATCTGTTACCTTGTACACAAAAGGTAGCCAGGGCGTGCAACCTCTTGTGCTGATGATATATAATGTAGTGGACCCCACTCCGGGGAATATGCGACGGGATCGAATATATCGCCCGTCGCATCACTATTGTTAAGGATGGTGGTGATATGGGAACAGAAACGATTATCAGAATGCTCGTTATTGATATAGATGGCACATTGCTTACCCCCGAGGGCAACATTACCCCGCATACACTGGCAGCGGTGCAGGCTGCACAGGAAGCAGGAATCGTGGTGACGCTGGCAACGGCACGCCGTTATAGTAACACGACTAAGATTGCTGCCGAACTGGGCCTGGCTACTCCATTGATTCTCTATGATGGGGCTATGATTGTGAGATATCCCCAGGGGACGATTCTACATACCCAGCCGCTACGAGCTGAAGTTGGGCAACAGGCGGTTGAACTGCTGGTACGCCACCGGCTGCAGCCAGTTGTGCATCCCACTACGGGTATGGAAGAGCAGATATGGACCGGGCCTGCCGATTTCGACAATCCCTGGGTAACTGCTTACTTCGCCAGCTTTCCCGAACAGGTGCGCCGTATGCCCTTTGAGGCCCTCTGCACCGGACACCCAGACCCGATAAGGGTTGTGGCTTTTGCGTCTGAAGAGGCCATCCACACACTGCTCCCAGATGTTTCCGCCCTGGATTGTGCATGGACGATCACCAGGCGCGGCAATTATGGCAGCGCGGAACTGGCGATTATGAACCCTACTTGTTCGAAGGGGAGCGGCGTTGCAATGCTGGCGAAGTATCTCGACATCCCACTGGAACAGGTGATGGCGATTGGTGACAACAATAATGATATTGCAATGCTGCGGTTAGCAGGCTGGGGTGTTGCGATGGGGCAGGCCTCTGAAGTTGTAAAAGCGGCTGCACAGGCCGTCACAGCCTGTAATTGGGAGGATGGGGTTGCGCTGGCAATTGAACGTTACGCGCTGCGCCGCGAGGCGACAGTCGACTCAAATTCTCTTAAGCGTACTACCTGGCTGTGATTAGGAGCGGCCTGCCAGCGCTTCTGCTGCACCAGTTGCAAAGCATCCCGCGCATGCATGCCGCCATAAACCAGCACGGCACAGGCAAGCAGGGCACTACGCCCGACCCCGTGCTCGCAGTGAATCAATACCCGCCCCCCCTGCTCCATACGCTGCTGTACCCATTGCGCACCCTGCATCATTTGCTCGATGGTGAAAGGGCGGGTGTCGGGAGTAGGCAGGTATAATAACTCTATATGCTCTTTTGCTAATGCCTGGGCATCGTCGCGGTGTTCGGCGCGTGTATCTACGACATGGGTTATGCCTACCCCGGCCAGCGCCTTGATATCCTGTGGGCGAATGCGCCCACCAACAGCCAGGTGGTCTGTGATCCAGCTCATATTGAGCTGGTCCGGTAAGGGGATATGCAAAGCCAGAGCGAGATGCGCGGCCCGTGAGTTTTCTGGGAAGAGATGGGCAGCGATACGCGTCCAGAGACGATACATTACACGCACGATGCCCGTAAAAAGCCAGCGCGTCGTGGAGAACTGTACATGGGGAGCCTCCGCGAGCGGAGCTTCCGGCGTAGCCCCGGTAGGAGGGGGAGTTATGGTTGGATCAGGAGTCGCGGCTGGATCGGGCGGCATGACAGGAGTATCCTTTTTATTTCGATGCAACTAACGGAGGAAGCGCAGTATGCACTACCTCGTGATTATTATACAGTTCATCGCGGCGCATGACACGATTTAAAGCGGCAAGCGCGCACTCAATCATGCTATCATCCGGTTCGCGAGTAGTCAAACCCTGTAAAGCAAGCCCTGGAGCAAGCAGCCAGCGTACGATGCGATAGCGGTAGTTAGCCGCTCCTAGACGCATTAATTCATAGGCGATACCGGCTATCACGGGCACTAAAATTACACGCGAGACAACCTTAATCAGCAGCGGGGGTGAGCCAACCAGGGCAAAGACAAAGATGGAGAGGACGACTACCAGCAGCAGGAAACCTGTGCCGCAGCGCGTGTGCACCCGTGAGGCCTGGCGCACGTGAGGGACATCTAAGGGTTCGCCATGCTCCATTGCGTTAATGGCTTTATGCTCAGCGCCATGATAGCCGAAGAGATGCTGAATATCGGGAATGCGTCCAATCAGGTACAGGTAACCAATGAGCAGCCCCAGGCGAATTAGCCCTTCGAGCGCCAGGTTGAGCCAGCCCTCACCTATCTGATTATGAAGCAGGCCAGTTATCAGCAGCGGCCCCAGGAAGAAGACGGCTATGGCAAAGCCCAGCGAGATGAGCAGAGTGATACCCAGGGCTATCCCGCCAATCTGTGGAGGTGGCGCTGGCTCTTCAGGCAAGGCACCAGCGGCACTACTGGGAGTATGGGCCTCCGGCATGCTGGATCCCTCAGGTTGAACGGCAGCTTCACCGGGATCGATTGCGCCGGTGGCTATATTGGCCGAAAGGGTCATCATGCGTGTTCCCAACACCAGCATTTCCCATAGTAATAGCATGCCGCGTAAAAATGGCAGGCGAAAAAGACGATTTTGATACAGCCTGGGATTCAGCGCTTCTTCATAAAGATAGATGCTGCCGCCTGGCCGCCGGACTGCCACAGCAGCCGATGCACGTCCTCTCATCATCACGCCTTCCATCACCGCCTGACCACCATAATAGAATTTTGCCATGCAGATATCCTGCCTTTCAGAGGGCCCTATGACCTAACTATCAAGAGACTGATCCTGCGAATGTTTTAAGGTTGCCTGAGAATGCAATTGCAAAGGGCTATGTACAGGCCGCCGCAAAAACGTTAAGCGCGGCAACCTGTTGGGCGATACATGGGCTGATGCCCTGGTACGTAAACCTTGCAGCCCGGGCCTTATCCTGCGCACAGGCCCACCTGTACGCGGAAGCCTGGGCATCTTGCGGCGTTGCCTCAATCCCTGTGCGCTCTGCCAAACGCCCGGCGCAGCAGCAGGGGGGAGAAAACTGAGTATATAGTTCGCGATATCGAAAGACGCTCGCGGGCGACTAATGCGTTTAGCGTTTTCTACCTGCTGGCGCAGCAACTGAGATCCAGGTTTCAGCAGCCGGCGCAACGTATCGATCAACTCGACTGAATCGTACGCCAGCACGCCAACATTATTTTCTACAACATAGGTAACGTTGCCCTCTTCCTGGCCCGGAACATAGCCGCTAAGAATAACCGGCAAGTTACATGCCAGCGCTTCACAGATCGTTCCCGGACCCGCCTTGGTCACTATCACGTCAGAGGCATGCATCATTTCGGGCATATTCTGCACAAAGCCAAAAACTCTCGCCGGAACAGGCAAGCTCGAACGTGTGCGCTGGAGCTGCATGTACAGCCGCTTATTGCGACCGGTAATGATGAGCAACTGAACGGGTAAACGTGCCTGTGCGATAGTGTATACCGACGAACGCAGCCCCCTCGCGCCCTCACCGCCGCCTACCAACAAGATGACCGGTTTGCCAGGCTCCAAGCCTAATTTGCGCTGCAGTTCCTGTTTACTCTCCATTAGCAGCGTAAACTTGGGGTCGATGGGCATACCCAGGATGTGGACACGCTCAGGGTCGAAGCCTCGTTGTAAATAAATATCTCTGGCATACTCTGTTGGCACGATATAGGCATCTGCTCCTGGTGCAAACCAGGCATAATGGAGGCTGATAAGATCGGTTACCACGGTGAGGAATGGGATGTGGAATTCGAGGTCGCGCAAGGCGCGAATGGTGACATGATTCAATAAAGGGTGAATCGAGACGATTATGTCAGGCTGTATACTGGTAATGAGGCGCAGCAGGCCGTTATGTAGGAGAGGCGAGGCGAGAGTTTGAAAAGCGGAGATACTTTGAGCCTGGTTGCTCATATGAAAGAGGCGCCCATACAGTTTCGGATTGTAGCGGATCGCTGGCCCGTAGAGTTTCGCAGCCTCGCGCAGGGGAAAACGACTATATTCCTCGAACACATCAACTATTTCGATGCGATAGCCCGGCGGTACAGGTGTATACGCTTGCTCCTCAGGGGCAGTCTGCTGTTGTTCCAGCCATTCATCGTGCTCTTTTTGGGCAATGAGAGTTATGGCATGGCAAATCGCGTTCGCAGCGCTGCGATGTCCGGCCCCGGTGTCGGCTATAAGGAAAAGTATGGTTCTTTGAGGCCCTTTCAACGGGTGTTTCCCTTTTTGTACCACACTGTAAACGTACAAATAAAGAGGGATAAAGTGCTCTGATAAAAAGCCTTTATCCCCGTGACCTCATTCCTGAATGGCTTACTCTTCCTTCAGGTTGAAGCGTTTGCGGAAACGCTCTACGCGTCCAGCAGCATCAAGAATACGCTGCTGCCCGGTGAAGAATGGATGGCAATTTGAGCAGACATCAACCTTCAAGACGGGCTTGATACTAAGTGTTTTAAAGCTATTTCCACAGGCACAACTTACTGTAGCTTCAACGTAAGTTGGATGTATTCCTTTTTTCATGGCAACCCCCGAGTAAATTGAACATTTGTGAGCATGATTGTACATGGATGGCGCTATTCCGTCAAGAGGTTAGACTGCCCTACCAACGATCTGCTGCACGTTTTACTAATTCCATCATAGTATAACACTTTTTGGGGGGGAATTATGCCCGAAATCCTTTTTTGTTGCTATACCAAAGGCAGGGCGACCGCAAGGGCCCTCCCCGCCACTCTCCACCTCCCTCGCCCCTACTATACTACGACTTCACTCCCTCCGGCACCCGATTTGTGCTAGAACCCCTGTAAAGCCTCGCCCCAATCCCCCGCGTTGCCGGTGACCGACCAGTGAGAGCTTCTACCTATGCCGTTGGAGATGGTTGTCTCGTAGCCCAGCATCACCACGTATTCTTGGCCTTGATAGGTCATGGTAAATGCCTCGCACTCCAATCTCCCACGCGCTTCTCGCCGCGATTCTCAGCGCACAAGAGTTCATTATCGAAGAGGTAAAGCCGCCCTCTTGCGACCAGCTCGCCCCTGGAGTTGAAGAGTGTCATCAGCGTGAAAGCTCGTGGGCGGCGCACCTGTATGTGTTCGGCCAGCGCCTGCTCGGCCTGGGCCCGCTGCTCCGGCGGCAAGCCCTCCAAATGCAGGCGAATATAGCGCGTTTCGCCAAAGACGTGCCCCAGACCTTCTTTTCCTTTGCTTGCACGCAGGTATTCTTCTCCTTCGTTTACGGCAAAACGGGCCTCTGACCACGCCATCTCTTGCTGGTTTTCCCCTGGAAACTGCACATGCACCCTGCCAGGTTCGATCCACACGCCAGAACGTCTATAGCTATACAGTAAGATCAACATTGGCAACAGGAAAGCCAAGGCCAAGAATCCAATCAGATAAGCAGCTAAGAGCAATAGATCATGGGCGCCAGATAGTGCAGGAAAAGTTGAAAGCAGCACCAGTGAACCGGCTACTACGAGAACGAGAGCGGAAACAATGGCTATGATGGTGAGACGACGGGTGTGGATGGCAAAACGATATTGCATTGTAGTATCGATATTCAATTTCATTCAAGGCTCCTGATATGCGTAACTACATAGGTACTTTTCTTATGCAGCCTGCGGCGGCAGGCAAGGGAAAAGGAAGAAAGCGAGGACACCTCGCGCTCCGGCCAGGGGACTGCGTCCCCCGGCACCCCTGCTAAGTAGTTACTATGAATCTGTTTATGTGTGGTACACTGGTGTCAGAAATTTATTCATTCGCTGAAGTGTAACACATTAAGGACCGCTTTTATAGCATGATTGAACGATATTCGCTGCCAGAGATGGCCGCCATCTGGTCTGCGACGCATAAAACCGATATATGGCTGCGGGTTGAACTGCTCGTCTGCGAAGGATGGGCGCGCGAGGGCGTTATCCCCCAGGATGCTATCAAGAAAATTCGCGCTGCTGGTTATGACCCACAACGCATGCAAGAGATCGAACAGGAAACGCATCACGATATGATTGCATTCCTGCGCTCCGTCCAGGAACAACTGGGGCCAGAAGGGCGCTTTATTCATCTCGGGTTGACTTCTTCTGATGTATTGGATAGCGGCCTGGCCGTACAACTCAAGGAGGCGGGAGTACTACTCAGCCAATCCCTGGCCGAACTTGTAGAGACAGTAGCGCAGGCAGCCGTACAGTATAAATATACACTGATGGTTGGACGCACGCACGGCATTCACGCCGAACCGATCACGTTTGGCTTAAAACTGGCGCTATGGGTAGACGAGCTGCGGCGAGGACAGCAGCGTCTTGCAGCAGCACTTGAACAGGTAACAGTGGGCAAAATATCAGGAGCTGTCGGCACGCATGCTACCGTGCCACCTCAGATCGAGGAGTTCGTCTGCGAACAACTGGGCCTGGGAGTTGCGGCGGTTTCCAACCAGATTGTACAACGCGACAGCCATGCTCACTTCATTACGATCCTGGCACTGATTGGTAGCTCGCTGGAAAAGATGGCACAGGAGATTCGTCACTTACAACGCACAGAAGTGGGCGAGGCCTTCGAGCCGTTTGGCAGCGGTCAACAGGGTTCTTCAGCGATGCCGCACAAACGCAACCCGGAATTGTGTGAACGCATCTGCGGCTTGGCCCGTGTCCTGCGGGGTTTTGCTGTGACGTCGATGGAAAATGTGGCGCTGTGGCACGAGCGCGATATCAGCCATTCTTCTGCGGAGCGGATCATCATTCCCGATGCCTGCACTTTGCTTCATTATATGCTGCACCTCTTCAACGAGGTCATGGACGGGCTGCAAGTCGATGAAGAACGTATGCGTACCAACCTGAAAATGACAGGTGGCCTCATTTTCTCACAGCGCATCCTGCTGGCTCTGATCGATAAAGGGGTGGGGAGGCAGGAGGCGTACAAGATGGTACAGCGTAACGCGAAAAAGGTCTGGAGCATGTCGAGTAGAGGTGCTGTGGAAGGACAGGCATTGATTGAGTTCCTCAATAATGATGAGGAAGTTATGCAGTATCTTTCACCCAATGAGCTGGCCGAATTGACGGATACCGATTATTACGTCCGGTATATCGATACGGCGTTTGCAAGGTTGGGGTTATGATAGGGGTGGTGAATTGGCGTGGCGAGATTTACATCTCGCATTTGTCCCGTATGAATAGCGAGAAAGGGACGGGGGGCGAATTGGCCTGGCGAGATTTACATGATGCATTTGTCCCGTATAAATAGCAAGAAAGGGGCGGAGGGCGACGCAAGCGTCCCCACCCCACATCCATTCCACCCCCGCCCCTACGGGGGCAGGGAGCAGGAACCACCCATCCGCCGGGGGAAATTACTTCAGTTTGTTCTGATTGGCGCTGCGCTCGAGTTACTCTATTTAGTTGTATTTGCGCTCGCCCCTTTGTCTACGATTAATGGGCACACCTCGCTACTGGCGACGGCCTGGCCCTGGACACTTGCGCCTTCACAATTTCTTTTCCACGTGGCATGGAGCGCGAGCGGTGAGTATACGGGCGGCGGCATCTACTACCTGCTGCTCGGCCTGGTATTGATTGCGCTAAGCGCTATCTACCTGTATGCGGTTGTAAGGGCTTTCCGGAGGCGCGATAAGATACATATCACTTCTCGCTGGCTGCTTTTGCTCCTGGTAGGAGCTGCGGTGTTTGGTGCTACGCTGTTATTCTTGCCCGCGCTCTTCTCGAATGATGTCTTCAGCTACATTTTTACCGGGCGCATGCTTACCATCTATCACGCCGATCCAATGAATACTGCGCCCGCACAATTTCAACAAGACCCCTATCTTCCCTGGATAACCCAGCCCGGCGTGCCAAACATCTATGGCCCACTGTGGCTTGCCATCACATCGCTACTAGTGGGAGTGGGCAATAGTCCGATTACTACGTTACTGCTTTTCAAAGGCCTGGCTCTGCTCTCTCACCTGGTCAATTGCCTGCTGATCTGGGCTATTCTTGGCAAGATAGCGCCTGCGCGCCGCCTGCCGGGAACACTGCTTTATGCCTGGAATCCGCTCGCGCTGGTCGAGTTAGCCGGAAATGGTCATAATGATGGCTTGCTGGTCTGTTTACTGCTGCTGGCAAGCTGGCTCCTTGTGCAGCAAAGGGGAGGGTGGTATGATGCTGGAGCTTTTGCGTTTACCGGGCTTGCAATCAGCCTAAATTTTGTTGGGTTAATATTTGCTCCCTTGTTTACCTGGTTCAGTGTGCGTAATGAACGGGATAACGTTCGCGTGGTTTGGGGCTGCTGCTGGAGGGCGCTGGTAACGTTGATTACGCTATTGATTGTATATCTCCCATTCTGGCATGGCGGCTCGACCTTCGTGGCGATCAGCACATCAATTGATATGCAACATTTCGTTCACTCCCTGCTAGCTATGGTGGCAGTTCCACTTGACTGGTTATACAGCCAGGTAGCGCAGGGTGCAAATTTTCCTGCAAATTATATGCAACCATCCAGCGCCGCCAATACGATGCTGGTGGCTTCAGGTTTGTTTATTTTTGCCCTGATTTATCTTTACCTTTTGGGCAAGGTGAGACGAGTGGGGGATCAAGGCACGGCGGGCGACCATAAAGGCCCACCCTTCCCAACCCCGCCTCCCTCGCCCCTACGGACGGACGATGACGCTTCCAAAAAACCTACCCATGAGAGCATATCCCCCGCCCCTACGCGGGATGGGCCGGGGGTTGATGTGCTCTTCAGTTGTCTGAGCGTAGCGATCTTAGGGTACGTGGTGTTTGTAGCAGGGGTATTCTGGCCGTGGTATATCTTGTGGGCGCTATGGATCGTGGCGCTGCGCCGCTTCGATGCGCTCTCGGTGAGTGTATTATTGTTGTCGTGCACTGCGCTGCTCACCTATTCCCTGCTCTACCTGGACCGGTGGCCGATTGCTGTATATCAACCATTACTCATTTTCGGTATACCATTTGTCTATCTGATTGTGAAAAGAAGAAACGAAAGGAACAGGCTTGCATATGAGCGACGAGGTAAAACAGCGTAAGATTGAACATGTCAGCGTTGCTTTAGGGCAGGATATCTCCGTGGCGCAACGCGCGAATTGGAACGACATTCAATTTGTTCACCAGGCGTTACC
>WNFS01003114.1_pt1 | contig 12520 bp, 8 predicted proteins | sample 5400141 | NCBI WGS metagenome assembly WNFS01 (sample SAMN13153358, study PRJNA577476) | soil metagenome | isolation source: 60 cm saprolite under Madrone tree | place: USA:California | collected 2016-06-14
ACGCCACCGTGGCGGCGCTCTCGACGCTGGTGGAGCCCATCATGATCCTCCTGCTGGGCGGGATCGCCGGCGGCGTGATCTTCGCGCTCTATATGCCCATCTTCAACCTCGGGCAGGCGATGCGGGGCGGAATCAAGTGACACCGGTCCACGGCGCTCCCCATCGCTATCGCATCGCGCTCCGGCTGTGGGTGATGCTCTCGGTCGTCATGGCGCTCGCCGCGACGGCGAGCACGCTGACTCTCCTCTATCTCCAGCGGCCGTTCATCGCGGCGCGAGGCGGCTTCGCGCCGGACGTCCAGAACGCCCTGTTCGCGGCGGCGATCGCCGTCGGCGGTCTCGCCGGGCTCGGGGGGCTCGGGCTCGGCGTCGCTTGGAGCCGGCGGATCTGGGCCATCGTCGAGCGGACAGAGGCCGCGGCGCCCACCGCCGACGGTAAGCCAAACGATCGCGTTTCGGACGAGCTCGGCGCGCTCGACGCAGCCGTGGGGCGCCTCACGCTCTCGATGGATCGCTTCATCTCGGACAGCGACATCCTTGCACGGCTTCCTGCCGCGATGCTGCTCGTGGACGCTGCCCGCCGGCTTTCCGTGTTCAACGTGACGGCCGAGACCCTCCTGGGGTCCGATCTCGCGCGCTTCCGTGGACGCCCGTTGCTCGGCGTGGACGGTCCGTTGCCGGTCGCCCGCGGCAACGAGCCCCTCGCCGACGTGTTGGGTCAAGCGGTGCTAGTGCCGACGGCGCTTCACGTCGAGGAGGTTCAGGCGAGCACCTGGTCCGGGAGACCGCTCCTCCTCGACGTGACGATCCAGAGGCAACCCGGGCGAGAGCCCGGTGTCGGCTTCGTGCTGCTGCTGCGCGACGCATCGGAGAGGCGGCGCATCCGGGAGCAGATCAAGCGGGCCGATCAGCTCGCGCTTCTCGGCGAGATGTCGGCGCGGATCGCGCACGAAGTGCGAACGCCGCTCGCCTCCCTTCGCGGACTCGTAGAGCTCCTGCAGGTAGACCTTGCGGAGCACGACCGCCCGCGCCAGTACCTCGAGCGCGCTCTCCAGGCAATCGAGCGCCAGGAGCGACTCGTCGAAAAGCTGCTGAGCTTTACGCATCCCGAGCCGGAGAGCTGGCAACCTGTCCTCGTACACCAGCTCCTCGAAGGCCTGATCGCGGCGTGGCCGGGCCGGCAACCTTCCCTGGCGATAGAGCGGTCGCTCATGCCCGTTGATGGCGACCCGGTGCTTCTCAGCGAGGTCTTCACCAACCTGATCCAGAATGCGCTGGAAGCCAGCCGCGACGGCGAGGTCGTCGTTCAGGGGCTGATGAACGACGGCGCGGTCCAGGTCGCGGTCACGAACGATGGCGCCGCCATCCCGCCCGAGCTTCAGGAGCGCATCTTCCAGCCGTTCTTCACGACGAAGCCGAAAGGCACCGGGCTGGGGCTCGCGATCGCTCGGCAGATCGTCGAGGCGCATCACGGGGCGATCCGTGTCGAGAGCGACGGCCGGACCACCACGACCTTCGTCGTCGAGCTGCCTGCGCTGCTACAGCCTGCCACGGTGGCCACCAATGCCTGACCAGATCCTCGTCGTCGAGGACGATGACAACCTCGCGTTCGTCCTCTGCGAGGCGCTGGGGCGCAAGGGCTACCAAGTCGAGGCTGTCGCGACGCTCGGGGCGGTGCGAGAGCGGCTGAAGGCGGCGCCGTACGACCTCGTGCTGCTGGATCTGAGATTACCGGACGGAGACGGCCTCGAGGCGATCCCGGAGTGCCGGGAGCTCGCCCCCGACACGCCGATCATCGCCATGACGGCCTACGCCGTCAGGCAGGCCGCCACGGAGGCGTTGCGCCGCGGGGCGTACGACTTCTTCACCAAGCCGCTGAAGATCGCCGAGCTCGAGATCGTCGTGGGGCGGGCCCTCGAGCGCCGGCGTCTCCAGCAGCACATCGCCATGCTCGAGGCGTCACGGGCGACCGGCTTCGAGGAGCTCGTCGGCTCGAGCCAGGCTTTCGTTCGCGCGCTGGAGGCAGCGCGGCGCGGGGCGCCGACGGACCTCACGGTGCTGATCGAGGGCGAGAGCGGCACTGGCAAGGAGCTTCTGGCGCAGGCGATCCACCGCCGGAGCGCGCGCAAGGACGGCCCCCTGGTCGCCGTGAACTGCGCCGCCATCCCGGAGGGTCTCCTCGAATCCGAGCTGTTCGGCCACGAGCGTGGCGCCTTCACCGGCGCCATCCGAACGCGCGTCGGACGCTTCGAGCTGGCCCGCGCCGGCACGCTGTTCCTCGACGAGATCGGCGATATGCCCCTCGGCATGCAGGCGAAGATTCTGCGAGCGATCGAAGAACGTAAGATCGAGCGCGTAGGCGGCGAACGGTCGATCGACGTCGACGTGCGGATCATCGCCGCGACGAACCAGACCCTGAGCCATCTCGTCGAGGGGGGTCGATTCAGGGCGGACCTGTTCTATCGCCTGCATGGAATCCAGCTCCGGCTGCCGCCGCTGCGCGAGCGCGTCGACGATCTACCCGAGCTCATCAACACCTTCCTCGATCGCGCCCGGAGCAAGCTATCCCGGACGGCAGCGACGATCTCCCACGAGGCGCTGCAGCGCTTGTGGGTGCACGCGTGGCCGGGAAACGTCCGCGAGCTGAAGCACGTCCTCGAGGGCGCGGTCCTGCTGTCCGATGGGGTCATCCGGCCCGAGCACCTTCCCCCGGCGATCCAGACGGCCGGCGTCAAGGAGCTCGTGCCGGCATCTGCGACGGCATCCGGGCGCTCGCTCGACGAGACGATCGTCGGCGTCGAGCGCCAGATGATTCTCGCGGCGCTCGGACGTGCGGATGGTGTGCAAGTACGCGCCGCGCGGCTGCTCGGCATCACCGAGCAGAGCCTGTGGTACCGGATCAAGAAGCACGGGATCCAAGTGCGAGTAACGGGCTCACCGCCGCCCGTCGAGCAACCTGTGAGCACCAGGTCATCGGCGTAGATGGGCGTCACCTCCTCGCGATGAAGGGCTTGTAGCCCTTCCCCTCGAGCGCCTTGAGAGCCGAGGTCGCGGCGGCGCGATCCGCGTAGGGCCCGACGCGCACGCGGTGCAGCACATCGCCGCGGGTACTCACCGCGGCTAGCGCCGACGCAGATGGCGCACTGCCCACGGTCTCCCGCTCGCCAGCCCCCGCGGACGACTCCTCGACGCGGTACTTCTGCTGATGGAGACGCCCGGCCAGCCGCTTGGCGGCTTCGGGATCCTTAAACGCCCCGACCTGGATCCAGTAGGCGCGGTTCTCCGCGGCAGGGCTCACCGCCGCCGACGGCTGCACCGCTGGCGTGGCCGGCCCGGCCATCGGCGCTACGCGCGGCGCGGCGGCGGGAGCACTCGATGTCGGGGACGCGTTCACCGGGGCTTGCTCGGCTTCCAGAAGCGACGCTGACTGCGCAAGCGAGCGCAGGGCCGACGGCCGCGGTGCGAACATGCTCCAGGCCACGAGCACTGCGATCGACGCCGCGAGGGCGGCGGCGCCGCCCACGACCGCGGCCGTCCGCTTCCACCGAGTCGCCGGCGTGTTCGCCTTCGCCCAGAGCCGATCGAGGACGTCCGTCATGAACGGCCGCGGCTCCGGCTGCTTGTGGAGCGCTCGCCTGACGATGCGCTCCACGACGACGGGAACGGCGGGCCGGCGCAAGCTCATCCGGACCGGCGTCTCCGTCAGGTGCTTTGCGAGGACAGCCTCGCTCGTCGCCGCCTGGAACGGGGGCACGCCACAGAACAGCTCGTAGAGGGTAACTGCGAACGCATAAATGTCCGTCTTCTCTGTCACCGGCGCCTGACGGATCTGCTCGGGCGAGAGGTATTCTGCCGGTGGCTGCGCGGTGATCACGCCCTCCATCGCCGGCGCGTCGCGCAGGCCCGCCAGCTCCACGTCCATCAGCTTGACGCGCCCATCCTCGAGAACCATCACGTTGCAGGGGCGGAGAGCGCCGTGGATCAGGCCCTGGTTGTTTAGCGCCTCCACGGCTCCGCCGAGGTCGAGCGACAAGCGGAGCGCGGCGCCGATGTCGAGCGGCTCGCCTTCCGACAGGATCTCGCTCAAACGGCGCCCCTCGACGAACTCCATCACCACGAAGGGTCGGCCCTTTTCGGCTTCACCGAACTCCCGGACGCGAACGAGTCCCGGATGGGCCGTCGATGCGTAGACAACCGACCGGATCATGCGCTGGACCGCCTCCACGGCGTGGGGCGCGCCCACGAGCCCGCGAGGCAGGAGCCGGATCGCGACCCGGTGGCCGGTCGTCTTCTCCTCGGCGAGATACACGGTCCCGAACGCGCCCGTCCCCAGCTCGCCGACGATCCGGTAGCGGCCCTGGACGCCCAGACCGATAGAGGCGCGGTCGGCGGGCTCGACAAACGGCACAGCCGTCGGCCCCGTCAGGCTCTCGTTGGTGTCGCTACTCACAGAGAGTCTCGCGGATCGCCTGCATGACCCGATTGATCTCGGAGACTTCTGCGGGCCAGCAGCCCCGGCCGATGTCTGCTACAGGTATTTCCACACACAACGGAATCTGCCCGGCCGGCAGATTCGGAGATTCTCGAGGCCTGATCGCTGGACTGGATCGGGAGAGAGCGCCTCCCGAGGAGTCCGGAGTGGGGCTGTGCGACCGGCTGCCGCCTGTCCCTTGACAGCTTCCATGCCACCCTCTCCTTATCGGCTGCGGCCGTCTTCAGCCCAGGCTCTCCCGAGAAGTATGACGACACCCTCTCGTGAGCCAAAGTTTTTTGGCGTGACTCTCGTAAGGCGGGCTACACAGGTTCACGGTGAAGACGCGCGCGGCCTTCATGTCGGGCGCGAAACCGCGCCGCGCGAGCAGGCGCAGGACGCGCCGGCGCACGGCTCATATCGAGGAGGTCGCTGCTGTTGGCCGGAGTCGGCGACGTTGTTGTCCGGCCGCGGCTCACCTCAGCATGAGCACGATGACCACACCCCAGACGATCAGTAACATGTTGCCGACCGCGTATGTGATCGTGTAGCCGAGGGCGGGGACGTTGCTCTGCGCCACGTCCTGGATGGCCCCCAGCGCCGCCGTCGTGGTGCGCGCTCCCGCGCAGGCGCCGAGCAGGACGCCGGGATGGAACTTGAACACGTACTTCCCCGCGAAGATCCCGACGATGAAGGGCATCACGGTCACGAACATGCCCCACAGGAACAGGCCGATTCCGGCCTCCTTCAGGCCCTTGAGGAATCCGGGGCCCGTGCTGATGCCCACCACGGCGATGAAGATCGTGAGCCCCATGTTGTTGAAGGCCCACAGGGTGGGCTCGGGGATGCGGCCGAAGGTGCGATTGACGGCTCGGAGATAGCCGCCCACCAGACCGGCGACGAGGGCGCCGCCGCTGGTGCTGAGGCTGAGGGGCACGCCACCGATGAGGATGCTGAACGCCCCGACCACGACGCCCGCCACGACGCCCAGGCCCATGAAGACCACGCCGGTCTTCCCGGCGGACCGATCGGCATAGCCCAGCACCTCGACCGCCCGCTCGACGTCACGCTTGGCGCCCATGACCTGCAGCACGTCGCCGCGGTCCACCGTGGTCCCGGGCGTGAAGGGCATCTCCTGCCCCTGGCGGATCAGCTTGCGGAGGAACACCCCGGGACCCTGGTGGTCATGCGCCGCAGCGATCTGCCGAAGAGTCTTCCCGGCCACGGTCTTGTTCGTGATGACGACATCCACGATCTCGAGCGGGGAGGCAAGCAACTCGCGGTCGTCCACCTCGGCACCGAGGTCGGCCTCCCTCCTGAGGAGCGCCTCGCGCGCGGCCACGATCGCCAGCACGTCGCCGTCCCGGATCGGCCAGTCGGGATCGGCGGTCACGATATGGCCGCCCCGCCGGACGGCGTCGACGAAGGCGGGGACCCCGGGCTCTCCGAGGTTCTCCTCGAGGTCCGAGAAGCGCTGGCCCACGAACTTCGAATCCGACGCGATCTTGTACGCGCGGAACGCCACCTTGGCGTCGGTGCCGAGCCCACCCTCCTGGGCCTTCAGTCCGCCCAGCCTTCGCTCGTAGTCCTTGCATTCCTCGACGAGATCGACGCCGAGTAGCCTGGGCCCGATGAACGCCAGGAACCACGCCGAGCCAGCCGTCCCGAAGAGGTAGGTGACCGCGTAGGCGATGGGCATGGCGTCGGTCCACGCTTTCGCGCGGTCCGGCGGGAGACCGAGTCCGTTGATGGTGTCCGTCGCCACCCCGAGCACCCCCGAGCTGGTGGCGGCGCCGGAGAGGAGTCCGGCCGCGAGGCCCGCGTGGTACCCGGCCAGGCTGGCGGCGACGTACGTGGACAGGAGCACGGCGACGCACAGGACGCAGGCGAAGATCACCTGGGGTAGGCCGTCGCTCTTCAGTCCGCGAAAAAACTGCGGTCCCACGCCGTAGCCTACTGCGAAGAGGAACATCAGGAAGAACACCGATTTCACGCTCGGCGAGATCGTGATGTTCAGCTGCCCGATGAGCACCCCCGCCAGCAGCACCGCGGTCACGTTCCCGAGACTGAACTTCCCCAACTTCAGCGGCCCCACGCACAACCCGATCGCGAGCGCGGCGAGGATGGCGATCTCCGGATAGTGTCGGAGCGTCTGGGCGACCCAGTCCACGCTTCTCCTTCGTCAGCCGGTAAGCGGACGCGCTCTTGGCCGGGCTCGCCCATCGTCTCGCGTCGCCGCCGGCAGCGTCAGCGTGAAGACGGCGCCGGTCACCTCGCCCGCCGTGACCGTCAGCTCGCCGCCGCTCAGCGTCGCCAGCGACCGCGCGAGGGCGAGCCGGACGCGTGTGGCGCCGTCCTCGCCGTTGGCGGCGAGCGGATCGAAGAGACGCGCGCCGTCCGCGACAGTGAGGTCGGGGTGGGCGACGCCCAGAGCGACGAACTTGCCGGCCGGGCGGGCCGACAGCACCGTCTCGGCGGCGCCCCCGCATTGGACGAGGGCAGCCAGAATCTGCGCGAGGCGAGCCCGGTCGGCGCGCACGAGGGGAAGGCCCGGCTCGGCCGCGACCAGGAAGTCGCTGAGCTTGCGCTGCGGCCGCTCGGCCCCCTCCCGCGCCGCCTGGCGAAGGGCGCTTTCCACATCTACCGCCTCCGGCTCCAGCACGAGCGACTTCGCCTCGGCGCGCGAGAGGTCGTGGAGATCGTTGAAGAAGACGAGAAGGCGCTCGCCGGCCACCTCGATCGCGCGCACGTCGTCCTGCTGATGGCGGCTCTCGGCGTCGCGCAGCGGCAGGCGCGCGTAACCGGGGACGGCGTTGAGTGCTCGACGAACCTCGAAGCAAAGCGACGCGAGCGCCCCGCCGTACAGCCGCCTGGCTTCCTGCTCGATCAGCTCCTGGGGCGCTGGCAAGGCCGTCGCCGCCGAGCGGGCCCGCTCCAGCTCTGCGCGCAGTCCCGCCGCCTCTGCCTGGAGCGCCTCGGTTTCGTGGATTCGCCGCTCCAACTCGCGCATCGCGTCGATCAGCTCGTGCGCGCGTTGGCTTGCCTCCAGCGTGCCGCGCATCAGCTCGCCGGACAGCCGCGTCTGCTCGTCCGCGGACCGGGCGCGTTCGGCCTGCAGCTCGGTGGCGACCCGCTCGTACTCATCGCGCCAGCGGTCGGCGGCGGCCTGGGCTTTGTCGAGGCGGGAGGCCACGGCGGTTCGCTCGTCCGTGAGGCGGTCCATGTCCACAGTCCGTGTCAGCAGAAGCTCCCTCACGAAAACCAGCTGCTCGCTCTGCGCCGCCAGCTGGCGGTGCGCCTCGTCCAGGCGGGCCTCCAGTGAAGGGCCCGGGGATGGACTTGGGCTTGGACGAGCCGGAGGCCCAGCCGAGGGGCGCCGGGTCCTCTTGAAAGGCAGCGCCCAAGCGGCCACGAACAGGACCGCCACCCCGAGACCCGCAGCGGCGACGAGGGCATCGACGGTGAATGTCGTCACGTCGGGAACCGCGGCCAGATCGAGCAGGCGGCCGATGACCAGCCGCGTGGCGAGGGTGCCCAGGATCAGCCCCCAGAAGAACGGCCGTCGATTCATGCTCGCTTTGGGACCGAGAGCATAGCCGGCATAACCGGTGTCTGGGGGAGCCTCGACCGGGGCGGCGGCCGTCGGTCCGCGGGCAAAGTAGTCACCGCGATCAGAGCCGCCGCGAGGTAGCCCGGCTGCAGCATCTGGAGCAACTTGACCGAAGCTACTAGATTCCGACGTGTTCCGCCTCCCCAGGAGCCGATGGCACAGCGCACACCCCGAGGCGAGACGCAATCCTAACCGGGCGCAGCAGCACCGTCAAGCGGCAGACGGCCCCCAGTGTGGGGAGCACATGATTTGACCGCTCCCGAGAGCACCGTGAAATGACCGCTCCAAACAGGTGTCGGGGGAGAACTGGTCACCGAGGAGGTGACCATGATCTATGTCCTCGGCGCCGTGGAGCGCGTCATGAAGGTCCAGGAGGTCATCCTACGAGCGCTCAGTGGGCAGCTCACTTGGCCGCAGGCCGCGGACATCCTCGGCCGGAGTCCCCGCAGCATCCGCCGCTTGCGTTGGTGCTATGAGCGCTACGGCTATGACGGCTTGTTCGATCGGCGCCGCCGCATCCCCTCGCCCCGCCGGGCGCCCGTCGCGGAGGTCGAGCGCGTGCTGCGCCTCTACCGGGAGCGCTACCTGGGCTTCAACGTCCGGCACTTCCTCCGCCACGCGCGCCCCGAGCACGGCGTGACGTTCTGCTACTCCTTCGTGAAGAAGGCCCTGCAGGGCGCCGGCCTGGTTCCCAAACAGCGGGCGCGGGGTCGCCACCGCCGCCGGCGTGAGCCGCGCCCCTGCTTCGGCGAGCTGCTGCACCTCGACGGCAGTCGGCACCGCTGGCTGGCGCTCGTCCCGGACCAGTACCTCACGCTCCTGGTCGTCGTCGACGACGCCACCAAGCAGGTCCTCTATGCCGAGCTCGTCGATGGCGGGGAGAGCACCGCCGCCGTGATGACGGCCCTGCGCGCGGTGCTCACGACCTGGGGGCTGCCGATGGCGCTCTACACCGACCGCGCCCACTGGGCCGCGCATACGCCCGTCGCCGGCGGCGCGGCCGATCGCACCAAGCTCACGCAGGTCGGCCGGGCTCTGGCGCACCTTGGCATCGAACACATCCTCGGCTACTCGCCCCAGGCCCGCGGCCGCAGCGAGCGGATGAACGGGACGTTGCAGGGGCGCCTCGTCAACGAGCTGCGCGTCGCCGGTATCACCACGGTCGCCGCGGCCAATCGTTACCTGCGCGAGGGCTTCCTGCCGGCCTTCAATGCCGAGTTCCGCCGGCCGGCGACCGATCCCACCTCGGCCTTCGTCCCCCTCGGCCGCGTCGACCTCGAGCAGATCCTGTGTCACCAGGACGCGCGCGTCGTCGCCCGCGACAACACCGTCGTGCTCGACGGCGTCGTCCTCCAGCTCGCCAAGCAGCCGGGCCGGCGCTCGTGCGCTGGCCTCCACGTCGTCGTCCGCCGCCACCTCGACGGCCGCCACTCCGTCTGGCTGGGCTCGCGCCGGCTCGGCCTGTACGACCCGCGCGGCCGCACGCTCACTCCCGCGGCCGCCTGAGCGGAACCGTGAAACAGGCGATTTCGGCCAGGAAGGACATAGCGACCCCCTCGATGAACGGGGCGCTACGCGGCAGCAAAGTGACACTAGAGCTGCGCCGCCGTCGCGCGCCGTGCTCAAGCGGTCAAATCACGGTGTCAAACAGAAGCGGTCATTTCACTTGTCAACAACAGCGGCAGACGGCCCCCAGCCGGACCGCAGACTCGCCGCGGCCGTGCGGTGCTACACCGTCTGGAGGATCTCGGCCGTTGCCATCTCAGGAGTCAGGATTTCCCGCCAATCGGCGTCTCGCGGCAGCACGCCTTCCGACGCTCGGAGCGGATAGTAGGACGGGCTGATGCCACGCGGCGTGCCGCCCTCCTGAACCGTCTTGATGGCCCCGAGGAGCAGGCGGCGGGCCTGGATGATGGCCTTGTCGGCCGGCCCGAGGTGCTCCTTGCTGCGATCGACGACGCGCCCCATGCTTTCCTGGATTCCGCGGTCCTGGGTGTTGATGCCGTCGATCCCGGTGAACGATTCCGTCTTCTGTACCCGCCGATCCAGCAGGTAGTTGTTCTGTCGGTTGGCCTTCGACCGGAAGGTCGTCTGGTCCACGTGGTCGGGGCCGTTCCCCGAACGACGCTCGGCGCGATCGTCGTCGTTGAGCGGCTCCTCGGTGGTGCTGTGATGCCAGTTGTAGACCATCGTATTCCCGTCATCCATCGGCACCCAGATGTGGCCGGCCACCGCCGGGAAGCCCTTGCTCGTCTGGTACGGGCGGATCTGATGGAACGGCATGACGAAGTGGTAGGTGCGGATGTGCATGTCGGCCTTATCGAGAGGCCGGATGCCGGCGTACTGATAGCCCCAGTCCGTCAGGTCGACGACGAGCGCGGGCGCTTTCCCACGAACGAACGGGTTCGCCGGGCTGATGCCCGCCCGCTTGGAGTTGGTCGTGATGAGCCGGTGCAGGATGGGGGCATGCGAGGTGTCGATGCCGCCTTCCAGCGCCTGTAGCCAGTTGCACTCCTCGATGACCTTCGACACATGCCGGTGCGTCGCCGGCGACTGCGTCCAGGCAAACTTGGGCAGAGGCGGCTCGAGCTCCGGCGGTCCCATGTAGGCCCAGATGAGGCCGCCCAACTCGACCGTGGGGTAGGACTGCTGGCGGATCTTGTTCTTGAAGGTGAGCTCTTCCGGCTCGTTCATCATGTCCACACAGCGGCCGCTGACGTCGAACTTCCAGCCGTGGTAGACACACCGCAGCCCACACTCCTCGTTGCGGCCGAAGAACAGCGAGGCGCGCCGATGCGGGCAGAGCTCGTCGAGGAGTCCGACGCGGCCCTCCGTGTCGCGAAAAGCCACCAGGTCTTCACCCAGGAGCTTGACCCGCACGGGCGGACAATCGGGTTCCGGCAGCTCCGACGCGAGCAGCGCCGGGACCCAGTATCGGCGCATGGTGTTGCCCATCGGCGTGCCGGCACCAATGCGTGTGATGAGTTCGTTTTCCTCGTGTGTCAGCATGAGTCATCCTCCCCGCTGAACCCTTCGCTGCACGGCGCCCACCAAAGCTCCGGCCGATTATACTGCGGACAGTCGTACCGCGGCGCGGTGCCTTGCGTCCCGTTTTGACCGCCTCTGATTCCGGCCGTAGTGCGCGCCGCAGGACGTCGCGGGCTGGGGCCCCGCCGGCCGAGGCGCGCCTATAGACTATGATCCGGCCATGACCAGGCCGGCGGGTGTCCTCGTCTCGCTCGTGCGCCTGAAGACTCGCGATGGCGTCTGGCTCGACGGCCTCGTCGCCGAGCCGAGGCGCCGCCGGCGCACGGCGCTCGTCTGGGTGCACGGTCTCGGGTCGGTGTTCTCCTCGGCGCAGCCGTTGATCCGGGAGCTGTCGACGCGGCTCAACGCCGCCGGCATCGGGTACTTCAAGTTCAACAACCGCGGCCACGATGTCGTCGCCCGCCGGGGCAAACATCTCGCGGGCGCAGCCTTCGAGCGCTTCGGACAGAGCGTCGAGGACATCCGGGCGATGGTCGCGTTTGCCCGCAAGCGTGGATACCGACGCGTCATCCTGGCAGGGCACTCCACCGGCGCGAACAAGGTGTTGTACTACGGGGCCCGCGCCCGTGACCGTCGCATCAGCGGGCTCATCCTGCTCGGTCCGGTCTCCGACGTGGCGGCCGAGGCCAAGCGTCTCGGCCGGCTCGAGCTTCGCCGTCGCGTGGCCGCCGCCGAGCGGATCGCCCGGCGGGATCCCCAGGCGCTCGTGCCGCGGGCCTGGGGCTTCTGGAGCGCCCGGCGCTACCTCAGCCTGTACCGGCCCGGCGGAGACGAGGACGTGTTCCCCTACTATCGACCGGGCGCCCGGTGGACGGCGCTCCGGTCGGTGCGTCTACCCGTTGCCGCATTCATCGGGAGTCGCGACGAGTATCTGGACCGCCGGCCGCAGGACGTGATCGATGCCCTTCGGCGGAACGCGTCGCGCGCCCCCTCGTTCACCGGCACCGTGGTCTCGGGCGCTCGCCACGGCTTCCAGAACTGCGAGCGCGAGCTGGCGGATCTCATCGTCCGCTGGATTCGTGCTCATCAGGGCGCAACGAGGCCGTAGGCGCGTCGCGCCTCTATGCCGGGCCTAAGACCGGCGTAGCGAGCGCCGCGGTATCGATGCGACGGATGAGCGCGAGGACATGCGGGGAGGCACGACGCACGAAGCACTGTGGGATCGGCCGGGCAGGTTGACGTCGTCGCTGTAACAGCCCGTACCCACGAGCGGGCAGGTGTCTTCCCTGCGCGGGACCTTGCCGAAGCCTTCACGTGCCGAGCGGGTTCGGGACCGCCCGCCCGTGACCTCCGCCAGCATCCGGAGGATGTTCTGGTCTCGACCGGGGTTTCATAACGTCGGGAGTTGCACATAAACCCCGACACTTTGTATCCTTAGCGTGTCATGGCGTC
>WNFS01003116.1_pt1 | contig 12516 bp, 10 predicted proteins | sample 5400141 | NCBI WGS metagenome assembly WNFS01 (sample SAMN13153358, study PRJNA577476) | soil metagenome | isolation source: 60 cm saprolite under Madrone tree | place: USA:California | collected 2016-06-14
CCCATCAACACGCGGTCCTGATACTTGACCAAAAAATTGTGCGCCGAATACGGTTGCCGGCCGAGCTCCGCGAGCACCGCGGCAATATCCACATTCACGTTCGGGTAGGAATCGAACAGTTTTCCCAGCCGCTCGAGATCGTTGCCATGAAACGCGAGATGCGCCGCAATGAAGTTCGTCCTCGGATGCTTCGCGAACAGGTGATTGCGCTCTGCCATCAGCGTTTCAAACGGAGGATACTTTGCGGGCGGACGCGCGCGCTGAGGAAATTCTTTCAGTTCCAGCCAGCGCTCGTTGGTTTTGTCCCAGGGATCAAAAAACGCAGAAGGCTCCGCCACATGGATCAACACGGGAATTTTCAGATCGGCGCATTTTTCAAAGACCGAATCGAATTCCGGATCGTCCACATGCACGCGCTCGCCGTTTGCGTATTTTAGGTCCATCCCGAAATTCTTGAAGATTTTCAGCCCTTGCGCGCCGTTCTTGACGTCTTGTTCGAGCCGCTCCGCCTGGCGCTTGCCGAATCCCGGCGTGTTCAAATCGTCGAAACTCATGTTCGCGAACACGACGAACCGGTCCGGGTAGCGTCCTTTCATCACCGCCAAGGTGTGCTTCAGATGCTCGCCTGTGCCGCCGCTCAAATTCACCAGCACTTGCAGGTTGATCGAATCCATCTCTTTCACGAGCTTGTCGACATATTCCGGCGTGACCTCCCAATGATGGCTGTGAATATCAATGAACGGGAACTTCGCGCGCTCTATCTTGTGTTCCTTGACGACGAGCGTGGATTTGGGCTGATACTCCTCGATGGTCAGCGATGGTTGCGCTTGCTGTTGCGTCATCGCCGCCCGCGGCCACAACAGGAGAGAACCGCAAATGCATGTGAAGACGCTCGCAAGAAATGCGATGGTTCGCCAGGATTTCATCGTCCGCCCCGATACAAAATTCGTGCGGCCTATCTTCCCACAAGAATGTGCGGTTTTGCGTGTCTCAAGGGCAAGCAAAATGGCAACGGCGGAAATCGCCGAACCACGAAATCCTCAGCGAGGCAGCTTTTCTCAAGGCTTTCCCTTCCGCGTCGGTCAGTGGGCCTTTTCTCATCAGCGAAATGATCATCTCATTCAACACACAGCCTGTGAGGATGTGAAATTCTATGGTGTTTTGTGTTCCTTTCACGGACACTGATATTAGAAGTGGAGAACCAATCCGGCGGACGCGCGCGGCTGGTTTTGCGTTTTGCTCCCGAATCGCGTCAGCAAGTAATCGAATTGGAAGAGACGGACAGACACGAAGTGAAAGGGTTTCACGTCAATACCGGCGCCCACTGCCGCGGCGAAGGCGTTGTTTGTTCCAATACCGGGTGTGCCGGCCGGCAATCCCGGATTGCTGAGCGATTCGTGCGCCGCGCCGAAGAGCACATGCGCGAAGGGCGACACGCGAGCGGGCAACGACACTTGTGGCCCGAAGAGATACGTGTTCAGGTGGAGGTTGCTTCCGTGCGTCGAGCCATAGTGGCCGCTGAAATCCGCCACCGCGCCAAGCCATGCGATGGGCTTGACAGTTCCAGAGAATTCCCAACCGTTCGTGTTCACGTGACTGGTAGTGAAAAAGCCGCCTACTCCCGGAGGGCAAACCGGAATCGGACAAGTCCCCGGAGGCGTGACGATTATCGGGCCGCCAATGGCGATGGCGTTAAAGATTTGAACCGGCACGCGCGCGTAGGAATAGCCGCCAAATATTTCTATTTTGTCCTGCGCCCTGAGAGGTGTGGAAGAAAAAAGAACCGCGAGCAGAAGGCCGGGCAAGAGCTTGATTTTTCGCATAAATACTCCCTTCGAGAATTACCGGACACACCAATTCTAGAATGGATGCCAACCAGGAAAAAGCTGTTGCCTGCGAATTGTGTTTCTGTTCCCAGGTGAACTGGTCAAGCACCTACATTCCCCGTCCGGAGTACGCTATTCTTTCGTGACCATGCATGACCTCAATTACTTCCGCGAACACTTGGATGTTTTCGCCGAGATGGGGAGACGGCGTGGTATCGCGCTCGACCTCGATGCCTTTCGCGCACTGGACAAGGAGCGGCGCGAACTGATTACCACCAACGAGCAGCGCAAGGCGCAGCGCAACAAAGCCAGCGATGAAATTGCGCGGCTGAAGAAAGAAAAGCAGAACGCCGACATGCTCATCACTGAGATGAAGCGGGTCTCTGAGTCAATCAAGCAATCCGACGAGCGCATCGCGGAGCTCGACGCTACGCAGCGCGATTTCCTGCTGACTATTCCTAACGTTCCGCACTCGTCGGTTCCGGTTGGCACGAGCGCTGCCGACAACACGGAAGTCCGGCGCTGGGGTAAACCGCCGAAATTTGATTTTCAGCCGAAGCCGCACTGGGAAGTCGGTGAAGGCGCAGGCATTCTCGATCTGCCGGCAGCTGCCAAGATTTCTGGCGCGCGATTTGCCGTTTACAGAGGCTGGGGCGCGCGGCTGGAGCGCGCGCTTGCGAACTTTTTCCTGGATGTGCACACACGTGAGCACGGCTACACGGAAATTCTGCCGCCATTCTTGGTGAACACTGCGTCGCTCATGGGCGCGGGGCAATTGCCGAAATTCGCTGCCGATCTCTTCAAAATCCAGGACACCGACTTCTGGCTTACACCGACATCCGAAGTCGAACTGCACAATCTTTATCGCGACGAAACCATTCCCGAGGACAAACTCCCCATCCATGTTACGGCCTGGACAGCGTGCTTCCGCTCGGAAGCGGGTGCCGCGGGAAAAGATACGCGTGGGATCCTTCGCCAGCATCAATTTCAGAAAGTGGAGCTCTTCAAATTCACGCCTCCGGAAAAAAGTTACGAAGAGCACGAATCGTTAACGCGAAATGCAGAAGCTATTCTGGAAAAGCTCGGGTTGCATTACCGAACCGTGCTGCTCTGCATGGGCGACATGGGCTTTGCTTCCGCCAAGACCTACGACATTGAGGTGTGGCTCCCTTCGAGCAACGAGTTTCGCGAAATTTCCTCTTGCTCGAACTGCGAGGCGTTTCAAGCGCGCCGCGCGGGTATTCGTTTCAAACCGAAGGGTGGTGGAAAGAGTGAGTTCGTGCACACTTTGAATGGGTCCGGCCTGGCGGTCGGCCGCACCTGGATCGCGGTAGTGGAAAACTATCAGCAGGCCGATGGGTCAATTATGATCCCGGATGTTTTGCGCCCATACATGGGTATTGACCGTATCCCCGCCCCGGGATAAGGGTCGGATGGAGATGGGCTTGGAACCTCCTTATGGAGCTAACTAGCTGAAAATACATAGCTTACATGGAAATCACCTGGAATTTGTGGAGTTCCAGCGTACCCAATGCGTCGCGCAACCCGTTGAATTTACGCCTTTTCGTTTGACTCGCCCTTTTCCCCTTGCATAAACTCCCCTCACCCCACCTTGCAGGGTTAAGAGGGGATTCCGCCGGTCGCGGCGAAAACATTGAACGGCCGGCGTTTACTTGCAAATAGAATGAGTTTGGGTCGCGCTTGAAAAAGTGATGAATTTACTCTCCGGCATCGCTAGGTTTTTGTTCTGGGTGCTCGTCGTTTACTGGGGTGTGGCGCTGGTGCGCGGCGTGATCGGATGGATGCTGTGCAATGCCACGACCGCTCCATCACGAGGCGCGGACAGGTTTGGCGGGCCGCAGGATATTGGCGTTCCACGCCAGCTGGTGCGGGACCCGGTGTGCGGGACGCACGTTGCCGAAGAGGTTTCCATTTCCCTTCGCGAGGGAGGCGAGTTGGTGCACTTCTGCTCCGCGGCTTGCCGCGATGCCTATGCCCGCCGCGCGAGGAAGATGGCGGCAAACGGATAGATGGATTTCGGGAAGAGTGGATTTTGGCATGCGGGCCGAGTGCAATAGGCAAGAAAAAATGAGAGCAGCGAAAAGAATTCAGAAGAAAACGAGTTGACGAAAGGACCGACGCCCATGGCCACGGTCGCAAAGTCTGGAGCCCCGTTACGACAGATTGGCACGCCGCCGATGGTGCCGCGCATTGCTCCGCGGGAAGACCTGAACCCCTTCCGCATCGCGCAAATTCAATTCGATATGGCGGCGGAATTCTTGAAGCTCGATCCCGGGTTGCGGCAGATATTGCGCACGCCCAAGCGCATGTTGGAAGTTTCCATCCCGACAAAGATGGATAACGGGCAGGTAAAAGTGCTGACCGGCTACCGGGTGCAGCACAACATCTCGCGAGGACCCGGAAAAGGAGGCATCCGCTACCATCCCAACGTAACGCTGGATGAGGTAAAAGCGCTGGCGACCTGGATGACGTGGAAGACCGCCGTGTTGAACGTGCCGTTCGGCGGCGCGAAGGGCGGCGTGATTTGTGACCCCAAGCGCATGTCCAAGGGCGAACTCGAACGGATGACGCGGCGCTATGCCAGCGAAATTTTGCCGATCATCGGGCCCGCGCAGGACATTCCCGCGCCCGATGTTTATACCGACGCGCAGACCATGGCGTGGATTATGGACACTTACTCCATGACCGTGGGCCACTCCGTGCATGGGGTGGTGACCGGCAAGCCCGTGTCCATCGGGGGATCCGAGGGGCGGAGCGAGGCTACGGCGCGCGGGCTGCTCTACGTGGTGGAGGAAGCGTGCAAGCTGAAAAAGATTTCACTGCGGGGCGCAACCGTGGCGATTCAAGGGTTTGGCAACGCCGGGGCTACGGCAGCCCGACTTTTCGCGGAGAAGAAGGCAAAAATCATCGCGCTAAGCGACACGCGCGGGGGCGTAACGAATTCGCGTGGAATCGACCCGATCAAGGCGATTCGCTATAAAGAGCGCTCCGGCACGGTCGTCGGCATGCCCGGCGCTTCGCGCTTAACCAATGAAGAATTGCTGACGATGAAATGCGACATCCTGGTGCCTGCGGCGCTGGAAAACGTCATCACGCTGCAGAATGCGGATGCCGTAAAGGCGCGCATTGTCGCGGAAGCGGCCAACGGTCCGACGACGCCGCACGCCGATGAAATTCTCGCGCGGCGAGGTATCACCGTGCTGCCGGACATCCTGGCGAACGCCGGCGGCGTGACCGTGAGCTACTTCGAGTGGGTGCAGAACCAGGAAGGGCTCATGTGGGATGTCGATGAAGTGAACGCGCGGCTGCAGAAGAGCATGGTGCGGGCGTTCCACGAAATGGTAGACACGATGCGCAAGCATCACGTTCCGCCGCGCGCTGGGGCGATGATCCTTGCGGTCGGCCGCGTCGCCGAAGCGACGCTGGTGCGTGGTCTTTTCCCTTGATGCACGGTACGATTCCCTCGTAACACCACAGAGGTCCAAATTCATGCAACTTTCTGATCTCCTGCGCCTTTGGCGCGCAGTCCTGCTCGTCTTTTATTGCGTGCTCACTGCAGCGCAACCTGCAAGAGGGCAAACAGCGGCCAGAGGCGCGGGTGCGGAGCAACGCGCGGCGCAAGCCCTCGACGCAGCGCGTACTAATCCGCTCGAGTTGCGGGTGTTTTTGCGAGCCATGCCGAAGGGCGCTGATCTGCACTATCACCTGAGCGGCGGAGTCTATGCCGAATCGTTTATCCGCGCGGGGGCGGAAGACGGCCTCTGCGTGGACCCTGCGAAAATGGCCTTCGTGAAACCCGTGGCGTCCTCGACGAGCGAGTCTCAGGCTGTAACCTGTGAAAGAGGCACTGTTGCTGCCGCAAGCGCTTTCGCGGACCAGCACCTCTACGACGCGCTGATTGACTCCTTCTCCATGCGCAGCTTTGTCCCGTTTGCTGGAGTTTCCGCACACGATCACTTTTTCGATTCCTTTGGGAAATTTGACGGATTGAGTCGGCGGCATAAAGCAGAGTGGCTCGATGAAGCAGCCACCCGCGCGGCGGCGCAGAACGAGCAGTATCTGGAACTGATGGAAACGCCGGATTTCAACCGCACCGCGAAGCTCGCCGGAGAAATCGGCTGGAAGGACGACCTGAAACTGTTGCGCGACGAACTGCTAGCCCGCGGATTGCGCGATGACGTCCAGGTTGCCCTGGACCATTTCAAACAGGCCGAAGCCGGACGCCGCGAGCGCGAGCACTGCGGAAAACCGGATGCCGCCGCGGCGTGCAACGTGGAAATTCGGTTCCTTTATCAGGTTCTGCGCGGACTCCCGAAAGAAATCGTGTTCGCCCAGACGCTGTTGGGATTTGAAACGGCGTCCGCGGATCCGGAAGCCGTGGCGGGGATCAACTTTGTCATGCCCGAAGACGGATTCACGGCCATGCATGACTACGCGCTGCACATGAAAATGGTCAAGGACCTGCATGAGGTCTATCCAAAAGTTCGCATCACGCTGCACGCGGGCGAGCTGGCCTACGGCTTGGTGACGCCCGAGGGGCTGTGCTGCCACATTCGGCAAGCGGTGGAGGCGGGCGCGGAGCGGATCGGCCATGGCGTGGATGTGATGTACGAAGAGCGGCCAGAGGAATTGCTGAAGGAGATGGCCGCCAAACACGTCATGGTGGAAATCAACCTGACGAGCAACGACGTGATTCTTGGCGTGCGCGGAAAAGAGCACCCCCTGCCTATTTACCGCAAGTTTGGCGTGCCGGTGGCGCTATCCACCGATGACGAGGGCGTCTCTCGAATTGACCTGACCAACGAGTATGTTCGGGCGGTTCAGACGTACGGTTTCAGCTACTCTGACTTGAAAAAAATCGTGCGTACCGGCCTGGAGCACGCCTTCTTGCCGAGCGCGAGCTTGTGGGAAAAGCAGGACGCGTTCACGCGTGTTGCGAGTGCCTGCTCGCGCGACATAATAGGCGCGGAAAAGCCGTCGAGCGGCTGCGCGGGATTCCTGAAATCGAGCGAAAAGGCCCGGCAACAATGGGAGCTGGAACGACGCTTCCGGACGTTTGAAGAAAAACTCTGAGCGGCGCGCGCCGCGCCGCTTCTCCTGGCCACCTGTCTCCAGCCTCTCACCGCATATCCACGGGACCCAGTCATCAAATTTTTTCTTGCGTGCAGGAGTCAGCGCGCGTACATTCACAAGTGCCGGTGCGTTCCGTGCGCCGCTGGACGGAAAAAACGTCCTGCGGACAGCGAGCGTGACCGGCACTTTTCGCTTCGGACGACGGACGAGGAGAGAAAGTGGCGGGAAAAACACGCCATTGTGGGGCGAGATTCAAGAAAGATGGCGGCGTCCCTGCAGGGCCGGGATAAATTCCGCCGCCACTAAAAGGAAGATACCAGAGCGATGACGAATAACGGGCACATGGCGGCGGCGCCGCCGATTCTGCTGACGATTGCGGGATTCGATCCTTCCTGCGGAGCGGGGACAGCAGCGGATTTGAAGACGTTTGCGGCGCACGGCTGCTACGGCGTGGCCGCGATCACCTCACTGACGGTGCAGAACACGCAAGGCGTGGAAGACGTGCAGAACACGCCGAGCGCGACACTGCGCGCGCAACTGGAGGTTCTCGCGAAGGATTGTGAGATTGCGGCGGTAAAGATCGGAATGCTGGGGAACCGCGGGAATGCCGTGGCCGTGACGGAATTCCTGGATGCCCACAAATTCGCGCACGTGGTTTACGATCCGGTGATGAAATCTTCAAGCGGTCGGGAATTGCTGGACCCGGGCGGAATTAAATTTGTAGCGACAGAGCTGCTGAAGCGCGCGAGCGTGATCACGCCAAACGTGCCGGAAGCGGAGATTCTAACGGGCCTGACGATCAAAGAGATTGCAGACATGGAAGCGGCGGCGCGGAAGATCGCGGAGATGGGGGCGCGCGCGGTGATCGTCAAGGGCGGGCACATGGAGCGCGCCGTCGATGTGCTTTTTGACGGCATGGAATTGACGCAGCTCGCGGGAGACCGCGTGCAGGAGGACACCCTGCACGGAAGCGGCTGCACGTTTGCTTCGGCGCTTGCAGCACACCTCGCAGTGGGCAGGTCGCTTGTGGAAGCCGCAACACTTGCGAAGGCTTACGTGACGAAAGCGATCGAGAAGGCCTATCCGGTCGGGAAAGGCAGACTGCCGCTCGACCATTTCTACCGCCAGAAGATCGAGCCGCCCGCGCGCGGAGTCCATGAAGTGCCGCAGCACGGGATGCATCCCGCCGCCGAACCCGCCGCACACTGAGAGTCGTGACCCGTGATTCGCGACTGATGACTCGTGACTCGTGTTCCTCGGTGTAAAGACCCTGCCGTCAGTTGACAAATTCCTTGAGCGCCAATTCTGGCGAGAAGGCCCCAGGCTAAAGTCCGGGGCTACATCTTATGGACGATGCGGCCAGCGACGACGGTGGCCATGGGCGCGCCTTTGAAGGTGCGATTGTCAAATGGCGAATTGCGGGATTTGCTGGCGGATTCCTTAATGTTGTAGGTCCAGGAACGATCGAGGGAGAAAATCGTTAGATCGGCAGGACGGCCGGCGGCGATTTTCTTTTCGCCTTCGAAGCCGAGGACGCGCGCGGGGCCGGTGGTGAATAGCTCGACCATGCGCATGAGCGAAATGCGGCCGGTATGAACGAGTTGCTCAAGCGCGAGCGAGAGCGCGGTTTCGAAGCCGAGGATGCCGAAGGGCGCGCGATCGAATTCTACATCCTTGAGCGCTGGCTCATGAGGGGCGTGATCGGTGGCGATGGCATCAACGGAGCCGTCGGCTAGGCCAGCGAGAAGGGCTTCGCGGTCCGCGTGCGAGGCGAGCGGCGGATTCATTTTGAAGCGGGAATCGTACTGGACATCCTCGTCGATGAGCGTGAAGTGGTGGGGGGTGACTTCGCAGGTTACGCGGAGACCCCGCTGCTTGGCCCAGCGGACTTGCTCGAGGGAAGCTTTCGCGGACAGATGAGCGATATGGAGCCGCGCGCCGGTAAGTTCGGCAAGCTGAACGTCGCGCGCAACGCAAACGGATTCCGCGGCGGCAGGCATGCCTTGCAAGCCGAGGCGCGCGGAAGTGACGCCTTCGCGCATGACGGCGCAGGCGGCGAGCGAAACATCTTCGGCGTGTTCCATGACGGGAAGATCGAGCGAGCGACAGTAGTCCATGACCTGACGAGCGAGTTTTGCGGTGGCGATGGGTTTTCCATCGTCGGAGACAGCGACGATGCCGGCTTGCTTCATGGCGGCAATTTCGGCGATGTCCTCGCCTGTGCTGCCAACGGAAGCGGCGCCGATGGGCCAGACGCGAACGCTGGCGCTCGCTTTGGCGCGATCGAGAATAAAGCGTGTGACGGAAGCGTTGTCGTTGACGGGTTTGGTGTTGGGCATGCAACAAACGGCGGTGAAGCCGCCGCGAGCCGCCGCGCGCGTACCGGTTTCGATGGTTTCTGACGATTCCTGGCCAGGCTCGCGAAGATGCGCGTGAAGATCAATAAAGCCGGGAGCGACGATTAGGCCCGCAGCATCGAAAACTTCCGCGCCTTGCGCCCCAACGACTTTTCCAGCAGGCGCAACCTCCCTGATTTTCTCGCCGTCGAGCAAAATATCCAGGGGCGCATCGGTTTTCGTGGCCGGGTCGAGGACGCGGCCGTTCTTAACGAGCAGCATGCGATGGATCCTTAACGTCGGTCGATCGCCGGTTTCGCGATGCTTCCGCTTCGACAGCGGGATGCGCGCCTTCTTCGGGGACGCCTACAATCAGCAGATAGAGAAGAGCCATGCGCACGGCGATGCCGTTCGTGACTTGTTCCAGGACGCACGATTGGGGGCCATCAGCAACCTCCGGCGAAATTTCGATGCCGCGATTCATCGGACCGGGATGGAGGACGATGGCATCGGGCTTGGCGCGACGGAGGCTTTCGGCGTTGAGCTGGTAAAGGAGCACGTAATCCGCGGTGGAAAAGGCCGGCTCGTGGAGACGCTCGGTCTGGACGCGGAGAACGAGGACGACGTCCGCGCCCTCAAGAGCTTCCTCGATGCGGAAGACGCGGCGAATCGAAGCGCCGGGCGGACCGATTTTCTCGAGCTCGCGCGGGACCCACATCGCGGGACCGCAGAGTGTGAAGCGGCAGCCAAATTTGCCGAGGAGGTGGATATTGGAGCGAGCGACGCGGCTGTGCTGGATGTCGCCGAGGATGGTGACGCTGAGATTTTCGATGGAGCCCTTGCGGTCGCGGATGGTGAGGGCATCGAGCAGGCCTTGCGAGGGATGCTCGTGCGTGCCGTCGCCGGCGTTGACGACGGGGATATCGAGATGGCGCGCGACGAAATTCACAGCGCCCGAAGCGGCGTGACGCATGACGAGACAATCCGGCTTCATGGCGTCGAGAGTGTGGATGGTGTCGAGCAGGGATTCGCCTTTTTTCAGGCTGGAGACTTCAGCTTGAAGGTTCATGGTGTCGGCGCCCAGACGCGAGGCGGCCGTGCCAAAGCTGATGCGCGTGCGCGTGGAATTTTCGAAGAAGGCGAGAGCGACGGTCTTGCCGCGGAGGGTGGCTAGTTTTTTCAGCGGGTGACGCTGAATTTCCTGGAAAGGCTTGCTTTGATCGAGAAGAAAAGTGAGCTCGTCCGCGGAAAGCGGCTCAAGGGCGAGAAGATGGCGGAAGTGGTGCGTCACAGCCTCACTCGGTGCGTTGAACGCAAGACGTGAACTGACTGCTTGCAGCTTGCGTTGAGATCCTTCAGCGAACCTCCCCGGTTCGCCTCAGATGACACGCTTAATAAATTCGCCGCGACACCCATTCTATTCGACACGGTCGACAAGCACGACGCGCTCTTCCTTGTCGATCTCGCGGAGCCGCACTTCGATAATTTCTGTGGCGCTGGTCTGCACGCTGCGGCCGACGTACTGTGCTTCGATGGGCATTTCGCGATGGCCGCGCTCGATAAGAACGCAGAGCGAGACGCGCCGAGGGCGCCCGAGGTCGAAAAGGCTGTTCATGGCGGCGCGGACGGTGCGGCCGGTGTAGAGGACGTCGTCAACAAGGACCAGGTCCATATCATCCACGCCGAAGGGAATGTTGGAAGACTGCAGCACGGCGTGGGACGCGACTTTGGAAAGGTCGTCGCGATACAGAGTGATGTCGAGAGTGCCCACGGGGATATCAACACCATCAATTCCGCGCATGGCGCGCGCGATGCGCTGGGCGAGAGGTACGCCACGGCGGCGGATACCGATGAGCGCGAGGTGTTTGGTGCCGCCCGATTTCTCCACGATTTCGTGGGCCAGGCGCTGAAGAGTGCGGTCAATTTCGGGGGCGGACATCAACTGCGCTTTTTCGAGGATACGCACGGTCGCGTAATCGTATCATTTGTGGCCGCAGAGCGGCCAATTGGAACACGGACCGCAAAGCGTTCGGCACACGAGGAGGCGGGGCGCAACGAGGACCCAGGCAGAAGTGAAACAGAGCATTCACACGGGCGTGGTAGACTGCGCGGCGAGAGATGGCAGGGGTCATGGAAATGGCGGGAAGGGGAGTTCATTTGAAGAAGATGCTGCATGGCTTGCTGGCGTTTTTGGCGCTGGGTATGGCAGTAGGGGAGCAGGCACAAGAGCAAACGCAAAAACCGGGGATTGCTGCGAAGGCGCCTGCTCGGCCCAAAGAGCCCAAAGAGAACGAAGCAAGGCCCCAAGGGGCCGCGGCAAAACCGAAATTGGTGGTGCTGCTAGTGGTGGACCAGATGCGTGGGGATTATGTGGACAAGTTCCTTGGGCAATGGACGGGCGGGTTAAAGCAGCTGGTGCAAGAAGGCGCGTGGTTCCGCGATGCGGCTTATCCGTACGCGGCAACGGAGACGTGCGTGGGGCACGCGACGATTTCGACGGGGGCGTTGCCGGCAACGCACGGGATGATCGCGAATGCGTGGTGGGACCGCGAGCAGCAGAAAATGGTCACATGCACGGCAGACCCGAAGGCGAAAAATGCGGGATATGCGGGCGCAAGCGTAAAGGGCGGCGACTCAGCTTGGCGTATGGAGGTGCCGGCGTTTGCGGAAGAGCTGAAGTTTCAGACTGGTGGTGCCACGCGGGTGGTGACATTCTCGCTGAAGGCGCGCGCGGCGATAACGATGGCGGGGCACGATAAAGCAAATGCGCCCACCTGGTTCGATTCTGCGACAGGCGCGTGGGTAACTTCGGACGTGTATGGGATGCGGCCGTTTGTAGAGGAATACGCAAAGAGGTATCCCGTGAAAGCGGATTACGGCAAAACATGGACACTGTCGCTGCCGGAGAGCGCGTATTTCTACGATGAGAAAGCCACCGGCGCTGTTCCGCCGGAGGGTTGGGCTCTGACCTTTCCGCATCCGCTGCGCGGGAAGGCGGCGGGAAGCGACCCGGACGAGGCGTTTTACGAAGAGTGGGCGACGAGCCCTTTCGCGGACGCCTACCTGACGCGGCTTGCGGAAACGGCTGTGGATTCACTCGGGCTGGGCAGGAGCAGCGGGACGGATTTTCTCGGCGTGAGTTATTCGACGGTGGATTATGTGGGGCATGCGTATGGGCCGCGGAGCCGCGAGATTCAGGACACCCTGGTGCGGCTGGACAGAGATCTGGGAGAGTTGTTTGCGCATTTGGATAAGAGGGT
>WNFS01007500.1_pt1 | contig 12516 bp, 10 predicted proteins | sample 5400141 | NCBI WGS metagenome assembly WNFS01 (sample SAMN13153358, study PRJNA577476) | soil metagenome | isolation source: 60 cm saprolite under Madrone tree | place: USA:California | collected 2016-06-14
AGCGCCTTGACGCGCGCGAGCAATTCGCGCGGGCTGAAGGGCTTGGTCACGTAATCGTCGGCGCCCATCTCGAGCCCGACGACGCGGTCGGCTTCCTCGCCGCGCGCCGTGAGCATCAGAATGGGCAAACGATTGAGTGAATCATCCCGGCGAATCTCCCGGCAGATTTCCAGGCCGGAAAGCTTCGGGAGCATGAGGTCGAGTAGCAGGAGGTCAGGTGGCGTTTTTTTCAACGTGCTCAGGCCCGTGCTGCCGTCATGAGCAGAGCTGACCTGAAAGCCTTCGTTCGCGAGATTGTAGCGGACCAGTTCGACGATATCACGGTCGTCTTCGATGATAAGGATGCGTTTCATGCAGGTTGAGCGTACCGCACGCCGGCTTGGCGGCAGTGTACCGTAGGACGGCGATTTGCGATAGGCATTGGGAAGGTTCTGATCGTTCGGGATTTGACGTAACACGCCTGATTGTCGCAGAGGGGCGGCTCGGTTTGGTAACGCGGTGTTTACATGAATGTGAATGTAGTGTTAAAGCCGAAAAGCTTAATCGGCGCTTGAAGTTGTGAAGGCGAGCGCGAGAAGCGTCTTTTGCTCCAATTCATGGGCCTTGGCGGAGCCCGTTGCCGGGCTGGCGCTGGCGGAACGCTTGATCGAGCGAACGTTGAGCCCCCTGGCCTTTGCGATGCGTTCGAGCCGCGGCAAAACGTATCCTACTGCGCCCATGTTGCCGGGCTCTTCCTGAACCCAGACAACCTCGCGCACGTTGGGATGCTCGGCGATGGCGGCGGTAATCTCGGTGCGCGGCAGCGGATAGAGCTGGTCGAGAAAGAAAATGGCGGTATTGGTGCCCTTTCGGCGACGGCGCTCGGCGCGCAACTCGTGGCCGACTTTTCCGCTGGCGATCAGGATGCGGCGGGCGTCCCGCACTTCGCGGTCGGGAACCAGCGGCAGGAAACGCGGTTTCGTGAATTCCTCGAGGTTTGAGCTGGCATCAGGATGGCGCAGCATGCTCTTGGGCGTGAAGACGATCAGGGGCTTTCGCCACGGACGGCGCACTTGCCGGCGCAGCATGTGGAAATACTGCGCAGCGGTTGAGGGCTGGCAAATCTGCATGTTGTCTTCCGCGGCGAGCTGCATGAAGCGCTCCAGGCGCGCGCTGGAATGCTCCGGTCCCTGGCCCTCGTATCCATGCGGCAAAAGCATCACGAGTCCCGCCGGAAGGTTCCACTTGTCCTCGCCCGCGCTGATGAATTGGTCGATGATGACCTGCGCGCCGTTGGCGAAATCCCCAAATTGCGCTTCCCACAAGACTAGCGCTTCGGGATAGTCGCGGCTGAAACCGTATTCGAAACCGAGGCAACCTGCCTCGGAAAGAGAAGAGTTGTGAACCTGGCAGAAGGCTTGCTGCTTGGAAAGATGCGAGAGCGTGAGGTAGTTGTGCTCGGTTTGCGTGTCAACGAGCACCGCGTGGCGCTGGCTGAACGTGCCGCGCTCGGTATCTTGTCCCGTGAGGCGCACGGGACTCCCCTCGAGAAGCACGGAGCCGAACGCCAGCATTTCGGCGAAGCCGTAATCGACGGCCCGCTTGCCGTGGCCCATTTCCGCGCGCTGTTCGAGAAGCTTCGCGATTTTTGGGTGGATGTGAAATCCTTCGGGCACGCGAACGAGGCCGTCGGTGATCTCCGCGAGTTTCTCAGGCGTGAGGCCGGTATCGACTTCATACTCAGGTTTGTAGCGGCCGTGCTGATAGGGCGCCCAGTAGTCCGGCAGTTTGCGCAGGTGCGGTATTTTTCTTAGCGTGCGCGCCTTGGTCTGCTCTTCTTCGTATTCCTCGCGGATTCCGTCGACCATCAGGGACGAGTCCATGCCGGTGTGCTCGGCATAAATTTTCCAGAGCGGATCGTGATTCTTGATGCGCTCGTAGAGGAGCGGCTGAGTGATGGTCGGATCGTCAACTTCGCTGTGGCCATGGCGGCGGTAACCGATGATGTCGACGACGACGTCGCTGCCGAATGTTGCGCGATACTCCGTGGCAAGTTTTCCAATGCGCACGACGGCGTCCGGGTCTTCGGCGTTGACGTGAAAGATCGGCACGGACTGGCGCTTGGCGATATCGGAAGCGAAGCGCGAAGAATGCTCCTGCGCGGGCTTCGTCGTAAAGCCGATCAAGTTGTTCACGATGATGTGAATTGTGCCGCCGACGGTGTAGGCTTTCAGATCCGCGAGATTCAGCGTTTCTGCCCAGATGCCTTGACCCGCGAAGGCCGCATCGCCGTGCATCACGATGGGGACGACTTTATTTAGCGTTTCCGGTGAATGGTCGACGTAGGGACCGCGCCATCCGTAGCGGGTTTGCTTCGCGCGCACCCGGCCCACGGCTACCGGATCGACGGCTTCCAGATGGCTTGGATTCGAGACAAGATGGATGCCGATCTCTTTGCCGGTGCTGGTGACGTAGGTGCCCGTCGCGCCCACGTGGTATTTCACGTCGCCCGCGCCCAGGACGCTGCGAGGATCGACGTCTTCAAAGCCAGCGACAACTTCATGAGGCGTCTTGCACGCCGCGTGGACCATTACGTTCAGGCGGCCGCGGTGACTCATGGCCATGACTGATTCGACCGCGCCGTGCTCGCCCGCGGTGTCCAGGATGGAATCGAGCAGCGGAATCAGCGCGGTGACACCTTCCAAAGAAAATCGCTTGGTGCCCAGGTAGCGCGCCTGCAAAACTTGTTCGAAAAGATCGGCGCGAATCAGGCGCTCGAGAATTTTGTGCCGATCGACTTCGCCGCCCGGCGCTTCGAGACGCTCCGCGATCCAGCGCCGCCGTTCCGGCTCCGGCAAGTGCATGAAATCGGCGCCGACCGTACCACAGTAAATGCGGCGGGCTTCCTCGGCAGCTTCACCGGTCAGCGCATCCAGATCAGGTTGTTTCAGCGGTTGGAATAGGCCAAGGGGATCGAGCCTGGCTTTCAAATAGCCCCAGCGGCGGAAAGCATCGAAAACGCGCTCGCGCGCTTCGTCGCTAGCTGCTTTCGCGAGGCCGCCTGCCGTGGGTTTCTTGGCCGCCTTCGGCGTTTTTGCGGCGCTCTCTTCTTCCAAAGTTGTACGGTGTGCCATAAATCCAGTTCTATGAACCTTCTATTTTGCCACAGATGCCAACGGGTTGCTTGCAGGCGTGTGGGAAGGTTTGCTCACTCAGATTGTTGGATGCGCCTAGGAGCGGCAAAATTGCAGAGTTTTCGCGATTGAGCGGCTTCCGACCATAGCATAGAGTCGCAGCATGCTGCGCCTCTACAAAGAGCGCACCAGCGATTCGAGTTGGCGGGCGATTTCTTCCGGGGCGGTTCCTCGCGGAAATGCGACAGGGGCGCCGATACGCACGGTAACTTCGCCGATGCGGGCCAGGCGCCGGTGTTCGCGCTTCATTTGCCAGACGCCGTCGAGTCGCATCGGAACGATCGGGATGCGAAGATTTTCAGCGAGGAGACCGATGCCGCTCTGAAAAGGAGCCATGCGGCCATCCTCAGAGTTGTTGACCTCGCCTTCGGGAAAAACGAGCACGCTGTAGCCGCGGTCGACAGATTCGCCGGCAAAGCGAAAGCTTTCGCGGAAGCCGGAAAACTGCGGCAGCGGAAAAACGTGGAAGAGCAGGGTGGCGAGCCAGTAGCCGAGTTGATAAGCCCAGCGCCTGGCGAAGAACCAATCACGCGGCGGGCGGCGCATGTTTTGCAGCGCTTCGCCACCCATGGCCGTGGCGAGGCGGTGGCGGTATCGCGGCGGCAACGCGGCGAGAATTAGACCGATGTCCGCGCGGCGCGTGATGTGATTCGAAACGATAAGGACGGGCCCACGCAAGCTGCGAAGATTCTCGCGGCCCACGATGTGCGGGTGGCCCAGGATCTGTGTGGCGGGCCAGACGAGGGCGTAGTAGACCGCGAGCCGCAGCCAGCGAACGGGTTCGCGCTGCGTCCAGCGAGGATAGAGGTATTCGGTGCGGCGTGCGGCCGGCTGGTGCAGGACGCGCTCGACATCGGCAACGGTCTTGGCATTGGCAAAGGCTGTTTCGTTGAGTTCCACGTGAAACCTTTCCTCCAGGGCGCTCAGCAATTCCACGCGATCGAGGGAGGAGAGGTTTAGTTGCTGTTCCAGGTGACCGTCGGCCTGCGCGCCCCCACCTCCCGATATGCTAAAGCGTTCGAGCACTTGATCGAGCATGCTTCGCGGTGAGGAGGGCAGACTAAAGTCCGCCCCTACACTTTTTAGGTCATTAACTTGCCGGCCGTCGAGAATTTGGTCGGTCCGCGTAGCGATGACGGAAAGGCGCGGCTTCCCGGTGGGCGTGCGCGGAAAATCAAAGTCGGGCCAGACGACCCACATTCGAACGCGTTGATATTCCGCAAGCGAGGAGTTGGCGCTTTCGACGGCCGCGCGGGCAGCGGTTCTCTCAGCATCGTTCAACAAAAGAACGGCGCAAGGTTCGGCATTGCCGCCGCGTTCGAACGGAATGACCGCGCAATCCCTGACGCTGGGCTGTTTACGAAGGGCAGCTTCGAGGTCCTCGGGATAAACGTTGAGACCGGCGGGCGTGACGATCACGTTCTTCTTGCGGCCCCGGAAACGCAGATTGCCTTCGGCGTCGAGTTCGCCGAGATCGCCGGTGCGCAACCAGCCTTGCCCCTCCGCCGGACGGAGTACGCCCTGTTCCCAATAGCCGCTGGAAACATTTTCGCCGCGGACGAGGATTTCGCCGTCTTCGGCGATCTTGAATTCACGGCCCGGGAGAATTTTGCCGACAGAGCCTTCCGTCGCGCGAAATGGGTGATTCAAACTGATCAGTGAGGCGGTCTCTGTCATGCCGTAGCCTTGAACAACGGCATAACCCACGCGCTTGAAAAAGTCCTCGGTTTCATTCGAAAGCGCTGCGCCGCCGGAGATGAAAGCCCAAAACTTCCAGCCAAAGCGGCGGTGGATTCGGCGAAACATCCAGGCGCGCTTGAGAAATTTTCTGCTTTTTGCGTTTTGAAAGGTGCTGGCGAGCCACTGAGATTTGCCCTGGACTTCGAATTCCCTCTCGATTCCTGCATGAAGAAGATCAAGCATGCGCGGAACAGCGATGAGCGCGGTGGCGCGTTCTTGCTTGATGGTGCGAATGATTTCGGCGGGATTGCTGGATGGCTCGAAAACGACTGCCGCACCGAGGAGCGGCGGAACGAACAGCGCCATGAATTGGCCGAATACATGGCTCAACGGAACGAGCGTGACGAGGCGCAGCGGGTGAAGCCAGCGCTCGTATCTGCGATACGCATCGATGCCGCGCTCCAGCGGCTCGAGGTTCGCCAGAAAATTGCCGTGGGTGAGAACGACCCCGCGCGGCTCGGCCGTCGTACCCGAGGTATAAAGGATTTCGGCAATGGTGCTTCGAGTGGACGTCTCACCAGGATTCAGCTCGGCATGTGCGGCCGGATGAATGCTTACCAGGGCATCCTTAAATTCAATGACCATCGACGGTGGCGCGCCGGGCAGCTCCATCTGCTGGCGGTCACGCAAGATCAGCTTCACTCCGGCATCCTTGATCGCGCGCTGGACGAAATCGGGAGACGCTGCGGAGTCCATAGGCACCACCACGGCGCCTCGCAATAGAATTCCCCAAAAGCAAGTGACCCACTCGGCGGAGTTGGGTCCCCAGAGAAGGACGCGATCACCTGGGACAACGCCCCGCCCGGCGAGCGCGGCACTCCACAAAAGGGCCGAGGCGTAAAGCTCTGCATACCTCAGCTTTTCACGACGGTAACCGCGTCTTTGGATGACAGCAACGTCGCCACCGAAGCGGGCGAAGTCAGCGAATAGACTAAGGAGATTCTTTCGGGGCATAAGCGCAGCAGTTTCTTTGCCGCTGATTCGGGTCGATTCTACCCCGGAAGCGGTGGTGCAGCCTTCCGGGCCGGCCGGAGAGCCCGTTTGCGCAGGCGGAAGCATCCCGTACGCAGGTGCATTTACTGTGCCACGTAGGAACAGGCTGTTGCATCTGACTAAAAGCAGCCGAGCGCAATTCGCCGGTTCTCGGTTACAATGGGTACTTACACCGAAGTCCAGTTTGGAGATAAGCGGGGGAGATGCCGGTACCGATTTCACAGATGTGGACGGTTGCGACGTACGTCCTCAAGCAAAAGCTGAAAGGGCGAAAGCGCTACCCGTTCGTGTTGATGCTGGAGCCGCTGTTCCGCTGCAACCTGGCTTGCGCGGGATGCGGCAAAGTCCAATATCCCGCGCACATTTTAAAGACGGACTTGAGCCCGGAAGAATGCTTTAAGGCCGTGGATGAGTGCGGCACGCCGATGGTTTCGATTCCCGGAGGCGAGCCGCTGATGCACCCGGAGATTGAGAAAATTGTCGAGGGCCTGGTCGCGCGGAAGAAGTACATCTATCTCTGTACTAACGCCTTGCTGCTGAAGGAAAAACTGCATCTCTTTAAGCCCAGCAAATACCTGACGTTCTCCGTTCACGTGGATGGGCAGAAAGAGCATCACGATTTTTCCGTCTGCCGCGAAGGTGGCTACGAACTGGCCATCGAAGGGATCAGGGAAGCGGTGAAGCAGGGCTTCCGCGTCACAACGAATACCACGCTGTTCGACGGCGCCGATCCCAAGAGCGTCCGCGCGTTTTTCGACGAAATGATGGAGTTGGGCGTCGAAGGCATGATGCTCTCCCCCGGCTATTCCTACGACAAGGCACCCGACCAGAAGCACTTTCTCGGGCGGGCTCGCACGCGGCGCTTGTTCCGGGCCATTTTGTCGAATCGCAAAGCAAGTTGGCAGTTCAACCAATCGAAGCTCTTCCTCGAATTTCTGATGGGCAAGCGAACCTATGCTTGCACGCCGTGGGGCATGCCAACCTATAACGTCTTCGGCTGGCAGAAGCCTTGCTATCTGCTGCAGGACGGGTACGTGGACACGTTCCAGGAGCTGCTCGACACCACCGAGTGGCAGAATTACGGCACCGAGTCCGGCAATCCCAAGTGCGCAAATTGCATGGTGCACAGCGGTTACGAAGCTTCGGCGGTGGATCATACTTTCAGCGGCCTGCGTGGCTTATGGGCGACAGTAAAGGCAGAGTTGTCCACCAAATACAACGATTCGGACGCGCTGGCAATGCTGAATGAGCCGGTCAAGCCGGTGCACTCTTACAATCCTCTCGTTCAGATCCAATCAGATAAGGGCCAACTTGAGGAGACTCGCGCGTGACAGGTCCGCGCCATGCGGATCGGCCGAGCCATACGGAAGGATCTCCGCTAAACCCCGACACGCTGGAGGTAGCCCCCGGCACGATTCATGAAAGCGTGCAAGGGTGGGTGCCCAAGCTAGCGACAGAAGAAGAATTGCGCATCGCTCTGGAGAAAGCCTTCGACTATCGAGGCGATGTGACGCTCACTCTTAAAGATAATTCAAAAATCGAAGGTTATTTGTTCGATCGGGTGACCGGGCCATCCCTTACGACCAGTTTTGTGAGAGTTCTGCCCAAGGATTCCACTCAAAAGTTAAAAATCGCTTACGCCGATATAGCGGCACTTGCTTTCACCGGACGGGACACCGCCGCCGGAAAGAGCTGGGAAGCTTGGGTCGGCAAGTACTGGGAAAAAAAGGCTACGGGTAGGGGTGATTTAAGCCTTCAACCCGAATCCCTCGAGTAAGCGGTTCCTGCCGCGGCGGCGAGTCATCTTGGGTATCAAGCTATAGATAACAATAGTGTTTTCAATAGCTTAGACGCTCAGCTAAGACTTCCGCGTCTGCTTCGGGACCGTGGACAGAAAGTTCCTTTTGTGGTATTCTTTACATAGCGTTTGTTGCTCTTGTATTACGTTTTGAATCGGTCGAGGCCTCGCAAGGGCATCCTTTGTGGCCACAGGAACGGACCAAGAGACGCAACGCCATTCCAATATCGTCAACTCTGGCCCGGTCGGAGTTGCGCATGTGAGGCTGTCAAGTGAAGGAACAAGGAACAGTAAAGTGGTTTAATGCTTCGAAAGGGTTCGGATTTATCCAGCGCCAGACGGGAGAAGACGTTTTCGTGCACTTTTCCGCGATCGCGATGGAAGGATACAAGTCTCTCAACGAAGGTCAGGCCGTGGAGTTTGAAGTGAAAAAGGGCCCGAAGGGTCTTCAGGCTGAGAACGTTACCAGCGTCTAGTCTCTGACAGGAGAGCCCCCGGACAGGTTCGGGGGTTCTCCTCCAAGAGATTCGAATCGAGATTATCAGCGAGAGCGGTCAAGGAGGACGTTGTGCAAGTAATGCAGGAAGGTCAGACCATCAAGCATGAGATGTACGGCCTGGGAATCGTGACTGCTTCCGACCAGGAACGCACCGCCGTGGATTTCGACGATCATGGTGCTAAGCTTTTCGTAACGAGCATCATGACGGCCGAATTGAAGGCGCCTCTACATTCAGGTGCCTGTGAGAAGCCGAGCTTTCCGATGTTACTTAACTGCGGATTCCGCCTGGTCGAAGGCGTGGTATGAGGAACGGACCAGAGGGCCGGCTTCGACGTGTTTGAAGCCCATGGCCTCGCCGAGCACTTTGTATTCGGCGAATTCGTCAGGATGCACGTAGCGGACGATGGGCAGATGTTCGCGAGTGGGCTGCAGGTACTGTCCGAGCGTGAGGATGTTCGTATCCTGCGCGGCGAGATCCTGCATGGTAGCGAGGACTTCATCCTTTTCTTCTCCGAGTCCGAGCATCAGGCCAGTTTTGGTCGGAACTTCCGGATGCGCTTCCTTGGAACGGCGCAGCAGTTCGAGTGAGCGCTCATACAGCGCACCCTTGCGGACCTGCCGGTAGAGGCGGGGCACGGTTTCGGTGTTGTGGTTGAGAATATCCGGGCGCACGGCAAGAACGACGTCTAACGCCTTCCAGTCACCGCGAAAATCAGGAATGAGCACTTCGACTTTGCAACCCGGAACGCGGCGCCGAATCTCTTCGATGGTGCGCGCAAAGATGTGCGCGCCGCCGTCGGGCTGGTCGTCGCGGTTCACGGAAGTCACCACCGCGTAACGCAATCCCATTTTTGCCACGGCTTCCGCCACGCGAAACGGTTCTTCTTCATCCGGCGGCCCCACGGGCTTTCCTGAAGGCACGGCGCAGAACCCGCAAGCGCGCGTGCAGATATCCCCCAAAATCATAAACGTCGCGGTGCCATGCTCCCAGCACTCACCCATGTTGGGGCAGCGCGCGCTCTCGCAGACCGTGTGTAAATCGAGCGTGCGCATGATGCGCTTCACGTCCTGGTAGCGCTCGCCACCGAAAAATTTGACGCGCAGCCAATCCGGCCGCGGGTGCACGCCCGGCGGCGGCGCCAGCGGCGCATTCGAAATGATATGGAACGGTGTGGCCATGGAGTTCGCTCGAAACTGCTATTTTACGCGGATCCCACGTTCCACACAAACACACCCGATCGGGGGAGGGATAATTCCGTGCTCGAAGAGAGGAATTGTAAATTCAAGATTGGAAATAGTCACCTGTCGTATACTCAAGCGGCGCGAGAAGGACGATGAAGCTTTTTATCCCTGCCTTGTTTTCCCTCTTCTCTACAACTATTGCTTCGGCGCAGACCGCTTCTGGCAACCCTCCCGTAATCAGGCCTAAAACCGACGAATGCACCATTTCGGGTATCGTCGTGAAACTCGCGGGAAGTGAGCCGTTGAAAACCGCGACTGTACAACTTCAGAGTCTGCAGGATTTGGCCCACACAATTTCTGTGATGACGGATATGGGTGGCCGGTTCGAGTTGAAGGGCATCGATCCAGGGCGATACCGGCTGAAGGTAAGCCGCACGGGTTTTGTGACGCAAGAGTACGGTCAGAAAACGCCAAATGATCCTGGGGCGGAGATTCGTCTCTCTCCTGGGCAAAACTTACGCGACCTTGTTTTCCGCCTGATTCCGTGGGCCGTCATCGCCGGGAGAGTTTTGGACGAAGAAGGCGAACCGCTTCCATGGGCCCAAGTTAGCGCATTGCGTGAAGTCTATTCCGGTGGAAAGCGCAAGTTGTCATCGGAAGTGCTCGTACCCACGAATGATCTTGGGGAGTATCGCCTTTTTGGCCTCAAACCCGGCAGGTATTTTGTCAGCGCCAAGTATAAGCCTGGTCTGCACATCATCGCCCGGGGAGAGGTGCGGGAAGATGACAGCGAAGACTCTCGTCCGGAATTCATGCCGATCTATTATCCCAACAGTCCCGATCCAGCGAAGGCTTCGACGATTACGCTGAAAGCAGGAGAAGAGTTAACCGCTGTAGAGATTCTGCTGCGGCCTGTGACGACGTATCGGGTCGGTGGCCGCGTCTACAACATGGTTGCGGGCAGACGTTCAAGTACCGGCGTTATCGTTCAGCTGGAGCAACACAACAGCAACGTGGCTTGGGGTTCTCCCGACCACCAGTCAATTGTCGAAAACCCCGACGGCTCCTTTGAGATTGCTGGCGTGCTGCCCGGCTCCTATGCGCTGAGCGCTTTTTGGTTTGAGGATGGGCGGCGATATCAAGCGCGACAATCCATTGAGGTAGGCAACGCCAATGTAGAGGGCGTAAACCTCACAATTGCGACGGGGATATCGGTTCCCGGGCGAATCGTTTGGGAGGGGAAGCCGAGTTTGGACCGAGATGAACTCCTCGTCACCATTGCTCCTGCGGACTCGAGAATCTCTTTCAATGGACCCGCAAGAGTTATGGGAAACTCATTTGCCTTGAAGGATGTTTTCGATGGAACCTATCGTTTGGGGGTGATTGGGCAATCGAAAGACTGTTACGTTAAATCCATTCGCTACGGTTCGACCGACGTTCTCGAAGGCGGTTTCACCGTTTTCCGTGGCACGCAAGCTTCGCTTGAGGTAACCATCAGCTCGCGTGGCTCTCGCGTTCAGGGTGTCGTTACGGACAAGGACAACCTTCCCGTCACCGGGGTGTGGGTTGTGATGGTGCCGGATGAGGCGCACCGCGATCAATCGCGGCTCTACCAGAAAACGGCGACGGATCAATATGGACATTATCTTCTGAGGGGGATTGCGCCCGGCGACTACAAAATCTTCTGTTGGGACGAAGTCGAAGATGGCGCATGGGAGGATCCGGAGTTTCTCAAGACCTACGAGGATCGCGGGCAAAAGATTTCCGTGCAGGAGGCGGACGCGAAGACCGCAGATGTCGTCGCGATCAGAACGAAAAGCTCGGAATGATTGGAATTCGCCGTTACCGAATGAGCAGGACTACAACGGCTGCCGCGAAGAGCGGATGAAGTCGCGCAGAACGGTAACGTTCGGGCCGTAAGCGCCGATGCGCCCGGCGTCCACCGGCAGACCGAGGCGCTCGGCGAGATCGAGATCCACTCCGGCGTCGTCCAACTCCGACAAGCTGAAACCCTGCGCGGGCAGCACGCGATTTATCCCCGTGGGATAAACCGGCCGGGGCGGGCGATGACGCCGCCACGGGCGGCGCGCCAGCTCGTAAAATTGTTCCCAGTCGCGTTTGTGCCAGGTCGTCATTTCATGTTTGACCGCGAAACGGTCAACCTATTCAGCAATACGTTTGTCTCAACCTGTTGGATGCACGGCCGGACTATAAGGTTCACCAGTCTCCTGCCGCACATTTCTTTCTCAGGGAACAACTTCGATGCTTACCGGCCTATTCATATACTCCATAAACAGGCCGGCAACCCATTTTCCTTTCCTGTTGTTTCAAACACGTTACGGGACGAATTGTTTCCCGCGACTAGCCAGGGAAGACCGAGCGGGGGCGTCTTCCTCATGAGCCACACTCCAGTTGCGTTCCTGCTGACGAACCAGAAAGCTCGTCACATAGCGCGGTAAACCGCAAAACATTCGCCGTCATTGAGCAGGGCGATACCCATTCACGAAGTCTTGTCCGCAGGCAGCAAATATTCGCAGGCTACCTTTCAAACGGATTAGACGAGTTGAACCGGCGGAGGTGAGAGCCGCAGCAATGATCGATTGACGCAGAGATACCGCTGAGGATTCTCTGAGAGGGGTTGAGGCGCCCCAACCGGAGCCGCGGCGCTTCGCTTTCAGACTAGGAGTGCTTGCTTACCAGCGATTTCCACGGTCGCCGCGATCACCGCCGCGCCCGCCACCCCCGCCATGGCCGCCGCGCCCGCCGCCGTACCCACCGCGCCCGCCTCCACCGCCGCTGCCGCCGCGCTCTGCCTGGGGACGTGCTTCATTCACCACGAGGTTTCGCCCGCCGAAATTCTGACCGTTCAGGGAGTTCACGGCGCGATCCGCGTCTTCGTCATTGGTCACTTCAACGAAGGCGAACCCGCGCGACTGTCCCGTGAAACGATCGCGAATCAGATTGACGCCCGAGGGAGTTACTCCGACCTGCGTGAACCACTCGTTGAGCTGCTCTTCCGTCGCGGAAAACGGAAGATTACCGATATAGAGCTTCTTCACCTCTTGCTCCTTCTGTCCGGAACCTAAAATGCGAGTCGCGGAGCGCGCCGAAGGGACTTCAGTCGTTCACAG
>WNFS01003117.1_pt1 | contig 12514 bp, 7 predicted proteins | sample 5400141 | NCBI WGS metagenome assembly WNFS01 (sample SAMN13153358, study PRJNA577476) | soil metagenome | isolation source: 60 cm saprolite under Madrone tree | place: USA:California | collected 2016-06-14
CTGCCAGTGGCCCAGGATCAAACCACTCGCGATTGGCGATGAGCATATTTCCGCCGAGGTGAGTGACGGCGGATTTCAGGTGAAGACAACCCGTGACGGGCACCGCGATGACTTCATATCCGAGCGGTTGCACTATGGCGTGCAGCTGACGAATGCCCTCTTCGTTGGTTCGTGCGGTCACACCGACGAATAATTTCTTTCCAACCCGAAGGATGTCGCCGCCTTCGACAGTGCCGGGCAGGTTGACTGTTTCGATTTTTCGAAATGGCCCAATCGCTTTGGCCAGTGACGCCGCTTCGCGCCGCCGCGTTTCTGTTCCGAGTGGAAAAATCACCGCCAATTCGTCCAGCACAATCGCCGGATCTTCGACGAACATCGAATCCGGCAATTCCACCTCCTCGGGCAGCGAAATGACGCGCGCTCCGAGTGAAGCGAGCGCATTCTCGTACGCGTGATGCTGCGCTCGGGCCTTCTCCATGTCGATCGGGACACGCGGAATAAAGCTAAGTTCACAGTCGGCGAGCGCGGAACTCACAGCGCGAGTGATGGCAGTCAGCATTGCGACACTTTATCAGAGAATTTTTGCGGAGACACGCCGCGTAAATCCGGTTAGACTCTGCGCGATTTCAGGAGAGCAGAACCGATGGCAGCTTTGAAACGCATCTTGGCGGTCTATTTGGCGATTGTTTTGATCGCGAGCATTTGCGTTGTGCCACGCGCGCTGGGCGCCAACGATCCGCCCGAAGCAAAAAAAGTGGACGAAGTGTTCGCGGACGTCGCGAAGCCGGGTTCGCCGGGTTGCGCGCTAGCCGTCGCTCGCGGGGGAAAGATTATTTACGAGAAGGGCTACGGCCTCGCGAACATCGAAGAAGGCGTCGCAATCACGCCGAAAGCTGTATTCGACATCGGCTCCACTTCAAAACAATTCACCGCCGCGAGCATCTTGCTTCTCGAGCAACAGGGAAAACTCTCGGTGAACGACGACGTTCACAAATACATCCCGGAGTTGCCGGACTATGGCCACAAGATCACGCTGCTGAATTTGCTGAACCACACGAGCGGCCTTCGCGATTATCTCGCGCTGTTTGAACTCGCCGGCGTCAACATTGATAGCGTCACCACCGACGAAGACGCACTTGGCGTGATTATTCGCCAGAAGAATCTGAACTTCGAACCTGGCAGCCAATGGCTTTACAGCAATACGGGATTCTTCCTTTTGTCGGTTGTCGTGAAGCGCGTCAGCGGCCAATCGCTTCCAGAATTCGCCGCCACGAATATTTTCAAGCCGCTCGATATGTCTCAGACGTTGTATCGCGATCAACACTCGTCCATAGTGCCCGGCCGTGCGCTCGCCTACGACCCTAAGGAGCACGGCGATGGATTCACTATCGACGTTTCCTATTTCGAGCAGACGGGTGACGGAGCCGTTCATACTTCCGTGGAAGACTTACTGAAGTGGGATGAGAATTTTTACTCCGCGAAAGTTGGCGGCACCAATTTTCTGGCAGAGCTACAGGAGCGGGGCAAACTGAACGATGGGAAAGTTCTCGAGGACGCGAAAGGCCTCTTCGTTCACGATTACCGTGGACTGCGCACCGTCGAGCATGGCGGTTCATGGGGCGGCTATCGAGCACAACTGCTTCGCTTCCCCGATCAACACTTTTCGGTGGCGTGCCTGTGCAATCTCGCAAATGCAAACCCGGAACGGCGCGCATTACGTGTGGCAGACATTCTGCTCGCTTCAGAAATGAAAGGGCCAATTCCTGCAGCAGGCGCAGAGGAACACGAGCGGAAGAAAAAGGAAACTGTTCCTGTCGCCGCCGATCAGCTTGCGAGCTACGCAGGCCAGTATTCCAGCGAAGAATTATTTGTGACCTATGTTCTGGACGCTGCGAACGGGAAGCTGATTCTCAGTAAAATTCAAAATGGAATGGGCGGTGGATTCTTGCAAACCTCCGTGCATTGGGAACTGAGGCCCGTGGGCAAAGATGAATTTCTCGCGGACGATGAGGGAATTACGCTGACATTTTCGCGCGGCGCCAATCAGCAGATAACTGCTTTCATTCTGGGAGCTGGCCGCTCGACGGGAATTAACTTCACTCGGAAATAGACGACGTCGTGTTGTGGTGCGGTTTGTTGGCGGAGTGCCGGAACTCCGGCGCAAAGTGCGAAATCCAGAACGTCGCAATTCCTGCGCCGAGCAAAATTCCCGCGAGGATAAGCGCGATAATGCCGAACGTAAGCCAGCGATCCGAATTCTTTACGGATTTTTCTTTCTCCGAGTCGCTCAGTCCGGCATTGGAACCGTCCGAGGACGTGCCTGAATCGGTCTGCGGGAACGGCTCCATCGCAAATTCCGGTTCGCCCATAAAGCTGTAGCCCTTGCGCGGAATCGTTTCGATGTACATCGGCTTTTCGGTGGAGTCGCCGAGGATCTGCCGCAACTTGTTCACCGTGGTGTTGACGTTCGCATCGAAATTCACGTGCGTGTCCGAAGGCCAGAGCGCCGCCTTCAGCTCTTCGCGCGTGACCACCTGGCCGGCCTTCGCGATGAGCGTAATCAATACCTGATAGACCTTGCCCTGCAATTTCAGGCGGCTCCCGTTGCGGTAGACCTGCTGGCGCTGTTGATCGATCTGAAACGGGCCGAAACGAATATACCGCTGAGTCTGAATAAGCTCCGCGTTATTGCCTGGTTCCATCAGAGGACTCACAGCCGACAAAAGATTGGAAGTCATTCACCACACCCATCTCAATAGACGGATTAGTTCTGGGTTTGTTTAGTTCTTTTACGAAAAATCGTGTTGGCAGTGTTCACTAAGACAAACCATCGTCAGGACTTACGTAAGATTGGAGTAAGTCCGAAAAACCGTAGAAATTGTTCTCACCACAGACTGTGGATTTCTAAATTTAATGTCACCTATTGAATTGGTCTTCTCAATTTATGAATGTCACTCCCTGCAAACGTCCTTTCTTTGAATAGCTTGGTTCCTTAGGAACGCGAGACATGAATTTGAGGGACAAATTGTCCCCACTGGTACCCAAGCTGCCCTTCTCGTTGCAACCAATTTGTGCGGCTGCGTTGTAACAGAAGTTTCCGCGTGCAGAACGCCGACCAGCGCAGTTCCGTGCAGGGGGAATCCGTCAAGGAGAGAAAGCAAAATGCGCAGATTGAGTTATTTTTTGCTGGCTGCAACATTGCCTTTGTTTTTCGCCGGCAACGCCTCGGCCCAGCGTCTGGATGGCACGCTTCGCGTGACCGTAACAGACTCAAGCCAAGGTAGCATTGCGGATGCGAAGGTTACTTTGACCAACGAAGCTAGCGGTGTATCCGTCGAAACGAACGCGTCCAGCGCTGGAACTTACGTGTTTCCGAACGTTCTCGTCGGCGTATACACGGTCACTGTCGAAAAGGACGGTTTCAAGAAGGCTGTAGAAAAGGACATCAACATTTCGTCGAACCAGGTGACCGACGCAAAGGTTGTTATGGAATTGGGATCCGTATCTGCCGTAATTGAGGTGGAAGCTGGCGGAGACCTGGTAAATACACAGTCCTCGGAATTGCAAGCTACATTCAGCGGCAAAGTCGTGGCCGACTTACCCGTGAATACTCTGGGCGGCGACGTCAAGGAATTCGCAGTTTTCGCTCCGGGAACGACGACTCAACAAGGCGGTGTGCTCGGCTCCGGAGGGTCGATTGGCGGAACGCGCCCACGATTCAACGGTTTCAACATAGACGGCGTCGAAGACAATAAGTTGGACACCAACGGGCCAACGCAGCCTGTCATTCAGGAGTCGATCGCTGAATTCACCTTACTTACTAACCAATTCAGCGCTGAATATGGGCATTCCGCCGGCGGAATATTCAACACGGTAACGAAGTCCGGCACCAACAACTGGCATGGATCTGCGTGGGAGTACAACCGCAATCGCAACTATGACGCCTTTGATAACCAGCAGAAGGAGCGCGGGCTAAAGGATCGCTTTGACTACGATCGCCTGGGCGCTACTGCCGGTGGGCCCATCGTTCACAACAAGTGGTTCATCTTTGGCGCCTACGAGTTCCAAAACGAAGGTCTCGCCGCATCCAGTCCGCAGGTCAAGCTTCCGACGGCCAGTGGGCTCCAGACACTGCAGACATTGGCCGCCGACAGCGCGGTCGCCGATATCCTCAAACAATTTCCAGTAGCGCCCCAAAACGACGCTGGAACGGTAACTGTGAACGGCAACGCAATCCCCGTGGGCAATCTGACCACGGTAGCTCCTTCTTACGCCAACGAGAACGATTTCAGCGTTAACTCCGATCTGACTTTGGGCAAACATCAGTTCAGCACGCGCTACCTATACGATCGCATCCGGCAGCCCGATTTTAATGCTTCGCTTCCCGCGCCTCAGTTCCTGGGCACGAAGGCTTCCGGCAATCACAAAGCTATCCTCTCCGACGTTTGGACACTTTCGAGCCACATCGTTAATAACGTCAAGGGCTCATACTCTCGCACCATCGGTCCACAGCTGACTTCACCTTCGGGCTTTGAGAACTTCCCCAACGTACTTATTGACGACCTCAGTACGGTCAATATCGGCCCGGAACAAAATGCTCCGCAGAGCTATATCCAAAACACGTATCAGTTGGCGGATACACTCAGCTATGTGCGCGGCTCGCATTCCTTCAAGTTTGGTGTCGAAGGAAAGAAGTATATTTCGCCGACGAACGGCCTTCCGAGAGCGCGCGGTGAGTGGGACTACTCAACGCTGAGCCAGCTCGTGAACGACTTCGTGCCCAACGGCGCGCCCAACAAGGCGTTACGCGGCGCCGGCTCAGGCAGCGTGCCGGAGAACTATCCCGCGATCTACTGGTTTGCACAGGACGACTGGAAACTCACGCGTCGGCTTACGCTGAACCTCGGCCTTCGCTACGAATACGTCGGCGTTCCTCTTGGTGACAAACGCCAGGCCCTGAATTCGATCTCGGACGACCCCACCCTCGGCCTGTTCTTCCGGGCCCCCAAAGCGGACACCAACAACATCGCGCCTCGCATCGGTTTTGCATACGACCCAACCGGGCGCGGCAATTGGGCCATTCGCGGCGGGGCGGGCATCGCCTACGACGTCATTCCCAACAACTTCTCCATCAACAGCCTGCCGCCGCAGCTCCAGACTGAGCAGAAACCCGCGGTAACCTGCGCGCTGCCCGGCGCTCCCGCGTGGTGCGCCACTTGGGATCCGTCACCGGGAGTAACGGACTCCGGACAGGGATTCCTGGCCGGCGGCGGCCTCCTTCAAACCAACGTTCCGCCAGCTACACAAGCTCAGGCGCGCGCGAAGAGCTCCAGCTTGATACCTGATAGGGTCTCGCCAAAGATCTTCACCTGGACCTTGGGCGTTCAGCATCAGCTTCTCCGCGACAGCAGCATCGAAGTTCGCTACGTTGGAACGCGCAGCGTTGAACTTCCGGCGCAGATGCGCCTCAACTCGGCGTCGGCGTTCGATCCGCGCTTCACCAGTTTGGGTGGAGGGCTTACGCCGTTGCCAACATACTTGAATCCAGCCGATGTGCCGGCCACGGTGACAGCCCCCGCGAGCACGGCTGCGAACTTCGACAGTTTCAATCCGCAGCCCTTTTCCGTGGACGGCTTCCTCGGAAACTTGACGACTTTTCCAGCAGCAGGCACTGGTATCTATCACGCGGTGACGGTCGACTTTATACATCGCTTTGCCAAGGGCCTGTATTTCCGGACGAACTACTCGTTCTCACGCAATATCGACACTGCGACGAACGAACTCTTCAGCAGCGTCGTCAATCCCCGCCGCGCTCAAGACGGCTATAACTTTGGCGGCGACCGCGGATTGTCCGCGCTGCACATCCCGCAGAAGTTCACCATTACCTGGGTGTACGAACTGCCGAACATCCAAACGGAACATGCATTCTTGCGGGCAGTAGCACACGGCTGGGAGTGGAGCGGGTCTTACCTTGCCGAATCCGGGCAGCCGGTGACGCCACTCTCTGATGCCGACGCAAATGCAAATGGCGATCAAGCGGGTGACCGAACCATCTTTAACCCCAATGGAATCGGCAACACGGGCTCCATCGTTGACGCGGTTTGCAACTCAGGACCGGGTGGCGCAACCTCTGTGGTCGCCCCGGATGCCTCTGGCGCATACTTCTGCAACGCAGGCAACACTGCTCCAGATGATGCCCATTTGGTAGGTTACGTGGCTGAAAACCCCAGCGCCCGTTTCGTGCAAGCGCAGTTCGGTGCCCTCGCCAATGCCGGCAGGAACACTGTCACAACACCTGGCCTCAACGTTTGGAACATGTCCATCTACAAGAACACTAAGATCAACGAGCGCTTCTCCCTGCAGTTCCGCGCGGAAACGTACAACACGTTCAACCATCGGAACTTCAGCATCGGCCTGCCCACTAACAACGGCGCACTCGATCAATCCAACAACCCGAACCCGTTCGCCGCTTCCTACGTCAACGTGGACGACTCCAACTTCCTGAACAAGAGCCAGTTCAACGGCGGCTCTCGCACGATGCAACTCGGTTTGAGGCTGGTGTTCTGAGTAACGCAGCTTCGACTTAGGGGACACAATCTCGGGGAAAGCTCTTACGGGCTTTCCCTGATTTTTTTTCCCGCCGCTTCACATTCGCAAAAAATGGTTTACGGATTGGCCCTCGCCTTAGGGCAGCACATCCACCGCCACGCTTGACGGATACTTCTCCGAACGATAAATCGTCTGCGTGGCCTTTTGGTAGTCGGCATCTTTCGCTTCAAAAATGTTCGGCACAAATTTCTGCGGATTCCGGTCGTACAGCGGGAACCACGTGCTCTGTACCTGCACGATGATCCTGTGGCCCTTTTTGAACACGTGATTCGAGCTGTGCATATCCACCGTGAACGGCGTCACCTGATTCGACGCAATCGCTTCAGGCCTCTCGAAGGAATTCCGGTACCGTCCCCGAAAAATCTCTTCCGCAATCATCAATTCAAATCCAGACAGCTTCCAATCCTCTTCCATTTTTTCCGGATACACATCGATCAGTTTCACGATCCAGTCCGCGTCGCTTCCCGTTGTGGACGCAAACAGTTTCGCCACGACGTTTCCCGCGACCGTCACATCCTCTTTCAGCGCCTCCGTCTTCCACGTCAACACGTCCGGCCGGTTGTCCACGAACCTCTGATCTTGCACCAGCCACGTGAACCAGCTTCCCGGATGGTCCTCCGGATACGTCGCATCCACTGGCCGGTGCCGATATGGCACCGGATGCGCCGGATCGCTCACATAACTGTCCGCCGCATCGGCGCTTGTCGCCTTCGGCGCATCAAACGAAAGTTTTCCGTCCTCGTGGAAATAAAGATTCTTCGCCTGCGCCCCGTGTGGCGGCCACGAATCAAACGATGTCCACGTATCGCTGCCCGTCTGAAACAGCGTCGCTTCCCTCACCGGCAAGCTTCCTTTGTCGTGCAGCCAATACGCAAACCACGGCGCTTCAATCTTCTCGCGGAAATAAACGCCGGTGTCATTGTGAAACGGAATGTCGCCCAGCGATTTTCCTGGCCCATGCGCCCATCCACCGTGATTCCACGGCCCCGCCACCAGAAAGTTGTAATTTTTCTTGTCTGATTTTTCCAGCCGCGCATAAGTCATCAACGGCCCAAACATATCTTCCTGGTCCCACCATCCAGCCACGTTCAAATTCGGCACCGTCGGCTCGTGCAGTGTCGCCGCCACCGCGTGCCGCTTCCAGAATTCGTCATAACTCGAATGCGACACGAATTCATTCCACGTCGGAATCTTTCCGTGAAAATATTTCGCATTGGCATTCGAAAGTGCGCCCATCCGCAAATAGAAGTCGTACACATCAAAACTGTCGAACGCAAAACTGAAATTCTCATTCGAGGTTTCCAGCAGCGCCGTGTATTCGAATCCGTAGCTCAGACGAAACGCTCCATTGTGAAAAAAATCGTCCCCCATCCACGTATCCCCCATGCACGCCTGCTCCGACACCGCCTTCAGCGCTGGATGCGGATTCACCATTCCCATCGTCACCAAATATCCCGGATACGAAATGCCGTTCATCCCCACGCGCCCGTTATTGTTCGCCACGTTTTTCATCAGCCATTCAATTGTGTCGTACGTGTCCGTACTCTCCGTCACGCCCTTCGCATCGCCCGCGTCCGGCGAAGTGTGCAGCATTTCAAATTTGCCCTCCGACCCGTATCTCCCGCGAATATCCTGAAACACAAAAATATATCCATCCGCAAACATGTGCACGTACCGGTAGAGCGAATAGCTCATCCCTTTGTTCGCCGCTGAAATTCCGTAGGGCGTGCGCTCAAACAAAATCGGCAGCGCCTCCTTCGCATTTTTCGGCGTATAAATTTCCGTGTGGAGCTTCACGCCATCGCGCGCTGGAATCATCACCTCGCGCTTGTCGAATAGCGCCGCCAGGTCCGGCCGCTTCGCTTCCTGCGCCGCCGTGGACATCGCCGCAACGAACGTCATCACCAGACTCGCCGCGCCCACCAGATACGTAACTCGCTTCATGGCCTTCATCGGTTTCCGGCTCCGCTTCTTTTTTCTCTCGCAGAAAAAGCGTCCAAATCATACCGTCGAATCCGCCAAAGCGATATACGCCTGCTGACCTTCTCGCCCATCTCTGGTAAACTATTCTTTGCTCGACCGCACCTGAGAAGTCACCGAACAAGGAGAATTGTCCGGGCTGCTGGTTGTTCCAGCAGCTATTTTTGTATCTATAGGCAAATAAAAGACTTATGAACCAGCACATCCGCAATATCGCTATCATCGCCCACGTCGACCACGGCAAAACCACTCTCGTCGACGCCATGCTCCGCCAATCCGGCATCTTCCGCGCCAATCAGGAACTCATCGAGCGTGTCATGGACTCGAACGATCTCGAGCGTGAACGCGGCATCACCATTCTCGCCAAAAACACCGCTCTCTTTTTCCACGAAACCAAAATCAATATCGTCGACACGCCCGGCCACTCCGACTTCGGCGGCGAAGTCGAACGCGCCCTCCGCATGGTTGACGGCGTCGTTCTTCTCGTTGACGCCAGCGAAGGCCCGCTCCCGCAAACGCGTTACGTTCTCCAGAAAGCCCTCGCCGCAAAACTTCCGCCCGTCGTCGTCCTCAACAAAATCGATCGCACCGACGCGCGCGCCAAAGAAGTCCTCGACGAAATCTACGATCTCTTCATCGACCTCGACGCCACCGAAGACCAGCTCGATTTTCCCGTCATCTATACCAACGCCCGCGAAGGCGTCGCCCATCGCACGCAAGGTGACGGCTCCAAGGATCTTCTCCCCCTCTTCGAAACCATCGTCGCCAGAATTCCCGCTCCCGCCGCCGATCCCGCGGCCACCCTCCAGCTCCAGGTCATGAATCTCGACTACTCCGAATTTCTCGGCCGCATCGCCATCGCCCGCGTTTTCAATGGCACGCTCAATCGCGGCGCGGAAGTCGGCATCAGCAAGCTCGACGGAAAAATTCAAAACACAAAAATCACCAAGCTCTTCACCTTCCGCGGCCTCGAGCGCGATGAAGCCGAACAAGTCGTCGCAGGCGACATCGTCGCCATCGCCGGCGTCGAAGGCATTCAAATCGGCGAAAGCATCATCAATCTCGACAATCCGTCGCCGCTCGAGCCGCTCATCATTGACGAGCCCACGCTCGCCATGATTTTCACCGTCAACTCCGGCCCGCTCTCCGGCCGCGAAGGCAGCTATCTCACGTCGCGCGACCTCCGCGATCGCCTCGCGCGCGAATTGCTCACCAACGTTTCCATTCGCGTTGAAGATACGGACACGCCGGAATCTTTCCGCGTCCTCGGCCGCGGCGAACTCCAGCTCGCCATCCTCATCGAAACCATGCGCCGAGAAGGTTTCGAACTCATGGTCGGCAAACCCGAAATCGTCGTGCGCAATGAAAACGGCCGCAAACTCGAGCCGCAGGAGCGCGTCGTCATCGACGTCGCAGACAATTTCATCGGCATCATTATGGAAACGCTCGGCTCCCGCCGCGGCGAAATGACCAAGATGAGCAATCACGGCTCCGGCCGCGTTCGCCTCGAATTCAAAATCCCTTCGCGCGGACTAATCGGCCTCCGCAGCCAGCTTCTCACCGACACGCGCGGCACCGCCCTCATTCACTCCATCTTCGAAGGCTGGATTGATTACGGCGGAGACATGGCGCTGCGTCCTACCGGCGCGCTCGTCGCCGACCGCGCCGGCGTCAGCACCGCTTACGCTCTCTGGGGCCTCCAGGAACGCGGCGAACTTTTTGTCGGCCCAACCGTCGACGTTTACGAAGGCATGATCATCGGCGAAAATTCCCGCGAACAAGACATGGAAGTTAACGTTACGCGCGAAAAGAAGCTCACTAACATGCGCTCCTCCTCGGCCGACGAAGCCATTCGCCTCATCCCCCATCGCGAACTCAGCCTCGAACAAGCCATCGAATTCATTGCCGACGACGAATTCGTCGAAATCACGCCCAAAACCATCCGACTCCGCAAAAAAGTTTTACAGTTCAGCAAGCGCCCCCGCCGCTGGCAAGAAATCCGAGCCTCCCAGGAAGCCGCTCAGTAGCCTAGGCAATCTGCCTGTGCATCTCGTAGCGTAGGCTTCAGCCTGCGTTCTTGTAGGGGCCATCTTCCGAGATGGCCCCTCTTCTTTTGGACTGCGGCGGCTCGATCGCAGATTCCGGGCAGCAGCCGGAACGCCGCTTTGCTTCTCGGAGACGAGTGAAGGCGTGTTGAGGTGATACGTTCTCCTCCCAAGCGCCACTACATTGCGACCAGTCGTGGTTGGCTCAAACGGAGGGTAGCTATGCCAAAGGTTCTCAAAGAGGAAGCGGCCCAGGACATCATCAAGCGTGCGGTAACTGCACTTGCAGGCGGGGATGCGGCTCAAAAAGTCGAGCCGTTCGCGAAAGCAGCATTTGCGGTTGCACGAGACACAGTACTCAAGAATTCGGGCGGCAAGCGCAAACCAAACATCACTTCCCTTAAGGTCACTCAGAAAAGCGCAGGGCTTGACGGGACCGAAACCGTCACTACGATTTTTGATCAGCGGCAGCCGACTGGCAGCGGCCCGAACAAGCGGGTACCGATTCGCGTAGGCGGCGGACATTGCGTCACCATTAATCTCGACAGCAAGACTAAGATCACGATCTGCGTCGAATGGGAGTCTTAGTGCTCGCAAAAAATCCGCATCTCCCAAGAAGCGAAGCTTTGTAGCGTAGGCTTTAGCCTGCGATCTGTCCTTTCTGTAGGGGCCATCTTCCGAGATGGCCCTTCTTGTTTTGGAGTGCGGCGGCTCGACGCCGCTTTCCTTTTCTGTGTAGCGGCGGCGCTTCGGCGCGCCCCATTTCGTAGCGCTGGCTTGTCCTGGAAGGGCTTCCAGCCGGCGTTCTGGCGTCGAATAAGGAGTGCCACCGCCCATTGTTTTTGCAAGAGTGCGCAAACGTATGAAACTGCGGGAGATGCGGCAGTTTTTGATGGGTTGGTTTGTGCAAAGAGTGCGCAAGCCATTGATTCGACGAAAGATAGAGGAAGCTGGAGTTGGAGAGGGTTCGAGAGGAGTAACGAAGGGAGGGGGGAGTATACCCCCTGTTTTTGTAACTGCAGATTCTGCGGGACTTAGGTTTTGCGTAAGCTGTTTAGAATGTGCAGATGCGAGCGAATTTGGATCTGCAGATTCCAAAGGACTTGCGGACGCGGAAAAAGCAGGTACTAGTCTGTTGGCGGGGGAGTTAACCGAAGAGGCGCGAAGCGGAGCCGTGTCCTTGCAAGAGACAGCGGCGACCATAGCAAACACAGAGTACCACAACACGGTACGTAACACAAGTATAAAATTTCTGGCGCCGACTTCCGAGTCGGCCCTTTCGAACTCCGCCGCCCCGCCTCCACTCTCGCACCACGAACTCAGCCTCGAACAAGCCATCGAATTCATCGCCGACGACGAATTCGTCGAAATCACGCCCAAGATCATCCGCCTGCGCAAAAAAAGCCCTCCAATTCACCAAGCGCCCCCGCCGCCGGCAAGAAATCCGAGCCTCCCAGGAAGCCCCTTGAATACCAGGAATAGGCCCTCAAAATAACATAGCGAAAATAAAGCGAAATATGTATATTGGTGACGCTGGAGGGCATTTTGCAGCGTCCGACCAGATGGGATAGATTCGTAGAGACGTCATACCCCCTGTGCCGGTTCCCAGACCAACACGAATCTTCCACATCACGGCCATTCCCAATCTAGTGAGAATTGTAAAGTCCGAAATGCTGTACGCTAACTCGGTTTTGAAAAAGAAAAAGCTGGATCATGAAAATATTGCGTATCAAGGTGCGCAAGGCAAGCGCGCCACGAAAATGGTTGCGAGACCGCCCGGAGGGGTGATTCACGACTACGTTCCCTTTTATTTTGCCCCTCGTTCACCGATGCTAGCCGCAATCAACGCAGGGAAGGTTGAAGGCTGTTCATATCTGCAA
>WNFS01003123.1_pt1 | contig 12502 bp, 8 predicted proteins | sample 5400141 | NCBI WGS metagenome assembly WNFS01 (sample SAMN13153358, study PRJNA577476) | soil metagenome | isolation source: 60 cm saprolite under Madrone tree | place: USA:California | collected 2016-06-14
AACCGGCAGCGTCGAGGGGCCACGAAACGTCGTACCAGAGAACGTCAATCTTTCCGTAGTTGGTGAGCAGCTCGCGGATGTGCGTATGAATATATTCGACGAAACGTTTACGCGCGGCCTCGTCCGTGGCGCAGCGAGCGCCGTCGGGATGGTGCCAATCCATCAGTGAATAGTAAAAGCCGACGCGCATGCCTTCGGCGCGAGCGGCTTCGACGTATTCACGAACCAGGTCGCGGCCTGGCCCCTGCTTGGACGAACAGTAATCGGTGGTCTTGGTGTCAAAGTGGCAGAAGCCTTCGTGGTGCTTGGTGGTCATCACCATGTAACGCATACCGGTTTCGCGGGCGATCTTGGCCCATTCGCGGGCAGGAAATGGTTTGGGTCTAAACTGCTTCGCAAGCGGAGCGTATTCGGAAACTGGGATGCCCTCGTTTTCCATGACCCACTCGTGGCGGCCGATGACGCTGTAGAGTCCCCAGTGGATGAACATGCCAAAGCGTGCCTCGTGCCACCACTTCATACGGCGCTGACGATCGGCGTCACCGACGGATGGGGCGGTCGCAGCCTGCGCTGGGGTGGATGCTTGGCCGTAACCGAGGGCAGAACTTAACGAAAGCGCCGCCGCCAGTGCCGAGCCAGTTCCGATCATCCAATCGCGCCGCGACACCATGCTTTTTGACATCGGTTGAGCCCTCTGTACAAGAATTTTAGTCCATCCGCCGGCGCGGCAGGGGTGAGCGCCGCCGCGCAGAAGAAGACGAGTCCATTGGCCACCTAGAAAGCGAATCTCAACCCGAATTGCAACTGGCGAGGCTGAACAGCAAGGGTAGTAATCGATCCAGCGCTCGCGTTACCGACGCGCACTGAATTCCCGCTCCCGACTCCCGGGGCGTCCAAATTCTGAATGTTAAAGACATTGAAGGCCTCGAAGCGAAGTTGGAGGTTCCATCCTTCTTTACGCAAGGGGACGCTCTTGAACATGGAGAAATCCATATCAAACACGGAAGGGCCTCGGAACGGGTTTTTCCCGAGGTTTCCAAATGCTCCGGATGGAGCGACGAAGGCGCAAGGATTGAACCAGGTTTGAGCAGTATAGGTTGCGTCCGCGGCCAGTCCACCCTGCGAGATAGTGGTCTGGCACTTTGGGTTAGGGTTAGCCGGGACTGGGCCTGGTGTGAAGGGATCGGCAACTATATTGGGCCGGGCGTAATCGCTAGGGCCATTGCTTCCAATTCCGCCGGAGCCCTTGAGGTTGGCGACATCGCCGGGCACGATTAGGCCGTACGGCTGGCCGGACCGAGCCTGGAAGATGTAGTTTGCCTGCCAGTTGCCTAGAATCCATGACGCCGGCCCGCTGCGAAGCCATCGCTTGCCCCTCCCCGCGGGAAGTTCATAGACAGTAGCCCAAGATACAAAATGTTTGATGTCATACCCGGAGATGCCCCGAGCAGAACTCAAGTCAAAATAGTTCTGCACGCTTGAGCCTCCTTGGGGGCCGTTCTCGACATTGAAGTAGCCGCTACTCGTATCGATGGATTTTCCAAACGTGTAAGACAGAAGAGAAACCAAACCATTGGAAAATCGCCGCTGGACCTTGGCTTCCAGCGCGTTGTAATTCGAGTAGCCAATGCTCTGGGCATAGGTTACTCCCGAAGACGCCCAGGGCATGAGCCGATGGCTGTCTATCGCAGCAATGTAAGCGTTATTACAAGCCGTGTCGGTTTTAGCGCAGGTGTTATTCGGCGAGGCTTGATTGGCAGCGTTGGCGCTCCCTTCGAAGTCCAGACGGCCATTCTTGCTGCCAACGTAGGCAGCGGAGAACATCAGATTCGGAGTGAACTCTCGCTGGACTTCCACATTCCATTGCTGCGAGTAAGGATCCTTGTAAGTGGGAGCGACGAAGAAACTACCGGAAGTCCAGGGAGTCGCTGCCGGCAGTGAATTTGCGAATGTTCCCTGAATCTGGTCGATTGTTCTCAGCTGGCCGGGGCTCAGATTGTTCCCGTTGAAGTCGCCATTGAGGGCGAGTGCGCCCGGCCACACGGCTTTCTCAAGAACGTTCTGCGCGGCCTGCCCCCTGCCTGCGAGCGTATCCCAATAGAGGCCGTAGCCGCCGCGGATGACTGTTTTCTGAGTCAGTTGGAACGCCGCGCCGATACGAGGGCCCCAGTTGTCCGTGACGGGCGGGGGTGAGAAGAATGGCTTGCCCGCCACGATGACGTTGCTGAAATGCGCGTCCTTCGTAAAATCACAGGGAATCGACGTGTTGTTGCAAGTTGGGGTGGTTGTGGGCGTGTAGAGCGGCGCCCCATCCGGGATACACGGGGCTTTTTGAGCTACGCTACAGAGCGGAGGCATGGCTGTGGCCCCGATGATCCACTGCTGATGGAATAGATCCAAGGCATTCCAAAGCCGGCCATCGAGCGTCTGCGGTTGAGTCAAATAGTCGTACCGCAAGCCAAAATTGAAAGTCAGCCTCGGTCGCACCTTCCATTCGTCCTGCAGATATCCGGCCCAGGCGGCGTACTTGTACTTCACGGGACCTGATCCCGAGACGGGCAACTCGCCGCCTACGCTGCTTGGCAAACCCATAAGAGCTGAGGCAAGCGACAGGCCGGTATTGCTGTTTCCAAGGCCCGTTTGTCCGTCCCCAAAACTGTATCTTTGGAACGTGTTCATCTGTATTCGCTTGGAATCGATAAACCAGGCACCTAGCTTGAAGTTATGCCGGCCCTTGAGCCAGACAATGTTGGGTGTAACGCTCCAATTGGGGTTTTCCCTGGGTGCCGCCCCGCGAATTCCGAAATCGCTGCTGCCGCCAGCAATCCACTCGTTGGTGTTGAGCCTGAAAAGGATGCCCGAGAACTTGGCGATGTCTTTAAAGCCGAGCTGGTTCAAGGGGTCGAGCCCGAGTGGGCTCTGGTTCTGTTGCCCGGCATCCACGGCAGGCCGGCCCGCATAACCGGCGCGCAAGTCAAGAATCAGACTCGGCCGAAAGGTGTGCACCCAGCCCCCGCCATAGTTCCTGCCGACCGAACCGCCTTCGGTGAATCCAACCTCGCCAATGGGATTAAGAACTGACACGCGCTGTTCGGTGTATCGGAAGAACAGATTGTCTTTTTGACCCAATCGATGATCGATTCGCACTTGAAAACTGTTGGAAGTATTCGGTGTCGGCCTGGTTTGAATGAAATTGTGACCTGTGTCCGTCGCCACCGAGTAATCGGGTACGGTGGAGTACTTTAGGAAAAACTGTTGCATCTCCGCCGAAATAAGCGCCTGCGGAAGTTTGTTGCAAGCGGCGCCCAGCGTCTGGTCTTGAAGATTGGTTCCAGGTAACAGAGGGAGCGGATTTCCAGTGGCATCGCATCGGAACGGCGCTCGGGATGAACCCGAACCACTGTAGGGGTTATAGATCTGGTGGGGCGTTGTGTAGTAGGGCTGGGCGGTAAAGTCTCCGCTCAACTCGGCTGCCGTGGGCACATAAGAACGGTCGAGCGACGGTTTGCTGTAGCGCCAGCCGTCGTAGCCGCCGGAAAAGAAAGTCTTATTCTTGATGAGGGGACCGGAAAAGGTCGCTCCGAACTGGTTCTGGCGAAATGGAAAAATCTTGGGAGTTCTCGTAAGGGGGTCGAAATCCGTTACGCTGTTGCGCGCATCGAAAGCGTCGTTGCGCACGTATTCGAAGGCCGAGCCGTGGAACAAACTGGTTCCGGATGCCGATACCATGTCCACCACACCGCCTGTCGCGCCGCCAAACTCCGCTTTGGCGTCGTGTCCAACAACTTTGAATTCCTGGATCAGATCGATGTTAGGGATCACAATATATGTCGGTCCGCGCACGTTTGTGTTGATGATGCCGTCAAAAAAGTAGAACTTCGAGCGGTTCTGTTGTCCATGGAACGAAGCATCAGAGAAACCCGACCCAGGGATTCCAACATTCCCTTCGCAACATCCAATACTCTTGTTTTGTGCCGTGGAAACGGGAGTGACGCCTGGAGTCAAGGTCAGTAGCTGCGTAAAGTTCCTGCCATTTAAGGGCAGGTCCTTCACGGCTCTCTCGGGAATCACGGTGCCCAGTTCGCTCGTTGAGGCCTCGAGCATCGCGGCTTCGGCGCTCACCACTACTTCTTCGTTCATTGCGCCGACTTCAAGCCTGACCGCTTGTGTAACTGTTTGATTGACACCGACTTCAAACGCCGAGATTTGCGTTTTCTTGAAACCTATTGCCTCGACACCCAGAACATACGTTCCAGGCTTGACGTTAATGAAAACGAAGTAGCCGTCGGAATTGGTGGTGCCCCGATCCTCGATTTTCGTGGCCTGGTTGGTGAGCCTGACGGCGGCACCGGCCACAAATCCTCCAGATTTGTCAGTAACCGTGCCATTCACTTCACCCGAAGCAGTTTGCGCGCGAGTTCCATAGGCAAACAGGAACAAGACAAGAGAAAAAATCGCTGCCATTCTAGCCAGTCGCATACACACCCCCTAGGCATGAATTCCGAAAAACATGGCTAAATCCAGGCCCAAGACGAGAAATGCGCCGGCCGTGGAACTTGATACCGTTGACCTGCCGGCGCCGCTCTCTGTCCAAAACTGAAAGGCTTCTATCAAGCCGCATCGTAAAATTCAATATTAAAAATCTGCATTTCAAATACTGAAAAACTAAACGATCATTTGAGCTAGAATGCCGCAAGGCACTGTCGACTCAGCCACCGGGCAGATTACGGGCGGATTTCTCCTACGCGGCGGCGACTCATCAGAAGGAGCAGACTTCCCATGATTCGGGCACGTGAATCTAAATCTGCACCAGTCGGTGTGGTTGGAAAAGTCTTGCGAATTCTGGAGGCGCTAGACGCTGCCCCCACTGGGTTGCAGCTGCGCGAGATTTCTCAGCAGACGAGCCTCAACAAGAGCACCGCTTATCGGTTCGTAGCGCACCTGGAAAGCGAAGGCTATCTTTTTCGGGATGATACGGGCGCGTACATCGTGGGGCCCAAGCTGGCCCGTCTCGGCGCTGGAATCGCTTACCATGCCACGCTGCGCAAGATCAGCCGCCCGGTGCTGGCGCAGCTCTCAAGAGAAACCACGGAAACCGTAAACCTCGCCGTCCTCGACGGGCACGATGTGCTCTACCTCGAAGTGCTGGAGAGTTCCCACTCCTTCCGAATGGCTTCTCAGCCAGGAATGCACCGCCCGCCGAACTGCACCGCGCTAGGCAAAGTTTTGCTGGCATTTCTCCCCGGTGAGCAGCGCGAAGAAATTCTGCCCATGCTGACCTTCGAGCGCGCAACTCCGCGCACTATTCCAAATCTTGCGCGCTTCCGAAAAGAGCTTGTGCGCGTGGTACAGCAAGGCTATGCCATGGATGATCAGGAGACGGATATGGGAGCACGATGCGTCGCCGCTCCGGTTCTAGACGAAAGCGGGAAAGTGGTGGCCGCTATCAGCGTTTCCGGACCAATCACTCGGATGAGCCGGGACCGCATTCAAGCGTTTGCAGGAGCGACGCGAAAGGCTGCTCGAACAATTTCAGCGCGTCTCGGCCATTCAAGTTAACTTTCGCGGTCCAGCGGATTTTCCGCGCTTCCGATTCAGACTCGGAAATCCTTGCACAAACCGGGGGAAACTCTTTAGCCTCCGACAAGAATACGGCCAATGATGAGAATCTAGTTGCGGACCATCCATCCAGACCGAATCGCGAAGGGTAAGTGACCGCCTTTTCATCTACGCTGTGACAGCCAATGCTGGGCGAGTTGTTATCCTGAACTCTCTCAACTTCGGAAAGCTCGAAAGCTAAAGGCTGGTCAGAATTCAGGAGAGAGCTTCGGCGCTGGGGAGAGGGCGTTTGCGCCTCCAATCGTAATCTTTGCGCAGCTTGGCTTGGTGTTTTTTGACTTGAGCTTCGAGATCGCTGAAGGCTTTCTTGCAACTGGTCCGCACGCTCGCGCCGATGCCGGTGGCATGCAGCGTTCCGCTCGGCAGCGATAAATTCAGGGTACAGGAATTTTCGTTCGTGCGCGGCGTTTTTGAAAATACGCCGTGCAATTGAATGAGATCTGGCGAATAACTCTGCAAGAGTTTTTCCAGTTTACCAACGTGACGCGCAACTTCGCCTTCGATCGGCTTGTGGGACTCGACATGCTTGTAATTAAAGGAGAGCTTCATGTATGCACCTGTAGAAAAAACTAAGAACGAGGAGGCGGGCACGGATCGGCTTCTCGCAGCACATCCGGGAAAAGCATAGCAGCCTGCAACTCCTGGGGCAACCGCGACGAAGAAATTTGCATTTGCCCGCGTTGACACTTCTCCTCCCTTCCCTCTACTCTGCATGCACAGCCGATCGCCTGCGCCACTTCATGACACGACGCAAAACACGAACTGCATTACCTTCAAACAGAGACGATCCTTCTTCCAATTCCGGGGCCGGCCATCCCGCGCCAACAACCGAGACCCTGCGCATCGGGCCCGCGGGATGGTCTTATCCCGACTGGGCCGGCTATGTGTATCCATCCCGCCGCCCCAAGGGATTTCATGAAGCAACGTTCCTGGCAGACTTTTTTGACACCATCGAGATCAACACTTCGTTTTACCAGCCGCTGCGTCCCGAGCACGCGGCGCAATGGATCGAGCGCGTAGCGGTGAATCCGCGATTTGTTTTCACCGCCAAACTGTGGCAGCGATTCACGCATGACGTAAGATCCACGGCATCCGGCTCCGCTGCGGCGGAGGAACGCGAGGTTCGCTCGGGCTTCGATGTGCTTCGAGCGGCAAATAAGCTCGGCGCGGTCCTGCTGCAGTTCCCTTTTTCGTTTCATCGCACGGAAGAGAGCGTTGCCTATCTTTCCTCGCTGCTCAAGCGCTTCGCCGACTATCCGCTGGTTGTCGAAGTGCGGCACGGTTCGTGGGATTCTCCCGAAACTTTGGAATTGCTGCAAGCGAGCGGCGTAAGTTTCTGCAACATCGACCAGCCCATCATCGGGCGGTCGCTTGGCCCATCCGCCAAGGCCACCTCCGATGTTGGGTACGTGCGGCTTCACGGGCGGCGCTACGACACGTGGTTCAGCGACGACGAGGCTATCCCCGCGCATGAGCGCTACAACTATCTTTATTCGGCGGAAGAGCTCGCGCCCTGGGCGACGCGCATCCGCAAAGTCATGGAGCGGGCACGCGAGACGTTTGTAATTACCAACAATCATTTCCAGGGCAAGGCAGTGGTGAATGCTTTGCAGCTCATCAGCATCCTGAAGGGATCGAAAGTGAAGGTGCCCGAGCCGCTTCGGCGGCACTTCCCGCAACTTGAGGAGATCGCCGATAGTCCACCCTCCGAGCCAACGTTGTTTCCGACAGGAAGAGGAGGAAAGGACGAAAAGAAGTAAAGACGTAAGGGCACGGAGAACCTAGACGAGCATGGAGGGGCGAGTTAACGGTTCGCGGGAAACTAGGAAGCAGGGGCCAGAACGGCTGGCTCTCGACGAAGCGGTTAGCGGGTGAAGACTTCTTTGAGGAGGGTGGTGACGCGGGCGGTGGGGTCGGTACGGATCTTTTTTTCTTCCTGGCCGAGCATGAAAAAGAGGCCGTCCAATGCTTTGCCAACGACGTACTGGTTGATATCGAGGGAAGGGTTTTTTGCGAAGGGGATGGATCGAAATTGACCGACCAGAGCGTTCCACTGCTGCGTGACGGTAAACTTATCCATGGAGCGTTCCACAATAGGACGAAATGCGAGGGTCAGCTCACCGGTGGTCTTTGATTTGAAGTAATCGGTGGCCGCGGTATCTCCGCCGTTTAGTACTTTGCGGGCATCGTCGATGGTCATTTTCAAGATGGCGTCCGCGAAGATTTTTCTCGCTTCCGGAGCAGCACTTTCCGCGGCGCGATTCATGCTGAGCTCGAATTCGTCGACCTTCTGCCCGCACAGGTCGCGGCAGATATGAAAAACCCCTCCAACGTTTATTTCATTTATAGAGACCTCAACGGGAATGCGCGCCCCACTGGGAGAGGCTGCTGGGACTTAGGGGCTTATCAGCAGTAAGGTCACCGCTGTCAGGATATTTTGCGCCGGAACGCTAAGAAACAAGCGAGAGGCCTAGCCAAGCCCGTACCCGTCTTCCGTGCCCGTGTCTTTACGTTTCCAGTGCGCCACAGATTCCCCCATACCGGATTGCAAGATTCACCCGATTGAGTGTTGCTCTTTTCCTGGCTACAAATATATCGGTCAAGTGGTCCTTGGAAGTCCCGGGGCGGTCCTAAAACCTAGCCTGCGACGCTGATCCCCACCAAGGTGTTATAAAACCGCCAAGGATCTGGCCACCCGCAAGACCTTGCGTGTAATCCACTCGCTTTACAAGGATCGCCTCTGGAGGATCGATTCATGAAACTACTTAGGCTCGTTTCGTGCCTGGTCGCTCTGGGAAACCTGCTTACGGGCCCTTTCCTCGACTCTTCCTACGGCGCTTTTCGATTGTCGATGCCCTTTGCCGCGATGGACACGACGAACTGCGTGCCGAACTCACCAACGGTATGGTTTGCCGCAGCCAACGGGGACGACAGCAATGATGGAAAGACTCCCCAGACTCCCATGGGGGTATATGGCGCTACTCAGGCGGCGCTGCCTGGTCATCGAATCTGCTTTATGGGAGGATCCTACGCGGAAACGGGGACATTTTATCCGCCGCGAAGCGGTACTCCGTCGGCATGGATCGTGTACCAGGCGTACGGAGACGGGCCCGTGAATGTTGTCTGGACTCCCACGGCGATGCCTTGTCCGCCAGCTGGAACTGCAGACTGCACCATGGTCAACGCCATACCCTCAAGCGGAAACGCGTACCTGGAATTCCGGGGATTCACATTCTATGGCCAGGGACTGGCGGGGCACGCCTTCGGTTGCAACAATTCGCATCACCTGCGGTTTATCGGGAACACGGTATACAACGTTCAGGGAGCGGGCGTCGGCGCCGTTCAGTGCGACTACCTGGTCAGCGATCATAATATCGTATATCACAGCGGGTACTCCGGAACGACTGCCAGCTGGACCAGCGGGGTTTCCTACAATCAAATCAAGGCGTTTGACTGCAACGACGGACTTCACAACATCATTTCCAATAACATCGTGGTGGGCCAATACGACAATTCTCCGTACCACAGCGACGGCAGCGGATTCATTCTGGACATGGATTCAACGCCATCGTCGTGCGTCGGGACCGCAGCTCCTTATGAACCGGCGGCACTGATCGTCAATAATGTCGCCTACGGGAATGGCGGCAGGTGCGCCGAGGCATTCGAGGTGAGTTTCTTCTGGATGATGGCGAACAACACCTGCTACATCAATAATTTGGATAACGTGAATGCGAACCAGGCGAACACCGGTTCGCTGAGCACAAATGCGGCCAACAATGGATATTTTGCGGATAACATCAGTGTTTCCTGGCAAGCGTCGAATCCACCTTACGACCAACGAAACGCGACTACGAATATTCAGTACTTCGCGAACCTGGCATGGGGAGGGCCATGCTGGGTGGATCCGGACGGCAGTGATTTTTGCGCAAATAATCCGCAGTTCATCAAAGCAGATCCGAAACTCGCCGCTGCGCCATATTTCGATCCGACAGCGGCCGGGCAGTACGGCCCCGCAGCGCCGCCTTTTTTGCTGGCTAACGGCCTGACACCTCAGCCGGTGAGTCCCGCGTACTGCCAGGGCGTTGATCCCACCACGCTACCGGGAGTTCCTGCACAGGTGGCCGCAGACATGCAAAATCCCAGCAACGCTTATTACATTTACAAAGACTTCAACGGGAACACGCGCCCCGGTGTAGGAGGTTGCTGGGACCTGGGGGCGTATCAGCACTAAGTTGACGCAAGGACTTCGCTTCAGTGTCCCGCGTAAGAAAAACGGTTTTGTGATTTCACCCGTAATCACCTCAGCGACGCTGCAGCCGCCTTATATTTCCCGTTTTTCGATTTAGCCGGTTTGGCCCAGCCGCCGAGGTCGAGCGCAACCGACATGCAGGCGTCGCGGAGTTCGCTGGCCAGGGCGGCGTCGACCAGTGCGCGGGCGACGACCATGCCTCCGATGCATATAGAAGCGATGCCCTGCGCGGTGGCGCGGCGAGGGCGGCCGTTCTGGGTCAAGCTGCGTTCCAGAACGTTGACCATGGAGCGGAAGACGGTTTCGAAAGCGCTCCTTGCGGATTTGCCGCTGCGCGCGACATCCGTGGGCAAGGCCACCATGGGGCAGGAATCCTCAACGTTTTCAAAATGCTGGCGGGAGAGATAGGCGCGGACAACTTGGGGTCCGACGTCGCCCGAGGAGAGGTCCACTTTCACGCCCTCCCAGCAACTTTTCCAATTCGGGTCGGTGAAGAAACAGTTTAGTACCTCGGCGTAGAGATCGCTCTTGCTGTGGAAGTAGGTGTAAAAACCGCCATGAGTCAGGCCCGCACCCGCCATGATCTGCTGGATGGAGACACACTCAAAGCCGTGACGATTGAATAGCTTGCGCGCGCTTTCTACGATGGCTTTCTTGACTGCCGGGCGGTGACCAGAGGGATAAGGCATGAGGGGCTCCTTGTGCTGTTGAGTGCTGAAGTATGCCTCGGAGGAGCGTACCGTAGCCAGCAAAAGATTATCTTGAACATATTTTGGCGGGGTGCTCTGATGCGTTGCGGTCGCGGGAAGAAAGACGGAGGACAAGAATGAGCGAAAGAAAGAATTCGAGTGCACTTGTGAATACGCCGACAAGACGGCAATTGATTGCAGGGATGGCCGTGGCATTTTGCGGCGTGACTCTGAGATCAAACGAGGCATGGGCGAGAGCCGAACAGGAGATTTCGCATTCGGCGGAAGCCATTCACCAGGAACCTGTGTTCAAAGCGAACCGGAAGCGCGTGTATGAAGCGCTTACGGATGCGAAACAATTCGAGAAGGTGGTGCAACTTAGCGCCGCGATGAAGTCCGGCATGGCCCCGGGAGCCAAGCCTGCGGAGATCAGCCGTGAAACGGGCGGGGCGTTCTCACTTTTCGGCGGCTACGTCACGGGAAGGCAGTTGGAACTTGTGCCGAACGAGCGAATTGTTCAGGCGTGGCGAGCAGGTGGCTGGGATCCAGGAGATTACTCGATTGCGAAATTTCAGCTCGTGGAGCAAGGGGCCGGGACCAAGATCGTATTTGACCATACTGGATTTCCCAGGGGCGATGCGGAGCACCTTGCGGAAGGATGGAAGATTAACTATTGGGAGCCCTTGGAGAAATTCCTGGGCTAGGTGCGAAAGCAGGAAGAAAAATGAACTTGGCGAGTACGCGGGGCATCGAGCTAAATGATGCGGCGGGGCAACAGTGGGTTGAGATGCATGGTGAGATCGTAGACAGAGGCGCCACAGGATTCGGAGACATCCTCCGGGCGGGAGCCCGGCTGCCAGTCAAAGAAAGTGGCCACGTCACCGATCTTGACGCGCTCTTCCCTTCCCGCTTCCACAATGCAATGGCTGGCGGAAACGGAGGCGATGACGGGATAGAGATCGCCGTTGACGCGGACCTTTGCGCCTTTATCATGAACGAGCGCGGCGTTGCGGGGCCAGCCGTCGGCGTGCCCCACAGGTAGCGTGGCCACCCAGATGTCGTCCTTGGCAAGATAAGCACGGTTGTAGCCCGCGCTGTCGCCTTTGCGCAATTTCTTCACATAGATGACGCGAGCCTTCAGGCCAATCGCGGGGCGGAGATCCATGATTGAGGTATGGCGAAATTCGTTTTCGGAGTAAATGCCATAGATGGCCATGCCCGGACGCACCATGTCGAGGAACGCTTCGGGATGCTGGAAAAGACTGAAGCTGGAAGCGGCGTGCTTTTTGCCGAGGGCGATGCCTTCCTTTTCGAGAGAGGCGCAGATGTCGTGAAAGCGGCGAAGCTGCTCTTTGTCGAAGTCGGGGTCCTCGGTGAACGTCATCATCGTGCCCTGGATTTGAACGGACTTGCGGCCGGCCAGATCGCGAATGAGTGGCGGGGCGTCTTGATAGGGCACGCCGACGCGGCCGATGCCGGTGTCCATACAGATGTGCAGCGGGACGGACTCTTGCGTTTTGGCGGCGATCTTATCCAGCGCAGGGCCCAGCGGCGTGTAGATCATAGGCATGATGCGGCGGGCGACGGAATCTTCGAGATTGCGCTCGTCGAACGGGCCGAGGAGGAGAATGGGCTTGCGAATGCCGGCGTCGCGTAGGGAGATGGCTTCGTGCAGCTTCACGACGGCGAAGCCGAAGATTTCCGGTTGAGGCTCGAGGAGCTGGGCGACGTTGGTCACGCCCATGCCGTAGCCGTTGTTTTTGATGACCGCGAGGACTGGCCGGGAGGCTGTGCGGCGGGAGATTTCCTGAACGTTATGGCGCAGGTTTTCGCGGTGAATCTCTACCCAGGGATCGAAGGAGGAATCTTTCGAAGTGGGGGCTTCTGAGGTTTGCACTGTGCCAGCGAAAGTGGGAGAAACGTCGAAAAGTGCGGGGAGTGCAAG
>WNFS01005379.1_pt1 | contig 12502 bp, 10 predicted proteins | sample 5400141 | NCBI WGS metagenome assembly WNFS01 (sample SAMN13153358, study PRJNA577476) | soil metagenome | isolation source: 60 cm saprolite under Madrone tree | place: USA:California | collected 2016-06-14
CGCATGTCAGAATGCCGGGAATTGAAAGCTGCCGTCTCATTTTGAATGAGCGACTGATCGTTGCCAGTGCGGATATCCCAGACCGTGATATTCGTGCCCCCACCTGATGAGGCACCTTGCCCTACCCCAAACCCACCGCATCCTGCTAAGAGGGTGGCAAGAGAAACGCCCCCGGTGACCTGGAGGAAATGGCGTCGAGATATTCTTTCTTGCATAGTTCTGCCTCCGCGGACCTCTCCGGTCCGCCTCGACGTTGCCGTCGTAGATACTGATCGTTGACGAGGAACGAAAGCATGACTGGTAGAACGTACTACAGGTCAACCGTACTGGTACTGCACCTAAAAACCTCCTGTGCTCTAGCTTGCTGGTAGCCTTATCGGCTCACAGTTCGCGATACCTCCTTTCTCAGCTACTCCGAGGCAGCTTGCCGGATACCTTCACCCGTTTTCAAAGAAGAGGATGACGGAGACGCACACGACTCGCGAGTAATCAGTGTTGTCGGCAGTTCTACCCGCGGACTATCAAGAGGTTCGCCTGCGATCATGCGCAAGAGCATGCTGGTAGCCACTCTTCCCATATCGAAAAGGGGCTGGCGTACGGAAGTGAGACTCGGACTAACGATGCCAGCATACGGTATATCGTCAAAACCGATCACGCTCACGCCTTCAGGCACGTGAATGTTGCGTAGGTAGAGCGCTTTGTAGACGCCCATCGCTTGCATATCGCTTCCTGCAAAGATCGCTGTGGGCGGGTCAGGCAAAGCGAGCAGAGCGCCGGTTTGAGTATAGCCAGAGTGGAGGCGAAAATCGCCAGGGCGAATGAGCTCGGGATCGATGGGGATATCAGCTGCCTCCAAAGCAGCACGATACCCCGCAATTCTATCCAAACTACACCTGAATGATGGTGGACCAGCAATGATAGCAATGCGCCTATGTCCAAGCGACAGTAAATACTCCACGGCCATGCGTCCACCAGCCCAGTTCGTGGCTCCTACTGATGGAACATCCGGGCCGAGTTCGCCGCGGTGATCGACAACGACGAACGGAATCCCGCGCTGCCGTAATTCATTTAAGCGGGAGGATTGACCACGGGCTAACACAAGAATCGCTCCATCGGTTGCACGATCGGTGATTTTGTCGAGCCATTGCCTCTCCCCAAGGGACTTGCCTTGCGTGAAAGAGAGCGCCAGGCGTAATCCTGTGCGCTCCAGAGCCTCCTCAATGCCACGAACGATCTCGGTAACATACTGGTTATCGAGGTTGGGAACCAGAAGGTCAATAATTCCACTGCTGCCTTTCCTGAGCGCTTTGGCCGCACTACTACGAACATAGCCACTCTCTTTGATGATCTGCTCGATGCGTGCCCTGGTAGCAAGGGCAACATCAGGACGCCCGTTGAGCACGCGCGAAACGGTCGGAACAGAGACACCGGCTTGAGCAGCGATCTCAGCAATCGTCTTTTTGTGTGTGGATGCTTTCGGCAAATTTTCTTCCATTTACGATAACGATTTCGGTATTCTTACAAAAATATACCATGAGGCACACCTTCTGTCAAGAGAACCCTGGCCTGACGGGTGCGCGTCAGATTTTTGCAGAGAGGTATACAACAGGAGAGAAAGCTGCTAGGATAGGCCTATCACGAACAAGGAGAGACGAATGGACGAAGAAATAGACCGCAGATGGCGTGCATTGAGTGGAGAGCTCTTGACGGACCTGAAAGCGTGGTGACTGGCCCACCCCAAAGCGACGTTTCGCGAAATTGAACAAGCGGCACATGAGCGGACGACGCGGCTGGAAGCCCAAACTGCTTCAGGATAGGGCCCAAGCGAGTGCCAGCTGAGGCAGGAGATTCAGGGGCAGTATTTGCAAAAATCTGACGCGCACCCCTGCCTGACTGCCTGAGCCCAATTGCACGGCGCTGACAACACGTTGTAGGTTCATTGAGAGCCCAGCGATGTGAGGGTGGCGGGGTCCCGGAAGGCCCCCCACCCTGTCGGGCGCGATAAATCGGGCCCCTACCGGCCACCGCCCCGCTGGTAGCGGCGGGCAATCTCATCCCAGTTGACCACGTTCCACCAGGCGTCGAGATAGTCAGGACGGCGATTCTGGTACTTGAGATAGTAAGCGTGTTCCCAGACATCGTTACCCATCACCGGATACAGGCCAGTCATCAGCGGGCTGTCCTGGTTAGCAGTGGAAATCACTTGCAGCTTGCCGCTCGCATCGAGGACCAGCCATGCCCAGCCCGAGCCGAAACGCTTCACGCCAGCATCCTTAAACGCGGCCTTGAACGCATCGAAAGAGCCAAAAGCGCCATTGATGGCATTGGCAAGTGCGCCCGTTGGCTGGCCGCCGCCATTGGGCTTCATAATCTGCCAGAACATACTATGGTTGGAGTGACCACCTCCGTTATTCTGCACAGTAGTGCGAATACTCGCAGGCACCTCGTTAATGCGCCGCATCAGGTCATCAACTGCGAGCGAGGCTAACTCGCTGTTGTTCGCCAGCGCGTTGTTCAGGTTGGTCACATAAGTGCCATGGTGTTTGTCGTGATGGATCTGCATCGTCTGGGTGTCAATGTACGGCTCCAACGCATTGTAGTCGTACGGCAGTGGTGGAAGTTCGTATGCCATAAAACGTCTCTCCTTGTTCATTACAAAATACGAGGTTCCTTACCTCACTATGCAGGGCCAAAACATGCCCCTCAGCACGCAACACCCATTGTCGAATGCATTGCGTATGCTATACTCTGCAATTGAGTGCAAAACGTGCACACCTAGATTGTATCACTTTTTGGCTCTCTCGCAAGCTGATAAAGTGGGGGCAGATGGCGACCACGTGACGTGACGTGACGTTTCCCCAAAAAGCAAGAGAGAGCGAATGCTCGCTCTCTCTTGCCTGTCCCCCCAAAGACATATGTTGCGGGCTGAGCCACTGTATGTTCCCTAGAACATTCCCTGCACAGCTTTATCCCCCATCACATATGATACCCGCTGGGGGGGAAGATAACATTGAGAATGTGTTAAGATAGTATGGAGATTTATGCGAATACAGCGATTCTGGTTAAGAAAACTACACTTGATCCTTGCCAACACACTTCCTGAGAAAGAAAGGCCTGACGGATGTTTACCACAATCTCACAACTGCGCTACCAAAGAAGGAGTGGACATGAGCATATCTGGGACACTGGTCTGAGTTGCTTGCTCGCTGGGGCTGTACTGGGGGGTGAGGTTGTTCGTGTGCGTGCCCTGCGTGATACATCGTTTGACGAGTCACGCTACCAACTCGCGGATGGAGGGGCCGGTACGCTGCCGTATCATTCCTGGATCGTCGCTAAGGGCGATGAACAATGGCCTGGCGCCCTGGATGAAGCCGAGGCTCGCAGCGTGCTGGAGCCATACCTGCATGGGTTTGCCTTCTCTTCCACCGCTATGCGCTTGACACGCCCACTCGCAAGCAAAGAGTGTATTTACGGACTAGGCGAACGAACAGGTGACATGAATAAACGCGGCCAGGCATTTCCTATCTGGAACGTTGACCCAACCAGGGGACATAATGCCGCGACACAGACCATGTATACCTCTATTCCCTTTTACCTGGGCTTGCATGACGGTAGAGCCTATGGTGTGCTCGTCGATCACACAGGACTGATCGAGATGGATATGGGCAAAAGCAACGAAGCCGAAGCCAGCATGACCGTAGAAGGCGATAGTTTGATCGTCTACTTCTTCGCCGGTCCCACATCCGCAGATGTGCTGCGACAATACACCGACCTGACCGGGCGTATGCCACTCCCACCTCACTGGGCGCTAGGCTACCAGCAGTCCCGTTGGAGCTATGCCACCGAGCAGCAGGTGCGTCAACTTGCTACCACCCTACGCAAGCGCAATCACCCTTGCGATGCCATCTGGCTGGATATTGACTATATGAATGGTTTTCGCAACTTTACCTGGGACCCTGAGGCATTCCCCGATCCCAGGCACATGTTGGATGATCTGCACGCGCAAGGGTTCCACCTGATCACGATTATTGACCCTGGTACCAAGATCGATGAACACTATGTGGTCTACCAGCAGGGTATGGAGCACGATTATCTCTGCCGCCTACAGGACGGTGAACTCTTCAAAGGAGCGGTCTGGCCCGGCGCGTGTGTCTTCCCCGATTATTCGCGCAGTGAGGTACGTACATGGTGGGGTGATCTCTACCAGGCAATGCTCGATCAGGGGGTCGACGGCATCTGGAACGACATGGACGAACCTTCCTTGAGAAACATCATGCCACAAGCGCAGAATGAACTCCCCATCCATCAGGGAACGATGAGCAATACGGTACTGCATCGTGCAGGTGGCGAGCAGCCCACCGGGCCCGATGGTCCGCCTGTGCTGCACCAGTTCTACCACAACGCTTACGGCATGGAAATGGCACGCGCAACACAGGAAGCCTTGCTGCGCCTGCGTCCCGATAGCCGTCCCTTTGTGCTGACTCGTTCCGGCACAGCAGGCATGCAACGCTATGCAGCCTTGTGGACAGGCGACAACACGAGCCAGTGGGAACATGTTTTGCTGGCCATGCCAATGTGTCTGAACATCAGTATGAGCGGCGTTCCCTTCGTCGGCGTCGATATCGGTGGCTTTTGGGAAGCCAGCGATGGCGAACTTCTGCTACGTTTCACGCAATTGGGCGCATTCCTGCCGTTATGTCGCAATCACAGTGCTCAAAACAACCCGGACCAGGAGCCCTGGGCTTTCGGCGAGCCGTACGAAAGCGCCTGCCGCAGGGCCATCGAGTTACGCTACCGGCTCATGCCTTACCTATACACCCTCTTCGCCGAGGCGGCTACGAGTGGGGCACCCATCATACGCCCGCTCTACTATCACTATCCACAGGACGAGCAGGCCAGTGACGCACAATCCGAGTTCCTGGTGGGCGATGCATTGCTTTCGGCCCCGGTCTATGAACAGGGCGTGACCAGTCGCAACGTCTACTTGCCAGCAGGCCTCTGGTTTGACTACTGGGACGGCACCGAGTATCCAGGTCAGGGCTGGAGCGAGATCGCCGCTCCGCTCGAACGCTGGCCGCTGTTGGTGCGTGGCAATAGCATCATTCCCAGCGGACCATTGATGCAGTATAGCAGACAGCAAGCGACGGACCCGTTGACCTTCACGTGCTATATGGCAACGGATGGACTGGCACACTATACGTTGTATGAGGATGATGGGTCAACGCTGGCTTACCGCCATGGCGCGTTTGCGCACACGTCCATCAGTTGCCGCGTGAGTCGCGATCTGACGGAGGTGGAGATTGAGGAGCGCTACACCACCTATCGCCCACAACGGAAGTGGTATGAGGTTATTGTACACGTAGGTGGACAGGTGTTGCAGCAGCAAGTGCAGGCAGGCCAGGGGAAGATTGTTGTTCGATGGTAGAAAAGAAGAGACGTGAGTAGTAACCTGATTAACATCTTTGTACGGTAGATAGCTTAATTAGTTTATGATACAATACATGGGGTACTCATCCTTCGTATGTCATGCTATGTAGCGCAAGCCCTCTTGTGGTAGTTCAGAAAAACAGAGTGTCATGCCAGAAGAGTTTATTGACACACCACAGCAACGCACACGCAAAGCATTTGAAGCACTGATTGCAGGTGAAGACGCCACTATCGACCTGGCACTAGCGGCTTTGCTCATCGCCAGCGAAGAATACCCCGGTCTCGACATCGCGTACTACCTGGCTAAACTCGACCACCTGGCACAACAGGTACGCGGGGTACTTGGGCTGTCTGCGACGGACGCCCCTGCGCAACTCCCACAAGAGCGTGTGCTCAAGGCCATAAACTGCGTCCTCTTCGAGCAGGAACACTTTCACGGGAACACCGCCGATTACTATAATCCATGTAACAGCTTTCTCAACGACGTATTAGAGCGGCACATGGGTATCCCCATTAGCCTCTCTCTGCTATACATGGAGGTCGGGAAGCGTCTAGGTGTGCAGATCGACGGGATTGGGCTGCCCTGGCAATTCGTCGTGAGGTGTCACCTGGCAGCAGGTTTCATCTACATCGACCCTTTTGAAAGCGGTCGCCTGCTCAGTGAACAGGACTGCCGCGAGCGTGTGCAGCGTAATTTGAGAGGCAAAGCCAGATTTAATCCCCACTGGCTAGAACCGGTCAGTAACAAACAACTGCTGGCCCGTCTGCTTGGCAACCTGAAATACATCTACGTGTTCAAGGGAGATTATGTGCGAGCACTTTCCACTTGTGATCGTATTCTGTTGTTAGTGCCACACTCTGCCATCGAACGGCGGGACCGTGGCGCAGTCCATCTCCAACTCAAACACTACACCCACGCTCTCCGCGATTTGAAGGCTTACGTGGCACTCGCCCCGCAAGCCAGCGACGTTAGCCGTATCCAGCGACAAATACAACAGATTCGCCAGATGATCGCGCTGTTGAACTAGCTGCAACTTTCTCTCCCTCTACTGCGTATTTATGAATAGAAACGGAACTCAGCAGAGAAAGCGAGACGCCTATGTCAGATTGGACCGAGCATGACCTTCATCCCCATATGGCCGTTTATGCTGCCGATGATCAGAGATTAGGACATGTAGCAGCAGTCTACGAGGATTCTTTTCTGGTGCACAAGGGAATCTTTTTCCCGAAAGATCGCTACATTCCCTATAGTGCCATCGCTAGCATTGAGGGCGACCGGGTGCAACTGCTCATGAGCGCGGATGAAGCAAAGCAACTGGAGTGGGAGAAGCGTCCTGATTATGAACATCACCTGGGTGATCCAACCCAACTGATGTATGATCGTGGACACGGGGTGCATGACCCTTTCGATGAAACGAATCCTGACAAATCCTAGTGTAAGTGGCGGGTAGAAACAGCATCACCATCATAAAGCAAACAGGCCTGTTCGGTAACGTGTAACGCAGCACCAACGCAGTGCGTATTATATATAAGACAGATCGACCGAAAGCTCTTCGTCAGATCACACCACAAGGAACTTTCAAAAGACAAAAATACGGTTAGGACCTGACCCCAGCTAGGGTAATTACCCGATGCTAGAGCGGGGTTCATTCTTCTAAAATAAAGGAAGAAGAGCGAGTAGATAAACTATTGGCACAGATGTACTTGATGACCGCTGGCCACACAGAGCCCGACAGCTGATTTTGTCGGTAGTTCCCCGAAGGGAGTGTGGGATATGGCAATTTTCGATCCTGTGAGCGACCGACGTAGAACACTACTTACAGCAGTGTTTCCTACTACTGCTGCGCCTGAGATGGATGTGGATATGTTGTTGACCAAAACCACTCCAGATCGTATCACCGAGCCCCTGGTCGACGTCCCATTGGATGAAACCGGGGAGGCATTACTCGATGATGACGGCGATGAGAGTAACGAAACAGACGAACTGGATGGGAGTCCTGCTCGTTCGCGACGTAGTCGTGCAAGCGCTGCTCGGCAAGCGACCGGCGCTGAGGATGCTTTTCAGAGTTATCTGCGTGACATTCGCAGATATGGCCTCCTGACGCACGCAGAGGAAATTGACCTGGCACAGCGAGCAGCTGCAGGGGATGCGTTGGCCCGACGCAAGCTCATCGAGTCAAATTTGCGCCTGGTCATCGCCATTGCCCGTCGCTACACCAGCACAGGGGTACCGCTGATTGACCTTATCCAAGAAGGCAATCTGGGTCTGATGCGTGCTGCCGAGAAGTTTGATTACAACCGGGGCTGTCACTTTGGGACATATGCCACATGGTGGATTCGCCAGGCGGTCAGTCGTGCAGCAGGTGAGCAATCCAGGTTAATTCATTTACCCGAGCATGTAGCAACCCGTTTACGCAAAGTACGGCGTGTCGCCTCACAATTATCGCAAGAAAATGGCCTTGATCCTCTGCCAGAGCAGATAGCCCAGGCATGCAATATAGATGTGAACGAGGTAGTCGATCTGCTCAGTGTCATCGAACAGCCCATTTCGCTCGATGCCCCCGTAGACGACGATGCTCGCTACTCCCTGGCTGATACCCTGGAAGACAGTGGCGCCGCTGCCCCGGCTGAAACCGCCTCGCAACACTTGCTTGGCGAAGAACTCCATCGTGCCCTCGCTTTGCTGACCCCACGTGAACGCTCGGTTATCACACTGCGCTACGGCATTGGTGATGGCCGCAGCCGCACGTTGCTCGAAGTTGGCAAAGAGCTGGGAATATCCCGCGAGCGCGTACGCCAGCTTGAAGTGGTAGCTCTCATGAAACTGCGCGGCCTCAGCAGTAAAGCAGCACTCAAGGAATGTGTCTAAAGGAGATTGGGATTCTTCTCCTTCCCAGCATCTCGACGAATCCGGGAAACTATGCTACACTCATCTGATGAGAAAGCTTGACAACGACATAGCATAGACATAAGGAGAAGCTTGATATGGCAAACTGCACATCCTGCGGCACTGACGTCACTGGCAAAAAGTTCTGCCCAGAGTGCGGAACCCCTGTCCAACCAGCGGCCACCGCAATTGCCAGCGGTCAGCCTGCTTTAGCCAGTACCTGTCCCCGTTGTAATGGAGAAGTGAAACCCGGAGCAGCATTTTGTATGCATTGCGGCTCGTCATTGAGCGCGCCAACTATGGTTACTCCCGCCACTCACGCTCAGCCCTTAACACGTCCTTGTCCAAACTGCCGGGCAGAGGTTCCTGTGGAGAGCGCCTTCTGCACCAATTGTGGACAGAACACGCGGGTATCAGCAACACCAACTCCTATCTCCTGCACCCACTGTGGGCACCAGAATGCTCCTGGTATGAATTTCTGTGCCGGATGCGGCCAGCCGCTGACAGCAATCACAGCGTCACCGCCACCCATGGCGCAACAAACGTATACAGGCCCATATGTTCAACAGCCACAATACCCACAGCAACCTCAGCAGTATAATCAACCACAATACCCACCACAGCCTCAGCCATATGGGCAGCCACAATACCCACCACAGCAATACGGCCAGCCACAATATCCGCAGCAGTATGGACAGGCAGGCTATCAGCCACAGCCTATGCTGGGACAACAACCAATGGTGTTGCGCTGCCCGGTGTGTATGGCTATGGCACAACTGGGAACACCAAGCTGCCCCAGTTGCCACACTAGCCTCGCCGGTGTCGTACCCACCCCAGCCAATATACCCGCACAAGGCCAGCAAGGCGGCATGAGTGGATTCTTGCAGGGAAGTGGTGGCAAGATGGCGATGGGTGCTCTCGGCGGTGCGGCAGCAGTTCTCGGCGGCGAAATGTTGTTGCATGGTGTTGAGAACAGCATCGAAAATCGCGTCGAGGGCGATCTGGGCTATGGAGGCGGTGAATATCACCACCACCATCGCCGGTTCGACGATGATGGGAACCCTCTGGGCGAGATTGGCGAGATCGCCAAAGATATCGGCCTGCTCTAAGCGTTCGTGTTGATACGGGGCGAACTCGGTGTTGGCTCCGTATCTTCTTTCCATCATCCAAATTGGCTACCTTTCCCCCATTTTCCTACCCTCCTGTTGCGATACACGCTGAAACGGTCTATAATACTGCGAGACTAGGTCAAACTCCTGATGTTTATCAATCGAGGAAAATCAAGCCTGATGAATTACGAGCGAACAACGCTGCGCAATGGACTGCGCCTGCTGACCGCCCACATGCCAGGGATGCGTTCCGCCAGCATCGCCTTCTTTTTTACCGTTGGTTCACGCTACGAAACAGACGCCCTCGCAGGCACATCGCACTTCATTGAGCATATGCTTTTCAAGGGCACCCGGCGCTATCCGACCGCCCGACTGATCTCCGAGACCATTGAAGGCGTCGGTGGCACCTTTAACGCCAGCACAAGCAAAGAACTCACCAGCTACACGGCCCGTGTGCCTGGTGAACACCTGCCCGTGGTGATGAATGTCCTGGCCGATATGATACGGCAACCCCTCTTTGATCCGACAGAGATGGAAAAAGAGCGCAGCGTCATTCTCGAAGAACTCAGCTCGACTCGTGACGACCCACAGGAATGGGTGAGCCTATTGATCGATCAGACCATGTGGCCTGGGCTTCCCCTGGGACGCGATGATGCAGGCTTCGAGGAGACTGTTGCACAGTTGCAGCGCCAACAGATGCTCGATTATCTGGATGAATATTATCGACCCAACTCGCTGGTCATCAGTGTAGCCGGGAATATCGACCCGACACAGGTTATTGACATGACAGAAAGCCTCTTCGGCGATTGGCAAGCTCGTCAGCAGAGACCATGGACAGAAAGCCTACCGCCACGTGAGGCTACACCCGTGGCACTCATTCCAAAAGAGACTGAACAGGCCAACATTTGTCTGGGAACATTGGGGATCGCCCATACTTCTCCCGATTACTACCCGTTCGTGCTAATTAACGCTCTGCTCGGTGACGGGATGAGTTCCCGGCTCTTCCAGACGCTTCGTGAAGAGCAGGGCTTAGCCTATGATATTGGCAGTTACCTCAACAGCTATTATGAGACCGGCAACCTGGTGGTGAGTGCAGGCGTAGACCCCACGCAAGCAGAACCAACTATACGCGCTATCGTTGCCGAACTGGCCCAGCTGTGTGAGACACCAGTACCGGCAGATGAGCTGGAGCGGATCAAGGCCTATGTACGGGGGAGCATGGTATTGGGGTTAGAAGGCACACAGCAAGTGGCATCCTGGCTCGGTGGTCAGGAAAGTTTACGCAACACTATCATTGACGTTGACGAGGTCATAGCACATATGGATGCTGTCACTCAACAGGATATCCAGCGCGTCGCCCAATCCTGCTTTGCTCCTGAATGGCGTCGCCTGGCTATCATTGGCCCATACAACCTGCATCAGGCAGAGTGCTTTGGGAAGTTGCTCAAAAGCGTATGAAAGAGGAGGCCAGATTTTATGGCACAAACAATGCTTCGCGACTATTTACAGCAGACAGAGGACGCTCTCAGCTCCGGTCGCATTAATGACGCTCTGGCTAACTGTCAACATATACTCACTCACTTTCCAGAGTCGCTTGAGACACAACGCCTGCTGGGAGAGATCTACCTGGCACAAGGTCATCTGCAAGAGGCTCAGCAAACGTTCGATTGGGTATTGACAAACGACCCAGAAAATGTCGTCGCCTACTGCGATCGTGCCTTAATTAGTGAGCGTGTGGCAGATTTCGACACAGCACTGGACTGCTATCAACAGGCCTATGAACTCAGTCGCGGCAATAGCCAGATTCGGCAAGAGTTTAATCAACTCAGTACCAAGGTCGGACAGCCACATTTCATGTTCTCGCGTGCCGGTCTAGCACGTCTCTATATGCGTGGTGATCTGCTGCTGCAAGCTATCCAGGAGTGGGAAACCGTGTTGGCCGCCAGTCCTGACCGCCTCGATGCTCGGAGCGGATTGCTTGAGGCATTATGGCGTGAAGGGCACTATGATCGAGCCGAACAACTAGCAAAACAGATACTCGCTGAAATTCCTACCTGCCTGAAAGCACTCCTCCTGCTCGCACATATCACGTCCGCACGTAACACTGCTGAAGCTCGGGGGTTGATACAGCGAGCCGAGGCATTAGACCCTGAACTGGTCATGGCACAAGGACTCTTCAGCGATCTGATAGCCCGCCAGCCTGATGACCCATTCCTGGCACTCATCAAGAAAGGCCCGATTATCCTCCCCGAAGTCACCCACCGCTCACCAGCAGCGACTGCAGCAGCAGCAGAGGCGGCCACTATGCCGAAAAATGGCACCTCCAGCGCACCTGTATCTTCTGGTCCGATTTTCGGCTGGAGCAGTCCGGAACCAGTCGCGGAACCCCAAAAGAACTATCAAACGTCGCCAGAGTATACTGTTTGGTCGAGTAGCGATATACTGGGCGTGGAATCGCGGGGAGCAGATTTGCAAGAAACTGAGCTTCCTACCCCACCTGCCTGGCTGGATATGCTCACACATCGAGAACATGCGCAGCCAGGTGACGCATTGCCAGACTTACCCCCTTCTCCACCAACCGAGCAAGAGCTACCCATGCCGCCCGTTCAATCCTCGGTGGCACCAGAGACTCCAGCGTTCCAGCAGGAGACACCTGAGATGGCTTCTCTTAGTCCTCTTACGCCTGCGGCAGAAGATAACGATGCTATGGGTTGGCCAGAGTGGCTGAAATCGCTCGGCGCTACAGAGATGGACGGCAAACCAGAATCACAGCAACCGACTCAGCCCTGGATGGAGCAGATCGCTCAACCATCTGCTCAGCCGCCATCTACCGCTTGGATAGAGCAAGAAGCTGAACCGCTCGCTCAACAGCCACCCACTGCCCAATCACCGACGCCTGCCTGGATGGACCAAATCGCTCAACTGTCCACGCCTGCCTGGCTGGAGCCGATCGCCGAGCCGCCTGCTCAACAGCCGCCTGCCCAGCCATCATCGCCTGCCTGGACACACCAGGTGGTTGAATCCACTGCCCAATCACCGACGCCTACCTGGCTGGAGCAGATCGCCGAGCCGCCTGCTC
>WNFS01003125.1_pt1 | contig 12499 bp, 12 predicted proteins | sample 5400141 | NCBI WGS metagenome assembly WNFS01 (sample SAMN13153358, study PRJNA577476) | soil metagenome | isolation source: 60 cm saprolite under Madrone tree | place: USA:California | collected 2016-06-14
CATCACGTTCAGGGCATCTATAACGAGCGACAATATCGCGACGGCCTGATCGAGTTTTCGGTCGCGCCGCTCTATGGTCCGACGAGCGAGCTCAACGAAGGCGGCGCCGATTTTGGCGTCGATCTGGCGTTTCCCCACGAGGAGCGCATTCGCTTCGAAGCGACAGCGCTGTATCCTTTGGCCGGTCTCGATCCCTCGACGGCGCCGGTCTACGGCGCCTTGCGCGAAGCGCTCCACGATCTTTCCGGCGCAAGTCTGACGATTGCGGCGATGTATCTCGACGGCGAAATCGACCGGGTCCGCGCGCTCGAACTAACGCAGCGCTATCAACTCATCTCACGGGAACGCACCGAACGCAGTCTCACGTTCACCGAGCAATATCGCTCCTACGTAATCAACTATTCGGCAGGCAAGGAATTGATTAGCGCCTATGTCCATCATGCGGGCCAAGACGAGGTGGCCCATTGGGCTACCTATGAGCGCATCTTGTCTGAACTGATGCTGCCGATGGATCTGGCCACGTCGGTTCCTCACCCATAGCGGAAGCGGATGTGTGCATTTGCGCATGCGCGGTCACGCCATCGCCATCCAATCGAGCGCGGTCGATCAAGTGGGCCGACGCGGCACGATGGCGATTGGAGTAAACGTGTACACGGCTCTCCATGTTGATTGAACGCTGTCCATTTGATCCGGGCGATTCCTTCCCGTCATCAGCATCGATACAAAAAAGAAGGAGCTCATCGGAAACTACAGGCGAGAGGGAAAAAGCTGGTGTCGCGAGCCGATCGAGGTTGACTCTCACTACGCGGGCTATGCGCGATGTGTGGCAGTACCGTTTGGCATCTACGATCTCGCCAAAAACGCCGGATACGTTGCGCTGGGAATATCCGGAAACACCTCAGAATTTGCGGTTAATTGCTTACAAGCCTGGTGGCGGCGTCATGGCCGATGGGCGTATCCCCATGCGGATCGAGCGCTGATCCTTGCCGACGGGGGCGGTGGCAACGGCTACAACCTGCGGACCTGGAAAAAGGACCTCCAGGACAAGCTGTGTGATGCTTTCGGCCTAACCGTCACCGTGAGTCATTATCCACCGGGTTGTTCCAAATGGAACCCAATGGAATATCGGCCCTTCAGTCACATCAGCATCAACTGGGCCGGCCAGCCGCTACGCAGCGTCGATATAATGCTTGCATTCATCAGGGGCACAACAACAAAGGCCGGGTTGAAAGTGGAGGCAAGGCTCGACCAGGGAGTCTATCGAAAGGGTCGGAAGGTCACTGAACGAGAATTGGCTGAACTCGCATTGTCTTTCCACGACGTGCGTCCGCGCTGGAACGCTGGAACTACACTATTACGCCGCGGCCGGCTCGCTGATCACATAAATGGAACCCTATTCCCTCCTCAGCTACGGCCCTTCGGAAGGGCGGCTATCGAACGCGTCCACGGCTTTAAAGCTCTGCCGTCGCCCGACGGTCCTCGCGGCAGCCGCACACCGGCCCTGCCTGTCCGTGGTCTTCACCGGATGCGTACCATGCTTCGCCACGCCTGCGGCTATGCCCTCGCCAATAAGGGGCATAACACTCGGGCGATCCTAGGATGGCTTGGCCATCGGTCGATCACGAGCACGGCGGTCTATACGGCCTTGGCGCCGAACCGGTTGATGGATTTCTGGCGGGAGTGAGCCGCCCCCACCGGATCGAAGATGATCCTGCCGGCTACGAGGCTGCTTTGGCTGCCTGGGATTGTAGCTAGCTCAACGCGAAGCCGCGGGCGACATTGGGGGTGACTATAATCCAGCTTAGCGCGGCCGTCCGTAAGCGAACCGGGTCAAGCTCACCCCTGTTGGCAGCCGTGGGGGCCCCACCGCCGGTCAAACCTCTTTTCTGAATGTGCCGCCGCCCGTACTTACGGACGCTACGCATCGTCGGTGTCCTGACCGAGGGGCTAGCTTTCCGTTGGCCGATCGAGCTGCCTCGACAACTCGGCAATCCTGTCGGGGGCCTCCTCGCGTAGCACGTCAGAATGAAACGTCCGTAACGCTGCGCCTATGCCAGTGCGCACCGCCTTCAAATCAGCTCGCGCTACTCCGTCGGTTTCTCTCTCTAGCAGACGGCGAAAGTGCTCAACATTGAGGCTGGCCACGATCCTATCCTGGTAGGCTCCGCATAACTCAATCCAACGACCTGTGAAGCCGAAGTGATGATGCGCTCACTTATGATTGGAAGTCTGTTCAAAATTGATCACTACACAAAATTTGCCGGGAACTTCGGCTAGACCTAGTCGTGCAGAATGACGCTCAGCAATGAGCTATGGACTTCCAAGTGACCGTTGTAATCGATGAAGCCCAGCTTCCTGAATTTGTTCATAAACTGACTGACACGAGACCGGGTCGTGCCGACCATCTCCGCGAGTGTCTCTTGGCTAATCTTGGTCGGGACCGGCTCCGGCCCACCTTCCTTGCCGAAATTCGCGAGGAGCAGAAGTGTCCGTGCCAGACGCTTTTCGCTGGAGTTGAACAACTGATCGACCAAGTCTCCCTCAATTCGGCTGTTGCGGGTCAACAGATAGGCCGTGAACATCTCGCCAAATGTCGGCTCGGCGTGGAGGACGCGGACCATTTCCGCTTTCGCCACCCGCATCACGCAGCTGTCGATCAGGGCCGTCGCCCTTGCAAGGCGTAATGGCTGCCCGATCAAGCAACCCTCACCGAAGAATGAGCCTGCATCGAGTATGGCGACTACGGCTTCTTTTCCTTGCTCTGAGGTGACTGCTACCTTGACCTTGCCCTTCTGGATGTAAAAGACCGCATCCGCAGGCGCCCCCTGCAAGAAGATAACTTCGTCCTTGCGATAGTCGGATGCGGTTCTGCCGCCGTCCACGGTGGCGAGAAACACCTTCGGGTCAAAGGCGAATTTTGATTTCTTTCCCATGGCAGAATTCCGGCAGCGCCAGCGGACGGAAAGGATAAGGCCGGCACGACGATGCCGTCAACCACTGGACGACCGGCTGATGTCGCATAAGGTCAATCGAGGCGCTTCAACAACGTCCGTGTTGCGTCCGTACGTTGCCGTCACCCCGATGCTCGGTACTCTCAATCCAAGGGGACATTGCAAAGCGGATCAAAGGGTGACTTTGCGCCAGCCGAGGCTGCTTTGGCTGCCTGGGACTGTAACTAGCTGAGCGCGAAGCCGCAGGCGACATTGGGGGTGACTATAATCCAGCTTAGCGCGGCCGTCCGTAAGCGAACCGGGTCAAGCTCACCCGTGCGTGCCGCTGCAATAATTCGTTTGGCGACGAGTTCGCGCACCATCTGAAACTGACCGACGTCGCGAAGCTCTTTGCAGGCAGCCTCAAAGGCTTCACCCATCGCCGCAGTTGCCTCGGGCTCAAACACGCCATCTTCTAAGGAGGGATCGATTGGCATGGCCGGGCCCCGCAGAACTCCCGTCACAAATTGGACACACCTAAGGGCTTCGTCAAGTATGATTCCGGGTATGCCTTGATTTTGCAACCGCTGCTGGCCTCCGCAAGCCAGCCCTGCAAATCCGTTTGCAGGTTAGGGCCGCAGCCTGCCCCTTTTTCGGACATACGGCTTCCGTGCTCACGGGTGCTAGGTGCTGCCGGTGTCCTGATCGAGCTGCCTTAGTTGCTGATCGAGCTGCCTTAGCAACTCGGCAATCCTGTCGGGCAGCGGCTCGTGTAACACGTCAGAACGGAGCGACTGTAGCGCGGCCCCCGCCTTGTCGGCTGCAACAGTTTCAAAGATGACACCCCAACCCGCCGCTGCTGCTGCACTGCCGTCGGCACCCTGCTTATCCTCGGAAGTAGTCACATGTGAGTTTGAAGCACTGTGCAGAAGTCGCAGGGCGTTAGCCGAAAAAGTCACGCTGCGCAACCAAGCGATGGCGAACGGCTTAACTTAGAAACTACTCTCAAGAGGCCCGACGAAATGCAAAGGCTACCGCTAATCTACGTTGATGTCCCCGCGCTGCGACCGGGAACCGTCGGAGCCTACGCCTTTGCTTTTGTGTCCGCTGGGGTTGCCATGGCGTTGCGGCTCGCCATCGATCCGTATGTTGTGGGCGTTCATTACGTCACGTTCTTTCCTGCAGTCATAATCACAACGCTGGTCAGTGGGTTGGGTGCTGGCCTTTTTTGTCTCGTGCTCAGCGTCGGCGCGGTTGCGTTTTTCATGCTGCCGCCGCGCTTCTCTCTCTACATTCAAAACCTGTCTGATGTGCTTACCACCTTGCTATTTATCCTGGTGACATTTTCCAACGTAATCCTCATTGCGGGGATGCGCTTTGCCATCGAACGTTGTCGGGAGCTTAACCATAAGTTGGAACAGCACGACGTGGCGCTGCGCGAGAGGGAGGAGCGTCTCGCGGTTGTGGTTGCAGAACTCCAGCACCGCACTCGGAACCTCATTAGCGTCGTCGGCACGATAGCCGACAACACACTGAGAACGAGCAACACATTCGACGATTTCAAAGTCAGCTATCACGATCGCCTTGACGTTCTAGGCCGCGCGCAAGGGCTCCTCTTTCGCAAGAAAGAAGGCGGCCGGGTCACCTTCGACGAACTGCTCAATAGCGAGCTGGCCGCGCAGTCCGTTCGTGTGGGAGAAAATGGATCGGTCACGCTCGACGGACCGAAAGGAGTTCGGCTGCGCTCCGGCACAGTCCAGACGCTTGCGATGGTCTTGCACGAGCTGGTAACCAACGCGGTCAAATACGGCGCACTTAGGCAGCCGAATGGGCATCTCACCGTCCGCTGGCAGGAGACCTGGGCAGAGAGTGGCAAGCCCTGGCTTCATCTCGATTGGAAGGAAAGCGGCGTGGAGATGCCGCCCTTGGGTGCGGGCACCGGGCAAGGAAGAGAGCTGATTGAGCGGGCGCTGCCCTATCAATTTGACGCGCAGACGACGTTTGCCTTGGAAGCGGATGGCGTCCATTGCACCATTTCGCTTCCCGCCTCTGAACACGAGCCGTGAGAGAGCGTCCGTGTTAGGCACCACCGCGCCGACAGCAGGTCTGCCTTCGAAGCATGTGGCCCAATGCAAAAAACCCGGGGCCTCGGCACCACCAAGATCGCCAAGGCGAGCGGCAGCGGCCGGGCGAGCGTCTCCCGGGTGCTCGAAACCGGCCGTTGATACCGGATCACCGGGTAATCGGGCGTCGTTCGTGGGATGTGGGAAGGATGAGACCAATCGATGCGCTCGAACGTTGTTAGCGCATGAGGACGGAAAGGTAAGCTTGAGCCAGCTTAAGGGCCGACTGCTATCAGAGATGGAAAGGTGGGACTCACCCCAAGAGCAATGGGTAACGACAAACGAGATCGCCAGAATCGCGAAACTGATCTTGTCCGAGAGGTCGATCGCCTGCGCTTCTTGCTAAAGCAAGCCGGGATCGATGCGGAACAGAGTTTGAGAGAAACCAAAGCGAGTAAACGGCAACATGTCCGTGATGTCGCAGACGAACGCGCCAGGACGCATGCAGCTCGCGCCGACATCGACGAAATACGTCATCGGCTCAAGAATACGCTTGCAGTGGTGCAGGCGATCGCGAATGCGACGTTGGGGCTTGATGTGCCGATGGAGGACGCCCGCGCCGCGTTCAGTTCTCGTCTCGAAGCTCTCGCTTATGCGCATGACATATTGTTCCAGTCGAACTGGGCCAGAGTCGATTTGAGGACTATCATCGACAGCATTCTTGCACCCTATGCGGGGCGCGGCCGAAACCGGATTCGGGCGAAAGGCCCGGAAGTCAGTCTTGGTGCGAAGCCGGCGCTTGCCCTCGGACTGGCCTTGCACGAACTCGGGACCAACGCAGCCAAATATGGGGCGTTGTCGAACGATGAGGGGTATATCGAAATCGCCTGGACCGTGGCGCCTCATCCACAAGGCCCGAAGTTTCGCCTGCGCTGGCGCGAGAGGAACGGGCCTCCCGTTCTGCCTCCCAGGCGTACGGGGTTTGGCACTCGATTGATCCAAAAGAATCTGGCCGCAGAATTCGACGGTCAGGTGGAACTGGAGTACCAACCCGATGGGGTCGAATGCACGATCTGTGCGCCCGCGGAAAGGATTGGCATTGAATGAGTTCTCAGGCGAACTGAATTCAGGCCATTGTGGATTTCGGCTTCAGGCGCCAGAGCTACATTAGCGAGAGGCGATCACTTGCTATGAAGATGATCGCTATGACCCTGCGTACCTGATTACGGTCATCGTGCGCTTCAGCATCGCTTTCCTGGTGCCGCGGCTACACTACAAAACCATTATGCCACTTATTGGACGCAGATTGCACCAAAAGCGGGCACGCAGTTGAGGCTTGATGCACGCGGCAATTTGGTCGCGCTGAACCGCGCACCATGCGAGTTCTGGTGTCGACATGGTCTCAAGCCACGTGCCAGGGACGCACGCGGTGATCAGCATGGCATCCTGGGCTGATCTCGTTCACAGAGGCAAGACAATTACCCGGAGAGGTAACGATCCCACACTCTCGCCTGCATCAGGCCGCCGTAGGCGTGGGCGCGTTCTGCTCGATGAGGTTCTGCCGCTTCAACTCGATCCAAAACTCCGGCGGGATCGTCGTCCGCATGGATGTCACATTGGCGATTACTTGCGCCTCGGTATGCGCACCGACGAGCAACGCCGCGGCGCCGGACGGCGCCGCAGAGAACTGAAGCGCAGCGGTTCGCAGATCGGCGCGAACTGCGCCGCCACAGCGCGCAGCCTCTCTCGCTTCTCGATGTACTGGCGGGGAATGTTCCAGGACGTCTTGCCATAGTTGTAGCGCGGGCTGCCGGAGATGAAGCCGGCGTTGAGCGACGAGCCGATCACAAACTTCACGTTACGCTGCCGCGCCACGGGAAAGACGTTGTTGAGTGCGTTCGCGTGGTCTATCAGCGAATACTGCGAGGCGAGCAGGCACACGTCCGGATCGGACTCCTGCATGACGCGAAGGATGGGCTCGGGCGTGTTCACGCCGATGCCCCAGCCCTTGATGATCCCCTCCTCCCGCATCCTCGACAAGGCGGGGAAGGCGCCCTTGAGTGCGATCGCGAACTGCTCCTGCCAAGGGGTCGGTAGCAGTTTGTTGTCGGGTGAGATGTCGTGCACGAACGCGATGTCAAGCCGGCTGACGCCCACGCGTTGCAAGCTGTCCTCGATCGAACGGCGCACGCCGTCCGCAGTGTAGTCGAACACAACGTTGTTGGGAGATGGCGAGAACGGAAAATTCGACTTCGCGTTGTTGTGCGGAGACGCCTTGAGCAGCTTGCCGACCTTCGAGGACAAGACGTAGTCGTCGCGATTCTTATTGTGGAGGAAGTTGCCGTAACGCCGTTCCGCGAGCCCGAGGCCGTACCACGGCGATACGTCGTAATAGCGCACGCCGGCGTTCCAGGCGGCCTTGAGCGTCTCGTAGGCATCCTCATCGGTGACAAGCTCGAACTCGTTGCCCAAGGGCACGCCGCCAAGACCGAACTTGACCGGCGGCACGTAGCGCACGCCGCCACCTTGAGACGTGTCGGCGGGCGCCGGCAACGTCCCACCAGAAAAAACGCCGCTGGCCGCCAACGCCGAGCCAGCCGCAGCGATGCCAAGGAAATTCCGTCTGGATGAAGTCGTCATGGTTCTAGCGGAATCGCTGGACGGCCTGATTTCTTGAAGAGAATGGCCTAATTTCTCCAAGGCTAACGTGGCAGATAGATCATGGTTGCAGTATTCTCACACAATAATGTTCTTGCCTCACCACATACTCGCGGCGAGGCCTCACCACAGCGTGCGAATACCTTTCAGCCGGCAATGGGCCCGAGCACAGCCGTCGCACATAGACCCTTACGGCGTAAAACGATCGAAACGTTGGTGTCCCCATTGTAACGATGGGTCTGTTTGACGGTGAACGCGGCTGCGAATGAATCCGAGACCTTGCAGCAAGTGTAGCGCATGCCGGCGGGCCGCAGCTGTAGTCAGCGCGCCGTGGCCAACGGACCCATCGCCACCGCTCCAACCTATTGCGCGTGGCTGCTGTCCGACAGAGCCGTCATTCACTTGGACGTCAGGAAGGCTCGGATTGCGGCGATTGTGGCGGCCGGCTCCTCTTCCATCAGCCAATGACCTGAATTTGGAATCACAAGCTCGGTCACATTGACTGCGGCGTTACGCATCACGATCGCCTCGGTGCATCCAAACGACTTCTCGCCACCTACCGCGAGGACAGGCATCGTGAGCTTCGTGGCCATGGACACCATGTTGTCCTGCGCATCCTGCCTGATGGAGCGAAACTGAGCGAAAGCCGAATGCATTGCGCCTGGCAGGGCGTAGAGCTTGGCATAGTGCTCCCGTGTCGCCTCGTCGATCTTCGACGGATCACCGGCGAACTCATTCCAAAAGCGGTCGAGATAGATGCGCTCTCGTCCCGACACGAGGCGCTCCATGTCCGGCCCGCCGAAATCGAACTGCCAGAGCAGTGGGCTGCGCACGATCTCGTCCCAAGGTGGAATTCCAGGCACCGGCGCGTCCATCACGACAAGCTTCTCGGTCTGGTCGCGATAACGGGCCGCATAGGCATAGGCGACCATGGTGCCGATGTCGTGCCCAACGATTGCTGCCCGGTCGAGGCCAAGGTGGGTCAGAACCGAACGGATATCGGCCGCCTGCGTCCGCTTGTCATAGCCGCCGTCCGGGTGGGATGACAGCCCCATCCCGCGCAGGTCCGGGACGACAACCACATGGTCGCGTGCAAGATCGGCTGCCAGAGGCACCCACATGTCGCCAACGTCGCCGAAGCCGTGAAGCAGCACGACCGCGGAACCTCGGCCACCGACGCGGACGTGGATCGTCGCGCCGTCGGTCTGAACCTCCTGTGTGCGGAATGATGTCGGAAAGCGTTGCACCTGCGCAGCCGCCGGCAGCGCAAGGGCGAGCGCACCAAGAGCGCCGATTAAGAACCTGAACATTTTCCATCTCTCAACATCGCGAGGGCGGTCGGTCAGACTGCCGCTTTCATCTCTATGTACAAACCCAAAGATAGCATTCCCGTATCGCTCGGATTAGTCTGCCTACAGCGGACCTGGATTCCGGAATATTCGAGCGATCATGAAGCTCGACGGCATCGCAACCTTCGTTGCGCGGAGATCGGATCGATCAGCGGCGCCGCGGGCCGGCCGCGATTCCCAGCCCTTGTGGGCTCAATGACATTGACGGTTCTATCAATGCGAAACATACGGCGTGGGCGAGGGGATGGGGTCTGCACCTGCAGACGCGCCGCCCGGGCCGGTCGCTTATCCACGCGTGCCGAGCGCCCGAGGAACCCTCCCCCCTCAGAACGGCAGCCCGCTCATCGCGAAGGAATAAGTGAAGCCGACGCCGAAGGTCCACTGACTGGTGCTGCCGCCCGGCCCGGTCACGATGGGTGACGCTGCGGTGGCACCCACCAGCTTGTCATATTCGATGAGGCCGTAAGTCGCCCAGGTGGGGTTGAAGCGGTACTTCACCTGCGTGCCGGCCCCGACCGCCTGCCAGCCGCCGCCGGCGTTGTACGGGGGCAGCCCAGATGCCATCGATTGTGCCTGGGCAATGCTGAAATACGGGCTTTCCGCCCCGCTGGTGTCCACACGCGCGCGTGGACCGCCGGACAGGGTCAACGCCGGAGACAGCGGCACTACGGCATCCACAGCAAAGTTCGCGGTTGTACCGTGGGCGGCGCCAAAGCCTTGCAGCGCCTCGATACGCGTGCGCAACCATTCGACTGCCCAATAGTCGACGAAGCCGCCGACCTGAAGTGTATATCCGACGTTGCCGAGCCCGTTGAGGGATAGGCTCGCGGTCTGCCGGCGTGGCCAAATGAGCGAGCCCACCGGGCCGATGGCGAGCACGCCATTGTTGAACAGGGCAATGCCCGTTCCATCACGAGGGGAGTGGAATGGCTCCGGCTTTCCCGGGAGGTGCCGGTCGAAATAGGGGACCGGCACGATTGCCCATTGATTCGAGCCCACGTAGCGAGGAATAGCGCGGGCGTCCGCACCCAGGGTAATAATCCAGTCCGAGGGAGCCGCCTGCTCCACCGGGCGGAAGTCGAGGTCCGTCGCTCCGGCCTGAAACGCCAGCGCCCCCACCGGTAACGCCGCGAGCGAATAAAAAACATACCGCACTCCGTCGCCCCCCGCACCAACGACCCGAAGGCAATATGATATGGCTATGGCTTCGTGCGGTCCAGTTTTTTGGCTCGCATGCAGCCATATCGTTTTGGCCTTAAAGCTTTTCGTTGACCTTTATGCAGTCTTGCACTGTTTGGAGGCGATCGCAGCCTTTGATTATGGATCGCCGAAGGCAGGCAAGGGCCGAGATTCTGCATGGGTGTTGGATGGGCGGTTTCGACTTGATACTTATCACCGGCGCGAGCGGTTTTGTCGGCTCAGCCGTCGCAAAGGCGTTTCGCGAGGCCGGACTTCAGGTCCGTGTCCTGATTCGGGCTTCAAGCCCGAGAATCAACATCGACCCCTCCGATACGGTTGTCGTAGGCGATATCTGCGACCGTGACGCGGTCGCGGCGGCGCTGCGTGGCGTGCGCTATCTGGTGCACACCGCGGCCGACTACCGGCTCTGGGCCCCGTCTCCCGCCGAAATCTTTCGAACCAACGTCGAAGGAACGCGCATCCTCATGGAGGAGGCCCTGCAGGCCGGGGTAGAGCGAATCGTCTACACCAGCAGTGTCGCCACGATCGAACCATGCACCGGAGGATCGTCTGACGAAAGTCGGCCGCTTAGCGAAGACCGCGCCATCGGCCCGTATAAAAAAAGCAAGGTCATTGCCGAGCGACTGGTCGAGGGGATGGTGAGACGCTCCGGGTTGCCGGCGGTGATCGTCAACCCGTCGACTCCCATCGGTCCACGTGACGTGAGGCCGACCCCGACGGGCCGCATCGTCGTCGAGGCGGCGCGTGGGCGCATGCCCGGCTTTGTCGATACGGGCCTCAACCTCGTGCATGTCGATGACGTGGCGGCCGGCCATCTCGCGGCGCTGCGCAAGGGCGTAATCGGCGAGCGCTACATTCTCGGTGGCGAGAACGTATCCTTGCTCACTATGCTGGCGGACATCGCGCACCTCACCGGGCGTCGGCCGCCGTGGCTGCGGGTGCCCGTCGTGGCCGCTTATCCGGTTGCGGTCGCCGCCGAACTCTGGTCGCATGTGAGCGGGCGCGAGCCCTTCGCCACCCGCGACGCGCTGCGGATGGCGCGCCACCACATGTTTTTCAATGACGCCAAGGCCCGGCGCGATCTAGCTTACAGCGCGCGGCCCTATCGCGAGGGCATCGCCGACGCCATCGCCTGGTTCCAGGACGCCGGATATCTGGTTGACAGGCGGTCACGCGTCAAAAATCCGAATAGCCGCCCAACGTCACATCCGGCTGACGTGTCAGCGCGATGACCTTTGGGTCCATCAGGGCGGCGAGTTCGTCGGCGTAACGATATCCTGGTGCACAGTTTTCGAAGCCGTCGCGTGTTGCCGGATGCAGGTAGATCTCGGTCAAACCGCTAGGCAGATGGCGAATGAGCCGGCCAAGCCTCGCCGCCGACATCGCGCCGGACCAGGCAAGGCCGAACACGCAATTCGGCGCGCGCAATCCGGCGCGGCGGACGCGCCGTGCCAGCAACCTTGTCCAGGGCGCGACGTATCCCGGAAATCCACGAGCACGCGGCTCCACTTCGGCCAGGACGGCAGCCGGCTCGTGCGGCACGCGCAGTGCGCCCATGCCATGCCGTCGGCCGATCGCAATGATGTCGTTTGCGATCAGCGGATGCAGGTGAAAGTGCTTGTGAGCATTGACGTGGTCGAGCGCAAGGCCGGTTGCATGGTAGGCGCGGAATTGCGCTTCGATCTCGTCCCTCAGCTGCGCGCGAACCGCCGGCCGCACGCATATGTCGAGCGCGAGCCGCGCCATGTCCGTACGCAGACGCCCGGTTGCATCGACGAGATCGGGCAACTCTTCCGGCGGCAGCGCCGGCGTGCCTTCGACCAGGACAACATGCAGGCCGATGCGCAGAGCCGGAAGGCGGCGCGCACGCTCAACCGCCTCCGCAGCCGCGGCGCCAGCGACCATCAGGCTTGCCGCCGTGAGGATCCCGTGCTGATGCGCCGACTCGACGGCAGCGTTGACCTCGTGCGCGAGCCCGAAATCGTCGGCCGTGACAACAAGGTGTTTCAGAGTGCGACCTCGCGTTCGCGCAGGAACCGGAAGAACTCGATTCCCTCGCGAAGCCGCCGCTTCAACATTTCAGGGCTTCGTACCATTTCGCCGACAATCGAAGCGATCTTCGGCGCCCGGAAGTAGAAGCGCCGATAGAATTCCTCGACCGATTGGAAGATCTCGGTATGGCTGAGGTGTGGGTAGTTGAGCACGGCAGTCTGGGTGCCGAGGTCGCTCAGCAATTGCGGCGTTTCATCCATGAGCCAGCCGTTGGCCAGTGCCTGCTTGTAAAGCAACGTGCCGGGAT
>WNFS01003127.1_pt1 | contig 12498 bp, 10 predicted proteins | sample 5400141 | NCBI WGS metagenome assembly WNFS01 (sample SAMN13153358, study PRJNA577476) | soil metagenome | isolation source: 60 cm saprolite under Madrone tree | place: USA:California | collected 2016-06-14
CTACGTGCGCCTTCACTTTGTTCTTTTCTTTTTCCGCGTCGCGTTTGCTGTTGCAATCATCGTCTTTACAATCCGGATAAACAGAGGAAGTGAACGCGAGTGCCTTGCCGTCCGGCGACCACTTCACGATGTCGGCGCCCGTTGAAAGCTTCGTCAGTGGATGCGCTTCGCCGCCTTCCCTCGAGAGCAAATACACTTGGGAAACACCGCTGCGGGAAGAGAGAAACGCCAGCGTCTTGCCATCCGGTGACCACACCGGCGAGGAATCATGCCCGCTTCGCGTCAGTTGCATTTCCGCGCGGCCCGCCGTTGACACCATCCAAATATTGCTGGCGCCGCGGTTCGCGTCCATGTCCGGCGTGGTCACTGTGTAGGCGACCCATTTTCCGTCACTCGAAATTTGTGGTTCGGCCACGCGGTGCATGCCGATCATGTCCGTAAAAGTGATGGGATGTTTCGAACTGTCTTGTGCGGAACCGGAAATGTTGACGGCTACTAGTAACGCGAATACGAAACTACAACGTAGAATGACGCGATTCATCTAGCTCTCTCCTTGCACACACATGCAGGTCAAATTAGCTGAGCGGAACCGCGCATATTGTATCGTTTCTGAATCGAATCCAATAGGACCGAGCAGCCCCGCGAGCTCCGTTTCCTGTCGCGGCGCGCCAGGGTCAGTTATTCGATTCGGATCGGCCGGGCTGCTTCCGCGCCCACAGCCAATTCTCAAAGGCGAGAATCGCCGTGATGGAGATCACGATGAACTCTCCCCAGTGCATCCGCGTCACCAGGACGCCGGTGAAGAGCAGCGCAAGCGCGGCGATGAAGACGCCGCCGGGCAGGCGGAACGCATCCGCGTGCGGTTGTTTTCTTCGCAGCGCGGGAAGCGCCGCGGCTACCGAGCCATAAACGAAAAGGCGCGCGACGCTGGACAAGAGAGCGTTCCATTTGAAATTGCCGGCGATCGAAAAGAGCAGAAGGACGGCGGCAAAAATCACGATGGAGAGATGCGGTGTTCGAAAGCGCAGGTGAATCTTGCCAAAAAAGCCGGGAAAATCTCCTCCCGCGCCCATGGCATAGGTGATTCGCGGCGTATGCAACATGTTGCCGCTGAGATAGCCGTACGCTGATACGAGTGTTCCTGCCGCGACGATTTGTACGCCCAACGCGGGCAAGAATCTTCGAGCGGAATCCACCGCCGGAGCGCTGGAAGCGGCAACATTGGCAATGGTGTGAATCACGAGATACTGCACAGCGATGAACAAAACCGTCGTCGCGGCAATGGCGGCGAAGAGCGCGAAGGGAATATCTTTGCGCGCGTCGCGCGTTTCTCCGGTGGCGATGAGCGCCGCCTCGAATCCGCCGTAGGAGTAAATCATCAGAAGCACGGCTCCGAACCAGTCCGCCGACGTCGGAGTCGTGGCAGCGGGCGTGACTCGAATCTCAGGATGGAGCGCCAGCGCGACTAGTCCGGCGATGACAAAAAAGCCGAGCAACGCCACCTTCGTGACAGTGAAGAAATTGCTGAGACGGTTTCCGCCGGTCACCCCGCGATAATTCACGATCGCAAGAAATCCAATAAGAACCGTCAGCACGCTTGCCCTGACAAGCGGAGCCCTGACGCTGGGAAAAAATTCCCTCAGATAGATGATGAACAAGTTTGCGACCGCAGAGGCGGCAGCAATCCGGCTCAGCCACGTCAGCCAGCCGTTCTGAATGGCAAGAAATCGTCCGAACGCCACTCTCGCGTAAAGATACGGCCCGCCGGCCTCCCGGAATTGCGACGCGACTTCCGCCATGCACGCCGCGATGATCGAGATTCCCGCAAACGCCACCAAGAATCCGAGGGGACTCCATTTTCCGAGGCGCGCGGCAATCAGCGCGGGCAAACCAAAAATGCTCGCGCCGATCATGGTATTGACCATCAGCGCGGCAAGGCTCCAGCGACCGATGGTGCGAACGAGCCCTTTTGCGGATTCGGTCAAGTGCGCTTCCGCGGGTACAGGGATTTGCCGAAAAGTTTTCGCATCATTGTCAAAGGAAGTGGCGCCAGCGTAGCACAACTCGCTAGCCCTCTGAGAATTCATGAACCCATTGATGTACTCCCGAGCATCCTATGTTCAGCATCAATTCAGTATTGACGGCGTCTTGTATGCCAGTTATCCGTGCCTACAGCACTTGTGGACAGAAGAACCGCGTTCCAGCCAAATATCTGGCCAATACAGGTCGTTGCGGAGCTTGTAAATCACCCTTGCCGCCCATCGCTGAACCGCTCGCGGTCGACGATGCGTTATTCGATGAAGTCGTTCAAAATGCGCCCGTTCCGATACTCGTGGACTTCTGGGCGGAGTGGTGTGCGCCGTGTCGCGCTGCTGCTCCTGAAGTCGCACGAACCGCCGCTGACATGGCGGGCAAGGCTATAGTGCTGAAAGTCGATACGGAAAAGTATCCGCAACTTGCTGCGCGCTTCCAAGTTCGTGGCATTCCCAACTTTGCCGTCTTCTTTGGTGGCCGCCCGGTGATGCAGCAGGCCGGCTTAGTCAGCCACGAGCAAATGGAGCAGTGGCTCAGGTCCGCCGCTCCTGTTTCGGCCTGAGGAACGGCTTGTGAGCCGACTCTGCTACAATTCCTCCCCGGGCAATTCATGGCGACGAACGGCGGGCTCTTTTCCCGCAATTTCAAAAAGACTTTTCCCATTGCTGTTCGCGGCGAAGGCTGCTGGATCATCGACGAAAGTGGCCGTCGATTCCTGGACGCTTCGGGCCAGGCTGCCGTCGTCAGCATCGGCCATGGCGTGCAGGAAATCGGGCTCGCCATGGCCGAGCAATCCTCGCAGATTGCCTTTGCGCACACCTCACAATTTCATACGGCTCAGGCTGAAAAACTTGCGGAGCGGCTTCTCGCCATTGCTCCTCCAAATTTCCGCAAGGGCGGCCGGGTGTACTTCACTTCCGGTGGCTCGGAGGCGACAGAGACAGCGATTAAACTGGTTTGCCAATATCACCTCGAGTCCGGCCAGAAGAATCGTTATCGCGTCCTTTCGCGACGCCAGAGCTATCACGGCAGCACACTTGGCGCGATGTCCGTCAGCGGCAATGTCGCTCGCCGGGCGCCCTACGAGCCCCTCATCCCCGATTGGGGCCACATCGCGCCGTGCTTCTGCTATCACTGCCCGTTCGAAAAAACGTTTCCGCAGTGCGAACTCGCTTGCGCCGACGACTTGCAAACTCATTTGGATGGAGGCAAAAAAGAGGATGCCGCCGCTTTTATTCTCGAACCCGTTGTTGGCGCGACGCTCGGTGCTGCCGTGCCGCCGGATGGTTACGTTTCACGTATCGCCGAAATCTGCCGCAAAAACGGGATACTTCTCATCGCCGACGAAATCATGACCGGCATGGGCCGCACCGGAAAGCCTTTTGCCGTTCAGCACTGGGGTATCGAGCCAGACCTGATTCTGGTGGGGAAGGGAGTCGCGAGCGGTTACGCGCCGCTCGGCGCGGTGCTGGTTTCCGCGCGCGTTGTCGAAGCGTTCGAACGCGGCTCGGGTGCGTTCATGCACGGCTTCACATACCAGGCGCATCCGGTTTGCACTGCCGCCGGAAACGCCGTCCTGGATTATCTCGAGTCGCAAAAACTTTTTGATCGTGTCGCTCCCGCAGGAAAAAATCTCCGTGACGCTCTTTCTTCACTTTTGTCGCATCCCCACGTCGGTGATGTGCGAGGCCTCGGCCTGCTTCTCGGCGTGGAGTTCGTCAAAGACAAATCCACGCGCGAGCCATTTCCCAAGTCCGAAAATATCGCGGAGAAAATTCGCCAGGCCTGTCTCGACGAACATGTTCTGACTTATCCGACACAAGGCTGTGTGGATGGCCTGCGCGGCGATCACATCCTGCTCGCGCCGCCGTTCACGATTTCGCCGGAAGAATCCGCGCTGATTCCTCGCGCGCTGCATTCGGCTTTGGCAAGAGTTTTTCCGGCTTGATACCGGATTGAAGTTTTTGTATTGCAGCCGGCTCGTTCTTATTTCTTTGGAGAGAAAATGCGCCCTCGTCCCAGCAAGGTATTGCCCGCTTTGGCCGCCTGTCTTTCGCTGACGTTTGCCCTTCACGCTCAAGAGAAACCTTCTGCAAAACCGCGTGCGCGTGATCTCGGCGTCCCTTTTGACGGCACGCCCGGCCCGCTCAATGCCATCACCGATGTTTCCGGCGTCATCGTCGGCCACACTACGCTGATTTCCGGAGAAGGAAAACTGCAAGTCGGCAAGGGCCCGGTGCGCACCGGCGTCACCGCCGTTCTTCCTCGCGGAAAAGACTCCATGAACAATCCCGTTTTTGCCGGCTGGTGGTCGTTGAACGGCAACGGCGAAATGACCGGCACAACCTGGGTGGAAGAATCTGGGTTTCTCGAAGGCCCGGTGATGATCACCAACACGCACAGTGTCGGCGTGGTTCGCGACGCTGTGATTCAGTGGCGCGTGGCGCATGGGCAGCCCGATCCCACTGGCTACTGGTGGTCGCTCCCCATCGTCGCGGAAACCTGGGATGGCTGGCTCAACGACATCAACGGCTTTCACGTCAAACCGGAGCATGCCCTTCGCGCCATCGACTCTGCACACGGCGGCGCTGTGGAAGAAGGGGCGGTCGGCGGCGGGACGGGAATGGTTTGCAATGGCTTCAAAGGAGGCATCGGCACCTCTTCCCGCAAGTTAGGCGAAAAAGAGGGCGGCTACACGGTTGGAGTTTTGGTGCAATGCAATTACGGTTCGAAAAATAATCTACGCATTGCCGGTATTCCCGTCGGCCGGGAAATTCCCGCGGACGATCCGTACGCCGGCACCGCATTTTTCAACGACGACCACGGCTCGATCATCGTCGTGGTTGCCACGGACGCCCCGCTCGTCGCGCATCAGCTCAAGCGACTCGCACGGCGCGTTTCTCTCGGACTCGGCCGCGCCGGCAGCATTTCTGGCAACGGCTCCGGCGACATTTTTATCGCGTTCTCCACTGCCAATTCCGGCGCTGCCGCCGCCGACCATGTGGTCGACCTGAAAATGTTGCCCAACGACAAGCTCGATCCCGTTTTTGGCGCCACTGTGCAAGCCACTGAAGAAGCAATCATCAATGCCATGGTCGCCGCCGAAACCATGACAGGCATTGAAAATCATCGCGTCCGCGCGCTCCCCCACGACCAGCTCCGCGCCGTCCTAAAGAAATACAACCGCCTGACCCAATGAGGTCAGCGGCAAAGGAAGCGACGTCGCGGCCAGGAAATGTTCGGACCCGGTTCGTAAGATGCGAATGACATAATGGGTTTCGGAAACCGGTACTGATGGTACGCCTCAAAACCGTCAAGCTATTGCGCGAAAGCGTCGTTCGCTGGGATGAATACCCTTTCAATATTCCACCGATCGCATCGCTCGACGCTCTTGAGATTACGAGCCGCATCTGCTTCTTCGTGGGCGAAAACGGAACTGGCAAATCAACCCTCATGGAGGCAATCGCTGCGCATTATGGTTTCGGCCGAGAAGGCGGCAGTCGGAATTTCTCGTTTGAAACAACTCCCAGTCTGCGCTCCATTGATTCACTGGTCCGCGCATTACGAGTCGGGTTCACGAATAGAACGGGATCGGGCTTTTATTTACGAGCGGAGAGCTTTTTCAACGTAGCTAGTTATGTTGATTCCGTGGGTGGGATCGACAGCTATGGGGGAAAGAGCCTGCATGATCAGTCGCACGGAGAGTCGTTCATTTCACTCCTGCAACATCGGTTCACTCGTTCGGGATTCTATGTAATGGATGAACCAGAAGCTGCGTTATCTCCCCAGCGGCAACTGAGCTTTCTCGTTCTGCTGCACGATTTGCTGACCAACAACGACAACATTCAATTTCTTATCGCCACCCACTCACCCATATTACTTGCGTACCCCGATGCACAGATTCTTTCATTCGACGGCGGTCATGTTCGCGAGATAGGCTACCGCGAAAGTCAGCCCTTTCAGCTGGTGAGCCGATTTGTCGCAGCTCCCGAACGCTACATCAACGCACTATTTTCGGACAAATCCGATTCGGAATAGATGATGGGTCAGCCAGCTATTAAATTACCGGCACGGCCATCTTTCTCGCGGGATTGAAAAAGGGAAGCGGCACGACTTTTGCGGAAACCGTTTGGCGTACGGCTTCGACGGTCATTTCCATGCTGAGCTTTGACCCGACCGCTGAACTCTCCCGGCCTACGCATGCCAGCGCGATCATTTTTTTCAGGGTTGGCGACCACGTTGTTGATGTCGCCTTGCCGACTTGCCGGCCGTTGCGATACACCGGCACGGCCACGCGAGACGCCATGCTCGGCACCTGCGGCGCCATTTTCAATTTGTCGTAGAGCGCTTCCACTTCGTTCCAATTAATTTCCAGCACCACCAACGCGCGCTCCGCGCCTTTTTTCGCTTCCAGCGCGAGCGCCTCGCGCCCCACAAAAGTTTCTTTCTTCAAGTCCACCAGCTTCCCCAATCCAATTTCCGCCGGAGAATACTTCTGCGATTCGATCAGCGCTTTCTTGCTGGAAATGTAATCGACTTCGATCAGAATCAGCCCCGCTTCGATTCGCGCGATGTCCAGCGCGATCATCCCCGCCGGATGAATATCGAATGCCTTGCCTTTCGCGGCCAGCGCATCCCACACTTTGATCGCTTCGCGCCACGGCATCCAAACCTCAAAACCTAGGTCGCCCGTATACCCCGTGCGCGAAATGTCTACCGGCACGCCAGCGATTTTTCCGCGTGTCACGCGAAAATATTTCAGGTTCTCGATTTTCGCGTCCGTCACTTCGTGCAGCAGGCGCCCTGAGGTCGGCCCTTGCAAAGCTAACGCGGCGACTTGCTCCGATATATCTTCGATGCTTACGTCCAGGCCCAGTGCATTCTGCCGGAACCACCGCAAGCTCGGATCCGCCGCCGTCCATCGGTAATCATTTTCGCCAAGCCGGGTGATCGTCCCGTCGTCGATCACTTTGCCTTCGGGGTCGCACCAGCAGCAGTAGATCACCTGATCCACTACAACCTTATTGATATCCCGGGAAATCACGCGGTTCACGAACTTCGTGGCATCCCGCCCCATCACGCGGTATTTGAACAGCGGAGAAATATCGATCAGCGCCGCCGAATTCCGGATGGCGTTGTACTCGTGCTCGTGGTGCATCTCGTACACGCTGACCGTGTAGTAGCCGGACCATTCGCGGTAATTCAGGCTCTCGCAGAGCGCCAGCGTCCTCTCGTGAAACGCAGTTCCGACCGGCACGGATCCTCCTCCATTGCCGAAGCGAGACGGAATTATAGCTGTCGAAGGTGCCGGCGACAAACGAGTTGGTGAATTTTGAGCGCGCTTCAGTTTTGCTCCTACCGATTACTCGAGCCCAGCTTCGAGAAGAATCGCTAATTACTCTTACTTTACATAATAGTATCTGTAAAAATAATTATTTTCGTGCTTGACAAATATTTACCATATATCTATAGCTAGCTCTAGCCATAAGGCAGGGGCTCCCCAGTCTTCTGGAATACCGAGAACATGAGGAGGGAAGCCACCCCGCGCTTTCGAGTGCCTCCTCCCAGCGGGCGCTTCTCGTGTCAATCAACTCCTTGCTTCGGCGGGCGATCCAAAATCCTAGCTCAGGCTCAATCGATTGGGACGTCTACTCCCGAATCGCCTGCAGGCCTGCGAAAAACTTCAATTTATGTCCACATTATCTTGCGAAGGGCAGGACAGAGCCAATTGACCGTCTGGCTGAACGGTCGCCGATGATCTCTCGATCCGATGGCAGGTTTTTTCACATCGTCCTGGGAGATAGGCCAATCGAATATCCCGCCGAAAGGGAAGCAGGTCCCTCTAATATCATGTCGGTTGGATTCTGGTATGTCTACGATACAACTGGAGGCGAGACCGAAACTGTTGTCGCTATACTCCGAAGGCCACCCCAAGAGCAAGTAAAGCTGTATCGCCATATCGAGATGCTACCAGACATACTTGCCTTCGAGCTCGAGAGGCGCAGGCGGCTACCTTCCCTTTACGAGTTTGATAGAGGCCAATTTAAGGAGGTCCTCCACTGACCACCCGATAGTGCCAGGCAATTCTCGCTCGTTCCACACGTTCTCTTGTCCGGGGTCTAGAGAGCGTTGGTCGCTTGAGAAAAAGGCGGCACATGGGAATTATGAAAGTAGGCAACGATGGCGCCCAGACTAGAGCGGACGAACATTACACCCTTTCTGCCATTTGACTCTGAGAATTCAGGTTCCGCGGACGGGGACGCTTCCAGTAGGAAAAAGGAATCGGTGAAGATGCGACCGCCGCCTTACTTGCCTCCATGCCCTGAGAGCTCGGAGGACACAGATCCTCTATGGCTATACCAGGCCTGTCAGGGAGTCTTAACTGAGATCTATTGCGATATTAAGATATTCGCCGCCCACTATGCAGTCCCAGAAGATGCATTGATAGCGACGGTTACGGATTGGGTAGTCTCCAGGCAGATGGGAGTCGAGCCCTTACCTGCAGATTTTTTCGTACCCGAAAGAGATAGCGCCAGTCATGATCACCAGCTTGCCGTCTCGACCCATAGTGAAAAGCGATTCGGCCGACCCTGACCGTTCTGGGCGGGCATCTTAATCACACCTACCTTGGGGCAGCCCCAGCGGCACCGTTATAGTGCGACCACATGCATGTCTGCCAGTTTTTTCGCGCGGCGCGCAAATCTGCGATCGAACGTCAGAAACCGACTTGTACCAGCGCTGCTCGCGAGATGCAGCGGGTCCGCGACATCGATTCCCAGAGAGGGTCACCGCTCATGAGTTCGTATCGGCACCATTTTCCCGCAATGGGTCCCTTATCTGTTTCGTTTTGGTTGGGCCGCCGTTTCAAACCTCACTAAATCCTTTGTGCTAAGTACTCACTCCGTGGAGAAGCACGTGCAAAACATTAGAACCGACTCGTTCAGAGTCTGTGTGATTTCTTGTGATTTTGCCCAAAGTCATTCCGATCTTGATTGTATGTTCGTGCCTGTCCGCCACGGCACCCGCCCAGGAAGTCTCCCCGAGTCCCCCGACAATCCCGCCTTCTTCCGCGGTGGAACACACTCAGGATTTCAGCGAGATCGTCGTTCGTATTACCTCGGTGAGGCTTACTGCCTCGGCTAAACTTAGTATCAAGGGGAAGCTTGGCCCTAAGCTTGGCCAAGATGTTTACTTCGGTACGGGCTTTTGCCTGGATGCCGCGTGTCGTTTCATCGCAACCAACTATCACGTAGCTGCGACCGCGCGGCCTCATAAGATCAAACGAGAAAAGATCATCCAACGATATTTTGCCACGGGTCCCCACGATAAAGGTGCTACTGCGAACGTTGTCCAGAACGACGTGCTTGCATTTGCCATAAAACGGGACCTTGCCATCTTCGAATTACAGCGCCCGCTGCCCCATCACCATGGTCTTACTTTCAGTCTCGACGAACTACAGGTTGGCCAGGAAGTAGACATCTACGGTTACCCCATGGGAATGATCAATCCTATTCGCAAACTGACCCGATTTCCCGCCACATTCAAAGGCCCGACGACATCTGGCCTCCTAGCCTTTGACTACCAGTTGTCCGCCGGTAAACCAATTACTATAGGGGGTGCAAGCGGCGGCATCGTCGTTGATAGGAAAAGTGAAAAGATTGTAGGTATTCTGAGCGGGAGCGGGTTCAATGAAACGATGGCGCTGGCTGTGCCGGTTCAAACCCTGGCCGACTTCGTGAGCAAAGTACAGCCCTTCCTAGCGCAGAGGGTATTCCCCACCACCAAGGATGTCTCACCAGTCTCGGCAGACCTTTATCCAAAATTCGTACCACGCCGTACCGATGGGCTGCAGCACCGACCCGAGGAACCCTATGAAGTCAGCGTGCTACGAAAAAAAGCGCAACTTCTGGCAGATAGCATGCGCAATTTTATAGCTGTGCAGAGTTTTGCCTGGGGCTCGGGCGATAAGGAGCCTTCTGCTCAGGCAGAGTATGAAGTCCGGATTATCGACGGCGTTCAGCGATTCCGCAGGTATCCCGACGGCGAGAGGGAGTTGGAGGAGATACCGAACCCTCGTGTGAATGGCTGGGTGAATCCGGCTGACGAATGGTCGAAAGTGCCTAACATGGTTGGAACGGAATTCCGATTAAAAGTTCATCAAGCCGCCGACTTAGTTGTGAACGAGCAACGGATGAAGGTCTTTCAGTATTACGCCAGCGCCGAGGATAACTTGTGTCCTTTCGCACCCGTCGAAGATTTTGGCTTCTTCACAATCAACAAAACTGTCGCCGTCGCATGTTACGGGGAAGTTTGGACGGACGAGGATGCGAACATAATCCGAATATCGGAGCATTTAGAGCTTTCTGACAAATTGAAAGCCTATCGAGGATGGGAGGACTGTCAGGTCGTCCTTACCTACGGTTGGCTCAACCGAGAGAATGACCCTCCTCGGCTCGTTCCTCTGACCATTTTTGCAGTGGCTCGCTACAAGAAGCACGTCCATTGGTGTCGCGGCCAGTTTAGGGACTATCAGATATTCAGCACCCGGGCCAGGATCATTGCAAGTAGTCAGCCCTAGATTTTCTACACAGTTTCGGAGAGCCTGTGACAGGATCATTTCCGATACCGGCAGCGTGCCATCGCCGCCAGAGTTTTGGGCTTTCCCCTATAATTCAGGCACCCGAACACCCGCTCGATGGTGGTTACGGGAAAGGGCGATAACGTTTTCAAGAAAACCCCTCCGTCCACGGCCTCCACGGCCAATTCTGTTCCGCTCTCCCATTTTTGTGAGTCCCGCAGCGACTTCGGCAGTACTACCTGTCCCTTCGACGATATTCTGACCGTTTTCGTCATTCTCCCTCCTTCCATACTGTATGCGTTATGCTGCCAGTGCTGTTGTGAAATCCCTCTCAATTTTGCCATTGGGTCAGCCCACTTGTGTCTGCGTCCGCGTCTCAGTAAAATGGCGAGTCCTTCGATTAATCTAGCTCCATCCTATCTATGCTGCACAGCGCCGCGCGGTCGAATTGAAAATCATCCGCCGCTAGCTCGCCAGCATCGGAGTCATACCGAATGGGTCAGCATTACGACGTTATCGTCATCGGCGGCGGTCACAATGGGCTGGTCAACGCCGCGTACCTCGCCAAGGCAGGGAAGAAGGTCGTGGTTCTCGAACGCCGCCACGTTCTCGGCGGCGCGGCGGTCACTGAGGAGATCTTCCCCGGCTTTCTTTTTTCGGAATGCTCGTACGTCGTCTCGCTGCTTCGTCCGGAAATTATCCGCGAACTTGATCTTCCGCGCCACGGTCTCGAAATTCTTCCTCTCGACGGAACTTTTTCACCGATGCCCAGCGGTGACTACCTCTGGCGCGTGAATGATCACGCGAAATCCATCCGCGACATCCGCCGCCACTCCCGCCTCGACGCCGAAGCCTACGACGAATTCTCGAAGATGATGACGCCCATGTGCCGCTTTGTGAAGCCCATGCTCTCCATGGTTCCGCCCGACCCCACGACGCTCAATCCCAAAGACCTCAAGCAGCTTCATTTCCTGTTACAGCGCTTCCGTGAACTCTCTTCGGACGAGCGCTACACGCTCGTCCAGCTTATGACCATGAGCTCCGCGGATTTTCTCGACCAGTGGTTCGAAACGGACGTCCTCAAAGCCACCATGTCCGCCTCTGGCATCATCGGCACCTTCCTCGGTATTCGCTCGCCCGGCACCGCCTACGTTCTCCTCCATCACTACATGGGCGAAATCGACGGCGCATTCCGTTCCTGGGGCTTCAGCCGCGGCGGCACCGGTGCTATTTCGAACGCGATTGCGGATGCGGCGCGCGAAGCCGGCGTCGAGATTCGCACCAAAGCGCCAGTCGGAAAAATTCTCGTGAAGCATGGCCGTGCCACAGGCGTCGTCCTGCAATCCGGCGAAGAACTCTTTGCCCATGTCGTCTCCTCCAGCGTGGACCCGCATCTCACCTTCGAAAAATTTCTCGAACCCAGCGAGCTTCCCGCCGATTTCCTCGAAGGCGTCCGCCGCTACAAATTCCGCGGCTCTTCCGGCAAAGTCAATCTCGCCCTCGACGCGCTTCCCAATTTCAAATGTTTCCCCGGCCCCGACGCGCATCTTCGCGGCGCCATCTCCATTTCTCCCAGCATGGAATACATGGAGCGCGCCTACGACGACGCCAAGTACGGCCACTTCTCCCGCAAGCCGTACATTGACATGGTCATCCCCAGTCTCACGGATCCCAGCGTCGCGCCTCCCGGCAAACATGTGCTCTCGTGCTTCGTGCAATACGCGCCTTACAAACTCGCCGAAGGCAACTGGGACGATCAGAAAGAAGCCTTCGGCGACAACGTCATCAACACCATCGCCGAATACGCGCCCAACATCAAAGACATCATCATCGGCCGCCAGGTCCTCACGCCGCTCGATCTCGAGCGCGAATTCGGCCTAACGCAA